>Ga0182024_10000119_pt1 | contig 166465 bp, 173 predicted proteins | sample P32metaG_FD_120480 | JGI IMG/M metagenome (GOLD analysis project Ga0182024, IMG submission 120480) | Permafrost microbial communities from Stordalen Mire, Sweden - P3-2 metaG (Illumina Assembly) | ecosystem: Environmental > Terrestrial > Soil > Wetlands > Permafrost | place: Sweden: Stordalen... | reverse complement strand
GCAGAAAACGTTGTGCTGCTTGGTCCCTCGGGCCTTGGAAAAACGCACCTCGCCATAGCCCTCGGATACAAAGCCACCCAATCAGGCATCAAGACGCGCTTCATCTCTGCGGCCGAACTCATGTTGCAGTTGACGACGGCTCATCGGCGCGGGCGACTTAAGGAGTACTTACGGCGCAGCATTCAAATGCCCAAGCTGCTCATCATCGACGAAGTCGGCTACCTGCCGTTCTCGCGTGAAGAAGCCAGCCACTTCTTTCAAGCGATTGCGCAACGCTACGAGCGCGGTTCCGTGCTCATCACGAGCAACTTACCCTTCGCGCAGTGGGACACGACGTTCGCCGGCGACGCGACGATGACGGCTGCGATGCTCGATCGGTTGCTGCATCATGCGCACGTCGCGATGATCAGCGGCGACAGCTACCGGCTTCGCGAGCGGCGCAAAGCGGGGATCAGCTTACCCGTATCCAAATCCAAGTCTCGAGTGGGTCAAAATTAAACCGGCGACTCCCCGCCAAAGTGGGTCACTTTTCGCCCGGCGTTAACACTAAACTACGCGGTTAGGCGAGAGGTCGTCTCACGGAACGTCGCCGCGCTAGTGGATAATGATGACTTGCCAAAGGCAATCAACCCCGAGTCAACAGCGCTAAATGAAGCCGAACTCCGAATGCTTCTTAAAGAGGCTCAGAATCCGAGCGGTAGGGCTATGAAGCGCGGCACCCTTAGTTCAATGCCGTGGTTCTATCCCGCCGTAGCGTTCGCGGCCTACACAGGGGCACGTCGTGGGGAAGTTCTTGCGCTCCGTTGGGACGATCTTCGCCTCGAAGAACAGTCCGTTACGATCGCTCGCTCAATGACTGACGCGAGCGGTGCAATGGAGTTCAAGAAGCCCAAGAATGATAAGAGCCGGACCATCGCCTTGCCCGAAACGCTCGTTGGCATTCTCCGCAAACACCGAGCGCGACAGAATGAGGAACGTCTTGTTCTTGGGCCATCCTACAAGGACGGAGACTTGGTCTTTGCACACTCGGACGGCTCGCCAGTTCATCCTTGGAATTTTGGCGCGGCGTTCAAGGGGTTAGTGAAACGTTCCGGAGTGACACCCATTCGGCTTCACGACTTACGCGACACCCACGCCAGCCTGTTGGCAAAGGAAGGTGTCCCGTTAGAAGTGGTGAGCAAACGGCTCGGTCATTCGAGCATTGCTATTACCGCCGAACGCTATCTCGTCGTTTATAACGAGAGAGACACTGTCGCCGCGGCCGCTTTCGAGCGGCTCGTCGGCTGACGTCGTCTGTCGCCTCTGTTCCACAAATGTTCCACTAGGCCGAAAAAACTCGTCCGATGCGTCGGAATCCCTCGTAAATATAAGGTTTGTTTTGTAGCCCCAACGGGATTCGAACCCGTGTTACCGCCGTGAGAGGGCGGCGTCCTAGGCCTCTAGACGATAGGGCCGTGCTCCCGCTCCTTGGATCGAACAAGGGACCTCCTGATTCAGAGTCAGGCGCTCTGCCAGCTGAGCTAAGCGGGATTGTGTGTTTCCAATTATAAGGAACGAGACTTGTTTTCGTTTTAGTTTTCGATTACGCGCGCCGTATGTCTCCGTTTGGCTGTGACAGTTTGGGCAAAGCATCCGAAGGTTCTCGAGGCGATTATCATTCTTAATGCCATTGCGGTGGTCGATTTGAATCGAAAGCGGCTTACCCCTCCACTCGGTTAGTCCGCACTCGTCACAGCGATTCTTAAGGATACCGGCTCTCAGCAAGCGTCTCTTGAGATGCGCCCTGTGCTTGGCTCGCTCCAGGACTTGTTCGATACTCCAGAAACCGCGGGCCTTTACCCAGCCACGCTTTGCCGCGTAGTCCCAAGAGGCCGAGCAAAATCCGAAACGATCCATGCAGGCTGCAATCGAGTTTCCCGCTTCGTAGAATTGGCGAATGCCCTCCCAGTCGTGAATGCGCTTGTTACGGTGCGCATGCGGGGGCTCGGATTCGAGCCTTCTAGGGTCGATTCGCAATAAGCCAGCCTTAATCGCGGTGTACCAGGTCGCCACGTTAAAGCCGTACTTCATGCGACATTCTGCACGAGAATGGCCTGCCTCGAAGTAAGCTGCGATTTCGACCCAGGGGTATTTTGGTAGATTCTTCCGTGCCATAGCGAACATATGTTCGATGCAAGACAACCAATCTTCTGTTTGTATCGAGCAAGAACCAAGCGAAAACGCGTTCGAATTGCCGGGTAGATAAGGCCGTAGGCGGCCGCGAGCGCAACCGAAGAGCCGCGCCGAACGGTTGCTCGTCAAACCAAACAACAACGGAGGTTTCTTGCAGGCAGTCATCCTCGTCGGCGGCGAGGGCACACGTCTTCGCCCGCTCACGTACGAAACGCCGAAACCGATGGTCCCGCTCTTCGGCGTGCCGTTTCTCGAGCGCACGCTGTGGCGTCTCAAGCACGCCGGCGTCGACGACGTGATCCTTGCGGCGGGCTACTTGCCAAGCGCGATCACCGACCATCTCGGCGACGGCACGCGCCTCGGGATGAAGCTGACCTACGTGATCGAGGACCAGCCGCTCGGCACCGCCGGCGCGATCCGCAACGTCGCCGAGCACATCAAGGGCCCGTTCTTCGTCCTCAACGGCGACGTCCTGACGAGCCTCGATCTCAAAGGGATGATCGCCTACCATAAACTGAAGGGCGGGCTCGGCGTCCTTCATTTAATCAAGGTCGAGGATCCCTCGCCCTTTGGGTGCGTCGTCCACGATGAGAACGGCCGCGTCCAGCGCTTCGTCGAGAAGCCCACGAAAAACGAGGCGCCGACCGACGAGATCAATGCCGGCACGTACCTCCTCGAGCGCGACGTCCTCGAGATCATCCCGCCCGGGAAAAACGTCTCGATCGAACGCGAGACCTTTCCGCAGCTACTGGCGAGCGGCGCGCGACTGTACGCCTACACCACAACCGACTACTGGCTCGACGTCGGGCGCCCCGATCAGTACATTCAGGCGCACCGCGACGTGCTGGACGGAAAGCTGAAGCTGGAACCGGCCGGGGATGGACCGGCACACCTCGACGGCACGTTCTGGCGGCTCGGCGACTCCGGTATACCGCCGAGCATCCGCCCGCCGGTCTTTATCGGCTCGGGCGCCGCCCTCGACCCCGCCGCCAAAGTTGGGCCCTACGCGGTCGTTGGAGATCGTTCGCGCATCGCCAAGGGGGCCTCAGTCAAAGGCACGGTCCTCTGGAACGACGTTGTGATATACTCAAATGCCCATATCGTCGATTCCATTCTTGCGAGCAACGTGCGCGTCGGTGAAGACGCGCGGATCGGAGCCGGCAGTGTGATCGCACACGATGCGGCGATCGAACCCGGCACCGATCTGCCGGCGGATTCGCGCGTGCTTGCCGCCCCGGCACTTTAGCAGCGGAATTTTCTTTCAGTTTAGCTCGCCCTTGGCCTCGGGTACATTGACAAACATCACCACAAAAGGCAGTTACTTACAGTATCGCATGATGACATACGCTCCCATTTCGCCCCCGGCCCTCTTCATGGGTACGTTCCCGCCGCGGGAATGTGGCATCGCCACGTTCACAAAGGACGTCGTCGATAGCTTCGATCAAGCGTTTGGAACGCGCAGTCACGTCGTCGTCATCGATGAACCCGGCGCCGAGGACCGCGCCTACGATGCGGTCGTCGCCGCGCGAATCTCGCAAGACGATCGCGAATCGTATGGTCGCGCCGCCGCCGCGGTCAATGCGCATCAGGCGCCGTTGCTCAACGTTCAGCACGAATACGGGCTTTTCGGCGGATCCGATGGAGCGTGGTTCCTCGATTTTCTCGAGAAGGTGGAAAAGCCGGTCGCCGTCTCGCTGCACACGGTGCTGCCGGATCCGACAGAGTCGCACCGCGCGGTTGCACGCCGCATTTGCGAGCGCTCCGACGCGATCGTAGTCCTCTCGCAGACCGGCAAGGACATTCTCTCCGACGTCTACGAGATCGATCCCGCGAAGGTCCACGTGATTCATCACGGGGTCCCCGACGTGCCGTTCCGCTCGACCGACGGCGCGAAGATCGCATTAGGGTTCGAAGACCGGATGTTGATCTCGACGTTCGGATTGATCAGTCGCGGCAAGGGCCTCGAGTACGCGATCGACGCGATGCGCAAGATCGTGGAGCGTCATCCTGAAGCACTCTATACCATCTTGGGGCAAACGCATCCGGGCGTGCGGCGCCATGAGGGCGAGTCGTATCGCGAGTCGTTGCACGCGAAGATCGCGGAATACGGACTCGAAAACCACATCCGGCTGGTCGATCGCTATCTGCCCTTCGATGAACTCCTGAATTATCTGAGCGCGACCGACATCTACCTGACGCCGTATCTCAATCCGGTGCAAGTCGCCAGCGGTACGCTCGCCTACGCCGTCGGTGCCGGGAAAGCGATCGTTTCGACGCCGTACCTGTACGCGAAGGAGTTGCTCGCGCACGGACGCGGGCTGCTGGCGGATTTCCGCGACGCCGAAGGTATGGCGGCGCAAACCGTCGCGTTGCTCGACGATCCGTGGCTGCGCCGCGCGACCGAACGGCGGGCATATCGGTTCGGCCGGCAAATGACGTGGCCGCACGTCGCGGCCGAGTACGGTCGCCTCTTCGCCGAACTCGTCGCGCACGAGGCGCCCGCGCCGGCGCTCGTCGTTACGGCGTAGGGCGCGTTTCGGAGAAACCGCGATGTGGCAGACGCCGAATCTCGATCATCTGGTCGCGCTGACCGACGACACGGGGCTAATCCAGCACGCGGGCCGTGACATTCCCAATCGCTCGACCGGCTATTGTACTGATGATGTCGCGCGCGGCTTCATCGTCGCATGCGGCGCGGCGCGGCACGAGAAACTTCGCGTCGAATCGCTGCGGCTCGGGCGCATCTATCTCGCGTTCCTCCACGACGCGCAGATCGCCGACGGGCGCTTCCACAACTTCATGAGTTACGACCGCCGCTGGCTGGACGAGGTCGGCGGAGACGACGCGATCGGCCGCGCGATCTGGGCGCTCGGCGTCGGGATGCGGCACGCGCCGCGCGACGGTTGGCGCAAGCTCTGCGCGACCCTGTTCGAACGCGCCTTGCCGGCGGTCGAGCACCTCGACCATCCGAGATCGTGGGCCTATGCGTCCCTCGGCATCGCAGAAGCCCATCTCGCGACGGGTCGCGAGCGTCCGTCGTTCGAGCATGCGCTGCGCCGAGTCGGCGAGCGCTTGAGCCAAGCGTACGAGAACGCTCGCGCCGACGGCTGGGAATGGTTCGAGCCCACGATGACCTACGACAACGCCCGTTTGCCCGAAGCGCTCCTGCGGATCGGCGGCGCGCTCACCGATCCGACATTCGTCGACCTCGGGTTCCGAACGCTTGATTTCTACGAGTCGGTCGTCATCGAGGACCGGATGTTCGTTCCGATCGGAAACGCGGGCTGGTATCCCCGCGACGGCCACCGCGCGCGCTACGCGCAGCAGCCGCTGGAGGCCGCTGGGATGGTCGATGCGGCGCTCGCGGGCCACGCGATCCGCGGGGAGATCCGCTACCGGCGGCTCGCCGAACTCGCCCTGGAATGGTATTACGGCCGGAACACGCGCGATGCCGTGATGGCGACCGGCGGCGGCTGTTTCGACGGCTTGGACGAACTCGGCGTCAACCGTAATATGGGCGCCGAATCGACCCTCGCGTACCTCTCGAGCGCCTTGGCGCTCGCGCAACCGGCTGCCGAAGTATTGCGCATCGCGCGATAACGCCGGCTTCGTCCGCTGCGCGGATTCGAGGCGCAGAGGCCTCGGACGTCGAATAAGATGTGTCCGATGATCTTAGAAACGCCCGACGTCCTAAGTGACGTACAACGAGATGCTGTCCGTCACACAGACGGTCCTGTCCTGATTTTTGCCGGGGCAGGCAGCGGGAAAACCCGCGTTTTGACCCACCGTATCGCATACCTGCTCAACGAGAACAAGGTTTTCCCGGATCGCATCCTGTCCGTGACCTTCACCAACAAGGCCGCCTCCGAGATGAAAGCCCGTCTCGAAAGGATGATCGGCGATGCGGCACGCGATCTCTGGGTCGGGACATTTCATTCGATTTGCGTTCGGATGCTGCGGCGCGACGGAACGAGGATCGGCATCTCGCGCAACTTCGCGATCATGGACGAAACCGATCAGCGCTCCATCGTGCGCGACGTCTTGCACGACCTCGACTACGACGAGCGGCAGATCAGCCCGGGCGCGGCGCTCGACGAGATCGGCAAGGCCAAGAACATTCTGCTAACGCCGGATGAGTACGAGGCGAAAAACACCTCATTTTACGGCGAGCGGATGGCTAAGGTGTATCGCGAGTACGACCGCCGGCTTCGCGAGAGCAACGGCCTCGATTTCGACGATCTGATTTTGCAGACGATCAAGCTGCTCGAGAGCGAGCCCGACGTCCGGACCCGCTATCAAAACAAGTTTCGCTACATCCTGGTCGACGAATACCAAGACGTCAATTTCGCGCAGTATCGCCTCTGTGCGATTCTCGCCGGCGAACATAAGAATCTGACCGTCGTCGGCGACGACGACCAGTCGATCTACTCTTGGCGGGGCAGCGACTATCGAAACATCCTGCGCTTCGAAGAAGATTTTCCGGGAGCTAAGGTCTTCAAGCTCGAGGAAAACTATCGCAGCACGCAGGCGATTCTAGCGGCCGCCAACGAGCTCGTTTCCAACAACACCTCGCGCGCGGAAAAGAAATTATTTACCAGCCGCGCCGACGGTGAAAAGGTCACGGTCTACGGAGCCGAAACCGAACGCGCCGAAGCGCGCTACGTCATCGAGAAGATCAAGGAGCACGTCCGCGAGGGCGGCGCTTATCGCGATTTCCTCGTCTTGTATAGAACGAACGCACAGTCGCGCGTTTTCGAAGAAGGCTTCCTCGGCGAGGGCATCCCCTATCGCGTCGTCGGCGGCGTCGGTTTTTACGCTCGCGCCGAAGTCAAAGACATGATGGCGTACCTGCGCTACATCGTAAACACCGCGGACGCCGTTGCCTTCCGGCGCATCGTCAACGTTCCACGCCGCAGCATCGGGCAGCAGACGATCGCGAGCCTCGTGCAGGCCGCCTCCGACGCGGGACTTTCCGTCGGTCAGGCGATCTTCGACAAGGAACTCTTGCGCCGCGCCGTTCCGAAGAAGCAACGCGAGCTCGAACGCTTCGCCGAGTTGATCGAACATTTGCGCTCTCGCCTCGACCAACTGTCGATCTCTGAACTGCTGGTCGCGGTCATGGAAGAATCCGGCTATATTCGCGAGCTGCAGTCCGAAGACACAGCCGATGCGCGCACCCGTCTCGAAAACATGCAAGAACTCGTCGGCGTGGCGCGCGAATTCGAGTCGCAAGAGAACGCCGGGACGCTCGACGATTTTCTCGCGAACGTCGCCTTGATCAGCGACCTCGACACGCTCGACCCGGAGACGTCGTTCGTGACGTTGATGACGATGCACGCGGCGAAGGGCCTCGAGTTCCCGATCGTGTTTCTGACGGGCTTCGAAGACGGCGTCTTCCCGCACCAGCGGGCCCTGACCGACATGACGGAACTAGAAGAAGAGCGCCGCCTCGCTTACGTCGGCATCACGCGGGCGATGGATCGCCTCTACGTCTCGCATGCGATGCGCCGCACGCTCTTCGGCAACACCGTGGCTCATCCGAAGTCGCGGTTTCTCGAAGAGATGCCGAGCGTCGAGACCGTGGGAACCGTGATGCCCATCGCGCGGCCGACCGGCGGACGCTGGCGTGAAGTTTCGATTCACGAGACCGCCGGCAACGGCGTCAATCTCGGATTGGCGGTCGGCGATCGCGTACGCCACCCGAAATGGGGCGAGGGCTTGGTGAAGGCCGTCGCAGGCGCGGGCGGCGACGGGCTGCTGACGATCAACTTCCCGAACGTCGGGGAGAAGATGGTCATGCTCAAGTACGCACCCCTCGAAAAGGTGTAGCCGAGTGCGTTCCCACGCGCTCTGCGTGTGGGGGCGCGGAGCAAGAGTAACGTGACGCGCGTTGGTGTAGCCGGGGCGCTCGGCCGGATGGGCCGTACCGTTTGCGCCGCGGTCGACGGAGCGAGCGACCTCGAACTCGTCGGTGGTTTCGACCAGAGCGGCGCCGGGCGGCCGCTGGCCGAAGCGCTCGGCCTATCGCGCGATGCGGGGCTCATCTACGATGACCTCGCGGCGTTCTACGAGGGCGCGAAACCCGACGTCGTCGTCGACTTCACGACGCATCCGGCGACGGTCGCCGTCGCGCGCGAGGCGCTCGTTCGTGGGGTCTCGCCCGTCATCGGTGCGACGGGACGCACGGCCGAAGAAGAGGCCGAGCTCGCCGCGCTCTGCCGCGAGCGATCGGTTGGAGCGGCGCTCGTTCCGAACTTCGCGATCGGCGCGGTCTTGATGATGCGCTTCGCCGAGACGGCGGCGCGCTATTTTCCGACGGTCGAAGTGATCGAACTCCATCATGACGGGAAGAAGGACGCACCGAGCGGGACGGCGCGCTTGACGGCGCGGCGTATCGCAACCGCGGCGGGGCGAAGCGAGGTTCCGATTCATAGCGTGCGTCTCCGCGGATTGGTGGCGCACCAAGAGGTGCTGTTTGGTGGAGAGGGCGAGACCTTGACGATCCGTCACGATTCCTTGTCACGCGAGTCGTTTGCGAGCGGCGTGCTGCTCGCCGTGCGAAACGTGCGCGCGAAGCGTGACCTCGTTATCGGGCTCGACGCTTTTCTGAACGAGGGCGGCGCGTGAAGCTCGCGATCGTTGGAATCACCGGCGTCGTCGGCGAGACGATTCTGCGCATCCTCGACGAGCGAAACGTCGCGATCGATCAGCTCGACCTCTACGCCTCGCGCGAGCGCAGCGAGCCCGTCACTTTTCGCGGCCGATCGCTTTCCATAGCGGCTGCGACCCCCGAAGCGCTGCGATCCGGTGGATACGACGTCGTCTTCTTCGCCTCGAGCGACGATGCGAGCGCCGAACTCGCTCCGGCTTGCCTCGAATCAGGCGCGAAGGTGATCGACAACAGTTCGACTTTTCGAATGGCGGATAACGTTCCGCTCGTCGTCCCGGAAGTCAACGCGCACGCGATCGCCGCGCACGACAACCTGTTCCCGGTCGCGAACTGCACCGCGATCGTCCTGGTGGTCGGGATCGCGCCGATCCATCGCGCGGTCGGCCTCAAGAGCGTCCGCGTCGCGACCTACCAAGCCGTGAGCGGAGCCGGCCGTGCCGGGCTCGATGCGCTTGCAGCGGAGGAGAACGCGGCGTTGGGCGTGCCGGCGAAGAACGGGAGCGCAGCCTCACCGTTCGTCGCGCCGATCTTCCGCAACGTCGTTCCGCAAGTCGGCAGCCTCGACGGGCACGGCGACAGCGGCGAAGAGAAGAAGGTCGCTGCGGAAACGCGCAAGATTCTGGAAGCGCCGGACCTGCATGTCGCGGCGACGACGGTCCGCGTCCCCGTTCGCGCTGCGCACAGCGAAGCTGTCTTCATTGAAACGCAGCGCGACACGAGCGTCGACGAATTGGCGCGCGCCTTCGAAAACGCGCCGGGCGTCGTCTTCCATCGCGAGGGCGTCGTGACGCCGCGCGACGTCGAGGGCGGGGATCTCGTCCACGTCGCGCGCCTGCGCGCCGAAGAGGGTTCGAAGCGACACTTCCAGCTCTGGGTCGTCGGCGACCAGCTCCGCAAAGGCGCTGCGACCAACGGCGTGCAGATATTGGAGCTCCTGCTCGAGCGCGGCTACGTGGAGCGCGGTGCGCGTGTCTAAGACTGCCGTCCGGACGATCGTCCAAAAGTTCGGCGGGACCTCGCTCGCGACGCCGGAGAATCGCGAGATCGCGGCGTCGCGAGTTCGCGAAGCGAAGGCTCGCGGGCTCGTGCCGGTCGTCGTCTGCTCGGCGATCGGGCGCGCTCCCGAGCCGTACGCGACGGATTCTCTCGCCGCGTTGCTCGGCCCGATTCGTCAGGGTCCAAACCGCGATCTGTTGATCGCTTGCGGCGAGTCGATCTCCAGCGCCGTGTTCGCCGAGTTGCTGATCGCGCACGGCGCCGCCGCGCAAGCGATGACCGGCGGGCAGGCGGGCGTCATCACCGACGATCAGTACGGTGACGCGCAGATCCTGCGCGTCGAACCGCATCACGTGCTCGCGCTCGTCGAGCGCGGCGTCATCCCCGTCGTCACTGGTTTTCAAGGCGTGACCGAAACGGGCGCGGTCACTACGATCGGCCGCGGCGGGAGCGATCTCACCGCGATCGCGCTCGGCGAAGCGCTGGGTTCCGAGACGGTCGAGATATTCACCGACGTCAGCGGCGTCTTGACCGCCGACCCGCAGCGCATCGATGGTGCGCACACGGTCGATCGCGTCTCATACGCCGAGATGGTCGAATTGGCGGCCGACGGCGCGAAGGTCATGCACGCGAAGGCGGCCGAGTTGGCTCGCGTCACCGGGACGCCGTACGCGATCAAAGGCTTGCGCTCGGACCTAGGGACGACGATCGATGAAGGCGCGACTCCCGATCGCAGCCATCCGGTCAGCGGCATCGCGTCCTTCAAGAACGTCACGTTCTTTCGCGCGATCCAAGGCGACTTGCACGATCTCGACGCCCGGCGGGAACTTGAAGTAGAACTCTTCCGGCGCCTCTCGGATCACAAGGTATCGGTCGACATGATCAACGTCAACGATGCTGGGATTTTCTTCATCGCCGACACCGATCAGATCGATACGGTGCGGGCCGAACTGCAGAACCTGAACCTGGCGCTACGCGTTCGTCCGCGTTGCGCGAAGATCTCGATCGTCGGGGCTGGGATGCGCGGAACGCCCGGCGTCATCTACCGGGTCGTCAAGGCGCTGAACGACGAGAAGGTCGAAATCATCCACTCGACCGACTCGAATATTACGATCTCGGTCCTGGTTCGCGAGGAAGAGATGGACCGGGCGGAGCAAGCGATCCACGACTCGTTCAGTCTTGGGAGACGCAGTTGAGCGGCATCGGACGCGCCCCTAAATTCGGCCGGCTCTTGACGGCGATGGTGACGCCCTTCGACGAACGCGACCGCGTCGATCTCCGCGAGGCGGCACGGATCGCGCGCTGGCTGGTCGAGCAGGGCAACGATGGGCTCATCGTGTGCGGCACTACCGGCGAATCACCGGCGTTGTCCGATGACGAAAAGATCGCGCTCTTCCGGGCGACCAAAGAAGCCGTCGGCGATCGCGCCGCGATCGTCGCAGGAACGGGCGGAAATAACACCGAGCATTCGATCGAGTTGAGCGTGCGTGCCGAGAAAGAAGGCGTCGACGGGATCCTCGCGGTCGTGCCCTACTATAACAAGCCGCCGCAGGACGGGATGATCCGCCATTTCGGCGCGATCGCCGAGGCGACGAAGCTGCCGGTGATCGTGTACAACATCCCCTCGCGGACCGGAGCGAACATGCTGCCGGCGACCCTCCTCGAACTCGCGCGCAAACACAAGAACGTCGCGGGCGTCAAAGAATCGAGCGGCGATCTCGCGCAGATCACCGCGATCGTGCGTGACCGCCGGGCCGGCTTCGGCGTCTGGTCGGGCGACGACCACCTGCTCTTGCCGCTACTGGCGATCGGCGGTGACGGCCTGATCAGCGTCGCCTCGCATCTCTGCAGTCGCGAGTTGCGCGAGCTGATCGATGCCTACGGGGCCGGCGACGTCGCGCGCGCCGCGCGCATCCATCAGGACCTAGCCGCGTTGATCGCAACGCTATTTGCGACGACGAGCCCGATCCCGGTGAAGTGGGCGATGAATCGTCTCGGCTTCGCCTGCGGTCCCTGCCGCTCGCCCCTCGGGACGATGCCCCAAGCGCTCGCCGCGACGCTCGAGCCGATGCTCGCACCCTATCGTGCGCGCGTTCGCGAAGCTGCTCTGACCGGCTGAGGCTGCGTGCCTGACGCGTCCGCGACGCACGCGACCGTGTTGGGCTGCCGCGTCGATGCGCTCGACACACGCGCCGCCGTCGAGCGCGTCGTCGAGCTGGTTCGGCGCGGCGGATGGTATTCGGTCGTGACGCTCGGAACCGAGATGGTCGTGCGGGCACAAAAGGACGCGCTGTTTCGCCGCTTCATCAACGAGAGCGCCCTCTCGCTGTGCGATACGATCGGCGTCTTGTATGCGGCGCGCTTGCAAGGTGTTCGGATCCCCGAACGCGTCAGCGGGGTCGATCTGATCGACCCTTTGTGCGAGGCGCTCGCGCGGGAGCGGATTCCGGTCTATCTGATCGGCGGCAAGGGCGAGACCGCCGCCCGTGCGGCTGCGGCGCTTGCGCTGCGCCACCCGGGCTTGATCGTCGCCGGAACGCGCGACGGGTATTACCCGCCGAACGAGATCATCGCGTTGCTTGAAGAGATGCGTGGAAGCGGCGCGCGCGTGATCCTCGTCGGCCTGGGTTCTCCCCGGCAAGAGACGTGGATCGCGACGTATTTGCCGTACAGCGGCGCGACCGTCGGGATCGGCGTCGGCGGCTCCCTCGACGTGCTCGCCGGGAACGTGCAACGCGCGCCCGCGGCCTGGCGGCGCTTGAATCTCGAGTGGCTCTATCGGCTCTTCAAGGAGCCGCAACGCTGGCGTCGTCAATTGGCGTTGCCGGTCTTCGTGTGGCTTTGGCTCCGCGACCGCGTCGGCGCGCTATGAAGGCGATGATCTTGGCCGGCGGATTGAGCACGCGCCTCTATCCGTTGACGAAACAGGTTCCCAAGCCGCTCGTCCCGATCGCCGGCGAGCCGAATGCGATTCACGTCATGCGCTACCTGCGCTCGTTCGGAATCGACGAGATCGCGATCAACGTCCACTACCATGCCGACCAGATCCAAGCCGGATTGGGCGATGGCTCGAAGTTCGGGGTGAGGTTGCACTACCTGCACGAGCCGAAGTTGCTGGGGAGCGCCGGCGCCGTCAAGCAGATGGAGTCGTTCTTCGCAGAGACCTTCGTCGTGATCGGCTGCGACGATCTCACGGACATCGGGCTCGACCGGTTGGTCACGTTTCATCGTCAACGCCACGCCGTGGCGACGATCGCGCTGGTCGAAGCGGACGACGTCTCGCAGTACGGCGTCGTCGTCGTCGATGAGGACGGGAAGATCGTCGAGTTTCAAGAGAAGCCGGCGCCTGGAACCGAGCGATCGCATCTGGTCAACACCGGCGTCTACGTTTTCGAACCGGCGATTTTCGAGCGCATCCCCGCCGGCGAGTTCTACGACTTCGGAAAAAACGTGTTCCCGGAGTTGCAGCGCGACGGCGGCGCGTTCTACGGGCTCGCGATGCCCGGTGCGTTTTGGTGCGACATCGGGACGCCCGACGAGTATCGGCGCGCGACGCGCGACGTTCTTTCGGGCCGCGTGCGATTACCCGGAGCGACGCGCGTTCGCGGCGTTGCGCCGTCAGCGCGCATCGCGAAGAGCGCGAGCATCGGCGGCGACGTTCGCATCGGCGAGCGGACTGCGCTCGAGGACGGCGTTCGGGTCGTCGGACCGACCGTCATCGGGGACGACGTCGTCGTCGAACGCGACGCGCTGCTCGAGCGTTCGATCGTTTGGGACCGCGCTCGCATCGGCGCCGGCGCACACTTGATCGACGCGATCGTCGGCGCGGATTACGCCGTCGCTGCGGACGCGAGGCTTTGCGACGCGATCGTCGCCGGCGAGGAAGCGGGCGCTACCCGGCTTCCGTGATTCGAGTTGCAGGCACGGGTAAGAGAGAAGGCATGAAAACTATCCTCCAACGTGTCATCCTCGTCGCGGCGGCTGCGCTGATCGCGACGTTCTCCACGGTGCCGCGCACCGCTTCGGCCAATACCACGTCGACGGCGCTGCTCATCGCCGGCGCTGCCGCAATCGCCGGCGCGCTGCTCTACGATTCGAACGGTCGTCCCTACTACGTGCAAAGCAACAGGCGCTACTACGTCAGCCAACCCGTAGCGCAGTACTATCAAGGACATCATAAGGGTGTGTACCGGAAGGCATGGGTTCCCGAACAGGAATATCCGGTCGAGCAGCCCTATCAGCAGCAGGGTCGCGGCGGCAACCAACACCACTAACTCGATCGGCTTGCGCCGGGGGTAATCCCCCGGCGTCGCCGGCGAGGAAGCGAGCGCTCCTCGTCTTTCGAGGAGAGGATTGGCGCCGCGTGGGTATGAGTGACCCATGAAAACTATCTTCCAACGTGCCATTCTTGTCGCGTCGGCTATGCTGATCGCGACATTTTCTACGGTACCGCGCGTCGCTTCGGCCAGCACCACGTCGACGGCGTTGATCATCGCTGCAGCCGCTGCAATCGCCGGCGCGCTCCTCTATGATTCGAGCGGACGCCCGTACTATGTGCGAAGCAACAAACGCTACTACGTCAGCCAACCAGTGGCGCAGTACTATCAAGGGCATCATAAGGGAGTGTACCGGAAGGCCTGGGTTCCCGAACAGGAATATCCGGTGGCGCAGCCTCCGCCTCGCGCCCCTCAGCCTCCTCGTGGTCCCCAGCACCACTAAGAGCCGCTATCACGCTATAAGCTAAACGCGAACAGCGTGTTCGATCTGCTTCCGCCGGGGGTCGGACCCCCGGCGGGAAGATAGAGCGCGTCGCCGATCGTCGCTGCGCCGGTCCCGTGACGTCCATCGGGGAGCGGCGCAAAGCTCGTCCACGCGTTGCTCGCCGGATCGTACGCCTCGTTCTGCACGAACGTTCCGCGCGGCGATTCGCCTCCTATGACGTGTATGCGGCCTTTGTAAACGGCGCAGGCAACGCCGCTTCGGGCCGTCGGCATCGGTGCGCCGGCTGTCCACGTATCGGTTTGCGGATCGTAGATGTCGGTGCGGTCGACGTTTCGCGCCGGCGTGTTGATGCGGCCGCCGATCGCGTAGATCTTTCCACCGAACGTGGCGAGCGCGAGATGATCGCGCCCGACCGGAAGCGGCGCTGCGCGCTGCCACGTATTTTCCGACGGGTTGTAGACCTCGTGATCGGTTACGCTCCCGCCGCGATTCCCGCCGATCGCGTGCAACCTCCCGTTGAGCGCGACGAGCCCAAGCGCCGCTCGCGGCTGCGGCAGCGGCGACAATTCGCCCCAGCGATTGCGCACGGTGTCGTACGACCAGACTGCGCTCGTTACGTTTCCGCGCGCGTAGCCGCCGGCGACGTAGACGGTCGTGCCGATCGCGGCGACGCCGGCATGATCGACGCCTTGCGGGATGGGCACGAGAGCGCGCCAGGCGTTCGTCGTCGCGTCGTACGCTTCGACGCGCGAGTCGTCGCCGGTTCCGACGTTCGAGCCGCCGATGACGTACAGCGTCGTCCCGATCGCGGTGACGCCGACCTCGCTCCGGCTGCTCGGCAGCGGCGCCTTTTGCGTCCACGTGCCGCCGCCGTCGGCGGCCGCCAGCAGTCCGATCCCGGCGAACAGCGTGACGGCGCGCGCGTAGCGTTTCACAGTTCGATCACGAGCGGCGCGTTGAGCGGGCCATGGCCTTGCCCCTGCCGCCGGCCGGTGCGACACTAGCCGCGTCCTGCGGCGTCGCGATGAGGGTGCGTGCGATTGTGGCCGGTCCTCGACGTGCTCTTTCCATCGCTCTGCGCCGGCTGCGAACGAAACGATGGTCCTCTCTGCGGCGACTGCCTACCCTGCGGAGCGTTGCAACGCATCCGCATCGGGACGCTCGAGGTCGCAGCGCTCGGAACGTACGAAGGGCCGCTTCGTCGCGCGACCTTGGCCTTCAAACACGGTCGTCGCGATGTCGGGATCGCCCTGGCCGCCGCGTTGGCCGCGCGTCTCGCGGAGACGCCGCCCGGCCTGACCCTCGTCCCCGTGCCGACGACGCCGGCCAGGCGCCGGGAGCGCGGCTTCGACCAAGGCGTCCTGCTGGCGCGCGAACTCGGCCGCCGAACTAGGCTCGGGGTTCTCGAGGTCTTACGGCAGACCGCGGGCGACGCGCAACGCGGCCGCTCGCGCTGCGCCCGGCTCGGCGCGCACGGCCGCTTTCGATGCGAGAGCCCGCGGCTGACCGAGGGCGCGCGCGTCATTTTGGTCGATGACGTCGTGACGACGGGCGCAACCCTGCGCGACTGCGCGAGCGTCCTGAGCGAGGCCGGTGCGCGTGTCGCCGGCGCGCTCGTGATCGCCTATGCGCCCGAACCCGGGCACCGGGTGCTCCAACGAAGAAGTACGCCAGGATGAACGCAGCGCTCGACGCGATCGATCGCATCTTTTTGCGGCGCGCTTGCGAACTCGCGCGACGCGGACGAGGGAGCACGTCGCCCAATCCATGCGTCGGCGCCGTCATCGTGCGCCGGACGCAGACCCTTGGCGAGGGTTTCCATCGCGTGCGCGGCGGCCCCCATGCCGAGGTCGAGGCATTGGAATCGGCGCGAGCGGCCGGCAACGCCGTGCAGGGTGCGACGATGTACGTCTCGCTCGAACCGTGCGCGCACGACGGGCTCACGCCGCCTTGCACGACCGCGATCCTCGAAAATAAGATCGCGCGCGTCGTGATCGGCGCACGAGATCCCGATCCTATCGGCGCAGGCGGGATGGAGCGGCTGCAAGAGGCCGGCGTCTCGGTCGACGTCGCGGGCGAGCGCCTCGCGGAGGAATTGATCGAAGATTTTTCGGTCGCGTCGAATTCGGCGCGTCCGTACGTCACGCTCAAGATGGCGGCGTCGCTCGACGGCTTCGTCGCAGGGAAGCCCGGCTCGACGTGGTTGAGCGGCGAGCCTGCGCGCGAATTCGTGCGCGAGTTGCGGATCGCGCACGACGCCGTTCTGGTCGGCGCGAAAACCGTTCGCATCGACGACCCGTTGCTGACAGTGCGTCCGCCGTATGCACGGCGCCGGCCGTACCTGCGAATCGTCGCGTGCGCTTCAAAACCCGTCTCACCGGATGCGCGAATCTTCAAACCGGTTGAAGGCTATGCGCGGACGATCGTCCTTGCGCCGCTCGGCCGCCGCGATCGTTTCGCGGCCCTCGAAGAGATCGCCGACGTCGTCTATGTCGGCGACAAGGACACGACCCGGCACGATCCCGAGCTGGCGCTGCTCGAACTCAAGAAGCTCGGGATTTCGAGCGTCCTCTGCGAAGGTGGCCCGATGTTGGCCGCTGCCTTGCTCGGAGATCGGCTCGTCGACCGCATCGATTGGATCGTGACGCCCCATCTCCTCAGTAACGACGACGCAACTCGCGTGCTCGGTGGTGCAGACTTGTCTGCCGCGTCGCCGGAATTCCGTTTCGATCGCGTCGAGCGGCTCGGCGACGACGTCCTGCTCTCGGCGCGCTTGGTTTCATGTTCACCGGATTGATCGCGCATCTCGGACGGGTCGTTGCGGTCGAACGCGATCCGCGCGGCGGCGTGCGTCTGGTGATCGAAGCGCCCGATGCGATCGCCGAAGGCGTCGCGCCGAAAGATTCGGTCGCGATCGACGGCGTCTGCCTGACCGTCGTCGCGCGCGACGAACGCACCCTCGCGTTCGACGTCGTCCCGGAATCGATCGAACGAACGACGCTCGGCTCGTTACAAACGAACGACTCCGTCAACGTCGAACTTTCGCTGCGTTTCGGTGACCGGATCGGCGGCCATTTGGTCTACGGCCACGTCGACGCGACCGCGGCGATCGTCGCAAAGACCCGCGAGGGCCAAGGCCACCGGCTGGCGATCGCGCTCCCCGAGTCGCTCGCTCCGTATATCGTCGAGAAGGGCTACGTCGCGGTCGAGGGCGTCAGCCTGACCGTCGCCGCGGTCCGGCCGGGGCGCTTCGAGATCGCGCTCATCCCCGAGACCTCCGAGCGAACGACCCTCGGTCGTAAGGACGCCGGCAGCCCGGTCAACCTCGAGATCGATCCGATCGCCCGCTACGCCCTGGGCGCCGCCGAGCAATACTTCCGCGCGCCGTCGGCGACGAGCGACGAACTCGCCTGGGCCTTCGAAATCTGAATTTCCGAGCCCCGGCTCGGCCGCCCTTGTGCCAGGTTTCACAGTTGTGGGGCCTATATATTTGGCTCACCAGAGTGCCACACAGGTGGCACAGTCGAGTACTAACCTTGGAGTATGGAAACGCCAAGGACTCTCCTGGAAGCCGTCGCCTATTTTTCGGACGAGGAACGTGCGTTCGATTACGCGGTTCGGCTCCGCTGGCCCAACGGCGTTGCCTGCCCCCGTATGGGTTGCGGCTCCGCCTCGGTTCAGTTTATCTCGACCCGCAAGACGTGGCGATGCAAAGAGTGTAAACGTCAATTCTCCGTCCGCGTAGGCACCATTTTTCAGGACAGCCCAATCTCGTTTAGCAAATGGCTTCCCGCGATTTGGCTCTTGGCGAACACAAAGAACGGAACGTCCTCTTGCGAATTGGCTCGCGACCTTGGCGTGACGCAAAAGACGGCCTGGTTCATGTTCCACCGGATTCGCGAAGCCATGAAAGAGAACGGTATCGCGGCCTTCTCCGGTGAGGTCGAAGCGGACGAAACGTTCGTCGGTGGCCGAGTTCGCGGAACGTGGAGCGCATTGCACGGGCGCAATTTTCTCCCGCACGGACCCGCCACGGGCAAGGCGACGGTGTTCGGAATGATCGAACGCGGGACGCCCGGCAAGTCGAGCAAGGTTCGCGCGATGGTCGTTCACGATCACAAGCGTCGGACGCTCGCCCCGCTCATTCACAGCAACGTGCTGCCGGGTTCTGTCCTCTACACGGACGCGCTCCGTTCGTACCGGAACCTCGGCCCCGACTATCTCCATGCGTTTGTCGATCACATGAAAACCTACGTCGAGGGGCGCGTTCACACCAACACCATCGAAAACTTTTGGGCCTGCCTGAAACGCGGATTGCACGGAACCTACATCTGCGCGCGCGCGTTCCATCTCGACCGCTACCTGGATGAACAAGTTTTCCGGTTCAACGCGCGGGACGGTCAAGACGCTGACCGTTTCGTGGCCGCGCTTAAAGGCACCGATGGTCGGCGTGTGACGTACAAGGCGCTTAAGGCCGAGAATCCCGATTGGCGCGCAAAGCGTGACCACGCCGCTACTCGTCGGCCGCAGGCTTAGGCGGTTCTATGATTTCCTCGGCAACGGTGTCGATTCTCTCATCGTCTTTCTTGACGATGGAGAACAGGCGCTTTGCCAGGTTCTCGAATCGCTCCATCGGCGTTTCGCCTTTGTCGTCGCTCATTTACCAGTTTCTCTTTCACATTCCTCGATCTGCGTGGAACGTGCAATTCCGCAAATCTCCAAGCTGGTTTTTCCACCGTCGTTCTTTGTGACCATCGTCGCAACATAGGCGTAGACACCCTGGTCAGCGTTAAGCGCCTTAAGCAGATTCGGGGGGACTGGAGGACTTTCGGTCGTCCCGAAAACGTCGGATTGGTGCGGCGGAATGTGATAAGGAAACGGCGCGCTGTTTAGCTTCCCCGCTTGCAAGCGCGCTCGTCGTCGCAGTTCTTTTATGATTGTTTCGTCAGTTACGCCGCCGCCGTAAAACGCGACTGCTACCGCACTTCCCACTATCATATCGAAGGCCTCGCCATCATTCTGGAATCCAACGACCACGTTAATACGGGTCCCGTTGCCCTCTAGGCGCTGCGCCTTTTGAGTCCAAAGGACGTGAAACGCTGGGGGAGGCGGAACGGGCCATAGTACATGTGTGTAGGCACCCAGGAAAAGAGTCAAGACGGCATACAGTATTGACCTGATCGGCCATGTTCGACCTTTGACCCAGATGGGATGAACGGCAAGCACGAAAATTGTAGCGACTGCGATCAAGAGGAGTTCTGGCGACTTGCCGCTGCCGTAAATCATCGCGGCAGCCACTGCGACAGCAACGATAATTGCACCGATGGCGAGCGCACGGTCGAGCGTGATTGCGTCCCTACTCGGCGGCAGCGAAGGTGCCACCGGATGCGAGATGGGGCGACCGGATGCGTCGAATAGCCTTGGAGGTCGGTCGTCCATCCCTGCGAGGCTTGGCCCCTCACTGGCTTAACGCCCCTGGTGAGCGATGTATATAGGTTTGACAGTTGTTAAGGCGAAGATCGGTCGTCCGATGGCTGCCACCTTTGCCGAGACCCTCAACGCCGCGATCGAGATAGCCGGACTGAGCGCCGCCGAGGTCGCGGCGCGCTCCGGCCTCAGCGATGCCGCGATCTCTTATCTGCGGTCCGGGCAACGAAGCCCGACCTACCGCACCGTGCGGGCGCTCGCGCGAGCGCTTCCCGAACTCGCCGGCGAGCTGGGCGAGCCGGGCGCCGACCGCGAGACGGATTTCGACGGGATCGACGCGGCGATTGCCGACGTCCGGGCCGGGAAGATGGTCGTCGTGCTCGACGACGAGGACCGCGAGAACGAAGGCGATCTCGTCATGGCCGCACAGATGGTCACGCCCGACGCCATCAACTTCATGCGTCGTGAAGCGGGCGGCTTGATCTGCGTCCCGATCATCGGTAAACGCCTCGACGAGCTGCATATCCCGCAGATGGTCAGCGAGAACACGGCACTGCATGAGACCGCGTTCACGATCTCGATCGAAGCGCGCGGTCGCACGACGACCGGAATTTCCGCGCACGATCGCTCGGCGACGATCGCGGCGCTCCTGGATCCGAATGCGAAGCCGTCGGACTTCTTGCGTCCCGGTCACACCTTTCCGCTGCGCGCACGCGACGGCGGCGTGCTGGTCCGAGCCGGCCAAACGGAGGCCGCCGTCGATCTGGCGCGGCTCGCCGGCCTTTATCCCGCAGGCGTGATCGTCGAGATCATGGACGACGACGGCACGATGATGCGCCTGCCGAGGCTGAAAGAATTCGCAAAGCGTCACGGCCTGCGCTTGATCACGGTCAAAGACTTGATCGCCTATCGGATGCGCAACGAGAAGCTGGTGAATCGCATTGCGGAGTTTGATCTTCCCACGACGCACGGCGAATTTCACGGCGTCGCGTACGAAACGCGCATCGACGACGTCGCGCACGTCGCGATGGTGATGGGCGAGATCGGCGACGGGAAAAACCTGCTCGTGCGCGTTCATTCCGAATGCCTGACCGGCGATGCGCTGCACTCGATCCGTTGCGACTGTGCGGCGCAACGCGACGGAGCGCTGGATATGATCGCGCGTGAAGGCCGCGGCGTGTTTCTCTATCTGCACCAGGAAGGCCGCGGAATCGGCCTGGCCAACAAGCTGCGCGCTTACGAACTGCAAGATCGCGGTGCGGATACGGTCGAAGCGAATCTCGCCCTCGGCCTTCCCGTCGACAAGCGCGATTACGGCATCGGGTCGCAGATACTGGCCGACCTCGGCGTACGCGAGATGCGACTCATCACGAACAATCTCCGCAAGATCGTCGGCCTCGAGGGATACGGAATCACGATCCTCGATCGCGTTCCGCTGCAGACGCCGGCGACACCGCAGAGCGCGCGCTACATCGAGACCAAGCGCGAAAAGCTCGGCCACCTGCTGGGTGGGACTGCGCCGTGAAAGGGTCCGCAACGCAAAAGGGCCGCCCACTGCCGAACGGTCGCGGCAAGCGCGTCGCGATCGTATCGGCGCAGTTCTACGCGCAGCTTGCCGAGTGGCTCGAGGGCGGTGCTCGGCGGGCGTTGTCGGATTGCGGCGTCGAGCTCGAAAATGTGACGCTCGCGCGCGTCCCCGGTTGCTTCGAATTGCCGCTGGCCGCACAACGCATGGCCTCCGGGGTCGATGCGGTCGTCGCTTTGGGCGTCGTCATCAGGGGCGAGACGCCGCACTTCGAGTATGTCGCCGGCGAGTGCGCGCGCGGCTTGATGGATGTCCAGCTCGCCCAAGGGATTCCGGTCGGGTTCGGAGTCCTGACCACTGAGACGCTCGCCCAAGCGGAACAGCGCGCCGATCCGGGACGAGGCGATAAGGGCTACGAAGCGGCCGTGGCCGCACTGTCCGTGCTCGAGGTTGGGCGCAACCGGACACTGTAGTAGGGGCCGATACCGAGCCGGGCGACCGCTTGCCTTTTGTGGGGGGCATGCGTATACTCCGGGATACGACCGCGCCTTAATTCTTAAGGCGTGGCCCCGTTTGCACTTCGCGCGTTATCTCGAATCCGAGGTTGGCGGGGGTGCCCACGAAGCCCGGAGGCCTCAGGTGTTAGACAAGAATATAACGTGCAAGGACTGCGGCTCGCAGTTCGTCTTTTCGGTGCGCGATCAAGAGTTCTATGCCGAAAAGGGATTCGAAAACGAACCGCAGCGTTGTCGCGACTGCCGGAACGCGCGCAAGACGCAGCGTCCCGGCGCCGGCGGCGGCACGCGTGAGATGTACGAAGCCGTTTGCGCGCAATGCAGCGTTCCGACGACGGTTCCGTTCAAACCACGCGGCGATCGCCCCGTCTATTGCCGCGCCTGTTACGGAGCCCTCGCTCCTCAAGCTGCCCGCGCCTAACTGACTCCGCGCTCCTGAGGGCCTCCCGGCACGCTTCTCGAAGCCGTGTCGCGATGAGCCATTCGAATTCCGCCGGCTCGCTGCAAGCGATTTGGTGGGACGGCGATGCCGTCGGATACGTCGACCAGCGCGCCCTCCCGCACGAGTTGGTGCGTTCGCGCGCGCGGAGCGTCGACGAGGTCGTCGACGCCATCGCGACGCTGGCCGTACGCGGCGCGCCGTGCATCGGAATCTTCGGCGCTTACGGCATCGCGCTCGCTCGCGCGCAGAGCCGCGACGAGCAGCAATTTCGAACGGCGGCCGGCCGGATTCGGGCGGCCCGGCCGACGGCGGTCAATCTCGCCTGGGCGGTCGATCGCGTTCTCGAGGTCGCCGGCGACGGTTATCTCGACGAGGCGCGCGCGATCCACGAAGAACAACATGCCGTCGATCGCGCAATCGGTCTGGCCGGCGCGGAGCTGATGGCCGACGGTGCCACGATTCTGACCCACTGCAACACCGGCCCCCTGGCAACCGGCGGCGAGGGAACGGCGCTCGGCGTCATCATCGCCGCGCATCGGAGCGGCAAGCGCATCCACGCCTACGTAGATGAGACGCGGCCGTTGCTGCAGGGCGCGCGCTTGACGGCGTACGAACTCGCGGCCGCCGGCGTCCCAGCGACGTTGATAGCCGACTCCGCGGCCGCCGCGACGATGCGTGAGAAGAAGATTGCGGCGGTGATCGTCGGTGCGGACCGCATCGCGACCAACGGCGATACGGCCAACAAGATCGGCACGTACTCGCTCGCAATCGTCGCGGCGCATCACGCGATTCCGTTCTATGTCGCGGCGCCTCGTTCGACGATCGATTTTTCGTTGCCGAGCGGCGACCGGATCGCGATCGAGCAGCGGTCGCCCGATGAAGTGCGCTCGTTCGGCTCGGCGCGTACCGCGCCGCCCGAGGTCGACGCGTTCAACCCGGCATTCGACGTCACGCCGGGACGCTTGATCACCGCGATCGTGACGGAGTACGGCGTCTCGCGACCGCCGTACGAGGAGTCGATCCCCGACCTCGCGCACCGTCCGCGATTCGCTGCCTTGGCGGCGCTTGCGAGAGACCGCTGAAATTCTACGACTTCATCGATAAGAGGCCGACGATCGGGCGGCTCGTCGTCGTCGAGGGCGTGGAACGGGTTTTCGCCGACCGGGCGCTGACGGCGATCGTCGAGCGGCAACTGAGCGAAGCCGAGCGCGACCTGAACGTGGAGCGCATCGAGGCGCTCCAACTCGTCGATTTCAGCCGCGTCGCCGAAGCCGTCGCGGCCCTGCCGTTCCTAGGAGCGACACGAATCGTGATCGTCCGCGGGGCGCACGAGCTCCGCGCCGACCCCCGCCGCGCGCTGCTCGCCGTCGCCGAGACCGTGCCGGAGGGGAACACGCTCGTCATCGAAGACCTCGTCTCGCCGGCGAGCAAACGTCCGGAGCCGCTTGCAAAGATGCTCGGCCGCGCGGCGCTGCGCATCGACACGAGCCCGACCGCCGATGCGCGCGAGCGCTTCGTCCGGGAAACGCTCGACGGCCTCGGTTCGACCATCGAGCCCGCCGCGCTCGCCGCCCTCGTTCGGAGTGAAGCCGACCTCGGCGCGATCCGCACCGACCTCGGGAAGCTCGCCCTGGCCGGGCCGAAGATCACACTGGCCGACGTGATGCGCGAGAGCCTGGTCACCGAGGACGTACGGGCATGGCAGTTCGCCGGCGCCGCCGCAGCCGGCCGGGCGAGCGAGGCCCTCGGGCTCGCGCACGACCTGTTCGCGAGCGATCCTCGAGGCGCGGCGGTCCCGCTGCTGGCGGCGCTGGCGCAAGAGTACGCGCTGATCTGGGAGGTGGCGCGACCCGACGGAGAGCTTCCGCCGCGTGCCCGCTGGCGCGAGCGCGACCTCCGCGCCGTGGCGCGCCGTTTGGGCGGGCGCCGGGCAAAGCTCGGCTTCGAGCGGGCCGTCCGGGGCTTCGAGGCCGTCGTCACCGGCCGGGCGGACGACCCGCGGATCGTGGTCGAAATCGCGGCGGCGGCGGGGGCCGATGCAGGGACGAGCCGGCCGTCTTGAGCAACAGGAGAGGAACGATGCGACGGGCAACGTGGCCGAAGTCGCGGCGTTCGTTCGTGGTTACGTTCGCCTATGTTCCGACGGAACTTGTGAGGAGTTCTCTTTCATGCGCAGTCTCTTAGCTCGACTCGCCCTTGTTGGATTGGTCGGGATCGCTCTCGCCGGATGCGGGGCGTCAAACGGTACGACGCTTCCGGCAGGTGGGGTCAACGCCAATTCAGGTGGTGGCGCTATCAACACTCCCAATGGCATTGGTGCGCCGCCGCTCGGCTTGATCGCATCGGTGCTCATCGACAACGGCACCGTCGCGGCCGCGTCCGCGTACGTTGGCGGCAACTCATTCGCTACCGATACGGCGAACCTCGTGCAGGCGTTGCAGGATCCGGTCGGCGCCGCAGTGCCGTCGGTTCCCAACTCGCCCGGCGCGCCGACGCCAAGTCAGGCGACCGATACTGGTTCTCATGCGGTCGTCGTGAACGGCGACAATGCGACGGTCGTCAAGTTGAGATTCAGCGGCGCCGTGCCGAACCTGACGTACCAGTTCGGTACCGCCGGCAACTCGACGTTCTTCAATTACAGCAACATCATCGCGCACTTCTCGTTCGGCACCAAAGCGAACGGAAGCGTCGTGGTCGGTGGGACGGCGACGGCCGGCGATACCGTCACGATTTGGATCAACATCGGCGCTGGGCCGGTCAATGTCGGCTACACGGCAACGGCAGCCGATACGCCTGCAACGATCGCGGCGGCTCTCGTCGCCAATATCAACGCCAACGCGACCGTTGGTCCGAAGGTCGCCACCGGGGTTTACGCCTGGGTCAATCCGGCCAATGCGTCAAACGTTTTGTTGGCGGCGGCCGCGACTGGCGTCGCGGGTAACACGATCACCTATTTCGCCTCGGTGCAAGGAGCCCTCACCGAGACGGCGACTCCGGCAGCAGCGACGGCTCTTGCGGGCGGAACCGCCAGCACGGCAGCGACCCTGGGCACGTTTAGCGCCTGGGCGATCGAGTTGGTCGGCAACGGTACCGCCGCCGGGCCCGGCTCACCGGCGGCAACCTACGACGTCCGGGTAACCTGCGCCGCGACGGCCGTTGGAAACAGCCTCAACCGCTTCGTCTGCGGTCCGCTTCCGGCGTACGGCGCGGCCAGCAACCTCGCGCCGACGAGCGGTCTTCAAGGCGCCGGAACCTACAACGTGCCCACTGAGGCGTCGTTCGCCGCCGCTGCCGGTGCGTTCACGCCGGTCAACCCGCAGATGATCGTCGAGTTGGTGTACACCAGTGCGACGAACCCAGTGGGTACTGCAAACCCGTGGATCGACTACATCTACGCAGCACAATAGCGGATAACGATCCGACACTGGAGCCGGGCGAAAGCCCGGCTCCTTGTTTTTCTTGCCGTGTGGGACCACCGGGGCCGCTGCGCGAAGCGCGAACCACACCCATGGATTTCGGATCGTACGCCTCGCCGTTTTCGTGGCGTTACGGGCGCGACGAGTTGCGCAGACTCTTTTCGGAGCGCGAGCGGCGGCTGCTCTGGCGCGCGGTGTGGATAGCGCTCGCCCGCTCGCAAGAGCGCAGCGGGTTGCTGACGCGCGCGGAGGTCGAGGATCTCGAGGCGCACGCCGCTGAGATCGATCTCGAGGCGGCGCATGCGATCGAGCGGGAGATCGGTCACGACTTGATGGCCGAGATCCGCGTCTTCGCCGCGCAAGCGCGACACGGCGGCGGAAAACTCCATCTCGGGGCGACCTCGATGGACATCGAGGACACGGTCGAGACGTACCGCTTCAAACGCGCGCTTTCGCTGATCGGAACGCGGTTACAGGAAGTCCTACGGCTCTTTGCCGCGCGGATCGAACGCTACGCCGATCTCGTTTGCCTCGGCTACACACATCTGCAACCGGCCGAACCGACGACGGTCGGATACCGGCTCGCACTCTACGCACAAGACCTGTTGATCGACGAAGCGCAGTTGCGCGACGCCTACGAGCAGTTGAGCGCGAAGGGGATCCGTGGCGCCGTGGGGACGTCGGCGTCCTTCGAACGGTTGTTGCACGGCAGCGGCCGCAGCGCACGCGAGCAGGAAGAAGAGATCCTCGCTCAATTCGACCTGCAGGCGCGCGAAGTGAGCGGGCAAACCTATCCGCGCAAACTCGATTACCTGTTGCTTGCGGCACTCGCCGGGCTCGGCGCGTCGCTCTCAAAGTTCGCAAACGACCTGCGAATCCTCTCGTCGCCGGGCTTCGGCGAGATGTTCGAGCCGTTCGCCCCCAAGCAGGTCGGAAGTTCGGCGATGCCGTTCAAACGAAACCCGGTGATCGCGGAGCGCATCTGTTCGCTCGCGCGCTTGTTGCCGTCGTACGCAGCCGTCGCGTGGCAGAACGCCGCGACCAACGGTTTGGAACGAACGCTCGACGACAGCGCGAACCGTCGGACGGTCCTCCCCGAAGCATTTCTCTGCGCCGACGAGCTCTTGGGCGGAACGCTTGGGATCGTCGAAGGCCTCCGGATCGACGAGCGCAAGATCGCGCAGAATCTGCGAACGTACGGACCGTTTGCCGGCTGCGAGGCCATCCTGGTGGAAGCCGTCAAAGCCGGCGGCGACCGTCAGGTTCTGCACGAAGCGATCAGGGTCGCATCGCTGCGCGCCTACGAAGCGCTCGAGCGCGGTGGCGATAACCCGCTCGCCAAGAATCTCGTCGACGATCTCCGCTTGACGACCCTGCTCGATCCGGCCGAAATTCGCGCGCTGCTCGAGCCGAGCGATCACATCGGCGACGCCCCGGAACGCGCACGGCGTCTCGCGGCGCAGATCGCCGGCCTTACGCCTTTTCCCAGCCCCCGAGCGTTGAGCGAGGCGCCATCATGAACAAAGGCCTTGAAGTCGCACGCGGCAAGACGAAGGCTCTGTACGAGAAGCCGGGTCAACCCGACGTGTTGATCGTTCAGGCGATGGATTCGATCACCGCCGGCGACGGCGCGCGGCGCCACGAGATCGCCGGGAAGGGCCGGATCGCAGCCAAGACGACGGCGCGCGTCTTCCGGCTGCTCAATCTATGCGGTCTGCCGACGCACTATTTGTCAGGCGGCGAAGACGACGACGACAACGAGATGCTCGTGCGCCGTTGCACGATGATTCCGCTCGAAGTCGTGGTTCGGGGCGCCGCCGCCGGCTCGCTCGTGCGGCGCAAGCCTTCGATCGCGCGCGGCTCGATCATCATACCCCGCATGGTCGAGTTTTTTCTGAAGGACGACGCCAATCACGACCCGCTGATCGACTCGGACCAGATCGTTTCGCGCGGGATCGCCTCACCGAACGAGATCGCGATGATGGGCGAGGTCGCACGTATCACCTTCGAGATACTCGCGCATGCCTGGCGCCGTCGCGAGACGTTGCTCGTCGATTTGAAGATCGAATTTGGCCGGCTGATCGGGGGCGAGGGACGCGGCAATCTCGTGATCGCCGACGTGATCGACAACGATTCGTGGCGCATCTGGCCGCAAGGACGCGAAAACCTCATGCTCGACAAGCAGGTCTATCGCGACTTGGGCGAGGTGACACCCGCCGATCTCGACCGGGTTCGCGAGAACTACGAGAAGGTCGCCGAAATCGTCGGGACGTTCCCGACCTTGCGGCCGGCGATGGTGGCGCTCGTCGCGGACGGAAAACAAGCCGTTCCCCTCCTCGAGCCGGTCATGCGCGCGCTCCTGCCGCTCGGGATGCAGACCTTGCGCCGGGTCGTCTCGACCGAGATGACGCCGGGGTTCGTCGTCCAGATCGCGCAACAGTTGGATGCGACGTTTCCGCGCCTGGTCTACGTGACGTCGGGACCGCAACTCGCCGCGATGCTCGGCGGCACGACGCCGGCGCCGGTTTTTGACGCGACCGAGTGCGACGCCGACGAGTTGGCGCTCGCGGTCGCCAAGACGCTCGCGCTCGACGACACGGTGCTGTTCGGGCGAACCTTGCTCGTGCAGGCCAACGCGCGTTCGGCGGTCATCGCGGCCGACGCGCAACTCAATGCGCCGCCGCCCCCGCCGAACGGCAACGTTGCCTGAGCTCGCCGGCGACGTAGAACTCGAGCGCGAATTACGCGCGCAGGGGCTGACGCTCAAGGGGTCCGAGGCGCGGGCGATCGCCGAACGGCTCGGGCGCGAACCGACGACCGTCGAGTTGCACGCGTTCGATGCGCAATGGAGCGAGCATTGCTCCTACAAGAGCTCGCGCGTCCATTTGGCGCGCCTCCCGACGGAGGGCCCGGACGTGATTCTCGGCCCGGGCGAGGACGCCGGCGTCGTTCGGCTTGGGGAATGGAATGGCGAGACGTACGGTATCGTCGTAGCGCACGAGTCGCACAACCATCCCTCGCAAGTCGTTCCCTTCGAGGGCGCGGCTACCGGGATCGGCGGGGTCGTGCGCGACGTCCTGTGCATGGGAGCACGCGTCATCGCGCTCGCCGATCCGCTGCGCTTCGGACCGCTCGAGGATCCGCATTCACGCTACGTCGCGCAAGGTGTCGTCGACGGGATCGCCGCCTACGGCAACGCCATCGGCGTTCCGACGATCGCCGGCGACGTTTTTTTTCATGAGGGCTTCAAAGACAACTGTCTGGTAAATGTGGTCGCGCTCGGGATCGTCAAGGAGTCGGAGATCATCCACTCGCGCGCGCCCGCCGGGTCGGAAGGCTGGGACATCGTGCTGGTCGGAAAAGCGACCGACCGCAGCGGCTTCGGCGGCGCAGCGTTCTCTTCGCTCGTGCTCGACGAGAAGGACGCGGAGGCCAACAAGAGCGCGGTTCAAGTCCCCGATCCATTTCTGAAAAACGTCATCATGCGCGCCTCGTATCGCGCCTTTGACGTCATCCGCGAGCTCGGATTGACGGTGGGGTTCAAGGATCTCGGCGCCGGCGGGATCATGGGCTGCACGGCCGAGCTCGCCGCGAGCGGCGGCTACGGTGCACGGATCGAGCTCGACCGCTGTCCGACGTCGCAAAACGATTTGCCGCCCGCCGTGATCGCGGTCGGCGAGACGCAAGAGCGTCTGGCCTGGGTCGTCCCGCCGTCGTTCACGCCGCGCTTGTTGCAGATTTACAACGAGGAGTTCTCGTTGCCCGAGATCGCGCGCCACGCGCAGGCCGCGGTGATCGGGACGATTACGGCCGCGAAGGAGTACGTCCTGACGCATCGCGGCGACGAGGTCATGCGCGTCCCGATCGATTTCTTGACGGCCGGGATCAAGTACGAACGGGACTATGTCGTCGAGAAGAAGCCGACCATCGAGCTGAGCGAATTCTACGCGAAGAATCGCCGCCGCAGACCGCCGGCCTCGGTGAAGGACTCGCTCGTACGCGTGCTCTCGCATCGCGACGTCGGCTCTCGCCGAACCATTTACGAACGCTACGATTCGGTCGTGCGTGGCGCGACCTCGATTCCGTGCGGCTACGGCGACGCCGGCGTCCTCGTCCCGATTCCGGGGGCGCCGTTGGCGCTCGCATTGACGGTGGACGGCAACCCGAGATTTGCGCGGATCGACGCCGGAATGGCGGCGGAACTCGCCGTCTATGAGGCGGTTCGCAACGTCATCTGCGTTGGCGCGCGTCCGGTCGGGTTGACCGACTGCTTGAATTTCGGCAACCCTGAGAACGCTCGAGAGATGGGGCAGCTCGTGGCGTCGATCGAGGGTCTCGCGTCGGCGGCTCGCGCGTTCGGGTTGCCGTTCGTCTCCGGGAACGTCAGCCTCTACAATCAGTCGGCCGAGGGCAACGCCATCCCACCTTGCGCGATCGTCGCTTGTCTCGGAGTGATCGACGACGTCTCGAAGACGGTGACGCCGAGTCTCAAGAAGGCAGGCTCGTCGTTGTACCACGTGGGCTTGCCCCAAGAAACATACGGCGGATCCGTGTACGCCGAAGTCTTCGATCTGCGCGGCGGCCGGCTTCCTCGAGTCGACTACGAGACGGCGACGGCCCAGCACCGCTTCATTCTGGCCGCGATGGAGTCGGGGCTCGTCGATGCGGCGCACGACGTTTCGGAGGGCGGTCTCATCGTCACGATCGCCGAGATGTGCTTGTACGCGCGCGGCCGCGGCGATTTCGGCGTTCTTCTCGGAGACCCGCAGATGTGGAAGAGCGATCCGGAACTCTGGGACCGAGCGATCGACCTCGACCTGTTCGGAGAGTCGGGAGGCTTCGTGCTCGAGGTCGGTGATATCGATCGTTTCGAGGAGATGGCTGTCGCACACGGGATCGAAGCGCTCAAAGTCGGCGAGACGAACGATTCGGGTTTCATCGGCCTGTTCAACTGGCATTCGCCGTCGGTGTGGGAGGGCGTCTCCCTGGACGAAATGCACGAGGCCTGGACGGCGCCGCTAAGGGATTTCTACCAAGGCATCCGGTCGTGAGCGTCGCGATTCTCGTCTTTCCCGGTACCAATAGTGAAGAAGAGACGGTCCGCGCTTGCCGCGCCGTCGGGCTCGAAGCCGATGCGGTCCACTGGAACGCCGATCTCGATGAGGTACGGCGGTACGATGCATACGTGTTGCCCGGCGGGTTCGCGTACGAGGACCGCGTTCGGGCCGGCGCGATTGCGGCGCACGATCGCTTGATGACCGTCGTTCGCGAAGGTGCAGCCGAAGGTAAGCCCGTGCTCGGCATCTGCAACGGCGCGCAGATCCTACTCGAGAGCGGGCTCGTTCCGGCGATAGGCGGAGAGATTCGCGCGCAGGCCGGTTTCGCGAAGAACGCGCCGCTCGGAAAGTTTCGCTCGACGCACGTCCACGTCAAGCTCGCTATTCCGCGTGGGCGCTGCGCGATCACGGCACACCTTCCAGCGAACGCCGTCATTCCGGCCTGGGCCTCGCACGGTGAGGGACGATTGGCCGCGCACGATGTCGTCCTCGCGGCGATCGCGAGCGGCGGACATCTCGCATTCGTCTATTGTGACGCAAACGGCGGCGTGACCGCCGACGACACGCCGAACGGATCGGCGCTCGGGGCGGCAGGGCTCGTCAACGAGCGGGGCAACGTCCTCGCGATCATGCCGCACCCCGAACGTGACGCATGGACGTTCATGCATCACGACGTATCGCGTGCGCGGGCGTTCGGCGATGCGGGCGGGATGCTTGCTCCTTCCGGCGGAATCGCACTCTTTGAGGGGCTCGCGGCAGCCCTCGGAGTTTCCGTACGATGAGCGTCGTTCGCTGCCTCGAAGTCTCGCTGACGATCCCCGATAATGAGGCGGAGACCGCGCTTGCGACGCTGCGCCGCCTTGGGCTCGAACTTGGCGAACTCCACCGTGCCGATATCTACCGCGTCGAACTCGATGAACCGGCGGCGAAAAAGACGCTCGCTGGGCTTCGCAAATTGGAGACGATTTACAATCCCAACAAGCATCGCTTGAACGTTCGATCGGAAACGGAGCCGCATGAGGGCGAGGTGTGGATCGACGAACCCGGCCCGGAGGCAACCGGCGACGGGTCGCTTTCGATTGCCGGGAAAGTCCTCGAAGGACTGCGGCGAATCGAACGCTTCACCGCATGGCGCCTGCTCGATGCGCAGGGAAACCCCGCGTCGCCGCAGACCGTTACGCGGGCGAGCGACCTGCTCTTATGTAACTCCGCTTTCCAAAGGGCCCAGCTTAGCCGATGATCGCACCCGAACTTCTTCCGACCCCCGCGCAACAGGGCGAAAGCGACTTCTACACGATCGCGACGCTCGGATCCCATTCGGCGCTGCAGATCCTCAAGGGCGCGCGCGACGAAGGCTTTCGCACGCTCGCGATCGCGAACGTCGAGACGGCGCGGCTCTACCGCTCGTTCAACTTCGTCGACGAGGTCATCGAGATCGCGCACTACCGGGAATTCTCATCGCTGGTTCCCCGCCTGCAGGACCGCAAGATCGTCATCGTCCCGCACGGATCGTTCGTCGCGTATCTCTCGCTCGAAGAGCACAAGCGCATGCCGATTCCGTACTTCGGAAATAAGGCGGTCCTGGATTGGGAAGCGAGCCGCGAACTCCAGCGCGTCTGGTTGACGAGAGCCGGCCTGCGGCTCCCGCGGCAGTTCAAGAGCGGCGCCGAGATCGACCGGCCGGTCATCGTCAAACTGTACGGCGCGCAAGGGGGCAGGGGATACATGTTCGTGCGCGATGCGGGCGACTTCGAGCGGCGCGCCGGCGAACTCGCTCGGCAGAACTACATCCTGCAAGAGTACATTATCGGCGTTCCCCTCTACATTCACTATTTCTATTCTCCGCTCACCGGAAAACTCGAGATCATGAGCATGGACCGCCGTTACGAGACGAACGTCGATTCGCTCGGCCGCATCCCGGCGGCGGCTCAAGAAGGGATGGACGTCAGCCCGAGTTACGTCGTCGTCGGAAACTCGCCGCTTTCGCTGCGCGAGTCGATGCTCGCCGAAGCTTACCGCATGGGTGAGGACGTCGTTCGCGTCAGTCAGGAGATCTGTCCGCCGAAGGGCCTGTTCGGCGCGTTTTGCATCGAGACGATCATTACGCCCGACGCACAGTTCTTCGTGATGGAGATCTCGGCGCGGATCGTCGCGGGGACGAATCTCTTCATCGACGGCTCGCCCTATTCGTACCTGAACTACAGCGAGCCGATGTCGACCGGGCGCCGGATCGCGCGCGAGATCAAGAATGCACTCCTCTCCAACAGCCTTCATGCGGTTCTCGACGATGCAGAGGTGCGGTAAGCTCGCCGCCGTCGCCGTCATCGCGGCGGTGGTGTGCGCGGCGGGTTCGGGCGCAAGCGCCGCGCTGCAAACCGATCCCGTCACGCTCTACGGTCTGATGCAGGCCGCCTCGGCGAACGGTTCCGCGGAGGGCTGGCCGTTCGACGCCGTCGTTCGATACGAGACGGCCGTCTTTGACGCGGGTCGGGCCTTCGCGCTCTTCAAGCGCGACGATCCGCAGTACGGGGAAGTCGCCGGGAACGCAGTCGACGTCGCGACGCAATTGCACTACGACCCGCTGCTGAACGATGACGCCTCGCTTTGGTACGTGCGCGAAGCTGCGGCCTGGATCAAAGATCATGGCGATGCGCTGCGAGCGGCGAAGGCCGCTTCGCTGCTCGATAAGATCGCCGCTGCGGACGGCGCGCCGGCCTTGCTCGCGCAAGAGGCCGAAGGCGACGCGCGCGCCGCCGCCGACGATTTCAAGAGCGATGCGGCCTCCCGGGCCGAGATCGTCGTCGCCGACGTGCGGGCGTACAATTTGACCCGGGATGGCGGGTACCGGAGTCTCGCGTTGCTGCATGCGTCCGATCCGTCGATTCCGCTCGATCGTATCCCTGAGTCCGAGCGAACCGAGATACTTGCCGTCGCCGAGTCGGCGTTGCGAAGCGATCAAGGTTTCAGCGAGACCGACCGAGCGAGCGCGAAGGTCATCCTCGCTCAGCCCCATGTGGCGTCGTCGCCGGTCGGCCACAGCTCGGCGAAGGCGATCGTGGACCCAGAACGTTTGAAGCGAACCGCGCCCGCCGACGAGTACTTCGGACGGACGCACTTGTCGCCGCTCAGCGCCCATAACGAGAGCGTGCGGATCAATCTGTATCTCGATGCAGGGTGGGGCGCGCGGATGGCTCCCGACGCGCTCAACCTCGAGTCGTCGCTCGATGACTGGCAACGTCAATACCCGCACGATCCGACGCTGCCACCGCGCCTGCTCGACTTCTACCGATTGCTGCTTCGCATCGACGCGCCGGAGACCGCCGTCGAGGCGAAGAAGATTCGAGCGTTGTTGCTCATCCAATATGCCGGCACGCTTGCTGCTCGGCAACTGGCGGCAGAGGCTCTCTAGGATGGGTGAAGGAGGCGGCGTGCTCGAGGGCTACGATCTCGAGCGGCTGGCCCTGGGATCGGTCGGAAGTCATTCGGCGCTCGACGTCGCTGCCGGCGCGCGCGCTCAGGGTCTACGGAGCGTCGTCGTCACCGCTCGTGGCCGCGAGCAGACCTACGCTCGCCATTTCATTCGCCGCGACGATCCTCGGCGCGGCTGCGTCGATCGCACGATCGAACTCGACGCCTTCGCCGACATTCTCGACGGTGACGTGCAACGGCAACTGCGCGGCGAATCGGTGCTCTTCGTTCCGAATCGCTCGTTCGAAGTCTACTTGCACGAGCGCTACTCCTACGACGAGATCGAACGACGGATGCAAGTCCCGATCTTCGGCAATCGCCGTCTGCTGCGCGCCGAGGAACGCGACGAACCCGGTAATCAGTACGCGCTGCTGGCGCGTGCGGGGATTCGGCATCCGCGCAGGTTCGACGCGCCCTCGAAGATCGACGGCCCCGCGATCGTCAAGGCGCCGCACGCCAAAGTCGGTTTCGAGCGCGCCTTCTTCATCTGCACGACGAAATCGGAATATGAAGCGCAAGCGGCGCGGCTCATCGCCGCAGGGATGCTGACCGCAGAGGGGTTACGAGCCGCGCGTATCGAGGAATTCGCGCTCGGCCCGACGATCAACCTGAACTTCTTTTACTCGCCGGTTCTCGGCGAACTCGAATTGCTGGGAACGGACACGCGCCGGCAAACGAACCTCGACGGCCTCCGTTCCCTCCCGCCCGATCAGCTCGAATCCGCGCGCTCGATCCCGGTCAAGATGGAAGAGGCCGGCCACATCGCGGCCACCTTGGTCGAATCGATGCTGGAGCCGGCCTTCGACCTCGGGGAGCGCTTCGTCGCCGCGGCACGTGAAGCGAATCCGCCCGGCATCATCGGGCCGTTCGCACTCCAATGCGTGATCGTCGCGGGGCCGCCGAAATCGTTCGTCGTCTACGATGTCTCGCTGCGCATACCGGGCTCGCCTGGGACGCGCTACACGCCGTACAGCGCCTATAGCTGGGGCCGCGACGTCTCCGTCGGCGAGCGCATCGCCATGGAAGTCGTCTTCGCGCGCGACGCCAACCGGCTCTCCGACGTCGTGACTTGAGACATCGGTTTCGCTGCGAGCGAGTGGTGCTGGTTGAGCCCAACGATGATCTCGGTCGCGAGTCCGATGATGAAGCCGACTGAGACCATCGCCGTGGCAAGCGCCGTCGTCCCACCGATTTTTTTGAGCATGACCCACAACTCGCCGATCACGAAGATGAGCGCACCTGCGGCGATCGCGAGGAAAAACGTCGAGAGCAACGGCGAGACGAACTCGTAGCCGATGACGGTTCCCAAGAACGTCGGCCCACCCGCGACGAGTCCCGCGACGGCGAGTTGCGACCAGCTCGGGAGCGTGTCGCGACCGCTGAGCGGCGCGGCGATGCCGAACCCCTCGGTCGCGTTGTGAAGCGCGAAGCCGATGATCAAGCCGAACGCGATCGCCGTCTGGCCGAGCGCGGCGGACGCTCCGATCGCTAAGCCTTCGGCGAAGTTGTGCGCCCCGATCCCCGCCGCGATCATCATCGCAAGCGCCATCGGATGATCGTGGATGTTGCGACCGCGAGGGCTAAAGAACTGCGTCGCGATCGAACCGAGGCCGACGAGCCCGATCGCGAGGCCGCCGATCATCGCTGCGATCAGCGCATAGGGAAGGCTTCCTCCGTCGTGCCATCTGCCGATCGCCAGTGCGACGGGTCCGATTGCGTCGTTCGCGATCTCGACCAGAAGAAAGATGAGGATTCCGATCGCGAGCGCGTTCAGCGCGCCGACGGCTTTCGGCGACAAGCGGCGCGCGCGCGCGATGGGAAGCCCCAAGAAGATCGTCAGGCCGGCGATCGCACCCAGAAGAATCGTCATCTTGAAACCGAGCGCACGCGGCGGCGTCGCCGCCATTTGCGAGGTCATGTTCATCCCCGCCATCGCCTGACCCATCCCCGGGAGCAGTTCGGGGGTGCCGCGATAATGGATCGCCGTGATGAGCCCGTCGGGTTGTCCGTCTCCGTTGTCGTCCTCGGTGTGATCGATGACGTGGCAATGCAGGAGCCACGTCCCCGGTTTCGCGTTCGCCCTCAGAACGACGTCGGCGCGTTGCCCCGGCCCGAGCTCGACGGTGTCTTCGGCGTCGCGATAGGAGAGCGGCAACGCGTCGCGCGCGACGACCAGCATGTCGTGACCGTGCGTGTGCATCGTGTGGAACGATTCGCCTGAGATGTTGATCCAGCGAATTCTGATCCGGTCTCCCTCGGCGACTTCGTACGGTTTGGTCGCGGGATACGACTTGCCGTTGAGCGTGAAGTGGTTCTCGTTCGCGCTCTGAATCTTCCAAGACGAGAGGATGCCGAGGTAATCGTGTGCGACCCGCTCTTGGGGCCGCGCCGGGCGGACGACGATCGCGCCGTAGAGGCCCGAATCGAGCATCGCCTCGGGCCCGTGCGTGTGGTAGATGAACGTCCCGCTCTGGCGCGCCGTGAACACGTAGCGGAAACGGCCGCCGTGCGGCGCGACGAACGGTTGCGTGATGCCGGGGACCCCGTCCATCGCCGGTGGCTCGCCGTGAATGCCGTGGAGATGGATCGTATCGCCGACGGAGAGGTCGTTCGTGTAATCGATGACGACGCGATCGCCCTGGTCGACGACCAGGGCCGGTCCGGGGACGACGCCGTTATACGTCAGCGCCATGACGGTCAATCCCGGCTTCAGCGTCCACGGCGCTTCCCGGCCGACGATGTGGAAGGTCTTGGTGTGGCCGCTGACCTCGGGGACGGCGCGGTAGACCCCGTCGGGTCCGGGGACGACGCGGGACTCGCCGGGCGCCGGCGTCGCCGGGGCGATCGTCCCGTTCAAGGGCTGGAGTCCGAGCGTCGACGTATCGACGCCGGTGGGCCCCGCCGCGTCGAGGTCGGCTGCGGCGAAGGCCGGAATCGCGAGGACCGCCGCGACCGCGGCGAGGCCGGTCAGAACGAGCGTCGGCAACCGGTCTCGGCCGGCGGTTAGTGGCACCTTACTTAGAATTTAGGAAAGCCTAATTTCCCCCTTCACGGAGGGCTTTGTCCTTTACGGAGGCTTCGCGTATCGCTCTTAGCGAGGGATATTGAGGTGCTCTCCCGGGACGATCGCCGCACCGTCGAGGTGGTTGGCGGCGACGATCATGTCGATCGCCTGCTCGACGTCACCGCCGGTGGGCGTGCGGCGCTCGGCGAGGCTCCAGAGCGTGTCTCCGGCGCGGACCGTCACCGTCGTGAAACGCTCGGGTCCGGCGGCATAAAGCCTAGGCGAAGAAAGGGCGGGGATCGCGACGATCGCGCCGAGGGCGGCTAGGGCGACGGCGGGCATCAGGCTCGTCCGCTTCCGTCTCAACGCGTACATCATCTGTCTTCCAAGGCCCCACATGCCGGAGCAAACGCTTGCTTCGTCCCTCCACACTAGCAAGGCGTGTCTAGAAAAGTCAAGTAGCACGTAGCAATTGCTCCCCCTTCACGGCGTCACGAGCTTCGCGTTGAAAAGAGGTCGGCCGGGTGACGGCCCTGGGCCGGGAGAAGGCTCGGAGGCATGCCGCAGTCCTGGCCTTAGGCGACGGCGCAGAAGCGTAAAAATAGTGGAGAAAAAGGGCGCGACGGTCGTCATCCTGGACTTCGGCGCGCAATACAGCCGGCTGATCGCGCGGCGCGTTCGTGAGGCGAACGTCTATTCCGAGATTTTTCCGTACGACACGCCGTGGGAAGAGATCGAGCGCCGCAATCCTGCGGCGATCATTTTGAGCGGTGGTCCTGAAAGCACGCTCGCCGCGAAGGCGCCCGGCGTCGACGCTCGTCTGTGGACGTCGGGGCTTCCGGTGCTCGGCATCTGCTACGGCATCCAATTGATCGCGCGCGACCTCGGCGGGACGATCGTTCCCGCAACGCATCGCGAGTTCGGGCCGGCGACGCTCGAACTGCAAGGGCAATCGCCGCTCTTTGCAGGCGCAGAAAAGCGTTCGCGCGTCTGGATGTCGCACGGCGACACCGTCAAGATTCCTCCGCCGGGCTTTACGACGCTCGCGCGCACGGCGAGTTGCGAGGTCGCGGCGATCGGCGACGGGCGGCGTCGCATCTTCGGCGTCCAGTTCCATCCCGAAGTCGTTCACACGGAAGCAGGCCGGCGCATCTTCGACAACTTCCTGCGCGGGATTGCCGCGATCGCACCAACTTGGAAGATGGAGTCGTTCGTCGACGGGGCGATCGCGGAGATCCGTGAACGCGTCGGCAACGGGCGCGTGCTCTGCGCGCTCTCGGGCGGCGTCGATTCGGCGGTCGCCGCGACGCTCGTCGCGCGCGCGATCGGCGAGCGCTTGACCTGCATCTTCGTCGACACGGGCCTCTTGCGGAAGGACGAGGCGCTCGGGGTGCTGAGTGCCTTTCGCGACGTGCTGCATTTGGGCGTCGTGAAGGTCGATGCGCAGGCGCGCTTTCTCGAGCGACTCGCCGGCGTCGTCGATCCGGAAGAGAAGCGCATCCGGATCGGCCACGAGTTCATCGCGATCTTCGAAGAAGAGGCGAAGAAACTCTCGGATGCCGAGTGGTTGGTTCAAGGGACGCTCTATCCCGATGTGATCGAATCCAAGACACCTGATTCCAAAGCCGGACATAAGATCAAATCGCACCACAACGTCGGTGGCCTTCCCGAAGCGATGCATCTCAAATTGATCGAGCCGCTCCGGCTCTTGTTCAAAGACGAGGTGCGCGAGGTCGGCCGGGTCTTGGGTCTATCCGAGGCGATCGTCGAACGTCAGCCGTTCCCGGGGCCCGGCTTGGCGGTGCGCGTGTTGGGTGAGGTGACGGCCGAGCGGCTGGAGACGCTGCGCTTGGCCGACGCGATCGTCACCGGCGAGATCGAAGCGGCTGCGTTGTCGCCGCACCCGTGGCAGTATTTCGCCGTGCTGACGCCGCTGCAGAGCGTCGGTGTCATGGGCGACGGGCGCACGTACGCAAACCTCGTCGCGGTCCGCGCGATCACGAGCGAGGACGGCATGACTGCCGATTGGGCCCGCCTTCCGCACGAGTTGCTCGAACGGATCGGCACCCGCGTGGTCAACGAAGTCCCCGGCGTCAATCGTGTCGCCTACGACATCACCTCGAAGCCTCCGGCGACCGTCGAGTGGGAATGAACGTCTTGGTGATCGGCGCCGGCGCGCGGGAAGACGCATTGGCGTGGCGCCTATCGCGCTCGCCGTCGTGCGAGCGCGTCTTCGTCGCGCCGGGAAACGCCGGGACCGCGCTTCGGCACGAGAACTGGCCGATCGCCGCGACGAGCGGAAAGGCGCTGGTCGCGCGCGCGCTCGATGCGAAGATCGATCTTGCGGTGATCGGGCCGGAGACGGCGATCGCCGCCGGCGTCGCGGACCGCTTTCGGGAGGCCGGTGTCGCGACGTTCGGACCGGGCCGCAGCGCCGGGCGCCTCGAGTCGAGCAAGATTTTTGCCAAGCGTTTCATGGAGCGGTACGGAATTCCGACGGCGCGCGCGCGGGTCGTTCATTCGCTTGCCGCCGCCGAGCGCGTTCTCGACGATTGGAAAGGCGGCTGCGTCGTGAAAGCCGATGGCCTAGCTGCCGGAAAGGGCGTCGTCGTCGCCGACGATCCCGAAGAGGCGCGCGCAGTGGTGCGTTCGTGGTTCGGCGCCGGCGGCGCGCCGGGCGGCGGCGACAGCGTTTTGCTCGAGGAGCGGCTTGTCGGCCGCGAGGTCAGCGTTTTCGCGATCGGCGACGGCAAGCGATTCGTCCCGTTCGCGTCGGCCTGCGATTACAAACGCGCCGGGGACGGCGACACGGGCCCTAATACCGGCGGAATGGGAGCGTATTCCCCTCCCGCTAACTTCCCCGGCGATCTCGTCGAGATCGTGCGCGATCGCATCCTCGAGCCCGTAGCCCGAGGTCTTGCCGCCGAAAACGAACGATACGTCGGCGTCTTGTACTGCGGCTTGATGTGGACGGCCGCCGGCCCAGTGGTCATCGAGTTCAACGCCCGCTTCGGCGACCCTGAAACGCAAGCGATCGCGCCGCGCGTGCAAGGGGACTTCGCGCAGTTGCTCAGCGGCGCCGCGCACGGCGAACTCGACGGCGCGAGCGTCACGCTGACCTCTGATGCCTGCGTCGGCGTCATCTTGGCGACGGCGAATTATCCGAACGCGAGCAAACCCATCACCGGCCTGCCTGCGGACCTCGGTTTGGGCGAGGGCACGATGGCGTTCTGGGGCGCATCGACTTTGCGCGACGACGGAACGATCGATTCGCCGGGCGGACGCGTGTTGACGATCAGCGCCCTCGGCGCGTCGCTAGCTGCGGCTCGTGCCAACGCTTACGGCGCGGTTCTCGAGTTGAAAGATAAGTTGGGGGTCGGCTCGAGGCTGACGTGCCGCACCGACATCGCGGCCGCTCCATAACCTGGAAGATCAGCGCCGGCCGGGCACCAAAATCAACCGCCCGTTCGCATAGTCGAAATAGAGCTCGAAATTGCGCAAGTACGAATATCCGATCAGGCCGTCGACGTCATCGTCGAACAGCGGCGCGTCGTTGAGGCGATAGCCTTCGAAGTTTGAAAACGCCGCGCCTCGAAAACCGAATGTCGAAAAATGCAGCTTCGCAAGCGAAACGGCTCCGCCGACGAGACGCGCGGGCTGCTCGATCAACGAGAGCGTCGCCCCTCCGAGAATTCCGCCGAGGCCGCGCGTCCGTGCGAACTTCGGCGAGACGACGACGCCAAAGGCGCCGGTGTCGACGACGAACCGGCCACTCGACGAGGCATCGACGCGAGCGCTCGCGACCGGAATTCCCGAGTCGAGTCCGATCGGGACCTCGATCGCGTCGTGCGGCGCCTCGGCGGAGAACGCCGACGGTTCGATCGCCTCGACGAGCTGACGGTCGTAATCGACGTGGATGATTGCGTCGGCGATGAAATCGAAACCGAGCAGCCCCATGACCTCGGTCGAACCGCCCGGTAAGAAATCAACCGGCGCAACCTCGGCGACGACGTCGCGGCACCTGATGGAGCCGACGGTAATCTCCGGAACGATCGTCAATGAGGCGGAATACGGCCGCGCGGAGCTCGCGACGAAGTGACCGTACGTCGTCATCCCGAGCCGGCCGGCGAGTCCGCGATCGACGACGATTCCTGACGCACCTGAATCGAGTTGAAAATCGAGATTCTCACCGGCGAGGGCGACGCGGATGATGATTCTCGATCCGATGAAGCTGGCGGGAAGACGGACGCGCTTGACGCCTCGGGGGAAGAGATCGAAACGGTGCGTGTCGGCGGCGACCGCAACGTCATCGGCACGCACTGCCGCATCGTCGAACCCCGAGAGTCGCAGATCGACGTCGTTTCCCAGAGAATCGACGGCATGGATGTGACGTGGCAGCGAGCGGCCGCCGATCGGCGCGTAGTCTTCATACTCGACGGCGATGCGACGATCCGCGAACGTCAGTTCTCGATGCGAGACGGGATGATCCGCCCTGCCTTCGCTCTCGCTCAAACTTGCCGCCGTCAACCGATCGTCCCGGCTGGGCTGAGTTACGAGTGTCGTGAGGCCGTTCTCATCTTGATGCCACCGCTGACCTCTGACGCGGCCGTACGCGTAGACAAACGGTCCGAGCCGCTGCGTGTCTCGAAAGTCTCCTCCGATGAACGCGACGCTTTCTTGTCCGTGTAGGCCGGCCTCGTCGCGCACCCACTCGAGCGTCCCCGAGGCCGCGACGGTCGTCTCATGGGGCGCGGCGGATCCGCCGGTCGCGCACAAGCACAGGCACATCAGGAAAGCCGACGCCGCCGAGCTTGCGCGCATAGGTAGTCGAGGTCGTACGGCGTCCGCAGGGAGCGGTCCGCCTTCGTCGAGCACCTCCGGCGCGCCAAGCCGAAACCACCGCCGTCCGGCCCGGGTAGAGACGGGTGATATGTACTCGATGCAGCGTCCGGGGGCAGCCGCCGTTTCGACCGGTTCGCTCCTCGGCCAAGTCCTCGGAATCACCGGTTCCGGCTTTTTGATAACGGCTGCCGCGGCGTACGTGACCTCGGCGCTCGGAATACCGGCGGGCCTTTCCATGATCGCGATGTTGGTCGGCTTCGGGTTCCTCATCGCCATCTCGTGGACGCGCAACAATCCCACGATGTCCCTGTTGATGTTCTATCTTTTCACCGTCTGCGAGGGCATCGGGATCGGGCCGGTCATCGGCGCGTATCTGGCGCTCGATGGTCCCGGCGTCGTCGTGAACGCGGCATCGACGACGGGCCTCGGGATGTTGACGCTCGCCTCGATCGTCTACCTGACGCACTTCGATTACCGCCGGCTCTCGGGGATCGCATTCGGTGCGCTGATCCTGCTCGTGCTCGCAGGTCTGGTTTCGCTGTTCGTCACGTTCATCCACCCGCAGATCTTCGCGTGGTTGACGCTCGGGGTCTTCACACTGCTCGTCCTGGTCGACTTCGCGCGAATTCGTGCCGGGGGCGACGGTTTGACGTCGGTGCAGTTGGCGACGTCGATCTACCTCGACGCGATCAACATATTCTTGGCATTGCTCTCGATCATGGGCGGCCGCCGCCGCTGAGGGTAGCGCACTCGCGCAGGACTGAGGGTATCGCCCTCGTGACGCGAATACGGTAGCCAATGTGCGGCGTCGTCGGAATCTACGCCCCCGGTCAAGACGTCGCCCGGCTGACATTCTTCGGACTCTATGCGCTGCAGCATCGGGGCCAAGAATCGGCCGGGATCGCCGTCTCCGACGGAACCTCGATCGTCTGCCATCGGGCGATGGGCTTGCTTTCGAGCATCTTCGACGAGGAGATCCTCGCTCGGCTGCAGGGCTTTGTCGCCGTCGGCCACACGCGCTATTCGACGACCGGGTCGTCGGTCGTCGTCAACGCGCAGCCGTTGCTCGAGCACTCGCCGTTCGGTGACGTCGCCCTCGCGCACAACGGGAACTTGACCAATACCGACGAGTTGCGCGAGTCGCTCTCGTCGATCACGGTCTTGCAGGCAAGCTCGGATTCCGAGGTCTTGACGAAGGCGATCGCACAAGCGCCGGGCGAGAGCATAACCGAGCGAATTCGCGACGTAATGGGCCGGGCCGCCGGTGCCTATTCGATCGCCATGGCGAGCGGCGATGCGCTCTATGCATTTCGGGACCCCTGGGGCGTTCGGCCGCTCTGCTACGGCCGCTACGGCGAGGGCTACGTCTTCGCTTCCGAGTCGTGCGCGCTGGCCACGATCGGCGCCGAATACGTCCGCGAACTCGAAGCGGGCGAGATCATGTGGGTCGACCGCGACGGTTTGCACTCCGAGAAGAGCGAGCGTCCCCGTCCGCAAGCCTTTTGCATGTTCGAGTACATCTACTTTGCGCGGCCCGATTCCGTCCTCAAGGGTCGCTCGATCTACATGGCGCGCCTCGAGATGGGCAAACAGCTCGCGCGCGAGCATCCGGTCGAGGCCGACGTCGTCATGGCGATCCCCGATTCGGCGATCCCGGGTGGGATCGGTTTCGCTCAGGAGAGCGGGCTGCCGTACATCGAGGGATTGATCAAGAATCGGTACATCGGGCGAACGTTCATCAGCCCCGATCAGGTGATGCGCGATCGCGGGGTCGACCTAAAATTCAATCCGGTTATGGAAAATCTTCGCGGGCAGCGCGTCGTCGTGGTCGACGATTCGATCGTGCGCGGGACGACGACGCCGCGCATCGTCAAGCTCCTGCGCGACGCCGGCGCGCGGGAAGTGCACGTCCGCATCACATCGCCGCCGATCATCGATCCGTGCTATCTCGGGGTCGACATGGCGACGCACAAGGAATTGATCGCCGCAAATTTTACGATCGAGGAGATTCGCGTGACGATCGGAGCCGACACCCTCGGCTTTCTCAGCAAGGAAGGGCTCTTAGGCGCGGTGAGCCGCGAACGCGGCGAGATGTGCTTGGGTTGTCTGACGGGCGATTATCCCGAGACATACGCCGGGCCGCGCCCGCTTGCCGTGACGTCGAGCGAAAACTAGGGTCCTAAGCGACGGCCGAAGCGCAAGCGAGGTCGATCGCGCGCTCGAATGCCGCACGGCTTTCGAAATCGCTGTCGCTCGGCGCGGCATCTTGCCAATGCAAGATGAGGTCCTCGAACGCTTCGCCCCAAGTCGCGCGCGCCGCGTCGATTTCATCGAAGCAGCGTTCGACGTAGCCGTAGTAATCCGCGACCGACGCGCCCGCGGGGGCCGCTTGGTTCCAATTTTTGGCGACGCGAAAATAGGCATTCGACTCGAGACTGTGCTCGAGGAGCGCACGCCGCCATTTCGGATAGGTGAGGGTCGCCATGTCCCAGTTCGACGCTTTGCACGAGACGTCGCCGCGCAGGTCGACCGCACCGAAGCGAAGGGTCATCGGGTAGACCGAACACACGCGCGGTCGTTCCGCGTAGATGCCGCAGCGGCGAATGTCGTCGGGAAAGTGCATCAGGAACGTGCAGGCGGTCGGGGCGATCGGGTTTTTCCCCAGGAAAAGCGCGTATTGCTTTTCGCCGATACGAAATGAGTCAGCTTTGGGCTCGGCCTCGACCTCCGGCGTGACGAACTGCGAGAAATCGAGCGCCTGCGCGCGCTTGATCCGCCAGGCGTCGTAGCCCGTGATGCGCACGATGACGTTGTAACAACACGATCCGTTGCAGGCCGCACAGGTGTCGCTCATTGGTTGTACGCGTCCATGAGATAACGGCAGAAGTCTCTATGCGTCAACTCGAACGGATCGGCGAAGCGGCCCACGTAGTCGTTCCAGGCAGCGACGATCTGGCCGTACTTCTCGCGCGCCTGCCCCTCGGCGCTCAGAAGCGCACGGTCTGCGCTCTCATCGGCGGTAACGCCGCTCCAATCGCAGGTGCAGCCGGCGTTCTCGAAGCGAATTGCTCCGTCGATCTCGTTCGCCGGGAACGAGCGGCACGGCGCCGGCCGCCCCTCGCCGAGGCCGCAGCGCGCGGCCCCGTCGGTCGCTCGCACCAGAAACGTACAGAACGGTCTTGTGTCGGGTTGCAGGCGCGTCCGGACGAGCGCGAGACGATGGCGGCTTCCGCTGTGATCGAGCGCGAAGGCGTCAGGTCTGGCTTCGTCGTTCGGCATCGCCGCGGTGAACGTCCACGCCGGCACGGCGAGCGTTCGCGCGATGCGCACCACGTCATCTCCGGTTACATAGACGACGTAGTACGCGCAGCACGTCTTTTGAGCGCATCGAAGCCAATGGTCGACGCGCGCGTTCGGCAAGTCGGATGCTACTTGCCGGCGCCTCCGCCGCCTCCGTTGCTGAGGTAAAGCGGTAGGGTCATTTCAGAAGTCTTCCCGTCAATTTTGATTTCCTTGTAGTCGCCTTTGAGAAAGAGGTCAGTGCTGGCGCCCTTCGTCCAGCTGAACTCGCTCACGTAGGTCTTGAGGAACGCACCCTTGTCGAGCTTTTGTTGGTACTGCTGCTCCAACTTGATGAACTGCGGGTCGTGCTTGTGCGTGTTGTTGAGGCTCGCGAGAGAATCGGCGGTCGGACCGAGAAAGACGTCCGCGACGCCGAAGCTCCAAGTTGCGGGATCGCCGGGGATCTTTGAGAATTCGTACTTGCAGCCGCCCTTGCCGTCGGACGTCGCCGGCGTAGTGAATTCTTCTTGCTCGCCGCCGGCCTTACGCAAAGCGGGTGCGACGACCCCTTGCTGCTCTCCGCCGGCTTTGCGTGCATGGACCGTCAAGCCTTGACAACTTTGTGAATCCAATTTCAGAAAGAGCTTCGCTTGCGGATCGGGGAGGATCTCGCCTTTGACATCGGTGTATTTGACGTAGATCGGCGCGGCGATCTCGCGCGTCAGCAACGACGTTTGCGAGGCGGCCGTCAACGTCGCGTTGGCGCGGGCGAATGAGGGAATCGCGATCAGCGTAGCGACCGCGAGACATCCGATGAGGACTAGAAAACCAGACATGGGCACCTCCGATGGACAGGATGTCCGAGTGCCGCGCCGCACACGGATGTGCGAGGAGCGGCCGATTAGCTCGGCTCGACGAGCAAGACGGGCCTACCTTGCGTCCGGATGGATGAAGCCCCTGGCGGACTCGATCGCACGCTCCGGAACAAGCGAACGCCCCTGTTACTCGAACGAAGCCGCTCGCTCCTAAAGTTCCGTCCCGCAGGGGTTTCGGCAAGCGGGCGCCGAGGAAGGCCCGCATGCAAACGATCGCCGCCACGATGCCCGTCACCCAGTTCGGACGCACCGGGATGCGCGTCTCGCGCATCGTTCTCGGGACGATGACCTTCGGGGCCCAAGCCGACGAACGGACGGCCCACGCGATCATGGACGTCGCGGCCGAGCGCGGGGTCGACTTCATCGACACCGCCGACATGTATCCGATTCCGAGCATCCCGGAGACGTACGGTCGCACCGAGGAGATCGTCGGGCGCTGGCTGCGCGGGAAACGCGATCGGTTCGTCCTCGCGACCAAAGGCCACAACCCGATGGGCCCCGGCCCAAACGATCGCGGAAACTCGCGCGTCCACCTGATACGCGCGCTCGATGCTTCGCTGAAGCGATTGCAAACTGAATACGTCGACCTCTATCAGATTCACCGCTGGGACGAGACGACGCCGATCGAGGAGACCCTCGCGACGCTCGACGATCTGCGCCGCGCGGGGAAGATTCGCTACGCCGGCGCGAGCAATCTCGCGGCCTGGCAACTGATGCAGTCGCTCTGGACGAGCGCAACTTGCCATTTGGTCCGGTTCGACAGCGCTCAACCGCGCTACAATCTACTCTACCGCCAGATCGAACCCGAGATGGTCCCGGCTTGCGTCGCCAACGGTGTCGCGATCATGGTCTTCAACCCGCTCGCCGCCGGTATGCTGACGGGCAAGTATCGCTCCGGCGAACCTCCCCGCGAAGGGACGCGTTTCACGCTCGCCGGCCAGTCGGGCGTGCTGTACGGTCGGCGCTACTGGCAAACGGAGACGATCGCCTTGGTCGAGCGCCTGTCGGCGGATCTCGCTTCGCGCGGGAAATCGATGACGCACGTTGCGCTGCGCTGGACGCTCGATCAGCCGGGCATCACCTGCGCGATCGTCGGTGCGAGCAAGCCCGAGCAACTCGCGGACTCGCTGGGCGCGGTTGCGATCGAGCTTGACGATGCGGACCGCGCTGCGTGCGATGCCGCGTGGTACGCCCTCCCTCGCCGTCGCCCGAGCGAAGAGCCCTGAGCGCGCCTGCGAATCAGGGCTTGGCGGCGGTGGCTTTGGAAGCGGCAGCGGCCCCGTTGGTCGCGGTGTTGCGCGCTTTCGCGAACTCTTCGACGAGTGCGACGAACGCACGGACCGGCGTTCCGGTTGGACCTTTCGCCATGAAAGGGGTTTCGTCGACGTAGGCCGTCCCGGCGATGTCGAGATGGATCCACGGCGTCGAGCCGACGAAGTTCTGCAAGAAGGCGGCCGCGGTCAAACTCCCGGCCGGGCGGCCCGTTGAATTGCGGAGGTCGGCGATCTCGCTCTTGACCGCATTGGAGTAATCTTCGTAGAGCGGAAGTTGCCAATAGCGCTCGCCGGTTTGATTGGCGATGCCGAGGAACGCCTTGACGAACGCCTCGTCGTTCGAGATCGCCCCACTTGCTGCGTGACCGAGCGTGACGACCATCGCTCCGGTCAAGGTCGCGCAATCGACGATCTTCGTCGCGCCGAGTTCGCGCGCGTAGCAGAGGGCGTCGGCCAAAATCAAACGCCCTTCGGCGTCGGTGTTGATGACCTCGATCGTCTTCCCGTTCATCGCGCGAAGGATGTCGCCGGGTTTGACGGCGCGCGGTCCCGGAAGGTTTTCGCTCGCCGGAACCAGGCCGATGACGTTGATCTTCGGCTTGAGCCGAGCGATTGCGGACATCGCGCCGATGACGCCGGCGCCGCCCGACATGTCGTACTTCATCTCGTGCATGTTCTCGGCCGGCTTGATCGAGATGCCGCCGGAGTCGAAGGTGAGGCCTTTGCCTACGAGCGCGAGTTTTTCGGTCGACTGCGGATCGCCGGCATACGTCAAGACGATCAGCCTTGCCGGCTCGTCGCTGCCGCGCGAGACGCCGAGGAGCGAACCCATCCCCAACTGCTGCATGCGCTCTTCGTCGAGTGCCTCGAAGCCCAGACCGAACTCCGTTGCGAGTTCTTCGGCGCGCTTGGCCATGACGGTCGGCGTCATGTCATTGGCCGGTGTCAGGGCCATCAGCCGCGCGGTATTGACCGCGTCGCCGACGATCTTTCCGCGATCGCTTCCCACTTCCAGCGCGCGCGCCTCAAAGGTATGGTCGCCGGCGCTCGTGACGAGCACCAACTCTTCGAGCAGGATCGGGCGATCGGCTTCGGTGCGGTACGTCGTCGAATCGATCGTTCCCGCGATCGCGCCTTCGACAACGAGCGATGCGGCGGCGTGGACGTGGTGTTGCGCTTCGAGGGGAAGGGCGACGGCGATCGAGCGGACGTTCCGCCTGCCAAGATAGCGCACTGCGCTTCCGGCATACTTGGCGAGCGCCTGCGGTTCGAACTTCTCGCGTTCGCCCAGACCGACGACGAGGACCCGTTTCGCCGGCAGGTCCCTGACGTGGAGGAGCGCGACCTCGTTGGCTTTGCCCTTGATCTCGCCCGAGGCAAAGAGTTCGGCGATCGCACCGCCCAGCTCACGGTCGGCTGTCGCCGTGGCGCCGTCGAGCCGCCCATCTTTGAAGATGGGGACGACGAGAGCGCCGGTGGCGAGGGAGCCGGCCGTGCCCGGAGAGACGCGAATCTGCATGACGAACCTTTCGACGAGTTGAACGGCGCCGTAGTGGGTGAACCTGACGCCAATTGGCCGCAAGCGAGGACCCCCCTGCGGGATAGGTATTCGGACTCGGGCGTCAGTATCGACTCGGCGACCGACGCCGTCGAGCGGTATCGGGAGATCGCGGCGACCTGGCGGCATCCGAGCCAACTGGAAGGGATCGGCGCCTTTGCCGGGGCCTTCCGGTTGCCCGGCGACAACCGGCGGGCGCTCGTCGCATCGACCGATGGCGTCGGGACGAAGACCCTCATCGCTGCCGCGTTGCGGCGCTACCGCACCGTCGGCGCCGACCTCGTAAACCACTGCGTGAATGACATCCTGGTCCTCAATGCGACGCCGCTATTCTTCCTCGATTATCTGGCGGTCGGAAAGCTCGATCCGGCGATCGCGGCGGAGATCGTCTCGGGAATCCACGATGCGTGTCGCGCGCACGAGACCGCGTTGCTCGGAGGCGAGACGGCCGAGATGCCCGGCCTCTACCGCCCCGATCATTTCGATCTGGCCGGAACGATCGTCGGGATCGTCGACGTCGACGCGATCCCCGATCCCGAACGCGTGCGGCCCGGCGACGCGATCGTCGGCCTTCCCGCTCGCGGCCTGCACACGAACGGGTACAGCCTGGCGCGGGCGACGATTCCGGAAGAAGACTGGGCCCGCTACGGCGACGCGTTGCTTGCCGAGCATCCTTCTTACTATCGCGCCGTTCGCGCGATCGGCGACGTCGCCGACGTGAAGGCGATGGCCCACATCACCGGGGGCGGCCTCTCCGACAACGTCCCTCGGACGCTCCCTGCCGCCTGTAAAGCGATCTTCGAGCAGTCTCGCTGGGAGGTGCCTCCGTTCATCGCGGATTTGGTCCGCACAGCCGGCCTCTCGCACGACGAGCGATACCGAACCCTGAACATGGGGATCGGCTTCACGCTCGTCGTCTCGACGGCCGATGCGGTAAAAGCTTTGCGCGCCGTCCCCGAGGCGAAGGTCATCGGCTGGATCGAGATGCGCGAGGCCGGCGAGCCCGCGGTCGTCATCCATCCCGTTCGCACTGCCTAAGGGATACCGTGATCTGGCGCACGACCGTCCTCGCCTCGGGGAACGGCAGCAATTTCGAAGCGGTCGTCGAGGCGGCGCGCGCGGGGGCGCTGCCGCTCGAGGTCACGACGCTCGTCGTCAATCGCAGCGACGCCTTCGTTCGAGAGCGGGCGCGGAGAGCGCGGATCGCCGAACGGCTCGTCGTCCGCGAGAATTCGGCGCGCGAAGCATATGATGCGCTATTGCTCGACACGGTCGCGGCGACCGAGCCCGATCTCGTGCTGCTCCTGGGCTGGATGCACGTTCTCGCTCCGTCGTTCGTCGCGCGCTTTCCCGAGCTCCTGAACCTCCATCCGGCATTTCTCCCGCTCGACCCGAGCGCCGATCGAGTGAGGTTGCCGGACCGTTCGACCCAGCCCGTCTATCGCGGTGCTCGGGCCGTTGACGATGCGCTGCGCAATGGGGCGAACTGGATCGGGGCAAGCGTCCATCGGGTCGAGCAGGCCGTCGATCGAGGCGCCGTCCTCGCGCGGTCTCCCCTGCGCATTGTGCCCGGCGAGCCTCGAGAAGCGCTCGAGGCGCGGCTCCACGTGCTCGAGCGGCGCGTGGTCGGCGAGGCGATTCGAATCTGGAGCAGACAGCGACGCGCCCAAGATGGGGCCTAAAGTCCCGGGCCTCCTGACCTAAAGTGCGGTCGAGCGGGCCGTTCCGTGCTGCTACCCTCAGTCTCAGGAAGGCGCGTCGACGGAAGTCGTTTCCGAGACGCTCGGCCGGCCCAGTCATCAGGAGGATCCCTAACCCCATGGTCTATGCAAAACCGGAAATCGTGGCTACGTTCTCCACGGAAGAGCTGGTCGGAACCGCGATCGGCTTCGGCAGCGTCTGCGTCCCGTCTCCGACCTGTCACTGTCCCTAAGCGAGCTGCCGTGGTGCGTCGGGTTTCGGCCGGACGCGCCACGGCGCCGTCGAACGCTACGGGTCGGCGACCGCGCACTGCGCGTGGAAACGAACGATCCGTCGATCGATGAGTATGTTGCGCGCGCCTGCGCGCGACTCTCTCTTGATTCAAAGGAGCGGCTCGATCCGTGGGCGCTCGACGAGGGCGCCATCCTCTGGGATGGGCAGGCCGGCGCGGTGTGGTTCAACGGCCGTCGCATCAGCCTCCCCGCCGACACTCGCGATCCGCTTGAAACCGGGATCCGCGGTGTAGGCGCGTTGCTCGCGCAGGCGTTCCGCCGGCTCCGCCGTCAACAGGCGCTTTACGCCGTTGGTGTCGCGAAGGGTGACGCGTGCATCGCCGTCGCGGCCGCATCGGGAACGGGCAAGACGACGCTCGCGCTCGAGTTGCTGCGCCGCGGCTGGTCGGCGTTCGGCGACGAGTTCTTGTTGCTCGATCGCGAGACGTTGATCGTCGAAGGCGTTCCGCTGGCCCTCATGGTGCGGGAACCGTCACTCGCCGTCCTCGGCGACAAGCGACTTGAAAGGTTGACGCAACGCGGCAATCTCGTCAGTAGGATGGGCGGCGTTCGCACGTGGCACGATCTCGACATCGAGCGGGCGTTCGGACGCGGTGCGTTGGCAGCGCCCCGCCCGCTGACGCACTTGGTGATCTTCGAGCGAAGCGACAACGCTGTCTCGTCGCTCGAATCAGTCTCGCCGGCGACGGCAACGCTCGAGATTCTGCCGCATTTGTTCATCGATTCGCTCAAAGTCAGCGACATGTGGGAAGCGGTCGAGCGATTCGCACGCGTCGAATGCTTCCGCGCGCGCGTGACCGATCATCGATCCGGCGCCGACTTGCTGGAAAAGTTACACTCCTAATTCGAACGGAAGACTCGGGTCGGCGCTGAGCCGCAACGGATCGGCACGCAACGCGTCGCCCTGCCGATCGGCCGCGGCGGCGATCATCGCCGCGTTGTCGGTGCAGAAGCGCGGGTGCGGGATGAGCGTGCGGATGCCGCTGCGTTCGCCCCAAGCCGAAAAAGCCGACTGCAGCGCCGAGTTCGCGGCGACCCCGCCTGAGAGGACGGCGCACCGGTAGTCGGCCGATCGCACGGCGCGCTCGAGCCGATCGATCAGGATGTCGACGACCGCGGCCTGGAACGACGCCGCCACGTCGGCGCGCTCGGCGTGGCGCCCGGCGGGGCTTTCGAGAAAGTAGCGCACCGATGTCTTGAGCCCGGAGAACGACATGTCGAGCGCGCCGCGCTCGGCGCGATTGCGTGGAAACGGGATCGCCGCCGGATCGCCGTGCCGCGCGAGCGCATCGATCGCGGGTCCGCCCGGAAAGGGCAAGCCGAGCAGACGCGCCGTCTTGTCGAACGCTTCGCCGGCCGCGTCATCGCGCGTTCGGCCGAGGATACGCATCTCGAGCGGACCGTTCACCTCGACGAGCTGCGAGTGGCCGCCCGAGACGAGGAGCGCGAGAAACGGATACTCGGGTTCCGCGTCGCGTTCCAAGAACGCGGCGAAAATGTGGCCGTGCAAGTGATTGACGGCGTAGAGCGGCTTCCCGCTTGCGAATGCGAGCGCTTTCGCCGAAGCGACCCCGACGACGAGGCTTCCGATCAAACCCGGGCCGGCCGTCACCGCGATGCCGTCGAGGGCGGCAAGCGAGGTTTCGGCACGTTCGAGCGCGTCTTGGATTGCTGCGCTCAGGAGCGCGACGTGTTGACGGCTCGCAATCTCCGGGACGATCCCGCCGAATTTCTCGTGGAAGCGATCCTGATTGGTCGAGACGTTCGAAAGGGCGACCCGCCCGTCGCGCACGACGGCCGTCGCCGTGTCGTCGCAGGATGTTTCGACGCCGAGCAAGAGCACGCGGACGTTCGTTCGTAGAAGAAGACGGCATGCCTGGCTTTAGCGTATTTGGACTGGACGCGCAAACGATCGTCGAGCGAGCGCTCCTCGTGGTCGTGATCCTGGTGGTGACGCTCGTCGCGGCGCGCCTGGTTTCGCGGCTGTTCGTGGGTTATCTGCGGCGCCACCCCGAGGCGCTGCCCTCGGCGTCCTTGATCACGACGCTCGCGAGCATCGCGGTCTGGTCGATCGGCTTGCTGCTCGTGGTGCAGACGCTCGGGGTTGCGATCGCGCCGGTCTTGACCGCACTCGGCGTCGGCGCCCTCGCGGTCGCGCTCGCGCTGAAGGACACGCTCGAGAACCTGTTCTCCGGCTTGCAGATCATCGCGTCCGGACAGATTCGGTCCGGCGACTACATCAAGCTCGAGAGCGGTATCGAAGGTTACGTCACCGATATCACCTGGCGGACGACGACCGTCAGGGATCTCTCCGACAACCTCGTCGTCGTTCCCAACGCCAAGCTCGCGCAGACGAGTTTCACCAACTACGCATTGCCGGAGCGCGAACTGTCGGTGAGCGTGCAGGTGCTTGTGCCATACGACGCCGACCTTGGGCTAGTCGAACGCGTCACGCTCGAGGCGGCACGGCAGATATTGCGTGAAACCGGCGCGCCGCCGGCCTTCGAACCGTCACTGCGCTTTACGGAGTTGGGCAACGAAAACGTCAAGCTGACGGTGTTTCTGCGGGCGAGCGCTTTCGTCGATCAATTCAAATTGCGCAGCGACTTCATCAAGCGGCTGCAGGCGCGCTATCGTCACGAGCGCATCGCGCCGCCGTTCCCCGCTCGCACCGCCGTCGATCCGGCGCGACCCACTCCGTCCGAACCGGAAGAGCGTCAGTCGCCGTAGAGGCCGCGCGATGGGATCACCGTGCCGCCCTCGGCGTCCTGCGGCGTGATCCCGTGCGGGTAGCCGACCTTCAGGCTCGCGCTCTGCATCCACGCTTCGACGATCATATCGCGCAGCATCGTCGCGCCGTCCGCGAGCCGCGCGTTAACGAAGTCGACCGCTTCGGGCGATCCGCTGCCGAAACCGCCGCGCTTCTCGATCTCGTATAGGGGGACGACCTCAGAGTTCGTCGCCCGCAGATACCGGCCGACTTCCTGTTGGATCGTGCAATTGCAGGCGGCGTAGGGATGCACGTGCGCGAGGACCGTCGCGAGGGTCGCATGCGCTTGAACGAAGGCGCCTTCGAATCTCGAATGGATCGGCTCGGTCGTGTAGCCGTTCGGATTGGGGTACTTCCCCCATCCGTTGAAATGCATCGTCGCGTGAAGCGGCTGGCTCGCGTCGCCGACGAAGTGGCTCCAATAGCCGATGTCGCGCAACGTCAGTATCTCGCGGAGCGCGCGGTCGTTCGCAAACCAGGCGCGATCGCCGGCGCTCGAGGCCTTGGTCTCGCCGACCCGGTCGACGCGCCAGATCGCAAAGTCGATGCGAACTTGTTCCCAGCCGTCCATCAACGAGTATGGAAGGTAGCCTTGCGCGTATTCGTTGGTTCCCGCCTTACGTAACGCGGAGTCGTAGTCGCGGCGCGAGGGCGGCAGCGCGTCGAGGTCCACGACCCCGTCGATTTTCGCCGCGTCGTCCAAATCGACGTAGTGACCGGTGTCGAGATCGGCATCGTGCGGTTCACCGGCGCCCTTCGAGCGATCGGGCTCGGGGCCGAGCGCGCCGATTTCAGCGATCGCAGCGGGCGAACGTACGAAATCGGGGATTTGGCCGGGAAGCCGCTCCGCGGCGGCGGTCGAGATCAGATAATGGCCGGTGAAGCCCCAGGCCGAAACCGATTGCTCGCAGACGAGGACCAGAAGAAGGACGAGAGCGATGAGCCGCATGAACCGCTCGTTCGTTCCGCCGCGGTTCGCACCATGCTAGGTTCCCTACGTTCGGCGCGCGATGCGGTCGTGCAACTCGGTAACAAAGGCGTCGAGCGAGATCGGCGGCCGTTTCTCGTCGCGGCCTCGTTCGTTCGGCGAGACGGTTCCGTCGGCGACCTCTTGTTTGCCGACGACGAGGATGTACGGAACCTTCTGTAGCTTCCAATGCCGAATCTTGTAGCCGATTTTTTCGCTCGACTCGTCGAGTTCGCTGCGAAAACCTTCGCTCCATAAGCGCTGCTCGACCGAGCGCGCGTAGTCGAGTTGATGTTCGGAGATCGGCGCGATGACAGCCTGTACCGGCGCGAGCCAGGCCGGAAACGCGCCGCCGAAATGCTCGATCAAGACGCCGAAAAAGCGTTCGAGCGAACCGGCGAGCGCGCGATGAATCATCACCGGCGTGTGATCCTGGCCGTCGCTGCCGCGGTATTTCAAATCGAACCGCTTCGGTAAGACGAAGTCGACTTGTACCGTCCCGAGTTGCCATTTCCGGCCGATCGCATCGTGAACGTTGATGTCGAGCTTGGGCCCGTAGAATGCCCCGCCGCCCGCGTCGATCTGATACGGTAGGCCGCGGGACTCGAGCGCTTTGCGGATCGCGTCCTCTGCGATCGGATCGGTCTCGGTGCGTAGCGATTCGTCGCGCGTCGAGAGGTAATACTCGATGTCGCGAAAACCGAAGGCTTCGTTCATGCGAATCGCTTCGTCGGCTGTCTGCTCGAACTCCGATTGCAGTTGTTCGGGCGTGCAGAAGATGTGCGCGTCGTCCTGGGTAAAGCCGCGGACGCGCGTCAGACCGTGGAGCGTGCCGCTTCGCTCGAAGCGATAGCAGGTTCCGAACTCCGAGTAGCGCAGCGGCAGATCGCGATACGAACGGCCTTCGCTGCGATAGATGAGAATGTGCCCGGGGCAGTTCATCGGCTTGAGCCTGAACCGTTGTCCCTCGATCTCGATCGGGCCGAACATCGAATGTGCGAAGTTTTCGAGGTGACCCGAGATTTCGAAGAGTTTCTCGTGGGCGACGTGCGGCGTCACGACGGGCTGATAGCCTCGCTCCCGTAAGCCGTCGCGGATGAAGCTCTCGATGATTCCGCGGATGACGGCACCTTTGGGATGCCAGAAGGCGAGCCCGCCGCCGGCATCCTCTTCGATCGAGAACAGACCGAGTTCTTGGCCGAGCCGCCGGTGGTCGCGCCGTGCGGCTTCTTCGAGGAAGAGGAGGTACGCCTCGAGTTCGGCTTGGCTCGCAAACGCTGTCCCGTAGATGCGTTGCAGCATCGGGTTGTGCTCGTCGCCGCGCCAGTATGCGCCGGCGACCGACATCAACTTCACCGCGCCGATCGCTCCGGTCGAGTGCGCATGGCCGCCGCGACAAAGATCGGTGAATTCGCCGATCGTGTAGAGCGTGATCGGCTCGCCTTCGGGAATCTCGCGCGCGATCTCGGCTTTGTACGGATTATCTTTGAAGCGCTCGATCGCTTGGTCGCGCGTCACATGCTCGCCGACCATCGGGTAATCGGCCGCGACGATCTCTTTCATCCGCGTCTCGAGCCGGCCGAGATCTTCGGGCGTGAACGGCTCGGCCCGGTCGAAGTCGTAATAAAAACCGCTCTCGATCGCCGGGCCGATGGTCGGCTTCGCGTCGGGGAAGAGATCCTGGACGGCATACGCGAGCACGTGCGCTGCGGTATGACGCAGCGCGTCGAGCGGTGGGTGTTCGGCTGGATGCGAAACGGCGGCCATGAGCCCGTCAGGTTGGCTGCCCGGCGGAGCCTCGCCTTCGCGTAACCCTCGCCATGCGGTCGGCGGTTTAAGCGCCGTATGACGACAACGCTGACCATCGGCGACGATCTCACGGTGCATCGGATGGGCTTCGGTGCAGGCCGTCTCGTCGGCCCAAATTTTTACGCGGAACCTAAAGATGCCAAGGCGGCGCGTGCGGTGCTGCGCCGCGCGCTCGAACTCGGCGTCGACGTGATCGATACTGCCGATTCGTACGGCCCCGAGATCAACGAGCGCCAGATCGCGGAAGCGCTTCACCCATACCCGCCCAACGTGGTGATCGCCACGAAGGGCGGCTACACGCGGCCCCGAGGAAGTTGGGTCGAAGACGGACGGCCCGAATACCTGCGCGCCGCCTGCGAAGCGAGCCTACGTCGCCTGAAACTCGAACGCATCGATCTCTACCAGCTCCACGCACCTGATCCGGACGTCCCGCTCGAAGAGTCGGTCGGCGCGCTCGAGGAATTGCGCCGCGAGGGGAAGATCAGGTACATCGGCCTCTCCAACGTCAACACCGCCGAGCTGCGCGACATGCGGAAGATCGCTCCGATCGCCTCCGTGCAGAACGACTACAACGTCGGCCGGCGCGACTCCGACGACGTCGTCGACGCCTGCGAGCAGGCCCAGATTGCGTTCCTCGCCTACTTCCCCGTCGACGCCGGCGGCCTCGCGCGCGCACGCGGTCCGCTCGCGCACGTCGCGAAGCGGCACGCTGCGACGCCGGCGCAGATTGCGCTCGCATGGCTCCTGCATCGCTCGCCGGCGATCATTCCGATCCCTGGGACATCCTCGCTCGATCACTTGGAACAGAATATCGCCGCCGCGAAGATCGGCCTCTCTCTCGCCGAGATGGGCGAACTCGACGAACTCTGAGGTGCTATACTGCCCCCTCAACCCCTAGGAGGAGCAAACTACGTTACTGGCGGTTCTGTATATGGTCATTACGGCGCCAGTGCTGCTGATGCTTTCACGTATACTCCGCATATGGTTCTCCATGAGGGGAGCGAAGGCGACTGCGCGGGCGGCTAAGCTTTTGGCAATGACGTATCGATTAACGGAGGTCTTGCTCGCCTTATCGGCACTCTACATCCTATGGTTTCCGCTGTTACGCCTCGGAGGGAACACCGGCACCCTCGTCCTCGTGCTCGGAGTCGTCTACACTCTATTCGTGGGCGGAAGATACGTCGTCGGCTCGCTGTTTGCGTTAGTGACTGTGCCGCAAAGAGATCAGAGAGAATATTTTAAAGAAGTGCTTCGCGAGTGCGTAAGTAATGTGCCTATGAATCTTGGTTGAATCGCGATCGCGGCCGGTAATAGTACGGCTAGTTTTCCCAGAATTCGAACCCCGATATTCTTTCCCAGACTCTTCTCAGCGTCTTCAGATGTACGTTCGCTACTCTGGGGAATACCATGGCTTTCTACGACGACCCGCAGCGCAACCTGACAGATAACGATCGCCCGCGGTGTACAAGCGCTCTCGTGGAAGGCGTTCATCTCCTGTCAGTTTCGGGCGAGGTTGATTGCGCGGTCCATAGCGACTTGAAACGCGCCCTTGAAACGGCCGTGGCGAATGCGCATTCATCCTTGGTAATCGACCTCACCGGTGTGCACTACATCGACAGTTCGGGCTTTATGGCCCTGATTGGCGCGTGGAAGCAAATGACGGAACGCCACGACAGCCTCTACCTCGTCAGCAATCCTAACGTCCGCCGTTTACTTCGGACTCTCGGCTTGGACCAAGTTTTCGACTTCTACGATACGCAGTGCGACGCGGTCGCAACGGCTTTACAGAACGAAATGGCCAGGTCCCGAACGAGAGCCTTGGGCGGGCCTGCGCGCCAATGCTACGCACTTGGCGTAGTCGTCAATCCCGCGAAAGTAGGTGTTCGTTATCAGGACAATGTCAGATAATATCGAAGACACGATACGCCGCCGCAATTCCACTATGGAGGCGCTCAAAGACCTTCTTCCAGATGTAACGTCGGCAACCGAGATAAGGGCTCCTTACAAGTATGTATGTTCTTTACTTCGCGAGGCGATTGTTACAGAGGCGGTGCTCGTTGCGATGCGGTCACTTGACCTATGGCAAGCTGCGGGCGAGAAGGTTTTCACCAGCAGTAAGCCTGGAAAGCGAGGTTTCTATCTGATGCGAAGATTCTTTTCCCTCGGCGTCGCGGTTGCGATGTTTGCGGCACTGCCGAGTACGCCGGCAAGCGCTGCAGTTAACTACAACTCCAGCAAATCAAACAGCGGCAATAAAATGGCGACGCCGAAGCCCAAGGCCACACCCACGCCGCGCTCGCACATGGCCGTCAAGGGGTCCGGCGTCCCAACCTGCGCGAATGGCATTCGCTACGTATCGAGCACTGGGGCCGTCATCTGCAACAGCCGCGTAGCAACCCCGAAGGTCAAAGCCAGCCATAAGCCATAAGCGCAGGTGACGATGGAAATGCGCGGCCGCATTGCGTGCGTGGGCTTCTTGGGATTGACGGGAATATTATTCGCCGCATGCTCGTTGAAGAGGCCACCCGACATGATTGGGATCAAGAGCGTCTCAGTGTCCGGTGCCTTCCCGCTTGTTACCGGCAGCATCGACAACATTGGCCCGCAAGATGAGTTGTGCACGCCGGTTGCCTTCTCGATAGTTGGTCATGAGCGAACTTATAGCGCAGACATACCATCCAGCATATGCGATCAGGACGAGATTGCGCGTGGAACCGTCACACAATTTGAGATGCGTTTCCCGGCAGGTATCCTGCCGGGAAAGTACACGTTGCGCTTTAAGCACTTGGCCGGCTGGTACCGGGGTTCGATCGAAGAGCATGAGGTTAACTTGGCACCGGCGCGCTAATTCTAACTTTGCGGCCGAGCATTTCGGTAAGCTTATGGAGTGGTGGGTGAAGTTCAATGGCTAAGCAGGTTCCGAAGCGCATCGCCGTTCCGCCCATGACGGACGCGATGTACCGCGCAGCAGTTAAGAGCGCCAAACAAGATGAGCCGCTAGACGTTACTGTGGCGCGCTACGATCGCGCGTCGGACACCATCGACCTTACGCTCCGAAAGGGCGTTACGGTCCGGCTACCGCGTCGTCAGATTCGAGAGCTCAATGACGCGACGCCGGCCGACGTGGCGAAGATTGAGATCCAGCCAGGCGGCGACGGTATTTCTTTCCTCAAGCTCAACGTGGACATCTATGTTCCCGGATCGTTGGCCGAGGAGCTTGGAAGAAGGCCGATTTCTCGGCCTTCTCCGCTTAGTACATGGTGGGCACGATAGGTTTCGAACCTATGACCTCTACAGTGTCAATGTAGCGCTCTCCCCCTGAGCTACGCGCCCCCGGAAACGGTCCTTGGATTCGGGAGGCCGTTTTCCTGGCTATTTGCCGACGAGGCCCTTTGCTTGTGAGACGAACTGATTGAAAATCGCCTGGGTATTCGGGGCTTGGCGGCTCACGACGGCGATGTCGCTCGAGCTGACCGATTTCGCAGAGGCAAGCAGCGCCTGCGCTTCTTGCTTCACGTCTTTGGGGTCTTTCAATTCAGCGTAGGCGTTGAGCACGAAACCGTGTGCCATGACGATGTCGACACGAAAGCCCGACCGTTTTTGAGCATCGGTTTCCACCTTCAGCGCTGCCTGCGAGAAAGGGATGACCGGTTTGCAGCTCGCGACGATCTGCCGGTCGAGCGCGACGGTCTGCGCGCTATTCGATCGTACCGACATCGCATGGGCGCAGGCGCGCATCGCCGTCGCTTCACGATCCGCGTCGGAGGACGCATTCGAAGCGACGGACGTGGCAGCGATTGCTAGCGAAAGCGCCGTCAAACGTATCGCGAGTGCCCGACAGGCGCTCATGCGCCGCCGCAACCGTGTTGGCTGCCGCCCGAATATTGCTTCTTGCGCACGTAGTCCCAGATGCGATAGACGCGTCCGCGCGGGTCCTTGTCGGGATCGCAATATTGGGTCGGTGGCGGCGTGCTGAGGAAACAGACCTGGACCTTGTCGCCGGGATGCTCCGCGATCATGAACGGGTTGTCGGGGTCGCCCTGATAGTGGGTGACGGCCACCTGCACCGGCGCTATCGCGGGATCCGAGCCAAGCGTCGTCTTGAACGTGACGCTGACGCCGCTCGTTTCGAAGTCTTGCGCCGTGAACTTCGTTTGGCCGGGATCTCCGAGTCGCGGCGTCACCGCTACGACGGTCGTGTCGACGCAGGGGATCGAGCGATAGTGCCAAGGCCCGGTCTTGTACGGGTCCGTGTTTTCGGCAAAGGCCGATGAGGCCGGCGCGGCAATCAGCGCCGCAAGGAAAATCGCGTACGCGCTCTTCATGCTGTCCCAACCTTTGAAGCGACAAGTTGTGCGTGTGCAAGGTCCCAGTCATCGAGATCGTTCAAGGTGATTCCGTGGCCGAAGTTCGGGTCGGCGATGTGAAAACGCGCCCGCCGCTCGGATGCCAGATCTTCCCGAATCCGCCAGTTCAAAAACTTCTCGTTATGCGCCTCGATCGACGCGGGGTCGATCTTGGTCGCGTGTTCGCGCACCCAGGCCTCGAGTTGGAGATAACCGGGTTTCGCGCTTTCGATGTGGGCGACGAAGGCCGCTTCGTCGATCCCGAGGTCCTCGCAGGTCATCTGATCGAAGCCGCCGCTGCCGTGGCGGTAGCCTTCGGGGAGCCGGCCGCAGGCATGCAGTAAAATCTTCAGCCAAAGGCGCGGCAAGTGAACGATGCCGAGCGGTCCCTTGACGCTCGTGCTGATCAACGGATAAATCGGTTCCATGCTTGGAACCTTCAACTGCGCCGACGGAGTCCCCGTCAGCCGTAGAGCGACCGCCGCGTGGCCGGCACTTCCGGGCGCCCGCCTGCCGTTGCAAGACATCGATCGAACGCCGTACGTGCGGATTCGTGCTGCGCGCGGGTTGCGGCTTCAAGGGGTCGCGGCTTCGAACGCCTCGATCTTCCGGCGCCATTCGTCGGGGACCGCGAACGAGCGGTTGACCGAGTAGTCCATCGCCACCATCGCCGAGCGAAGTTTTGCGACCCGCTGACGCCGGTCGGCGCTCCAGATCTCGTAGACGAAATCGAAGGACTTCGTTCCGAAGCGATCGATCTTGCAGCCGATCGCGACGTTTTCGCGGTAGGACAGGGTAGCTTCGTAGTCGATCGTCAGATTCGCCATGATCATCCCGCGCGGGCTAAGAATCTCCGCGCCGAGAACCTCAAGGAAGTAGTCGCTGCGGATCGTCTCCGCCCACCGGATGTACGCCACATTGTTGACGTGGTGCATCATGTCGACGTCGCCGAACGGCACGCGGAAGCGCTGGACGAAGCGATATTCTTCTAGCATGGAGTGCTCATAATGGATAGCGCCCGAGCGTCGAGTGGGCCTTCTTCGCACGTGTCGGCATGCGCGCGGCCCAGGGGAGGAGGGGGAGGCAAGCGTATCATTCGGATTCGACGGCGACGGGCGCGTAGCTCAGTGGGAGAGCATCCGCTTCACACGCGGGGGGTCGTTGGTTCAATCCCAACCGTGCCCACCATGATCTCGAAGGCTGCCCGGAAGAGCTAGGCGAAGCCCGAGGCGATCGATTTGGCGTTGTAGCTCAGTTGGTTAGAGCGCCGCCCTGTCACGGCGGAGGTCGAGGGTTCGAGCCCCTTCAACGTCGCCAGTAACGGATGCGCCGGATCGCCAGGTCCGGCGCATCTTCGTGGAGTGTTTGACGATGGAAGTGTTCGACGCGATCCGCTCGCGCCGCAGCGTCGGCCGGCTCGACGGCGACGTCGACGAGGTCCAGATTCGCGAATTGATTGAATTGGCGACCTGGGCGCCGAATCACCGGCTGACCGAGCCGTGGCGATTCACCGTGGTGCGCGGAGCGGCGCGCGAGCGGTTGGGGAGCATCTGGGCGAGTGCGGCGGCGGCCGATCTAACCTTGACCGGCGAAGCACGGGATGCCGCGTTGCAACGCGAGGCGGGGAAAACGCTGCGTGCTCCGGTCATCATCGTTGCCAGCACGCGCACTGATTCCGATACGGTCGTCGCCGAGGAAGATCTTGCGGCGACCGCTGCGGCCGTCGAGAACCTCTTGCTCGCCGCGGCCGCGCGGGGGCTCGGGGCGATGTGGCGCACTGGAGATATGGCGCGCAACCGGGAGGTCAAGGCTTTCCTGAGCCTCGACCCAAGCGACCGCATCGTGGCGTTCATCTATCTGGGTCGCGCCTCGGGCGAGGCGCCTCCGCCGAAGCCGCGCGAGGTCGACGGGGTCATCCGCTGGCTGGCGTGATTTAACGCGATTTTTAGGACTCTCTCAGGTGGCACGGGTAGTGTAAGGTGAGGGCGCTTGCGCCCGACCAGCTTGCTTTGCTTCCCTGAGGTCTCCGATGTCACGCTTCTCCGCACTCTCCACGGCGCTCGCGCTTTCGCTCGGTCTCGCTCTGACGGCCTGCAGCAGCGGCAACGGGGGTACGACCTTCGTGCCGCCGTCGGGCAGCGGCCCGCTGATCTACACGACCGATAGCGGAAACGCAATTCAAGAGTTTGCGGCGAGCGCAAACGGCAATGTTTCGCCGCTCGCATCGGTCTCTGGGGTCAACACGCAACTCAACAGCGCGACCGGGATCGTGCGTGATTCGAGCGGGCGCGTCTATACGGCGAACCAGGGCCAGAATCAAATCGTAGTCTTCTCTTCGTCGATTACGGGGAATGCTTCGCCGCTCTTCCAGATATCGGGCGGCAACACGCAGCTCAATGCGCCGACCGGGCTCGCCTTCGACTCCTCGGGCCGGCTGTGGGTCGCTAATCCCAGCGGCAACACTCTTACGGCCTATACCTCACCATCGAGTTCGAATGGAAACGTCGCTCCCGCGATTACGATCGCCGGAAGCAACACTGCGCTTTTCGCGCCGATCGGTCTCGGCTTCGACGGCAGCGGCAACCTATACGTCGCGAACTATCAGACGAGCGCGATCAACGTCTACTCCGCGGCCAGCTTGGCGACGGCGAGTTCGAACGGAAATATCACAGCGATCCGGACGATCTCGGGGACGGCAACCGGGTTGAGCTCGCCGACGTCGCTCTATGTGACGAGCGCCGGCGTGATCTACGTTCCCAACAGCGCCGCGAACAGCGTTACAGTCTTTGGGACCGGAGCGAACGGCAACGTAGCGCCGGCGGCGACGATCGCAGGCTCGAACACGGGGCTCTTTTCTCCGCAAGGCGTCGTGGTCGACGCATCGGGGAATATCTATGTCGCGTGTTTCGGCAACCCGGGTTTCCCGGGGTCGGTCAACGTTTTTCCCGCAGCTTCGAACGGCAACGTGATACCCTCGCAGTTGATCTCAGGCTCGAACACCGGCTTATTCGGCACGATCGGCATCTCGCTCTAAACCCACGGATGGGTTTGTGTCGCGCGGGCACGGATGCCACGGATGCAGTCCGCGCGACGTAAGCCGAGCAGGGTTCGCGCCCGCCGCGTACCAATTGGGTTTTTCGCGCCGAGATAGCTCAGTTGGTAGAGCAACGGTCTGAAAAACCGTGTGTCGCCAGTTCGATTCTGGCTCTCGGCATTTTTCTTTCGCGCCCCCTACGTCTAGTGGTTCTTCTTTTGCAGGTGCAAGAGTATCTGCGGCTTTTCCGCCTTCAACACGCTTGATGGCGCTGCGTATTTGCTCGCGGTCGTATATTGGTCTCGCAGAATGTAGCGGCCCGTTTGCGCGTTGTATGCGTATGTGCCGATCGTGTATCGGTGCGCACAGAAATGGCACTCGTCGCTCGCCCATACGAAATCTGCGGTTACGAATATGAGAGCATCAGACACTGCGGCATCCGTCCAAAACTGATAAGAACTCACCTCTTTGAGGAAGAACTGGCTAGGGAAGAGATTGGTGAGTCCTTGCTTTTCATTGTCAAGGAGAGCGAGCGTCGTCGAACTGCCGCTTCCACCAGCAGAAGCAACCGCAGTAAAGAGCACAACCTCCATTCCCGGTTTAATGGTGACGGTGATAGCTGCAGGGTTTCCACCGAAGGGTGGGCTGTGCACCGGCGGCGCGTAACACCGCCGCACTCCGTGCGAGGTGATGCAAACCGAAGCAGGCCCAAGGGGCAAAGAGCTTGGCGAGGGGCCTAGCCTAGGCTTGATAATCTCTACAGCGACGCCGACTACGGCCGCCTGCGTCGTCGCCGGCTGCATTTCGATCAAAAGCGCCAACGCAATCACATAAACGATCGCTACTGCTACGATTCTTGACCGGCTCACTGGGCTTCTTGAGTTCAAAGCGCCTCCCCAGACGCCCTGGCTTCGCCAGGTCGAGCTTGCCGACCCCACCGAATCACGTTGCCGAGCCGGCCGCGTACCTGGCACGTACGGTTGCGTACAGACTCGGGCCGCAAAGTTAGTGTACAATGGAGAATCGCCCAAATAAGAGTGAGAAGGCCGACTTAGTGGCCCCCTACGACCCAGAGACCAACCCGGCAGGCGACGGCCGCTTCCTGTGTATAACCGGCCTGGTGGAAGGCGTTCATCTGCTATCGGTTTCGGGCGAGATTGACTCCAGCGTCCATGGCGACTTCAAAGGCGCCATCGAAACGGCAGTGACCAATGCGCATTCGCCCTTGGTCATCGATCTTACCGGTGTGCGCTACATCGACAGTTCGGGCTTCACGGACCTGATCGGCGCGCGCAAGCGAATGACCGAACGTAACGACAGACTCTATCTCGTCAGCAATCGCGCCGTCCATCGTCTGCTTCGAATTCTAGGCCTGGACCAAGTTTTTGAAGTCTATGCGACGCAGCGCGAAGCGGTCGCGGCGGCCAAGCAGAACGCGTAGGACTGCCTCATCTGAGAGGAGGGCGCGATGTTCCCTGACCTCGCTCAGTTCACCGATTACGGTTTAGTCTTCCTTAGATTGATGGTCGGCTTGGTCTTTGCGAACAGCGGCTACACCCATCTCAAGGACCCGGAAGCGCGAAGCAAGAGCATCGGCCTTCCCAAAGGCGTCGTCGTGTTCTTGGGATGCGCCGAGTCCGCGGGCGGCATCGCAGTCATCTTCGGCGTGTGGCCGCAACTCGCGGCGATCGGCCTCATGCTCGTCATGCTCGGCGCGATACAGAAGAAGATCTTTGTCTGGAAGACCGGCTTTTGGGGCAGCGACGGCTTGGGTTGGTACTTCGATTTGATCATGCTGTCGATGCTCGCCGTCGTGCTGTTCACCGACGGTGGGAGATTTATCTTGCTCCGCTAGCGCGCGGCGCGAGATCGAACGTCGTGAGCGCGTCGAAGTTTTCGCCTAGGCGCGCACTGAGACCGAACTTGAGCGGTTCGCGCTCGTGGACGTGCGCGCCGTCGAAGCTGCAACATCGATCGTGGCCGAAAATAACGACGTTCTGCGGATTGGCGGCGGCGCGCTCGCGTATGCGGCGAAGCGCGTCGAGGCTTTTCGGCAGATCGAGCGTCATGTCGACCCGGCTCGAGCACAGCTCGGAGCTGTTCTTGATCGCATCGCCGGTATAGATGTATTCGCCGCGCTCGCCTTGTGCGATGAATCCCATGTGGCCGGGCGTGTGGCCCGGCGTCGCGATCGCTTCGAGCCCGGGGAGAAAAACGTCGCCGTCTTCGAGACGCGTCAAGCTCTTGCGAGAGAGCATCTTCTCGACGTGAAGCTCCGGGATCGGAAATCTACCGGGTGGTTGGGCCGCCGCCCACTCCAGCTCCGCCCGCGACACGTATAACCGTGCCTTTGGGAACATAGGGAAGTTCACGCAGTGATCCCAGTGACAATGGCTGATCGCTATTGCCGTTACGTCATCGCAGCCCAGTCCCAGAGCGCCCAGGTTCTCGACGAGAACCTCGCGATGCATGTAATGCCCCGTGTCGAGCAGTACGTTGTCTTTGGCGCTGCGCAGGAGCGCGACCGTGCTCCAACCCAAGCCGCCGTGATATAGGCTCTTCCCCGGATAACCCTGGATGAGGACGTGCAGTTCGTACATTGCGGCCTCTCTCCGCGCGCGACCGTCCCACTCCTACTTGCGGAGGAATATCATGGCCAAGGTTTGCGTGACCGGCTCGGCCGGCAACATCGGAAAACGCCTCGTGGAAGATCTGCGGCGCGATCACGACGTCGTGACGGTCGACGTGCGCGACGCAGATCATATCGTCGATGTCGGCGTCGATCTCGACGGCCTGCAACGCGCATTCACCGGCTGCGAGAACGTCGTGCATCTGGCGGCGCCGAGCGACAACGAGGATCCCTGGGAGATCGTTTTCCGCGACGGCATCGGCGGGACGTACAACGCCTTCGAGGCAGCCCGCCGCGCCGGCGTCAAGCGAATGATCTATCCCAGTTCGAACCACGCGGTCGGTGAGTACGAGGTCGACGCGCAGAAACCAGACTTCTACTTGCCGGGCTTCGGGCTCACCCTTGACGACCAGAGCGCCGTGCGTCCCGACGGATACTACGGGATCGGAAAGGTCTTCGGCGAGGCGATGGGCCGTTTCTACAGCGATCGCTACGGGATGCAGGTCGCTTGTCTTCGGATCTGCTCGATCACGAACGCCGACAAGCCGATCGACCCGACGGCGCGTCGCCCCTGGGCCTATCTCCCGCTGACCGACGAACAGCGCGCGCTTCGGCTTCTGGCGATGTGGTGCTCGCATCGCGACTTCGCGCGTCTGGTGCGCGCGATCATGGACCGCGACGTTCGCTTCGCCATCGTCAACGTCGTCGGAAACAATCCGACCCGCTGGTTTGACCTCGAGCGGGGCCGCGCGCTCTACGGTTGGTGGCCGATCGACGGATCGGCGGAGCTCAAAGGCTGCGACTAAAGTTGCAGGCCGAAAGACGTGATGATTTGAAGCAACGCGACCTCAGGCCCTCGCTATGTGGAGGCACGTTAATGGCAATTCCCGAGCTCAAGAGCTGGGCGAGAGGCTACGACCGCAAAGCCTTCTTGCGCAGCACCATCGCCGCGGGGGTGCTTTCCGCAAGCGGCGCCCCTGGAACATCGAGGGCGGCGGAAACGGTGAACATCGGCGCGCTGTACCCGATCACGGGAAGCTTCGCGCAAATCGGGCAGGGTTGCGCCAATGCCGCCAAGCTCGCCGTTCAGATGGTCAACGATGCCGGCGGCATCAAGTCGCTTGGCGGCGCCAAGCTGAACCTGATCCTCTCCGACGTTCAGAGCGACACGACCGTCACTCGCACCGAGACAGAACGGCTGATCACGAGCAACAAGCTGTCTGCCATCCACGGTTGCTTTGCCAGCGCGCTGACGCTGATCGCGAGCGAGGTCGCCGAGCGCGCGAACATGCCGCTGCTGACCGGCTCGAGTTCCGATAAGCTCAATGGAGGCCGCCGGTACACCTTCACGCCTTTCTCACGTGCTTCACAGTTCGCTCAGGCGCAGCTCCAAATGTCGAAGCTCGTCACCGACAAGCCGAAGGTTGCGGTGGTCTTCGAGAACACTGCTTTCGGGACCGCGACCTCCAACGGTCTGCGCGAACAGGCGCCCGGCGAGGGTGTAGAGATCGTGCTCTTCGAGCCGTACTCGGCCGGTTTTACAGATGCCAGCCCACTGCTCAATAAGGTCAAGGCCTCGGGCGCGAACATGTTGTTCGCAGTTTCGTATTTGAGCGATCTGATTCTGATCATCCGCACGATCAAGCAGCTTGGCCTTAAAATTTCCATCAACGGCGGCTCGGGCGGTTTCGTCATTCCCGACTTCTACAAGAGCGTGCAAAAGGATGCCGAAGGTCTGTTAGGCGTTGCTCACTGGAACCACGACATCAACGCCGACGCGCAGCGGGTGAACGCCGTCTATAAGAAGGCGTACGGAGAGTTCCTCTTCGAATACGCCGGCGGTCTCGTCGCGCAAACGTACATGATCGCCGCCGCGCTCGAGCGGGCGGCGTCGACGGATCCGCAAAAGGTGCGCGACGCGCTGGCTTCCCTTGACGTCTCGAAGGGCTACGCCGCGATGTGTCCGGGCGGGAGGGTGAAGTTCGATAGTAACGGCAAGAACATCTACGCGCATCCGGTGGGCGTGCAGTGGCAAAACGCCGACCTAGTGAGCGTATTCCCGAAAGAAGATGCTCGCAAGCCGCTCATGAAAGCGTAGACGCCCTTCACGGGGCCGATGCTGGCGACAGTGGCGCAGGCCGTCGTGAACGGCTTGCTGATCGGCGGAATCTATGCGCTTGTGAGCGTCGGCGTTACGCTGATCTTCGGCGTGGTGAAGATCGTCAATTTCGCTCAAGGCGAGTTCGTGATGATCGGCATGTACATCAGCTATTTTCTGGCCACGTCATTGGGCATGGATCCGCTCGTGTCGCTGGCCGTCACGATGCCGGCCCTCTTCGTCGTGGGCCTGCTCTTGCAACGCTTCCTCATCCGCAGAGTCCTAGGACTCGGCGACATGCCGCAAATCTTCCTTACGTTTGCGCTTTCCATATTGATCATGAACCTCGCGCTGCTGCTCTTCACAGCCAACTACCGCACGGTCCAGACTCCGTACACTGAGTCGGCGATTCACATCGGTCCCATCTATATCGCGGTGGCAAAGCTCATCGCGTTCGTCCTGGCGATGGCACTGAGCGGCGCTCTGTGGGCTTTCCTCCACACGACCGCGCTTGGTAAGGCGATGCGAGCTGCGGCTCAGAACCGCGACGTGGCCATGCTGATGGGGATCAATCCCGATCGCGTCTTCGGTGTCGCCGTGGGCCTGTCGCTCGCGCTGGCCGGCGCCGCCGGTTCGCTGCTCATGCCGTTCTATCCGGTGTATCCGACCGTCGGCCAATCGTTTGTGCTGATGGCATTCGTGGCCGTCGTTTTGGGAACGCTTGGCAACGTTACAGGCGCCCTCATCGCCGGCCTGATGATGGGCGTGGCCGAGTCGCTGGGCATTCAGTTCGTAGGCGCCGACTCCGGGTTGATCGTCGTCTTCATGATGCTCCTGTTGACGCTCGCCGTACGACCGAGCGGCCTTTTCGGAGGGTGGACGCGATAAAGATAGGTCCGCGCGGTACGAGGGCGCTGTGGTTCTGCGTCATCACCGCTGCTCTGATCGTCTTGCCCTTGATCGTGACCAAGCCGTTCGCGATCGACATCTTCATCAGGGTATTGCTCTTCGCGTTTATCGGTGTCGCGTGGAACCTTATGGGCGGCTACGCCAAGCAACTCTCTTTGGGTCACGCCGCGTATTTCGGCCTGGGAGCATACACCTCGACGATTCTGCTGATTCGGTTCGGCATCTCTCCCTGGATCGGGATACTCGCCGGTGGGGTCGTGGCGATGCTCGCAAGCCTGCCGATCGGCGCACTGTGCTTTCGGCTGCGCGGTCCGTATTTTGCGATCGCCACAATCGCCACGGCACAGGTCTTGATGCTACTGTTTCTCAAGTTTCGCGATTTCGCGTGGGGCGCCGAGGGGACGACGCTGCCGAATTTGGGCAACTCGCCGCTGATGATGCAGTTCGGCGCGAAGGCCGCGTACTATTACATCGCTCTTGCGATGCTCGCCCTCGGCCTTGCGATCACCTATCGCATCGAGCGTTCGTGGATGGGATACTACTTGGTTGCCGTCGGAGAGGACGAGGACGCCGCCGAGGCGATCGGAGTGAACGCTCCGCGGATCAAGCGTAACGTCTATCTGATCAGCGCCTTCCTCACCGCCTTGGCCGGAACGTTCTACGTTCAGTACATCTACTTCATCGATCCGAACACCGCGTTCAGCTTCAACGTCTCCGTCGAAGCGGCGTTGGTATCGATCGTCGGGGGGATCGGAACGTTGTGGGGTCCGGTCGTCGGCACCGCCTTGCTGGAGCCGACCTCTGCTCTGCTCCAGAGCTCGCTCGGCAGCGGCCATGGCGGGGTGCAGTTGACCGTCTATGCGGTCATCCTCATCGCGGTGATCCTATGGCGGCCAACCGGACTCGTGGGACTTTTTACGGATGCGTATGCACGCATCTTTCGTACTGCGCCGACTCGCGTAAGCGAAGCATCCCTCGATGCCTGAACTGCTCGTCGTTAGAAACCTCAGCAAGAGGTTCGGCGGTTTGCGAGCCGTCCAGGACCTCAGTTTTTCGGTTGGGGAAGGCGAAACGGTTGCGCTCATCGGGCCCAACGGAGCCGGCAAGACGACGAGCTTCAATCTCATCACCGGCTACCATCGGGCCGACGCCGGCTCCATCCGCGCCTTTGGCCGCGAGCTCGTGGGCATGCGCCCGTATGATGCCTGCGCGCTCGGCTTAGCGCGCACGTTTCAAGTCGGCCGGCCCTTCGGCAAGATGACGGTGCTGGCGAACGTAATGACCGGCGCATTCCTGCGTGACAAGAGCCCGCGCGGCGCGCGCACGCGGGCCCGCGAAGCGATCGAATTCGTCGGGCTGTCGGCGAAAGAGCAGACGCTCGCGAGCGACTTGACCACCATCGACGAGCGCCGGCTCGAGATGGCGCGAGCGCTCGCGACAGAGCCTCGGCTGCTTCTTCTCGACGAGGTAATGGCCGGACTGAATCCGACCGAGATCAATCAAGCCGTCGCGCTCGTTGGACAACTTTCGAAGCGCGGACTGACGATCGTCATCGTCGAGCACGTGATGCGGGCGATCATGGCCGTCGCGAGCCGAATCGTCGTTCTCGATCACGGGCAGAAGATCGCCGAAGGTAATCCGCAGGATATCGTCGCCAACAAAGACGTGATCCGTGCCTACCTAGGCACCGGCTACGCGCAGGAAGCGCCGGCGGGAGTTTAGCGGTGTTAGAGCTATCGCGAGTAAGCGCTGCCTACGGATCGGTAAAGGCCGTGAGCGAAATCAGCATTTCGATCGGCGAAGGAGAAGCAGTCGGGCTATTGGGAGCAAACGGAGCCGGCAAGAGCACTACGCTGCGCGCGATCTCAGGACTCGTGCGGCTGACCTCGGGGACGATAACGTTTTTCGGGACGAACATCACGTCGTTGCCGCCGTATAAGATCGCCGAGCTCGGAATCGCCCATGTTCCGGAGGGCCGTCAGGTATTTCCTGAATTGACGGTGCAAGAGAATCTCGAGATCGGAGCTTACATCCCGAGCGCCAAGGCCGAGCGTAGCCGCACGCTGGAGCTTGTCTTCAGCATCTTCCCGGTGCTGGCTGGGCGTCGAAAGCAACTCGCCGGTACGATGAGCGGCGGCGAACAGCAGATGCTTGCCGTCGGCCGCGGCCTGATGATGAAGCCCCGCTTGCTGATGCTCGACGAGCCGTCTTTGGGGCTGGCGCCGGTCGTGACCGATGCTACCTTCGAAAAGATCGGAGAGATTCACTCAATGGGCACGGCGATTCTGTTGGTCGAACAGAACGTCAGCCGCGCGTTGAAGCTAGTGCAACGAGCGTACGTATTCGAGAGCGGCAAGACCGTGATGCACGGTACCAGCGCGGAACTCGCAAACAGCAAGGAAGTGCAATCAGCCTACCTCGGTATCTAGGTCTCCTATTGCGGGGGTGCGTAGAGATTTTGCATCGTTCCGTTGAGCGCCCACCCGATGATCAGCCCCGAGGCGAGCGTCAGGATGACGACGACCGGCAGGATCTTGCGGCCGCGTTCCTCGACGAGCGACTGACCGAGGGCTCCGCCGGCCATGACCGCGACCGCCATCCCTATGAAGTAGTAGAGAAGGGTCACCTCTCGACGATGCGAACGCCCGCGCGGCGTAATTCCTCGAGCGCGCGTTCTTCGTCGCCGGGTTGGATGTCGACCGCGGCGCATGCATCGCGCGCGACGGCGACTTCGAAACCTTCGCGTTTTGCATCAAGGGCCGACATCTTCACGCAATAATCCGTCGCAAGGCCGGCGACGACGACGCGCCGGATGCCGTGGGCGCGAAGGTCGTCGGCCAGATCGGTTCCGGCAAAGGCGCTATAGCCATCGGTCATCCGGTCGACCCCCTTATCGACGATCCGGTCGATGCGCAGCCGCTCGATGCGCGGGTCGAGTTGCGCGCCGTGCGTCCCCGCGACGCAATGGAGCGGCCAAGGCCCGCCGAATTGCGCGAACGAAGTGTGATCGGCCGGATGCCAATCGCGCGTGGCGTACACGCGACCGAAGCGTGGCGCGAGGGCCGCGATCGGCGCGAAAATACGCTCGCCGTCGGCGACGCCGAGCGCGCCGCCAGGCAAGAAATCGTGCTGGACGTCGACGACGATCAGCGCGTCGTCGGGCCCGATGGTCAGCTCGCTTGTCAAACTAGGCCGGGGTTGCGTTGGCGACGATCATCTCGCGCGGCGCGCGCATTCCATGATTGTCGTCGCCGTGTTTGTCGGCGGCCGCGACGAGCGCGTCCTCATCGTCGCCGGTGATCGTCTGGCCGCAGAGCGGGCAAGTTACCTGTAGTGCCATTTCGTCAACCTCCTAGAAGCGGTTCTTTCAGCTCGGCCGCGAGACCGCCTCGATGTCGATAGTTATGGAGACGCTGGTCCCGGCGATCAGCGCGCCGCCGCTTTGGGACATGTAGTTCAGCCCGAAGTCGCGGCGGTCGAATGAGGTCGTCGCTTCGTATCCGACGTGCTGATTTCCGCGCGAGTCGGTCACGGTTCCGAGCGACTTGCCCGACAGCGTGACGCTCTTCGTCACCCCGTGCAGGGTCAGGTCGCCGACGACCGTGAACGCGTCGCCCGTGCCGGTAATCTTCGTGCTCGAAAACGTGATCGTCGGATACTGCGTAACGTCCAACCACTTCGGCCCGCGCAGGTCCGAGTCGCGGTCGCCGTTCTTCGTGTCGAGCGCGGTTGCATCCAGCGTTGCGCCGATCGAGATCGGGAGCGTCGAACCGGCGTTGGTCTCCACCGTTCCGCTCCTTATTGGGATCGTGCCCCTGACGTTCGTCACAACCAAGTGCCGGGCGCTGAACTCCGCGGTCGAATGTCCCGGATCGATTCGCCACGCCGTCACGCCGCCGGCGGCCGACGCCGGCCCGGCCAGCACGAAGGTGGCGATAAAAGCGAGCGTGCACGCGCGTATCATCTCAGTGAGCGTAACTACCTCACTTGGAGAGGGGTTTCGTGTGAGGCGGGACGGCCGAGAAGGGGGAGAGAACCGAGGCCCGGCACCGGGCGGGTGTGATGTAATGGTAGCCTGTGACCTTCCCAAGGTCGACGCGCGGGTTCGATTCCCGCCACCCGCTGAGTCGGCGACGTAGCCAAGTGGTAAGGCGGAGCTCTGCAAAAGCTCTATTCCCCAGTTCGAATCTGGGCGTCGCCTCAGTTTTTCTCCTCGTCTTACAATGGTACAGGTTCCCGAGATGCTCGCGCGACGGATCATCCCGTGCCTCGACGTCAAGAACGGCCGGGTCGTCAAGGGCGTTCGGTTCGTCGAGTTGAGCGACGCCGGCGATCCCGTCGCCTTGGCTCGCCTATATGAGGAGCGTGGCGCCGACGAACTGGTCTTTCTGGATATCACCGCAACGGTCGAAGGCCGACGTGCGATGCTCGACGTCGTCCGCGCCGTCGCGGCCGAGTTGACGATCCCGTTTGCAGTTGGCGGCGGCGTGGCGAACGCAGGCGACGTCCGCGGGCTCTTGCGCGCCGGTTGCGACAAAGTTTCGCTCAACAGTGCCGCGGTCCGCGACCCGAACGTGTTACGGGCAGCGGTCGACGAATTCGGCAGCCAATGCATCGTCATCGCGATCGATGCGCGGCGCCGGCCGAGCGGAGAGGGTTGGGAAGTCGTCATCGACGGCGGCCGCACGGCGGTCGAGCGCGATGCGGTCGAGTGGGCACGCGAGGCGACCGGTCTCGGTGCGGGCGAAATCCTGTTGACGAGCATCGATCGCGACGGGACGAAGAGCGGCTACGACCTCGAGTTGACGCGCGCGGTGCGAGAGGCGGTCGAGGTCCCTGTCATCGCCTCCGGCGGCGCCGGCACGATCGAGCATTTCGCCGAGGTCTTCGAGCGAGCCGGCGCCGATGCAGCGCTGGCGGCATCGCTCTTCCACTATCGAGAACTCGACATCGGCAGCCTCAAGTCGGCGCTCGCCTCGCGCGGAATACCAATCCGCCCTCTCGTAACATAATAAGGATGAAAGTCGACGAGCTGGCGTGGGACGCCGGCGGGTTATTGCCGGTGGTTATCCAGGACGCGCGGAACGGCGCCGTGCTAACAGTGGCGTACGCCAATCGTGAAGCGCTAGCGCGAACGCTCGCCGAGCGCTCGACCTACCTTTATAGCCGCTCGCGCCGTGCGCTGTGGAAGAAGGGCGAAACGTCGGGGAACACCCAGGAGGTGGTCGGCGTCGACTACGATTGTGACGCCGACGCGTTGCTCTACCGGGTGATTCCGAGCGGGCCGGCTTGCCACACCGGAAGGCCGTCTTGCTTTTCGGATCGCCTTCTCGGAGGCGAGCCGCGCGCCGAAAGCGGTGCCTTCGAGCGCGCCGTGGCGCATCTGCGAACGACGATCGCCGCGCGGCGCGAAGCCTCGCCGGAGACCAGCTACACTGCGAAGTTATTGCACGGCGGCGTCGATCGCATCGGCAAGAAGATCGGCGAGGAAGCGACCGAGCTCGTGATTGCAGCAAAGAACGGTAAGCGGGACGAGATTCGATGGGAAGCTGCCGACTTGCTCTACCATACGCTCGTGCTCTTGGCGGAGCGCGGCATCGATCTGGACGAGGTCGGCGAGGAGCTGCTACGGCGCGCCAAATAGCGACGGCATCTCCTCGCTCGCTGATCGACCTGCGCGGCGTCGGCCCCGAACTTGCACGGAAGCTAAGCGCCTTCGGCATTCGGACCGCGCGCGACTTGGCGGCGACCTATCCGCGCGACTATAAGGATTGGCGCCGGCCGACACCGATCGCCGAGATCGTGCGCGGCGCCCTCGCGCGCGCCGCGCGGCCGCAGGACGCCGATTCGAGTGAAGAGATCGCGGTTGGCCGGATCGTCAAGCTCAGCGAGTTCCGTGCGCGCATCACGATCGTCAGCGCCGAGCTCGAAGACGACTCGGGGCGCTTGAAAGCGACGTGGTTCGGGCGGCGCGGCTTCATCGGGAAGCTGCACGTCGGCGACCGGCTCTTCGTTCACGGGCGCGCGCAGGTCAAACGAACGCGAGGCGCCGTCAACGTCGAGCTCAACGTCCTCCATCATCGCTTCCTCGACGAGGGCGAAGAGTATCGGGGTGCGATCGTGCCGGTCTACCGCGCCGGAAAGGAGATCCCGTCGCGCACGATCGCGATGCTGGTCGAGCGAAACTTCGCGGCGCTCGAATCGTTCGTCGACGACGTTCTGCCGGCGGAGATTCTGCGCAAGCGCGGGTACGGTTCGATGCGCGAGGCCTGGCGCGAACTGCATCGTCCTTCGTCGCCCGAAGGGGCGGCCGCTGCGCGCGAACGCGCGATCTACGAGGAGTTTTTCGGCGTCGCGCTCGCTGCGGCGCTCCGCAGGGCTCGGCGAAGCGCCGCCGGCGGGGCGCAGGTCTTGACCGCGCCGTTCGGGCTCTTGGAAGAGTTCGAACGGCTCGTCGGCCTGACGCTGACCGGCGCGCAGCGCCGCGTGATCGAACAGATCTGGCGCGACATGGGGCGCAGCGCCCCGATGAATCGCCTCTTGCAAGGCGACGTCGGAAGCGGAAAGACGCTCGTCGCCGCCGCCGCGATCGTCTTGGCGGCGCGCGGAGGCGCGCAGAGCGCGTTGATGGCGCCGACCGAGATATTGGCCGCGCAACACGCCCAGAAGCTTGCACCGTTGCTCCTGCCCTTTGGGGTTCGCGTCGACGCGCTCTTCGGAAGCCTCGGCGCGCGCGATCGGGCGACGGCACGACGACGCTTGGCGAGCGGCGAGTGCGACCTCGCCATCGGAACGCACGCGCTCATCGTCGAAGACGTGGAATTTGCGAACCTTGGCCTTGCGATCATCGACGAGCAGCACCGCTTCGGCGTCGCGCAGCGCGCCGCGCTCCGGGCCAAGAGCCGGGCGCCCCACACGCTTCACATGACGGCGACCCCGATCCCTCGGACGCTCGCCCAAACGAAATGGGCGGATCTGGACCTTTCGATCATCGACGAGTTGCCGCCGGGCCGCACGCCCATCGAAACTTATTTGCTGCGCGAGAGTCGCAAGACGCGCGCCTACGAGTTCGTTCGCAAGAACGTCGCGCTCGGCCGCCAAGCGTTCGTCGTCGCGCCGGCGATCGACGAGTCCGAGTTGGCGCTGACGAGTGCGATCGCAGAACTCGAGGTCCTGCGCCGCGACGTCTTCCCCGATCTGCGCGTCGAACTGCTGCACGGCCGCATGCCGCCGCGCGAGAAGGATGCAGCCATGGCGGCCTTCGTCCGCGGCGAAGCCGACGTCCTCATGGCGACGACGGTCGTCGAGGTGGGCGTCGACATCCCCAACGCCTCGGTGATGATCATTCTCGATGCGCACCGGTACGGTCTCGCCCAACTCCACCAACTGCGCGGGCGCGTCGGTCGCGGCGCCGCGCGCTCGTATTGCATCTTGATCTCGCCCGATGACAAAGCCGACGTCGAACGACTCGGGATTCTTGCCGAGACGACCGACGGTTTCAAGATAGCCGAAGAAGACTTGCGTTTACGCCGCGGCGGCGAATTTGCCGGGACGCTCCAAGCCGGTGACGGCGCCGCGCTGCTCGGCGACATCGTCGATGATTTTGCGCTCTACGCGCGCGCCAAAGCCGATGCGGACGATGTCGTCGCGCGCGATCCCGATCTGACGCGTCCCGAACACCGCGCGCTTCGTGAAATTGTTGACGACGACGCGACGGCACGGGCGATCTTCGTGAGTTCCTAACGCGTGCGTATCTCGATCGGCTTCGACCTCGATCGCACGTTGGCGGTCGATAACAAACTCGAGCGCGCAGTCGGTCTCGAGATGGCCGAATCTTTGGCCGTCTCACGCGGCCTGGCGTTCGATCGCGACCGGGCGCGCGCGGCGTTCGACAGAGCGGTCGCGGCGTCGCGCAACGCCGGGCTGCCGATCGAAACGGCGCTCGAAGGTGTCTTCCTTGACCTCGCCGGGTCGGGTCCGGAGAACGTCGTCGAAACGGCCCGCTTTCGCGAAGTCGTCGTCGAGCGCGCGCCGCGGTTCGTGACGCCGCTCCCCGGCGCGCAAGCGATGTTGGCGGAACTCGACGCGATGAACGTGCGCTATGCCATCCTGACGAACGGCTGGAGTCCGTTTCAAGAGGAGAAGGCGCGTTTGATCGGATTTCGCGGACCGGTCCTCGTGAGCGAACGGATCGGAGTCCGCAAACCCTCGCCGGAAGCGTTTGCGCTGCTGGCGCGGCAGCTCGAAGTGTCGCCCGCCGGCCTGTGGTATGTCGGCGATGACCCCGAAGGCGACTGCGCCGGCGCGCGCGCGGCGCGCTTGACGGCGGTCTGGTTCGATTGGGAGCAGCGCTCGTATCCGGCCGGGCTGGAGCGCCCCGATCACACGATCCGCGCGCTCGCCGAGTTGCCGGCGTTGATTCAAGGGCACCCCGGGGGGGCGGCGAAGGCCCCCACATGACGATGCGCATCAGCGGGGGCGAGTTGCGCAGCCGAGCCGTGCCGAGCCCGCGCGGCAGCGCCGTCCGCCCGACCCCCGGCAGGGTCAAAGAGGCGCTCTTTTCGATGATCGGCGAGAAGGTCGCCGGAGCACGCGTCCTCGACCTTTATGCCGGGAGCGGCGCGATCGGCTTCGAGGCGCTGTCGCGTGGAGCGGAGCAGGTTGTCTTCGTGGAGATTCACGCGCCGACGGTTGCAGCGATCAAGCGAACCGCGCACGGGTTCGGTGTCGACGAGAAGGTCCGCGTCATCTGCGCGCCGGTCGAGACGGCGGCCAAGCGCGTCACCGGCCGCTTTGATGTCGTCTACGCCGACCCGCCGTACGCGCTGCCCCCGCCGCACCTGACGTTCGGACGGTTGCGCGAACGCGGCGCGATCGACGCGGCGACGATCTTGATCTACGAGCGGCGTGAGGACGGCCCGGCGTTTGCGAGCCCCGGATTCGAAACGGTGCGCGAGGCTCGCTACGGCGAAACGGCGCTGCAGTTCTTGAAGGTTACTACGTGAACGGGCCGGTTCGGCGCGCGCATGCGATCTATCCGGGTTCGTTCGATCCGCCGACCAACGGGCACCTCGACGTCATCGCGCGAACCGCGCAGATCTTTCCGACTGTGACGGTCGCGGTCGTCGTCAACCCTCAAAAGCGGGATTCGTTCTTCGCCATCGAGGAGCGCGAGGAGATGCTGCGCGCCTGCGTCGCCGAATACGAAAACGTCCGCGTCGCAAATTTTCGCGGCCTGCTCGCCGATTTTGTGACGAGCGTCAAGGGCGACGTCATCGTCAAGGGTCTGCGCGTCGTCTCCGACTTCGAAAACGAGATGGCATTCGCGCACATGAATCGTGCGCTGTCGAACGTCGACACCATGTTCTTGATGTCCGATGCCGCCTATTCGTTCGTGAGCTCCAGCCTCATCAAAGAAGTGTTCTTGCAGGGCGGCAACGTCGCCAACTACGTTCCGCCGACGGTACTCGAATTTCTCGCAGCCAAACGTCACATCCACGGGAGGAAATGAACGTTGTCGATCTATCGCGTCATCGATAAACTCGAAACCTACGTCCGCGAAGGGACCTGGTTGCCGTTTGGCATGCGAATCTTGAGCCAAGAGCGGCTGCTGGAGTACATCGAGAAGTTACGCGCGACGTTGCCCGACGAAGTCGGCCGCGCCAAGATGATTTCCAGTAACAAAGATCGTGTGATTCGCGACGCGCAGCAGAAGGCGCAGCAGATCGTCACCGAAGCGGCGACGGCGCAAGCGCAACTGATCGACCAGACGGATATCCTCCGTCAGGCGCGCGCGACCGCAGAAGTCGTGTTGCGCGAAGCGGAAGAGCGCGCGCGCAAGATTCGCGAGGGCGCCGACACCTACGCGAAGCAAGTCCTCGCCGAACTCGAAGGAAGATTGTCCGCGGCGCTCGGTTCCGTCAAGAAGGGTCAAGACGCCCTCGAACCGCGTAGCGCTCCGTCAGCACAGCCGCAAGCGCTCGCCGAAGCGGCGGCTAAGAGCAAGCGGGCCGCGTTCGATTCTCAAGCCGATGCAGGTCTTATCGAACCGGTGGAAGTTTCTAGCTGACCCGTGTTCGCGCGTTGGGCATTCGGCCTGGCGGCCGCCGGCCTCGTCGCCTTGGCGGCGTCGGCGGCGGTTCCGACGGAGTATTGGATCATCGCGCCGGGATCGGCGCTCGATCTCACGCGGCGGATCGTCGTTGAAGGCCACGCCCCCTCGAGCGACCGTTACTATCTGACCGACGTCACCGTCACGCGCGCCTCGGTCCTCGCGCGACTCACCGTGGCGGCGGTCCCCGGCGCGCGGATCGTACGGCGAGAGACCGTCGTCCCCCAGGGCGAAAGCACGCGTGACTACGATCGCGAGATGGTTCATTCGATGCTCGAAAGCCAAAACGTTGCGGCGGTCGTCGCCGAGCGCGCTTCCGGTCTCGCGGTCGCCGACCCGCCCGAGCGCATCGTCGTTCACGACGTCCTCGACGGCGCTCCGGCAAGCGCGGTGCTCAAACCCGGCGACGAGCTCGTCGAGGTCGAGGGAATTCGCGTCGCCTCACCGGACGACGTTGCGCGGATCGTTCGCGCGATGCCGGGCGGGACGCGGATCGGGCTCGTCGTCCGCCGTGACGGGCGGACCTTGCACCTCGCGGCGCTGACGATGGCGTCGAAGGCCGGGACGCGCTTCGGTATCCACGTGATGCGCGAGATGCAGATCACGCAGCTGCCGGTACCGGTGCGGTACTCGGTCGGCAACGTCACCGGAGGTTCTGGGGGCTTGATGTTTGCACTCGAGATCTACGGCTCGCTACGCCGCGAGCGGCTCGGTCATGGCGCTCCCGTCGCGGGGACCGGCGTCCTCTACTCCGACGGAACGGTCGGTCCGATCGAAGGAACGCTGCAAAAGCTGATTGCCGCGAAACGCGCCGGCGCGCGCACGTTCTTGGTCCCGCGCGAGAATTATAACGACATCGCCGATCAACAGGGGATTCGGATCATCCCCGTCGGGAGCTTCCGCGAAGCCTTAGCAGCCCTGAAGAGTTAAGGGCGTTAACGTCGCATCCGCCGGCGGCCAAGCCCGCGGCCTCGAAGCCTGACGATCAGAAGGATCCTGCGAGCGAAAGAAGACACCGCCGATGCCGGTCACGCGTTTCATGGTTGGCGTCCTCCTAGGCTAATCCAATAATCGCAGTGAAGTGAATCCGAGACCTATGAGGTGTAATAGCGAATGCGCCGCGCCTAACGCGCGCCGCGCAAGCAGGTATCGACGGAGGTGATCGTTTTACCACCCGAGCGCACCGTTGCGTGCTGCGTGTACTCCGTCGCCGAGATGCGATCGAACGTTGTGGCGATGCTTGCGTCGGGGTAGGCGCTGCGGTAGGCGATGTGGTTCGGATCGCTGCCGGTCGCGCGCAGGATCGTGGCGGTTCCGTGGTCGTCGAGAACGACCGCCGTCCAGCCGCCGCGCTGCGCGTCATACGCGAGTAACTCTTCGTCGCCGCCGCCCGCCCAGGAAGCGATCTGCCGCAACGTGTGGCCGTCGCGATCGTAAGCGTACGTGGCATCGTAGGCCATGCGTACCGCTCCCGCGCGGTACGTGCAGTTCCACGTACCGACGAGATAGTGCAGCCCGGCGAGCGGCGCCGCCGTTGCCGGCAAACCCGCAGCAAGCACGAGGGACGCGAGCATCACGACAATACCCCACTTATGGACCGACGTTCCCATTTGACCGAACTTTTTCGACGCCCAGAGGGTCGCTCCCCGGGCCAAGGGGCAGAGCCGGGGCCCTGGCGGCCGGTCAAATGGACACGCCTTTCTCGTGTCGCACGTTCAACGAGACTCTGAAGAACTTCCGGCGCGGTGATGCCCTCAAGTCAAGGCTCTTCCGCATGTGCGGAGCGGGATTTCTGACGACGAGCGGAGCGCCGGATGCGCGAGAGCGAGGAGCAGTAAAGCGACGATTTTTCCACGAGGAAAAAAGCGTCAGCGTTCCCGAGAGCACATGCGGAGAGCCTCGACCCTAGACCGGCGGCGCTTCGATGTTGTGCGCGAAGGCCTCCAACTTTTCGCGCTCGAGCGCGCGGACGCGGCCGCGATCGAGTTCGACCGCGCCGGCGTTCTTGAGCCGCAGCAGCGCGCGCGCCGCCATGTCGCGAACCGTCCCGGCAGCGGCGGCGATCTGCGCTTGCGAGAGGTTTTCGACGCCGGAGAGGCCGCGCGCCATTCCGGTCGTCGTCGGCGCATAGGAGAGCAAGAACTTCGCGACCCGCTGCAAGACGTGCGCGAAGGCGAGGTCGGCGATCGTGTCGACCGATCGGCGTCTCGCCTGCGAGGAGTCGGTCAAGAAGCCGATGGCGAGTTCGGTGTCGGCTCGACTCGCGTGGAGGACCGCATCTTGCGGGAGCAAGACGAGGCTGGCGGCCGTCAACGCCTCGGCCCGCGTCGTCGCGCTGCCGCCGTCGAAGGTTCCGGTCTCGTTCAGCGAATCGTTGGCGACGCGTTCGCCCAGCGAATGCGTCTTTCCATCGGCGGAGAGCAAGGTCAGGACGACCCTGCCGCTACGCACGAACGCGAGATACGGCCACATCTCGCCTTCGTCGAAGACCGTTTCGTTCTGGCGGTACTGGCGCTCGCTCGCGACGACGGCCAGATCGCGCACCGTTCCCGCGCGCGCATTCAAGAACGGCGTGCAATGCGAGAGAAAGGTCCCCACGTCGGCCTGCTCGTCGATGCGCTCGATGCGAATCGTCCAACGTCCGGAGCCGAGGTTGCGCGCGTCCCACGAAAATCGGCCTGGCCGGTGCTGCAAGAACTCGTTGCGCAGAGCCCGGGGGTCGCTGACATCCGGCAGTTCGAGAATCCCCCCCAACGGCAACTTGTCGAACGCGTCGAGGATGAGCATGCTGCGGTTCGTCGTCGGCAGCGTTCGCGTATCGAGGATGACCGCGGAGACGCGCGTGGTCGGCATCCCCGCTTGTTCCCGCTAGTCTGGGAGAGCCCCCCTGGCCCCGAGCGTCACTCGCCGCGGAATTGCGCCGGCCGCTTTTCGAGAAAGGCTTTCGTCCCCTCGCCGAAATCGGTCGTGTCGATCAACGTCCCGAAATGCAGCGCCTCGAGTTCGAGGCCCGACTCCGGCGTCAACCCTTCGCCCGCATCGATAGCGCGCTTTGCCGCGCTCACGGCGAGGGGGCCTTTGGACGCGATGACGCCGGCGATGCGTTTCGCCTCGCTCAGAAGTTCGGCCGCCGGAACGACTTTTTGCACCAAGCCGCAGCGGAGCGCCTCGCGCGCGTCGATCGGCTCGCCGGTGAGGCAGAGATACATCGCCATGCCTCGACCCAGGAGCGAGCGCGTGCGCTGCGTTCCGCCGAAGCCCGGCATCAATCCGAGATTCACTTCCGGTTGGCCGAACCGTGCGTTCTCGCTCGCGATCCGAATGTCGCAGGCCATTGCGAGCTCGCATCCGCCGCCGAGAGCGAAGCCGTTGATCGCCGCAATCACGGGCGTTCGCAGCCGCTCGATCTGCAAGGTCAGCGCCTGACCCGCGCGCGCGACCTCGGCGCCGCGTAGCGCGTTCGGGATCGCGCTGAGCTCGGCGATGTCCGCGCCGGCGGCAAACGCTCGCTCGCCGGATCCCGTCAGCACGACGGCGTGAACGGTTTTGTCGTCCTCGGTCTCCTCGAACGCGCGACGTAGTTCCCCGACCATCCGTGCGTTGAGCGCGTTGAGGACCTTGGGGCGATCGAGCGTGATGACGGCGACCGAGCCTTCGCGCTCGATCGTAAGCGTAGTATATTCCACGCCGCCCGCTTTCGGGAACCAGAAAGTGCTCCCTGGAGGTCGCGCGCGCAAAAAGTCCAAACCCACGAGATGCGCACCGCGTATCACGAGCAGTTGGAGGCCACGCGACTCGACGTCGTACGGCTGGGCGCGCTCGCGGCCGACGCGGTTCGCTCCGCGGTCGCCGCGCTGGAAAAACGCGATACCGACCTGGCGGCGCGCGTGATCGCCGGCGACGATGCGATCGACGACCTTCGGCGGAAGATCGAGGCGGCGTGCATTCAGTTGATTTGGAAGCAGCAGCCGGTCGCCGGGGAACTCCGGGCCGTGGCGGCGATGCTGCAGATCGTCGTCGACCTGGAGAGAATCGGCGACTATGCCGTCGACATCTCGAAGCACACGATCCGGTTGGCCGACATGCCGGTCCGTCCGGCGCGCGTCGAGATCGGACGCATGGCCGCGATCGCAAACGAGATGTTGCGCGACGTCATGCGCGCCTACACCGAGGGTGACGTCTTGATGGCCGAGTCGGTCATCGCGCGCGATGAGGAGCTCGACAAGCTCTATCACCGCGGGATCGAAGCGCTGCAGCAAGAGATGCAGAACGATCCCGGCGTCGTCCCGGCCGGCGCGATGATGCTGTATGTACTGGCCGAACTCGAGCGTCTCGGCGACCGCGCGCAAAACATCGCGTGGCACACCAAGGAAATGCTCGGGGCCGCCTGAGAGGATGATTGTGCATCGACTACTCGCCTGCTGCGTTGCGCTCGCTTACTGTCTGTCTACGCCGGTTGCGAGTAGCGCGGGGTCCGACGTTTACACGGTTTCGATCGACGGCCGACCGCTCTCGGATAAGCCAAAGGACATCGGAGCGCTGGATCGCTACGGCGTCGTGTACGTGGACGTCGTCTTGATGACGAGAGCATTCAGCGGGCTGCTGACGTTTCACCAAGGCGGCAAGGTGCTGATGGTGTCGATCGAACAGCACAACGCGACCTTCACCGTCGGACGCGGGCTCGGCGCGCCGTTCATATACAACGGAGACATGTTCGTCCCGCTGATCGCGTTCGCCCGATTCACGCGTTCGACGTTCACGATCGATCGGAAGGCGCACGCGGTAGCGCTCGCGACCACGCGTCAGCCGGCGCCGCGGTAGCCGCCTGCTCGAGTTGCGGGCGCCCTTTGGGCGCGACGAATTCGTCCACGCGAGCGACTTCGTCTACCTCAATCACGCGGCAGCCGGCCTCTTGCCGCGACGGACGCGCGACCGCCTGGTCGCGCTCGTCGAAGCGCAAGCCGAACTCGGCGTCATCGGCGTCCACCGGGTCGAGGGCCGCATCCCGCAGATCCGCGAACGTGTCGGGCGCTTCATCGGCGCGAGTGCCGAGGAGATCGCGTTCCTGCGCAACACGGGCGACGGGGCGAACGTGATCGCGTGGGGCCTCGACTGGAACGCCGGCGACGAGATCGTTCTCTGCGACAACGAGTTCGGCGCAAACGCGTTGCCGTGGGTCGCGCTCCGCGAGGAGGGCGTCGTGACGCGTTTCGTCGCGACGCCGCGGGAGCGCATGACGCCCGAGGTCCTGCGACGGATGATCTCCTCGAGGACGCGCGTCGTCGCCGTTTCGTGGGTGAGTTTCGCCGACGGCTACCGGCACGATCTTTCCGCACTCGCCGACGTCGCGCACGCGCACGGCGCGCTTTTCTGCGTCGACGCGATCCAAGGGCTCGGCGCGTTTCCGCTCGACGTCAAGGCGGCCGGCATCGATGCACTATACGCCGGCGGCGCGAAGTGGCTGCTCTCGCTGCCCGGCGTTTCGTTTCTCTATGTCGACGGCGACTTGATCGATCGACTCGCGGTTCGCTGGCGCGGTTGGAAGGACGTCGCGGACATCTGGGACTTCCTCGACTACGATCAGCCCTTCGCCGCGGGAGCCGCGCGCTTCGAGGGCGGGACGCAGAACTTCATCGGGATGGCGGCCCTCGAAACGTCGATGGACGTCATCGCCGAAGCCGGCCTCGAGCGAATCGCGGCCCACGTCCTCGCGTTGACCGATCGGCTCGTCGACGGTCTCGAACGCCGCGGCGCGGAGATACTCAGCGAACGCGGCCCGGGCGTCTCGTCGGGGATCGTCACGTTCCGAATCCCGGGCATTGACCCGGTCGAACTCGGACGCCGTCTGGGTCGCGCAAACGTCGTGACGACGTACCGCGCGAACGGGATCCGCGTCTCACCGCACGGTCATAATACCCCCGACGACGTGGACTATCTCTTGCACGAACTGGGCAGGTAGGGCGCGCGAGGCTGCGTCAGTATCCGTCGTCGCGGACGGCGCAAGGCGACATGATCGCGTCTGCCATCCCGTGGATCAAGCGCTTGTCGGCCGGCGCAATCGTGGCGAGGATTCCGCCGAGGCGCACGTCGTCTCCGACCACGAAGTAATACGGACAAAGGCGCACGCGACCATCGAGGATCGCGATGTCGTCGGTCTTCACGTCGTAGTAGGGAATTCGAACCCGCTTGCCCTTATGGAAGCGCTGCAGGATGTGCGGCGTCCGGTCGAAGGCGTCGAGCGCGCCTTGCAAGGTCTTTTGCCATTCGTCGCGCGGCAGGTCGTTTGCGACCTTGACGCCGCGCGATCCCCAAGCGAGTTCCGAGAAGCCCGAAGGCTTGACGACGTAGTCGCGTTCGCTCTTGCCAAGCGCGACGAGTTGCATCCAGTCGCGAACGGGTTCTCCCATCGCCGTGAGATCGGAGATCACGGCTTGCGGCGGAAGCGGGCGCGGATCGAGGACCCACGTCCGAGGGAAGATCGCGAGCAGACGCTCGTACGCGTCACCTAGTTCGCCCTTCCAATATCTCGCGAGCAATGGATGTTGAAATAAGGCGAAGCACGACTTTTCTTCGAGATGCGCCTTCGGCGGCGGCGTCATCTTCACGCGCTTGTGACTCGCGGCGTAGACGATCAAATCCGATTTTGGGACGTTGAGCAGATCGAAGAGCTCGAAGTTTCTGTAGATGATGTCGATCTTGCGCTCCTCACCGCCTTCGAGGCGCAGAAAGAGCGCTTCCTCGGTGAAGATGATTTCCTCGGGCTTACAGACGTGCGCGTCTCCGAAGCCGCGCGACCTGATCGCGCCGGCGAGCCACTCCAACTCGGCTCGGTAGTTCTTTGATTCTTCCGAAACGACGATCGCGATCAGGGGCCGCTCCTTTTGTGCGACCGAGGCGAGCATCGCGGCGAGGCCGGACGGCATCCCGTCGACGGTTCCGACCGTATCATGGCCGAGCGCGCAATACGTCTCGGCCATCGCGCCGACGAAGCCCATCCCGCCGGGGACGCTGTCGAGCTCCGACGCGATCATCCCCTTCTGGGTTAGGATCAGGTCGGGACGCATCACGCCGGGGATGTCGCTCTTGAAACGATTCTGGCGCCCGAGCCGGACGACCCAATCGGGCTTCCCGCGATCCAAGTAGTCGGCAATCCAGGCGGCCACGGTGTCGCGCGCGCTGCGTTGGTACAGAGCGGTCAGCGCGCGATAAAACGCGAGCAGATCCGGGCCCAGGGCTTCGATCGCCGCCAAGGTTGCGGGCGAGAGCCCGAAGGGTTCGGGTGAGAGGCGCCAAGCGACGCGGTTCTCGGCGACGCCGACCCCGCCGAACAGGCCTGCGGGCATACGCTCGTTGAGAAAACGCGCCTGGTCTCGCGCCGAGAGATTGGGGTCGATCGCCGTACAGCCCATCAGTCGTCCCTCCCGAAACCCCCAGGCCGCTCGCTCGGTTTCGACGCGCACGGATGCGCTCGTGCCGGCGCCGCCAATTCTACTTGAGCGCGATTGCGCCCGGGACGAGCAGGGCGTGCTCGAGTCGTACCGTCCCGGGCCGGTAGCCGATCGTGAGGTGCAGCGTGCGATCGATCCCCAGCTTATCGAGGGGGACGTCGTCGATCGTCCGCGACAGCTCGGCGCCCGCCAAGAAATCGAGCGTCACGTTGCGTTCGAACGATGAGGGCGGCGCCGAGAAGGACTCGCCGATCGTCACGATGATTCGGTGTCCGTCGGGCGAGCGATGCGCGCCTGCGTCGTCGGCGCAGAGTTCGACGTTGACCGAACGGCCGTCGATTCCGAAGACGTCGTGCGAACACGGACCGGGCGTCGGGGACGGAGCCGGAGTCGCGGAGAGAAGCAAAATTGCGAGCAGCGAGATCGCCGGCGGGTGAGACTTCATTTCGAGCATTATACTGCTTTATCCCCGAATCGCGAATCGCGGACAGGACCGGGCCCCGGAGAACGATAACCTGGGCCGTCTTGCATGCGCATCGATCTGATCGCACTCGATCTCGACGGGACGCTCCTAGATGCCGATGAGTCGATCTCGCTGCGCAACCGTACCGCTATCCGCCGTGCACTCGACGCCGGCGTGCGCGTCGTCCTCGTCACCGGCCGCGGCGTCGACCTTCCGATCAAGCTCTCGAAGGAGCTCGGCCTCAACCTTCCGGTCATCTGCTGCCACGGCGCGCTGACCAAGGACTTCGGCGCGAATCGAACGCTGACGCATCTGCCGCTGCAGTTGCAGTACGCCAAGCCGATGGTCGAGTTCGCCGAAAGCCACGGGCTCTCGCTCGCGATTTACTTGGAAGAGTTCTTCTGGCGGCTCGAAGGCTCGCGCGTCTACATGGACGATATGACCGGTCCCGGCTGGAAGGAGGCGAAGACGTTCGGCGACGTGTTGCACGCCGCGCCGACCTTCATTCGCTTCCTCGGCGCAGAATCTGTAGAAGCGATGCGCCGCGAGTTCGGCGATTGGGCGCTCAATTTTCACTACGAGTCGTGGGGCGAGTTCGTCGAATGTGCGGTGCTGAATCGCGACGCGAGCAAGAAGAATGCTCTGGCGCGGTTGTGCGCCGATTTCCAGATCGTCCCCGATCGCGTCCTCGCCGTCGGTGATTCGCGTAATGACGTTCCGATGCTGCGCTGGGCCGGCGTGGGCGTCGCGATGGGCAACGCGTTGCCCGAAGTCAAGGAAAGCGTCAGGTACGTGACCGCCTCGAACCTCGACGACGGCGTCGCGGCCGCGATCGAGCGCTTCGCCCTCGGCGGGAGCGTGGCGAAGCGTCCGGCTTGATGCGACTGCGCGTTCTCAGCTTCGCCGGCGTGCGGGAAGTGATCGGCGCTTCGAGCCGGACGCTCGAGGTCTCCGATGGCGCGAGCGCGGGCGATGCCTGGAACGCCCTCGCGCTGGAGTTTCCGAAACTGCGGGAAATCGAGCGTTCGGTCCGTCTCGCGCGCAACGGTGCGTTCGTCGAACGCGACGTGATCCTCCACGACGGCGACGAGCTCGCCCTGATGCCGCCCTTCGGCGGCGGGTGACGCTTTCGGGGGCCTCCGCGACGAAATCGCCAAAGAGGAATTCGTGAAGTACGAGATCACTCGCGAGCCGCTCGACCTCGCCGCTTTGATCGGGGCCGTCCGAAACGACTCGTGCGGAGCGATCGTCGCATTCCTCGGCGTCGTGCGCGAACTCGGCGACGAGGATCGGGCGGTCGACGGGCTCAGCTATGAGGCATATCCGGAGATGGCGCTCGGCGAGATGCGCGCGATCGGCGCGGAGGCTTCGACCCGCTTCGGCGAGACGCGCGTCGCGATCGCCCATCGCATCGGCGATCTCCGACTCGGAGAAGCGAGCGTCGCGGTTGCGGTTGCTTCGAAGCATCGCGGCATCGCGTTCGACGCTTGCGAGTATGCGATCGACGAATTGAAAACGCGCGTTCCGATTTGGAAGAAGGAACGCTACCGCAGCGGCGAGTCGCACTGGCGACCGAATTCGCCGACGAAGCCGTGACGCTCGACCTCGTCGAGCTGACGACTCGTCGCGGCGCGACGATCGCCGCGCTCGACTACGAACCGCTCCGCGCGCGCAACGTCGGCATCGCGATCGGGCACGGGTATTCGAGTTCGAAGCACAATCTCGACTCGCTCAGCGCTTTTCTGGCGAGCCACGGGTTTCACGTCGCGAGCATCGACTTTCCGGGACACAAACTCGGCGCGAGCGGCGGCCGGCTCGATGCTCCGGAGGATCTGACCGACGCGATGGACGCGGCCGTACGCTACATTCGTGAGAAGCACACTCCTGATGTGTACGCGCTGGGCCACAGCATGGGCGCGACCACCGCATTGCGCGCCGCGGCCGACGATCTGCAGATTCTCGGCGCGGTTTCGATTGCGACCGGCTACGGCCGGCCCGCCGCGGTCGAAGGTCTCGCGGGAAAAACGTTCGATCTGCGCTCGGCCTACGTCGACGGCCTCAGCCTGCCCGATCTCGTCGTGCAAAGCGAGCCGCTGCTCGAAGCGGCGCTGCCGAAGTTGGCCGGACGTCCGGTGCTCTACGTCGCCGCCGAGCGCGACATGCTGGTCTCGCGGCGGAGCGTCATGGAATTGTACGAGCGCGCTCCCGAACCCAAACAGTTCGTCAGCATCGACAGCGATCACACCTATGCCGGCGAGAACGCGCGCGCAGCGATCATAGCCTGGCTCAACGAGCGGCACGCCCGATGAAGAACACGCTTGCCGGACGGCGTGAATTGCGCCGCTACAGCCGCCACCTCTTGATCCCAGAAGTCGGGCTTGCCGGTCAGGAACGGCTCAGCCGCGCGCGCGTGCTCGTGGTCGGCGCCGGTGGTCTGGGAACGCCGGTTCTGCAGTATCTCGCAGCGGCCGGCGTCGGCCGGATCGGAATCTGCGACGACGACGTCGTCGACGAGACCAACCTTCAGCGCCAAGTCATCTTCGCCGACGCCGACGTCGGAAGGCAGAAGGTCGCCGCCGCGGCCGAGCGCGTCGTCGCGCTCAATCCGCAGGTCGCGGTCGATCAGATCCCGCGCCGCTTCGACGCCGCGAACGCGCGCGAGCTCACGCGTCTGTACGACGTCGTCGTCGACGCGACCGATTCATTCGGGGCGCGCTATCTGATCAACGACGCATGCCGCTTGGAGGGCAAGCCCGACGTCTACGGTTCGATCTTTCGCTTCGACGGGCAGGTTTCGGTCTTCGCGCCGGGCGGCCCGTGCTATCGCTGCGTCTTCCCCGAGCCGCCGCCGGAGGGGACGGTCCCGAGTTGCGCCGAGGGCGGCGTCCTCGGCGTCCTCGCAGGGCTCGTCGGGACGTGGCAGGCGAACGAAGCCCTCAAGTTGATCCTCGGCGCCGGGCGCACGCTCGCCGGACGGCTGCTCATCATCGATGCGCTTGATGCCCGCGTGCGGGAGTTCGCGCTTGCGACCGATCCTGACTGTCCGTTGCACGGTTCGCATCCGACGATCACGGACGTCGTCGAAGTCGTGCCCCAGGCGCAACCGCCGCTCGCGGTCCCCGAAGTCGAGCCGCGCGACCTCGACGCGTTGCTCGAGACAACCGCCAATACGTATCTCCTCGACGTGCGCGAGCCGCACGAAGCCATCTTGGGTGCGCCGGGCGGTTCTGTCGCGCTTCCCGCGAGCCAGCTCGAAGCGCGGCTGCACGAACTCGACACGACCAACACCTACGTCGTAGCGTGCCGGGTCGGAGCGAAATCGCGGTGGGCGGCGCAGCGCTTGCACGATGCCGGCTTTCGGCGGCTCTATCATCTGCGCGGCGGGCTGCTCGCTTACGCCATCACGCACGAAGAATTTGAGATTTTCTAGAAATGGAACGTATTGCCGCGATCTACGGCTACTCGGTCTGTCTGCTCGCGATCGTGGCGATCGGCTTCGCCGCCATCGGCTTTGTCAACGGGCTCTTTGCGTACGAGCGTCCGTTGACCAACGCGTCCTGGAACGGAGCATCACTCAGCTCGTACGAAGCCTTTCGCGCGACCTACCATAGCGCGCAAATCGAGAGCGGCGCAGGCGCCGGTGCGGCATTGCCGCCCGACGATCGATTGCAGCCGGAATACGTGGCGAGACGCGACGACGCGATCGCCGGTGCGCGCGCCGACGCCCTGCGCGCGGTCGTCGGGGACGCCGTCTTGTCCCTGGTCGCACTCGCCCTTTTTCGCTTCCATTGGCGGTGGCTGCGGCGAATATCGCTCGCAAGCTCGTGGTGACGCCGGCCGAGCTCAAAGAGCGCATCGTCGCGATCGCTCGCGAAGCCGGCGCCGGAGCGGTCGCAATCGCGCCCGCCGACGACGATCTCCGGACGCGCGAGCGCTTCGACGCGGCGATTGCGCGCGGCGATCTCGCGACCTGGCCGTACGACGCCGAGCACGTGGAACGTGCGACGTCCCCACGTGCGCTGCTCCCCGGTGCGAAGAGCGTCGTCTGCATCGCCGTACCGTATGCCACCGGGCCGCCGCCGGGGCGCGGGCCGCTGACGGGGCGCTTCTCGAACTATGCTTGGGCGGCCGACTACCACCGGCACGTTCGCGCGATCTTACGCCGCATCGCGGGCGCCCTCGATGAAATCGCCGGCAAGCCCGCGACGCGCGTCGTCTGCGACACGGCACCGCTCGCCGAGCGCGCCTTCGCCGAGCGCGCGGGACTCGGCTGGATCGGAAAGCACACCAACCTCATCGCTCCGGGGCTCGGCTCCTATCTCTTCCTCGGCGAGATCGTCACGACGCTCGAACTCCCACCCGACCGGTCATCGAAGAAGACGTGCGGATCGTGCACGCGTTGCATCGACGTCTGTCCGACCGGCGCGCTCCGCGGCGACTACACGATCGACGCGACCCGCTGCATCTCCGATCTGACGCAGCGTTCGGATCCGATTCCGCGCGAGATGCGCCCGCTGCTCGGCGATTGGGTTTGGGGCTGCGATCTCTGCCAGGAGGTTTGCCCGCCGACCAGGCGCGCATCTGTGCGCGCCGATCGCGCATTCGCCGCGTCGAACGCGAACGCGGCGTTTCCGGATCTCATGATGCTGCTCACGTTGCGCCGCGGCGAATATCGCCGCCGCTTTCGGCCGACGGCGATGGGTTGGCGCGGGCCGGCGGTCCTTCGGCGCAATGCCGCCGTTGCGCTCGGGAACTCGCTCGATCGCGCCGCCGTCCCAGCGCTCGAGCGCTCGCTCGGTGAAGACGCCAGCGAACTTGTCCGCGGCCACGCCGCCTGGGCCCTTGGACGGATCGGCTCGCCCCGCGCCCGCCGAACTTTGGAGGGGCGCCTAGCCGGCGAGTCCTCGTTAAGCGTCCGTGAGGAGATCGTCGCGGCGCTGGGTTCCAAGGGGTATCCCAGCCAAGTCCGCGACAGTATGACCCGGGGGAAGATGGGATGAGTTTTTTCGGGGCGTCGCTGCGCGCGACCGCCGCGTCGTTGGCGTTTGCGAGCATTGCATTGGGTGCGGTACCGGTCAGCGGGTCGCCGGCGAAGCCCGGCATCGACGCCGCACCGGGGGTGAGCTCGCGCGACGCGGGGACGCTCTTGCACCGGATGATCGACGTGAACACGAAGCTTCGAACGTACACCGCCGACGTCACGCTGGACATCAAGATGACGAGCTTTCCGTATCTGAGTCCCGAGCTAACGGGAATCGTCTACTACAAACAACCGAACAAGCGCGCCGTCGTCTTCGATACGGTTCCGGCGCTCGCGGAGCAAGCGAAGAAGGTCTATCCCAAGATCGACGAGCCGGCCGATTGGGAGCGCCTCTACGCGATCACGGCGATGAGCGACGCCAACGGAATTACGCTCTTCCGCTTGATTCCGCGCAAGAATGGTCGGGTCGAGCATCTCGACGTGAACGTCGAAGATACGACCGCGACGATCAAGTCGTACACCTGGACTTATAAAGACGGCGGCTTCGTGACCTTCGACCAGACGTTCCAAGTCATCGACGGAAACTATCTTCCGGATAAACTGAGCGGCCACGTCGAGCTTGCGGCCTACAAGGCCACCGTCACTTCGGCGCTGACGAACTACAAATTAAACGTCGCGATCGCCGACTCGGTCTTCGTCGAGAAGTAACGTCGCCTCGAGGCGGCTAACCTAGGGGTGATGGCCATCGAGACGATCGACCTCGTCGGAGGCCCCCTGGGGGTCGCCGAGCCGCTCGCCGATCAGTTCAGGCGTCCGATCACCTACCTGCGGATCTCGGTGACGGATCGCTGTAATCTGCGCTGCGTCTACTGCATGCCCGAAGCGGGCTTGCCCTGGATTCCGAAGGCCGAGATTCTCACGTTTGAAGAGATCGTGCGGCTGGTCGAGGCGGCGGCCTCGGTCGGCGTGCGCAGCCTGCGGCTGACCGGCGGCGAGCCGCTCGTGCGTCGCGATCTCCCCGAGCTCGTCCGCGCGCTTGCCGCCGTCCCGGGGATCGACGATATCGCGCTCTCGACCAACGGATTGCTCCTCGCCGAACAGATCGAAGCGTTGACGTCGGCCGGCTTGCGCCGCGTCAACATCTCGCTCGACACGCTTCGCGAGGACCGTTTCTTTTCGATCGCGCGCCGCCCCGGGCTCGACCGAGTCGTTGCGGGGATCGATGCGGCGCTCGAGTACGGCCTCACGCCGCTCAAGATCAACTGCGTCGTCATGCGCGGCCAGAACGATGACGAGTTGGCGGCGTTCGCGCAGATGACGCGCGAGCGCGAGGTCTACATCCGCTTCATCGAGGTCATGCCGGTCGGCGAAAACCTCGAGCTGCAGCGAGATGCGTACATCTCATCGGACGAAATGCTGGCGCGACTCTCCGAGGTCGGCGATCTGCAGCCGGTCACCGGACCGGGCGGAAACGGCCCTGCGCGCTACTTCGCGTTCCCCGGCGCGCGCGGCGCGGTCGGCGTCATCAGTCCGCTTTCGCATGACTACTGCGAACGCTGCAACCGCGTCCGGCTCACCGCCGACGGGCGCTTGCGTCTATGCCTTTTCGGCGATCACGAGATCGATTTGCGCGGGCCCCTCCGGTCCGGCGCGACCCAGGCCGAGATCGCCGACCTGCTCCACGGCTCGATGCTGATCAAGCCCGAACGCCACCACCTGCGGCTCGGCGAACAGGCCAGCCGCATGCGCGCCTTCTCCGAGATCGGCGGCTAGCCGCCTCGCGCTTTTCCGTTCCCGCGTCGTTGCTCGTCGCTCATGTGCTTGCCGAGCACACGTCGCTCCTCGCGCCTCGCGGGAGCGAGAAATCGCTTCGGCGGCTCAGGCCGTCACAAGGCGAGGGTGGTAAACGTTGAGTAAGAAAGCAGCGCACGATCCAATCTAGAGGTCGCCGTGGAACACGTCTATGTTCTCGGAATCGACAAGGGGCTCGAAGCGGAGGCCCGCCTCGAGCGGCTCGTCGGCGAGCACCAGACGAAGCTCGCGCGCTATCTGCGTCGCTTCGTCGACGACCGCGAGACGGCGCTCGATCTGACCCAAGACGTGTTCTTAGCTGCGTTTCGGACGCTGCGCGCGGACCCGGCCCGTCCGCTGACCGCCGGATGGCTCTACAAGACCGCGACCAATCACGCGATTTCGCTGCTGCGCAAGAGCAAACGACGCGGCCAGACGCTCCCGCTCGAGGAGGTCGGCAGCTCGTTCCGTTTGGACGAGCGCTCCGCCGAGTCGCTCGACCTCCAGCACGCGCTGGCCGGGCTGCCGGCCGAACAGCTCGCGTCCGTCATGCTGACCGCCTACGCCGGGTACTCGTCGGCCGAGGCGGGATTGATTTTGGGCTTGAGCGCCGACGCCGTTCGGCAGCGGGTCTGCCGCGCGATGCGCTCGATGCGCGCGACGCTCGGGGTCGCGCATTGAGCCGCGCGCACGACCGCTACGAAGCGCTAGCGGGAGCGATCTTGCTCGGCGAGGCGACGGTCGCCGAGCTTGAGGCCTTCGAAGGGCATGCCGAGCGTTGCGCGCAGTGCGCCGCGGATTTGCTCGGGCTACGGCCGTTGCGCGAGACGATTGAGAAGGCCGGCGCGACTGAAGTCTGGCGTCCTTCGATCTCCGGCGACGTTCTCGAACGCGCTCACGCGACGTCGGCGCGGCGCCGCCACCGCGTGCTGACGACGTTCGGCTACGCGATCGCGGCGTCGCTCGTGCTGAACGTCGCATTCGTCAGCGGCTTCGCGGGCCGCGCGCTCGACGCATTGCGCGTCGCTTCCGAGTACACGTACTCGCCCGTTGGATCGATCACGCTCGAGCGCCGGCCGCCGGCAATTGCCGCCGCTCGAGAAGAGCTGCGCTCGAAGCCGGCCTCGCGGGCACTGAAAACGCAAGCCCTCGCTCATGCCGATCGCTTGCACGCGTCGAAGGCGCCGCCGAAGGACGACGTCGCGGAGATTCTCGGCGGGCTCGCGATTTGGGGAAACGAATCAGGCTCGCGCAGCGTCGCGTCGACGTTTGACGCACGCTGCGTCGAGCGAACGGCAACGACGGCCGTCGTCCCGCAGCCCTGTCGCTCGCCGAACCCTTAACCGCAAGCGCCGGCAGCGGCGCGGGGGACGGCTTGGCGTCGTAGAGAATGGCCGATGACCCCGCGCGCAGGAGAGGCTAGCGTGAAGCGTTCGTTGTCGTCCTTGCTCGTTTCTTGCCTCGCGTTCGCGTGGCTTGCGGGTTGCGCGAAATCATCCTCGACATCGGAAGGCGCTCATGCGGCGGCGACCGGACCGGTTATCGGCGCGCTCTCGGCCGGCGGCGAGGCTGCGGCGGGAAAGGACGTCTTCACGCGCAACTGCTCGGCGTGTCACGGAGCGACCGGGACCGAAGGCGGCATCGGGCCGAGCCTCAAGAATGAGAAATCGAGAAAGAACCTCGCGCAGACGGCGGCGTGGATCAAGAATCCGCAACCGCCGATGCCCAAACTCTATCCGGCGGCGATCGGCGAAAAAGATGTCGATGACGCCGCCGCCTACGTTCAATCGCTGTAATCCGCCATCGCGTCACAGTCACTCTTTCTCTTCTCACGCGATCTCAGGCTCGGCGATCATGCAGGCCTAGCCGAAGCGGCCCAACACGGCCCGGTCGTCGCGGCGCTCGTCTTCGACCCGGCGACGCGCGAGCGGATCGCGCGCTCGCCGCGGCGCGCTGCGTTCTATTGTGGAGCCGTCGCCTCGCTCGAGTCGGCGCTCGCCGAACGGGGGACGCGCTTGGTCGTGCGGCGCGGAACGCTGACCGCGACGGCGCGAGCGCTGGCGCGCGAGGTCGGCGCGACGACGGTCGTTTGGTCGTCGTCATATGATGCGGCGAGCGTCGTTCGCGAACGCAAGCTCCAGGCGGCGTTGGAAGAAGCCGGAATCCGCGCGATCGCCGTGCACGACGCGCCGGGGGTCTCACCGGACGAGACGGCCGCGGCGCGCAGCGCCGAAGGGGGCGTCGGCTATCGCGCGCTCGTCCCGTATATCGCGGCGTGGGGCGAGATCGTCTCGGCGCCGATCGCTACGACCGTGCGTTTTGCGCGCGAACGGTATCGCTCCGATGCGCCCCCGACACCCGTCGAGTTCGAGGCGGCGGCGCTCGCCGAGGAACCGTCCGAGGCACGTTCGCTGCGTAAGCTCGAAGCGTTTCTCGCGGGGCCGGCGCTGCAATACCGGACCGCTCGCAACATCCCGGCCGACGAATCGACGTCGCACCTCTCGGCCGATCTCTCGTTCGGGACGATCGCGGCGCGGACCGTCGTCGCGCGAATCGACGCCCGCATGCGCGATCCGTTCTTGCTCGCCGAGGAACGCCACTCGCTCAAGTCGTTTCGACACGCTCTCGCGCAGCGTGACTTTTTCCTACAGCTCGCCTGGTTTTTTGAAGCGAAACCCGACGAGCCGCTGCAACCGAAGATGCGGCGTTTTCCGTTCGCCGAGCGCCATCCCGCGCTCGCCGCCTGGCGCGAAGGCCGCACCGGCTATCCGCTGGTCGATGCCGGGATGCGCCAACTGCGCGAAACGGGTTGGATGCATCCACGCGTCAGATTGGTCGCCGCTTCGTTTCTCTGCTTCGACCTCGGTGTCGATTGGCGTGTCGGCCGCGACGAGTGGGAACGGTACCTGATCGAAGACGATCCGCCGCTCGCGGGTGGAAACTGGCAGTGGGTCGCCGCCGTCGGCGCCGACATGGCGCAGTTTCCGCGCATTTACAATCCGCGCAAGCAGGCGCGCACTTTCGACCCGCGCGGCCGCTACGTGCGCCGTTGGATTCCGGAATTGGCGGGCGTCTCCGACGCCGAGGTTGTCGATCCGAGTTCGGAGTTGCGCCGGCCGCAGCTCAGCCTGCCGCTCTTCGAGGGAAACGCGTATCCGGCGCCCGTCGTCGAGCACGAGCTTGCCGCGCGCGACTTCCTGCGGCGTTACGCCGAGTTCGTCGAGGGCCGCTCGCGCTCGTCGAGCCAGTCCGCGATCACCGGAACGCGGACGTCTTCGCCGTTCCAAACTCTGAAGCCGTAGACGACCGCGGCCACGAGCCAGATCGGGAAGAGCACGGCGAGCAGCGGAAGCGCCGACAACCCCAACAGAGGGATGTGCGCAATCGCGCCGAGCCCGAAGTAGAGGCCGAAGCAGCCGAAGTTGAGCGCGAGCGCTTGAACCGCTTGCCGGTAGACTTGCGGCGAGCGGCGCGGGCTGAGCAACGAAAGCAGTGCGAGCGGCCAGAGGGGATAGCTCAAGCCGAGGAGCGCGCGCATCTCGGGGGCAACGGTCGCGAGCGCGCCGGTAGGCGCGTAGCGCGGCGGTGAAGAGGGCGGGGGCGACGGCGGCGGCTGCGGACCCGCCGGGCCGACCGTGCCGGCGAGGCGCTGATCCGCCGCGGAGCTTCTGATCCGCTCGTCGAGGCGACAACTCGGGCAGAGCCCGCGAGCGTCGCGACACGTCGGGCAAAGCGCCTTCGCGCAATCGCGGCAGGCGGCAACCGATGGAACGCGTGAGTGAAAGTAGCAGTCCACGTTAGAACCTCGACGCCCCTCGAGGGGCTTGATGCGCGGCCGGATGCGGGAAGCGCGACCGCGGCGAAAGACCTTCTCGTGGCGATCTACCTCGGCGCCGGACCCAAGGTTTCGGAGCCGTGACCGGCGGCCCCGAACCCGCGACAAAAGGGCTGGTCGTCCGGCGACTCCTGCGCGAAGCGCGTCCCTATTTGCCGCGCTTCGCGATCGCGATGGGGCTCGGCATCGTCGCCGGGCTCGGGCCGCTCTCGTACATCCAGGCCATCAAGATCATTGCCGACGACCTCGGGCCGCACGGTCACGCCAGCGTTACGCTGTTGTGGCTGGTCGTCGCCGGCGTCTTCGTCGTCAACATCATCGCCAACGTCGCGTCGTACGGGCAGAACTACCTCACGGCGTGGAGCGGCCAGCGCCTGATCGCCGACCTGCGCGTCCGGCTGTTCGCGCGGATCATGCACCTCCCGCTCGGCGAATTCGACAAATGGCGGCCGGGCGAGCTCTTGGCCCGCTTCACCAACGATTTGCAATTGATGACCGACGCGGTCAGTATCTCGCTGCCGCAACTCGTCCAAACCATGGTGACGTTCCTCGGCGCGTTCGCGTACATGCTCTACCAGGATTGGTTGCTGACGCTTTTCCTGATCCTGTTCTCGCCGCTCGTGAATTACGCCGTCGCGTTCTTCACACGCCTGATTTCGACCGGCTCGAAGCGCGTCCAAGAGCGGGTCGCCGACCTCTCCGCCAACCTCTCTGAAGTCATCCACAACGAGCGCATCGTGAAAGCGTTCGGACGCGAGGAGCACGAGACCGATCGTTTTCGCCTGAGCAACGAACGCTATTTCAACGCCTACATGAAGCTGACGCAGTTCAGCCAGACGCAGACGCCGGTCGTCGCGATGATCAGCACCGTCGCTTTGCTCGCGATCATCCTGTTCTCGGTGCGCGAGGTGCTCGTGCATCGCATGCAGATCGGCGACATGGTTGCGTATGGGACGGCGGTCGCGCTCACGCTGAATCCCATCCAACGCTTCGCAAGTTTCATCGGCGACCTTTCACGAGGGATCGTCGGAGCGGGCCGGATCTTCGAGATACTCGACCTCCCGATCGAGCGTTCGGATGAAGTCGATGCGATCGCACCGGCCTCGTTCGCCGGCGCGTTGCGCTTCGAAGCCGTCACCTTCGCCTACCATCCGGCGTCAACGCCGGTCTTGCGCGACTTCTCGGTCGAGATCGTGGGCGGTGAAGTCGCGGCGCTGGTCGGTCCGTCGGGCTCCGGGAAGACGACGATCGCGAACCTGGTCCCACGGTTTTTCGAGCCGCAGAGCGGGCGCATCACGATCGACGGGATCGATCTGCGGTGCATCCGGTTGCGAACCTTGCGCGATGCGATCGGAATCGTGTCGCAAGAGCCGCTGCTCTTCAGCGGGACGATCGCCGACAACATCCGCTACGGCAAGCTCGACGCGACGCAGGCGGAGATCGAACGTGCCGCGCGCGAAGCCAATGCCGAAGAGTTCGTCATCGCGCTCCCGCACGGCTACGAGACGCTCCTCGGAGAGCGCGGGATTCGCCTCTCGGGCGGTCAACGCCAGCGCATCGCGATCGCCCGGGCCATCCTGCGCGACCCGCGCATCCTGATCCTCGACGAGGCGACGAGTTCGCTCGATACGCATTCGGAGCGCCTTATCGAAGAAGCGCTCGATGAACTCTTGTCGGGCCGCACGACGTTGATCATCGCGCACCGTCTCTCCACGATCCGGCGCGCCAACAAGATTTTCTACGTCGATGCCGGACGGATCGTCGAGGTCGGGACGCACGAGGACCTTCTCGCTCGCGGGGGGCCTTACGCCGAGCTCCATGCCGCGCAATTCGCGCTTTAGAGTTGCTTCAGCACTAGTCCCAAGCAACCAAAGGAAGGCGCCGGCGTCTTGCAGCATCCGTGCGCCTGGGCGGGGCAGCCCAAGACCCAGCCAGTCCGTCCGTTTTGAGTACGGACAATCTTTGCGACGGAGCGCCATGCTGGTATTGACCCGTAAGCCGAACCAAGCGATCGTCATCGGAGACGACATTCGCGTCGTCGTCGTTTCGGTTGACCGCGACCAAGTCCGACTCGGCATCGAAGCGCCCCGCGAGGTGAGCGTGCACCGCGCTGAGGTCTACGAAGAGATACAACGTGGGGAGCGGCGCCCCAAGCGCGCGGCAGCGGACGGAGCCGAGAGCACCTCCAAATCGGCGTAGCCGACTGTGTAAGCTTGACCTAATTTTAGATTTAGGTTAGCCTAACAAGCACTCACAGCGGCGCCGCGCGTGCGTGGTATACTACCGGAGGTTGTCCCCATTTCACCCGGCAGGGACGCCGGGTGCGATGATCCCGTCTGACGTTCGCGATACGGAAGCTCGCGGGCGTGGGGTCAGAAAGGTCCTAGCCGTGGCATCGGTCATCTCCATGAAAGCGCTCCTCGAGGCGGGCGTGCACTTCGGGCACCAGACCCGCCGTTGGAATCCGAAGATGAAGCCCTACATCTTCCAGGAGCGCAACGGCATCTACATCATCGATCTGCAGCAGACGGTGTTGCGGTTGCGTGAAGTGTACGCCGCCGTCAAAGCGATGGCGCGCGACGGCAAAGTGATACTGTACGTCGGCACCAAGAAGCAAGCCCAAGAAGTGGTCAAAGAAGAAGCGGAGCGCGCCGGGACGTTTTACGTCAACGAGCGCTGGCTCGGCGGGACGCTGACGAATTTCGCGACGATCCAGAAGCGGATCTCGCGCCTGCGCGAGCTCGAAGGAATGAAAGCCCAGGGCTCCTTCGATATGCTCCCCAAGAAAGAAGTCGCCAAGCTCAGCGATGAATTGGAGAAACTCGAACGCTTCCTCGGCGGCATAAAAGACATGCATCGCCTGCCCGATGCGGTCTTCATCGTCGATCCGAAAAAAGAACGGATCGCGGTCCTCGAGGCGCGGAAGCTCAAGATTCCGATCATCGCGGTGATCGACACCAACTGCGACCCCGACGAGATCGACTATCCGATTCCCGGCAACGACGATGCAATCCGCGCCGTCAAACTGATGGTCTCGAAAATCTCCGATGCGATCATCGAGGGCCGCACCGAGACCGAAAGCGGTCAATTCGACGACGGAGCCTTCGACGAAACGCCGTATTCGCCCGAGCCGATGCCGGCCGAACTGCCCGAGCCGGTCTCAACGGGCTTGGCCGAGGGGGCGGCGCCCGATAAAGAGCCCGGCGCACCGGCATGATGACCCACAAGCCGAGCCCCGCCGAAATCAAGCGCCTGCGCGACGAAACGGGCGCCGGGATGCTGGATTGCCGCGCCGCGCTCGTCGAGAGCGCGGGTGAGTACGAAGTCGCCAAGAAGAATCTGATCGATCAAGGGATGGCGCGGGCGGCCAAAAAGGCCGAGCGCGCCGCCAAGGAAGGCCTCGTCGACGCGTACATCCACGTCGGCGGCAAGATCGGCGTCCTGGTCGAGGTGAATTGCGAGACCGATTTCGTCGCGCGCAACGAGCGTTTCAAGGCCGTGGTTCGCGATATCGCGATGCATATCGCCGCGATGCCCGTGCAGTATGTCTCGCGCGAGAGCGTCCCTGCCGAGCAGCTCGAAGAGGTACGCGCCGAGCTTCTAAAGACGGTGCCCGAGGGCAAGCCGGCGAACGTCGTCGAGAAGATCGTCGAGGGGAAACTGAACAAATGGTTCGAGGAGAACGTGCTGCTCGACATGCCGTTCATCAAGAACGACGAGCAGACGATTGCCGAGCTGATCGGCTCGCTCGTCGGAGTGCTCGGCGAGAACATCCAAGTCCGGCGGTTCGCCAAGTTCGCCCTCGGCGAGTAGCGGGATCGTCGCGGTGAAGCCGGCCTATCGGCGGATCCTCCTCAAACTTTCCGGCGAGGCCTTTGCCGGCCGCGAGAGCTCGGTCGACTTTCATACGACGGCGGTCATGGCCGAAGAGATCGCGCAAGCGGTGCGCTGCGGCGTCTCCGTCGCGGTCGTCGTCGGCGGCGGAAACATCTGGCGCGGCAAGGCGCACCAAGCCGGCGGGATGGATCGCTCGACCGCGGACTACATGGGGATGCTCGCGACGGTCATCAACGCGCTCGCCTTGCAGGACGCCCTCGAGCGGATCGGCGTTCCCTCGCGCGTCCAAACGGCGATACAGATGCAGGAGATCGCCGAGCCCTACATCCGCCGGCGCGCGATTCGTCACTTGGAGAAGGGGCGGGTCGTCATCTTCGGGGCCGGGACCGGCAACCCGTATTTTACGACCGATACGACCGCGGCGCTGCGCGCCGTCGAGATCGGCGGCGAAGCGATCCTCAAGGCGACGAAGGTCGACGGTATCTACAGCGCCGATCCGAAGCTCGATCCGAAGGCGACGCGCTTCGAGCGGCTCGATTACCTCGAGGTGCTGCAGCGCGGGCTTGCGATCATGGACTCGACGGCGCTTGCTCTCTGCATGGACAACGGGATGCCGATCATCGTCTTCGACATGAACGTCCCGGGCAACATCACCCGCGTCGTGCAAGGCGAGCCGATCGGCACGATCGTGACGAACGCCGCGCGCGGCGAAGCAGATCTCGTAAAGCAGTAGGGGAACGACATGGCGGCGCTCGACGATATCTACAAACATACCGAAGAGAAGATGCACAAGGCGGTCGAGGCAACCCGCAGCGACTACGCCGGGATTCGGACGGGGCGCGCATCGACCGCGCTCGTCGACCGCTTGCACGTCGAAGCCTACGGCACGTCGGTTCCGCTCAAGCAGGTCGCGACGGTCAGCACGCCCGACGCGCGAACCCTGCAGATTTCGGCCTTCGACCGAACCACGGTCGGGGCGATCAAGAAGGCGATCGAGACGAGCGACCTCGGCTTGACCCCCAACGTCGACGGCCAGCACGTGCGGCTCTCGATTCCGCCGCTGAACGAAGAACGCCGCAAAGACCTCGTCAAACTCGTCCACAAGAAAGCCGAAGAAGGCAAGATCGCGATCCGTAACATTCGGCACAAGGGCATCGACGAGATCAAGGCGCTTCACAAGGATCACAAGCTCACCGACGACGAGAACAAACGCGCCGGCGAGCACGTGCAGAAGTTTACCGACAAGTACATCAAAGACGTCGACGCGCTGACCCAGCACAAAGAAAAAGAGATCATGGAGGTCTAGGAGCAACCCGAGCGGCTCCTAAAAAAATCCCGGCGGTGAGGCCGGGATTTTTGTTTTACGCGGGACGCGGCGTCTTCAGCCGAGTTTGCCGGAGTACGACTCCAAGACATCCCAGGCGGTCGATCCGAACTCCGCCTTCCATCTCTTGTAAAAATCACCCAACTTGGCGCGCATTCCAGAGCGCTCCGGAGTGTTCACGGTCATCCCCTGACCCTTGAGTTGAGTCAGTAGACTATCATTCTTTGCCATGACTTCTCTGCGCATCTTGAGACCATAGAATCTGGCGTTGCGGCTGACGATCGTTTTCAGATCGGCCGGCAACGAAGCCCAGAAATCGCCATTGCTCATTAGCCAGTAGGCACCCCACATGTGGGCAGTGAGGCTCAAATACTTTTGGACCTCATACATCCGCCCGAACTCGATATTGAGGAGCGGATTTTCCTGACCGTCGACGATCTTCGTCTGCAGTGCGGGATAGAGCTCGCTGAAATTGATCGGTGTCGGTGACGCGCCGAGCGCCTTGAACAATTCGATATAGAGGTTCCCGGGCGGCGTGCGGATCTTGAAGCCGGAGAAATCGTCGGCAGTGTTGATCGGGTGCGTGCTCGAGGTCACGTTGCGCATCCCGTTCTCCCAGATGATCTCGAAGGCGTACAGCCCCTTGCTCGCGATATCGTTGCGGATATAGGCTCCCAGGCGCCCGTCAACGGCCTTGAAGGCTTGATTTGAATCCTTGAAGGCGAAACCGATGCTCGGAATTGCCGCGACCGGCACGACCGAGGCGAGGATCGCGCCGTCGAGGGTCATCACTTGCAGTGCTCCCGTGCGCAATTGCGTAAGCATCGCGGTGTCGCCGCCGAGCTGATTATTCGGAAAGACGCTGATGTCGACGCGGCCGTTGCTCTCCTTGCGGACGTTGTCCCACAGGTCTTTCATGGCGACGCTGAGGGGATGGTCGACGACTTGATTCGTCCCGGCTTTCCCGGTGAAATCGGCCGCCTTCGCGGGCGCCTTGATGAAGGCGATCGAGGCAAATGCTGCTGACGACGAAGCGATGAATGCCACGCGTGAGGGCTTGTGGGGCATGCGGTCCTCCCGGTTCGGGGTGTGGAGCAATCTAGTTACTTCGTCCAATCGCGATTCCTCCGGAAAGCCGGTCTTCTATGGGGATATTCGGATCCGGCGTTCGTGGGCGTAGACGTTGAAGCGCGTTTCACGCAAGAAGCCGACGAGCGTCACGCCGAACTCGCGAGCGAGGTCGACGGCGAGCGAACTCGGCGCCGAAACCGAGCACATGACGGGGATGCGTGCCGCCAGGGTCTTTTGGACGAGTTCGTAACTCGAGCGGCCGCTGACCAGCACGATCCGGTCGTCGAGGGGAAGTTTTCGATTCAGAAAAGCCCAGCCGGTGAGTTTGTCCATCGCGTTATGGCGTCCGACGTCTTCCCGAACTGCGAGCACGTTCCCCGAGAGGTCGAAGAGCGCCGCCGCGTGCAACCCGCCCGTCTTTTCGAAGATTCCCTGCGCCGCTCGTAAGCGCGCCGGGAGCGAGACGATCGTCTCGCGGTCGACCGACGCCTCGGATTCGATCGGATCGAGGCCGCGCAGCCGAAGCGCCTCGAGGTTGGCCTTCCCGCAAACGCCGCAGGCGCTGGTCATCGTGAAGTGCCGCTCGAGCGCGTCGAGTGCCGGGAAGTCGCGGCGAGCGAGATCGACGTTGACCGTATTGTACTGCTGTTCGGCGGGGACGTCGACGCAGTAGGAGATTGCCCTGACCTCGTCCGTCTGCGCGATGACGCCTTCGCCGTACAGGAAGCCGGCGGCGAGTTCGAAGTCGGCGCCGGGCGTGCGCATGGTGATGGCGACGGTTCGCGTATCTCCCCCGGCGCGCAACCGAATCTCGAGCGGCTCCTCGGTCGCGAGCCGATCGAAGCGCGGTCGCGCCTCGCTGCCGTCGACAGCGAGCAGTCGCGTCGCCGTCGACGAGCCGGGCCGGGTTTCGTCGCCGCGCTCGAACATGAGGCTCCTAGGGTTACCGCGGCGACGGCGAAGCCGCCGGCACGACGAGCGCCGGCCGCGCGATCTCGCCGCACGAGACGTAGCGCTCGATGGCGTTCGCCGCGTGAACGTTGACGGCGTACGGATGCGAGAGCAACTTCGCGAGGCTCACACCCTTGAGGGTCGTCGAAGATCTTCCGCTCTGGACGGCGTTGAGAGAATACGCATGTTGAGATTCCACGTCGCCGCACTTCCCCGCTCGGATCTCGGTTGGGTACTGCAGCTCCGGGATGAACATGACGTTTTCGTACAAGAGCATCACCGTCACGGCCGGGTGCCGGCGATCTCCCGCGTTGCCGATCGTCGCGATGCCCTCGAGCTTCGAGCCGTTCTCCGAGTGCATTGAAAAGGTGATCGTCGAGGGCGCCGGCGTTTCGTCTGCGTAGGTCGCGGCGCCGGCGGCTGCGACGACGATGACGGCGAGTCCGGCCAGTGCGATACAGCGAAGCATCGGTTTCCTCAATCCGATCGACCCACATTGGTCCAGTCGAAGACGTCGACGTCGACGGTCGCACCCGTTTCGAACGTTTGCTCGCCGGGAGGGACGAGGATAAACCCGTCGGCGTCGCTCGCGCTGCGCGTGAGCGCGGAGCATTGGTTCCCTAGCGGCCGCGCGACGAGCCGCCCGGCGACGAGCCGCACTTGGGCGTACGAGGCAAAGGTCGAGGCAGGTTTCGCGCGCACGCGTCCTTCGAGGCGCGCCGGCTGCAGCGGGGGCAACGCATCGGTTCTGCCCGAGAGCGCGTGTAACGCCGGCCGCACGAGCAATTGCAAGGCGATGAACGCCGACGACGGATTGCCGGGAAGGACGGCGATGCGCCGCTCGCCGAGCGCTCCGAAGGCGGCCGGCTTCGCCGGACGCAGCGCGATCGTGCGGAAGATGAACTGGACCCCGAGCTCGTCGAGAATCGGTTTGACGAGGTCACGTTCGCCGACGGAGGCGCCGCCCGTCGTCACGACGAGGTCGGCGGTCCAGAGGGCGTCTGCGAAGGCGCGGCGGAGCGCGTCGCGGTCGTCGGCACAGCTCGTCGCAGCGACGAGCAGGCCGCCGAATTCCTCGATCGTCGTCGAGGCGACGGGCGCGTTGCTGTTGCGGATCTGACCGTATGCCGGGGTAGCGTCGACGGGGACGAGCTCATCGCCCGTGCAGACGATGGCGACCCGCGGCTTCCTATATACGGCAATCTCGCCGTGGCCGGCCGCGGCGAGCAGACCGAGGGTCGACGGACGCAGCCTCGTCCCGGCACCGACGATCCGCTCGCCCGCGCGCGCGTCCTCCCCCGGTGGGAAGACGTGGCTCCCGGGCGGGACGGCTCGGGCGATCCGGACGACGCCGTCGTGGGTCTCGACGTCTTCGATCGGCAGCACCGCGTCCGCGCCGCGCGGGATCGGAGCGCCGGTCGCAATTGCGGTCGCCGTCCGCGGCGCGTGTTCGGTCTCGCCCGAATCGGCGTAGAGCCGCCCGCTCACCGGTAATTCGACGGGGGTGCGCTCGAGGTCGGATGTCCGCACCGCAAAGCCGTCCATCGCCGAACGCGCGAAAGGAACGAGGTCTTCGCGCGCGTCGATCGTCTCGGCCGCGACGCGCCCAACGCTCGTCAAGAGCGCGATACGCTCGGTGCCGAGCGGCCCGCAGGCGTCGATGATGCGACGGACGGCGTCCGGAAAGGCGATCACCCTAGCGCCTTTCGGCTCGCGACGAGGGTCGGGCCTCTGAGAGGGGGCCTATGCTTGTCCGCGAACGCGTCGGCCAATCGCACCCCCAATATAAGCGAGGGTCACCGGATGGCATCGACGGTCTCACGCCAGTCGTTCCTCAAGCTCACCGGTATCGGCGTTGGAGCACTCGTATTTTCCGAGTTAGGCTTCGACATGGCGAAGGCAACCGCGATCAAACGCGAGCTCCGCATCGCTAACGCCACCGAGGCACATTCGCTCTGCCCGTATTGCGCGGTCGGATGTTCGCTCGTCACGTACACGCGGCAGAACGCGGCGACCAATGGGGTCGATCTCCTGCAGATCGAAGGTGACCCGGACAGTCCCATCAACGAGGGACGGCTCTGCCCGAAGGGCGCGACCGCGTTGCAGCTGGCCGTTTCGCCCCGGCGGGTCGAGCAGCCGATGTATCGCGCCCCCGGCGCGGCGACGTGGTCGACGATGTCGTGGGACGACGCGCTCGGAAAGATCGCGCAGCACATCAAGGACACGCGCGACCGAACCTTCGTCGCCGTCGACAAGAAGGGCAATACCGTCAACCGTACCGACGGGATGGCCTTCGCCGGCGGCGCGACCTTCAGCAACGAGGAAGGCTATCTCGCCGCCAAGGTGATGCGGAGTCTCGGCACCGTCTTTCTGGAGCAGCAGGCCAGGGTTTGACACGGTCCAACGGTCGTCAGTTTGGCGGCCACCTTCGGACGCGGCGCGATGACGAACCACTGGCGCGACATCAAGAATGCCGACGTCATCTTTATCGCCGGCGCGAATCCGGCGGAAGCCCACCCGGTGGGATTCCAATGGTTCATGCGCGCCAAACTCGATCCGACCAAGGGAACGGGTAAAGGCGGCGGCGCGAAGATCATCCACGTCGATCCGCGCTTCTCGCGGACCTCTGCGGTTGCGGATCATTATCTTCGTACGCGCACGGGGACCGACGTCGCTCTCTTCGGCGGCCTGATGAGCTACGTGCTCAACAACAACAAGTTCCACGACGAGTACGTCAAGAATTACACCAACGCGTCGTTCCTCGTCAGTAAGGACTATTCGTTCCACGACGGCCTGTTCTCGGGCTACGATCCAAAAAAACGGGCGTACAAGACCTTCGCTCCGCCCGCGAAGCCACCGGCCACCGCCGACAAGTCGTGGGGCTATCAACTCGACGAGAACGGATTTGCCAAGCGCGACAACACGCTGCAGGATCCGCAGACGGTCTTCCAACTGCTCAAGAAGCATTATTCGCGCTATACGCCCGAGATGGTCGAGCTGATCACGAGCATCCCCAAGGCCGATTTCCTGAAGGTCGCAGAAATCGTCGGCGAGATGGGCCGGCCCGACAAGGTGATGACGGTCGTGTACGCGGTCGGATTGACGCAGCATACGACGGGGACGCAAATGATTCGCAGCGCGGCGCTCCTGCAGTTGCTGCTCGGAAACATGGGCCGTCCGGGCGGCGGGATGAACGCCGAACGCGGCCACGCAAACATTCAGGGCAACACCGACAACGCGATCTCGTGGGAGATTTTGCCGGGTTATCTGAAGGTGCCGCTTCCCGGTCAAAAGACGACCGACGACTACGTCAAGGCGAGCGCGTCCAAGAAGCTCGACCCGAATTCCTGGAACTTCTTCGGACTCAACTACAAGAAGTTCTTGGTCAGCCTGCTCAAGACGTGGTACGGCGACCACGCGACGGCCGCGAACGATTTCGCTTTCAACTATCTGCCGAAGCCCGCCGGCAACGCATCGTGGATGACGATCTACGACAACGCCCTGCAAGGCAAGATGGAAGGGCTGATGCTCTCGGGGATGACCGCGTCGAGCATCGGACCCGATTCGAATCAGGTCATGGCGGCGCTTGCCAAGTTGAAGTGGCTGGTCGTGATGGATCCGTTCCCGACGACGAGTTCGGAGTTCTGGCACGGCCCGGGGATGACTGCGGCGAGCGTTCAGACCGAAGTCTTCATGCTGCCGGCGACGCATTGGATCGAGAAGGACGGGTCGTTCGTCAACAGCGGACGCTGGATGCAATGGAAGGATCCCGTCATGCCGCCGCAGGGGCAGTCGCGGCACGATCACTGGATCATCGCCGAGCTCCAGCATCGCGTCAAAGCGCTCTACCAGCACCAAGGCGGGAAATTCCCCGATCCGATCCTCAACCTGACGATGAACTACAAGGATCCGATCCGGCCGACGCTCGATGAGATCGCGCGCGAGGTCAACGGTCAGGATCTCAAGACCGGCAAGCAGATGGTGACCTTCGCGAAGTTGGCAGACGACGGATCGACGTCATCGGGCAACTGGATCTACGTCGGAAGTTACACGCCAAAGGGCAATATGGCGAAGCGCCGCATGGGCGTTCAGGATCCGAAGAAGAACGATCCGACCGGAATGGGCTTCTATCCCCAGTGGGCCTGGAGCTGGCCGCTCAACCGGCGCGTGCTCTACAATCGCGCCTCGGCCGATCTTCAAGGCAAGCCGTGGGATCCGAAGCGCCCCGGCATCCAGTGGAACGGAACGACGTGGGTCGGCGACGTCCCCGACTATCCACCGAAGATGAGCCCCACCGACCCCGCCGCGTGGCTGCCGTTCATCATGAACGGCGAAGGCGTCGGCCGGCTGTTTTCGAACGCGCTGCTCGACGGTCCGATCCCCGAACACTACGAACCGGTGGAGTCACCCGTCGCGAACGCTCTCCATGCAACGGTCTCGGCCGACCCGGTCGCGTTCTTGTACGACAAGGCCGCGAAGCGTGAGAATCGGTTCGGAACGCCCGACGAGTACCCGATCATCGCGACGACGTACCGCCTGACCGAACACGAGCATTACGTCACGCAACAAGTGCCGTTGCTCGTGCAACTGCAACCCGAACCGTTCGTCGAGATTCCTACCGGGTTGGGCCAAGAGAAGGGCATCAAGACCGGCGACATGGTGCGCGTCCATTCGAAACGCGGTGAGATCCGCGTTCGGGCGGTCGTCACCAATCGCGTCGGCCAGTTGACCCTCGGCGACAAGAAGGTTTGGCAAGTCGGGATCCCGATTCACTGGGGCTTCGTCGGCATCGCCGCCGACATGCATCCCGAGAAGTCGCAGTACTGGCTCGCCAACGCCTTGACGCCGTTCGTCGGCGACGCCAATTCGCGAACCCCGGAATTCAAAGCCTTCCTCGTCAACATCGACAAACTCCCCGCCTGATGCCGACAATGCTCGAGACCGGCAGATGGTCCGAGCGCCGGCGGCGCGCGGAGAATCTGGTCGATCAGTGGCCGTTTGCGGCCGAGGTCCTCGCGTTCTACCTCGCGTTGCTCGACGTGCAACAGCGCATCTTCGACCGCACGCGTGAAGCCGCGCCCGATCCGGACCGGATCGCGGAGTTCGCGGCTGAGGTCGCGCTCCCATACGTCGTCCAGGTCAGCATCGATCGCGGGCCGGAGCAGTTGGGCCTCGGCGTGGTCGAGCGCTTCCATGCGACCGACGCCGCGCTGCTCGTTGAAAACTGGTTGCGCGGACACGATCTCGCGGCGGTCGATCGCTACCTCGCGCGCGCCTCCGTCGCACCAATCCTCGAAGCGCTCGACCAGAATGCGCTAGCGCGGATGCGCTCCGGTGAAGTCGATGACCGCCATTGCCCGGCTTGCGGCGGCTTGCCGCAGGTGAGTTACTTCGCAAGCGGGCCCGAAGATCTCGTCACCGGTCATCGCTATCTGCTCTGCTCGCGTTGCGCCGGAACGTGGGCGTACACGCGGATGAGCTGCGCGTCGTGCGGTGAGGACCGGACCGAAAAACTCGTCGTGTACAGCGAGATCGGTACGCTCCAAGGAGAACGCTCGAACGAGATCGTGCGCAAAGAAGATCCGAACGTCAATACGGGTGACGCGCGGTTCCCGCATCTGCGCATCGACGGCTGCACGACGTGTCGGCACTATCTGATCAACGTCGATCTCGGGCGCGACGGACGCGCCGTTCCGGAGGTCGACGAACTCGCGGCGCTGCCGCTCGATCTGTACGCCAAAGAACGCGGACTGACCAAAATCGCGCCAAACTTGATGGGGTTTTGAACATGGCAGAACCGGTCGGCTTCTTCACGGATTCAAGCATCTGCATCGGCTGCAAGGCCTGCGAGGTGGCTTGCAAAGAGTGGAACCAGTTGCCGGGCAATGCGCCCTCTTGGGGCGATGGTTTCGACAACACCAAGCAGCTCGACGGGGAGAACTGGCGCCACGTCAAGTTCATCGATCAAGTCCCCGACGCCCCTGCGCTGGAGGGCAACGGAGCGGCGTGGTTGATGATGTCCGACGTCTGCAAGCACTGCCAGAATGCGGCCTGCATGGAAGTCTGTCCGACGGACGCGATCATCCGTACGGAATTCGACACGGTCTACATTCAGCCGAGCGTCTGCAACGGCTGCCGCGATTGCATCTCGGCGTGTCCCTACGGCGTCATCGGCATGAGCGCGCAGAACGGCGACGCCCAGATCGGCGTCGCCAAGAAGTGCACGCTCTGCTACGACCGGCTGCAAGCGAACATGACGCCGGCCTGCGCCAAGGTGTGCCCGACGCAGTCGATCCAGTTCGGGACGCTGAGCGATCTGCACGCCAAAGCCGACGCCCGCCTGGCGGCCCTTCAGGCGCAAGGCCAGAACACGGCGCAGCTCTACGGGCGGGACGCATCGGTCTACGGCGGCCTCAACTCGTTCTTCCTGTTGATGGACAAGCCCGAGCGCTACGGTTTTCCGAACGCGCAAAATGCCGTGCTGCCGCGCCGTAACAACGTCAAGAGTTACGTCGCGGCATTTTTGGCCGCGGCGATCGGCGTGTTCGCCGGGGTCAAGGCGCTCGGCGCGCCGGCTGACGGCGAAACGTCGGCGGGAGAAAAGTGATGACCGAGCACTTCGCGCAGCCTCCCCACTGGGAGTGGTACATCGCACTCTACTTCTATCTCGCCGGGATCGCGGGCGGCTCGTACGTCCTCGCGACGATCCTGCGTTGGCGCGGCGGAGCCGGCGACGAACGCCTTGCGCGGGTCGGATTCCTGGCCGCGTTTCCGCTCGTCGTCGTTTGCGGCATCCTGCTGACGATCGACCTCGGTCAGCCGATGCGCTTCTGGCACATGCTGATCGACACGACGCCGGGGAGCGCGGGGATCAACTTCAAGTATTGGTCGCCGATCTCGCTCGGGAGTTGGGCGCTGCTGCTCTTTTCGCTCTTCTCGTTCGTCTCGTTCCTCTTTGCGTGGAAGCAAAACCGCGACGGGATCGATGCCCGGCCGCAGAGCGGCGGCATCAAAGTTTGGAATATCCTCGGCTCGCTTACCGGCCTATTCCTCGCCTCGTACACCGGTGTCGTGTTGAGCGTTTCGAATCAACCGGTGTGGAGCGACAGTTGGGTGATCGGCGCATTGTTCGTCGCGTCGGGGCTCAGCGCCGCCGCCGCCGCGATGGCGTGGTTGGGACGCTCGCGCGCCGGCGCTTCGGGGGAGGCGCGGTTGGGCGTGGCCGACGGATACTTCGCGTTGCTCGAACTCGTCGCGCTGGTCGTGTTCTTCGTCACGCTTTCGATGGCGGGAACGCTCTCAACGACGCTGCGGGGCGTCTACTGGGTGCTGTGGATACTCGTCGTGCTCAGCCTGATTCCGCCGCTCATGAACCTCGCCGGCGGAAGAGCCAGAATGAGCGGCGGTGCCGCGGCGGTCGAACGCTCGAGCGTGCTCGTTCCGATCATCGTCCTCGTCGGGGTCCTCTTGATGCGGATCGCGGTGATCTTCAGCGCGCAGTACTAGACCGCTATAGGCCCAGCCCGCTCGGTCCGGCCCGCGCCGGGTTTGCGCCGGGTAACGCGGAAGGGTCGGCGATGGTTTCCACGCAGGTCCCGCGGCACGTCGCGATCATCATGGATGGGAATCGACGTTGGGCGAAGGCGCGGCGCTTTCCGGCGATCGCGGGCCACCGTCGCGGGATCATCGCTTTGCGTGAAGTGACCCAAGCTGCGAGGGAGTTCGGCGTCGAGATTCTGACGGTCTATGGATTTTCGACCGAAAACTGGCGGCGCGACAAGACCGAGATATCACTCTTGCTCGACCTGGCCGTCTACTTCGCTCGCACCGAACTCGCCGAGCTGCAACGTAATGGCGTGCGGGTCGAGATCATCGGCGACTACCGCGCGTTGCCGAAGCCGTCGCACGAAGCGCTCGATCAGCTGGTAGAAGAAACGGCGGCCAACCGCGGCTTGCGACTCATCCTGGCGATCAACTACAGCGCCCGGGCCGAACTGCGCAACGTGGCCGTAGCGCTGGCCGGCGATGCGCTCGCGGGGCGCGTCGAGATTGCGTCGATCGACGAGGAAAGCGTCGCTTCTTACCTCTATACCTCCGGCATCCCGGACCCGGATTTGCTGATTCGCCCGGGCGGCGAGTCCAGGCTCTCGAACTTTCTCCTCTTCCAGCTTGCCAACGCCGAGCTTTATATGACCGACGTCTACTGGCCCGACTTTGGGCGGCAACAGTTCGCCGAGGCACTCGCTTTCTATAAACGGCAGCACGATGCCGCCGGAGGTGCGTGACGGCTACCGCATCGCGCGTCACGCCGCGTTTCAACGGCCTGGCGCGGCGCACGGTTTACGGCTTGGCCTTGGCGGCGATCGTCTTGGGATCGGTCGTCAACCGCTGGACGTTCGTCGCGGTCGTCCTTGCGATCACGCTCGGTTCGCTGTACGAGCTGGCCGGGCTCACCGAGCGCAAAGGCCAGCCGCTCGTTTCCCCCGTCGCATTCCTCGCGGTCGCGAGCTACATTCTACTCACCGCGTTCGGCTTGCAGCAAAAATACCAGCCGGTCGTCCTCGCCGGCACGCTGATCGCCTCGCTCGCCGTGGCGCTTTTTGGCGCGCGCCAAGGTTACTTTGCGCGCAGCGCCTACACGCTCTTCGGCGCGCTCTATATCGGGTGGCTCGGCTCGTATTTCGTCGTGCTGCGCCGTATCATGCCCGAATCATCCGGCGAAGCGTACACCGCCTGCTGCATCCTACTCATCGCGCTGACCGACATCTTTGCGATGTTGATCGGCACGGCGATCGGCCGCACGCCGCTGAGTTCGATCTCACCGAAGAAAACGTGGGAAGGCGCGATCGGCGGGTTTCTCGTCGCGACCGTAGCCGGGGCGGCGTTCGCCTTGATCCCGCAGGTGAACATACCGTGGTGGCACGGCGCGTTGATCGGCGCAATCACGAGTTTTGCCGCGCAGGCGGGCGACCTAGTCGAATCGGCGCTCAAGCGCGACGCGCACGTCAAAGATGCAGGGACGTTCCTCGGAAATCACGGCGGCATCCTCGATCGCTTCGACTCCTATATTTTCGGGGGAATCGCGTTCTATGCCGCGCTCTTCGTGACGGGCCACATCCCCCCGCATTAGTGCGCGTAACAAGATGAAGAAGATCGCGATCCTCGGTTCGACCGGTTCGATCGGGACGCAGACGCTCGATGTCGTGGCGCGTCATCCCGAACGATTTTGCATCGTTGCTCTCGCGGCAGGCAAACGGATCGCGGAATTGCTCGAACAGGCGCGGCGCTTCCGCCCGCGGTTCGTCGCCTGTGCGAGCGAGGGCGACGTCGCCGCGCTGCGCGGGGCTCTGCCGAAGGAGACCAAGATCGCAAGCGGCGCCGCCGGCCTCGCGCTCGTCGCCGCCGAGAGCGGCGCCGACGTCGTCGTGGCGGCGACCGACGGCGCGGTCGCGTTTGATGCCGTCTTTGCCGCGGTGGAGCGCGGAACGCGGATCGCCGTTGCCAACAAAGAGCTGATCGTCGCCGCCGGCGAGTTGTTCGTCGCAGCCGCAAAACGCAGCGGCGCCGAGATCATCCCGGTCGATTCTGAGCACAGCGCGCTCTTCCAGTGTTTGGTCGGCGAGCCGCCCGAGCGGATCGCGAGCCTCGTCCTCACCGCGTCGGGCGGCCCGTTCTGGGAATGCAGCGCGGAAGAGATTCGCGATGCGTCCCTCGCGGACGCGCTCCGCCATCCCACCTGGCAGATGGGAACGAAGAATACGGTCGATTCGGCGAGCATGATGAACAAGGGGCTCGAGGTGATCGAGGCGAGCCGCCTCTTCGGCGTGAGCGCCGAGAAGATCGACGTTCTCGTCCATCGGACGTCGCTCGCGCACGGTTTCGTCGTGTTCAGCGACGGCAACGTCAAGGCGCAACTCGCGCCGCCCGACATGCGGCTGCCGATCGGCTACGCCCTCGCGTACCCCGACCGGCTCGACGACCTTGTGCGGGTCGATCCTTTCGTGGCGCTCGGCATGGAGCCGAATTCGACGCTCGCCCGCCTCGAATTCCAGCGCCCGGACCTAGAGCGCTTCCCCTGCCTGGGGCTTGCATACCGTGCGCTGGCGCGGGGCGGGACGGTCCCCGCGGCGCTCTCGGCGGCCAATGAGATCGCGGTCGAGGCCTTCGTCGGCGGCCGCATTCGCTTCGGCGAGATCGCCGAGGTCGTCCAGACGGCGATGGACGGCACGCTTGCCGAACCCCTGAGCCTGGGGGCCGTCCGGGCGGCCGACGCGCGTGCGAGAGAACTGGCGCGCGAGGCCGTCGAGGCTCGATTGGCCGCGTTGTCGAAGCCGTAGGCCGCTCCATGGATCTCGCCTTCATCTCTCATCTTCTCAACGGCCCATTTTTCGAAAACCTCGAGAAGATCGTCCTCTTCGTCTTTATGCTGTCCTTGCTGATCGTGCTGCACGAGGCGGGGCACTTCGTCATCGCGCGCCTGAACGGGGTGCGCGTCAACGATTTCGCGATCGGGTTCGGCCCGACGCTCCTGAAGTGGACCTCACCACGAAGCGGGACCAACTACCGGATCAACCTGCTCCCGATCGGCGGCTACTGCGCGATGCAGGGCGAGGACGGCAAGACCAACGAGGCCGAGCAGCAGCGCACGTTCCGGACCAATCACGAGCTTGCACCCGACAACTTCCAGTCGAAGAGCCCCGCGCAGCGTTTGGCGATCGTCGTGGCCGGGCCGATCGCGAACTTCGTCCTCGCCTACCTGATCATGTTCGTTGCAGCCGTGACCTTCGGAGTCGGCTCGGATAAGTACAGCACCTTGATCGGTCCGGTGACGCCGGGCTTCCCCGCCGAGGCGGCGGGGATGCAGATGGGCGACCGCATCGTCGCGATCGACGGCGTTCCCTACGACGACGGGGCGAAGCTCATCGACAAGATCCACGGCTCGATCGGCAAGGCGCTCTCCGTCACATTCGTGCACGCCGGCGCTCGCCGAACCGTATCGGTGACGCCGCGCGCATCGATGCAAAATGGAAAACGCGTCGGTTTGATCGGATTTCGACCGATGCCGCAGTACCAACGGGTCGGTCCGGCCGAAGCCGCGACCCTCGCCGCGGTCGCGTTATGGTTCGACACGAAGAGCAATCTCGAAGGTCTCGGCCAGTTGATCGTGCATCCCGCGCAGCAGGCGGCCGGCGTCACCGGCGTGATCGGCATGGAGCGCGCCGCAGCGTCGCTGCAGGACCTCGGCTGGGCGCCGTATCTGAACCTTGCAGCGCTGATCTCGATTGCACTCGGCATTTTCAATTTGCTTCCGATTCCGGCGCTCGACGGCGGCCGCGCGACGTTCATCCTCGCCGAGATCGTCCGCGGACGTCCGGTCGATCCCGAGCGCGAAGCGTTCGTGCACTTCGCCGGGTTTGCGGTGTTGATGGCATTGATGGTTTTCGTCGCCTATCACGACATCGCGAACATCGTCTCCGGCAAGGGCGTGTTTTGATGGCGGTGCCGTCATGATTCGCGTCCGCCGGCAGTCGAAGCCGGTTTTCCTCAAGAACAAATCCGGCGAGTCCGATGCGAAAGGCGTGTGGATCGGCGGCGACCATCCGATTGCGGTGCAATCGATGACGACGACCGATACCGCCGACTACGAGAAGACGCTCGAGCAAGTGTACGGTCTCGCGATGGCCGGCTGCGAGGTCGTGCGGGTCACCTGCAAGGATGCTGCCGACGCCGCGGGGATGCCGCATATCGTCAAGCGCTCCCCGGTGCCGATCGTCGCCGACGTCCACTTCGACCACAAGATGGCCCTCGCGTCGCTCGAGGCCGGCGTCGCGAAACTCCGGCTCAACCCCGGCAACATCACGGACCCCAAGAAGACCCGCGAAGTCGTCGACCTCGCGAAACGAACCGGAACCCCGATACGTATTGGGGTTAATATGGGTTCGCTCGCGCGGGATCTCGAGGAGCAGTACGGCCACACCCCCGAGGCGATGGTCCTCTCGGCATTGCGCCACGTCGACCTCCTCGAAGAGCTCGAGCACACGGAGATCGTTATCTCGCTCAAGGCTCACGACGTGACGTCGACGGTCCATGCCTACCGGCTGATGGATCGAAAACTCGCCGAACGCGGCACGCCTTACGCTCTGCACCTCGGGATTACCGAGGCGGGTTTGCCGCGCGAGGGGACGATCAAAAGCTCGATCGGTCTCGGGATACTGTTGTGGGAAGGGATCGGCGACACGCTCCGCGTCTCGCTCGCCGCGGACCCCGTTGAAGAAATCCCCGTCTGTTGGGGAATTCTCAAGGCGCTCGGGATTCGCGAAAAGGGCTTCGATATCACGGCCTGCCCGTCGTGCGGCCGCGCCGAGATCGAGGTCGTCGATCTTGCGCGTCAAGTTGAAGCGATCGCGCGTGAGTACTCGGCTCCGGTGAAGGTCGCCGTGATGGGGTGCGTTGTCAATGGCCCGGGTGAGAGTAAGATGGCCGACGTCGGCGTCGCGGGCGGCAAGGGCAAGGGTGCGATCTACCGCAAGGGTGCATTGGTCGGGACGTTCCCAGAGGCCGAGTTGCTCGAGGCGCTCCGCACCGAAATCGAAAAGGTCATCGTCGACCAATACCCCGACTTCATCAACGAAACCGCACAGGGAAGAGAAACCGTTGCCACTACCTAGCCGCAACCTCGTGTTGCTCACGGCGCTGATCGCGACGATCGCCTCGGTGATGCTGATGGCTGCGCAGGCGCCTTCGCTGCACGTCGACGGCGTGAGGATCATCTCCGACGTTCCCCCGGTCACCTCGCTCAAAGGCGAGGCGTTCGTACCGCTTCGGCCTGTTGCAGAAGCGCTCGGCGCCGTGATGAACTACAATCCAAAAACCGGCGTAGTCGAACTCGTGCGCGACAAAGATCGTCTGAGCCTGCGCGTCGGGGACAAGCACGCGACGCTCAACGGAAATCCGATGACGCTCCATCACGCGCCCTTTGCGGTGCGCGGACGAACGATGGTCGGCCTCTCGACGATCTCACGCGCCTTCGGTTCGAAGGTCAGTTACGATCGCGCGCGCGCGAAGATCGACGTCCGGACGCCGGCGATGGTTGAGGCGGGCGCCCAACAAGACGAGTAGGAGCCTGCGGCTCTTTTTCGCCCCGGCTTTGTTGCTCGTCTTACGATCGTTAGACCGTCTTGCCGCTGAGGACTCGCGCGAGCATCACGAAATCGCCGCGCAGCGAGTAGAACGGATGCTCGAACGTCTTCGGCCGGTTGCGCTCGAAGGCCCAATGCGAGAACCACGCCGGCGCGTACCCGGCGACGAGCGCGACCGGGATCAGAACCGGCTTGCGCGTCACGAGCGCGGCCCCCAGGATCGCGACGGCGGTCATCGTTCCGGCGGCATGGCAGAGCTGCGTGCGGCGGTCGGAGTGTGCGGCGAGATACTCCGGCAGAAACTCTTCGAACGTCATGGCAGCAGTGATTCGGGAAGTTCGTACGAGACGTCCCGCTCCGGCCGCGAGACCCGGAAGCCGTACGAGAAGTAGATGACCAGGCCGACCACGAGCGCTCCGAGGAACCAGTACAGCGTCCGAACGTTGAGCCCATAGACGATCAGGAACAGCGAGAGCAGGATCCCCGCGAACGGAAACCAGGGTACCAGCGGCGAGCGGAACGGTCGCGGCAGGTCGGGACGCTTGTAGCGCAGCCAGACGACGCCGGCGCAGACGACGATGAATGCGGCGAGCGTCCCGATGTTCACGAGATTCAGCAAATCGGTCAGCGGGACGATCAAGGTCAAAATCGCGACGCCGAATCCGGTGATCATCGTCATGAGCGCCGGCGTCTTGAAGCGCGGGTGAACGCGCGCCACGAAGGGCGGAAGCATCCTGTCGCGCGCCATGACGTAGAAGATGCGGGTCTGGCCGAGCAGCGACGCGAGCGCGACGCTGGTCGTTCCGGCCAGGACGCCGACCGTGATCGTCCAGTTGACGAACGGGTTGTGCAGCGGCGCGAGCGCGTTTGCGAGCGGCGTGTTCTGGTCGACCTGGTTCCAGGGAACCACGCCGACCAAAACGACCGCGACCGCGCAGTAGATCACCGTCCCGATCGCAAGCGCGCCGAGCACGCCGACCGGGACGTCGCGCTGCGGATTGCGGGTTTCCTCGGCGGTCGTCGTCGCCGTGTCGAACCCGATGTAGGTGAAGAAGACGAGCGCCGCGGCCGGGACGACGCCGGCGCCTCCGCCGCCGCTGAAGGGTTGGAGCGAACCCCAGCCGAGCGGGACGAACGGCGACAGATTCGATGCGTGAAATAGGGTGAGGCCGAATGCGACGAAAATGACGAGCGCCGCGATCTTCAGCACGACGAAGATGTTGTTGGTCGTGGCCGTCTCGCGGATACCGAGCGCGAGCAGCCCTGAGAGCAAGACGACGAACAGCGCGCCGACGACGTCGTATTGTGAGTGGGCAAGATCCCAGCGCGCGACGTTCCACCAGGCGTTCGGATCGACGACGAAGTTCGAGGTCTGCGCCCAGTGCGGCAGCGCGACGCCGGCGGATTTCATCATCAGTTGGAACGACGCCGAAAATTGCTGCGCGACGGGCGCCGCGCTGATCCCGTACTCGAAGAGCAGCGCGAAGCCGATGATCCAGGCCACCACCTGGCCGAGCGTCGCGTAGGCGTACGTGTAGGCGCTTCCCGCGATCGGGACCATCGCGCCGAGCTCGGCATAACAGAGCGCGGCGAAGAACGAGGCCAAGCCGGCGAGGAGGAACGCCAAGATGACGGCGGGGCCGGCGAGATGGACGCCGACGCCGATCGTAGCGAAGATTCCGCCGCCGATCATCGTCCCGAGTCCGATTGCGATCAGGTCGCGCGCTCGCAACGCGCGGCGCAGGTGTTGCGGCCGTCCTTCGCGCCGTAGCCAATCGATCGACGTCGTCGCAAAGAGGCGTTGAACGAACGTCGCGCCTTTCGGTTCGCTCATCAGCCGGGCGGGTTCGTGTCGGCGCGCCAGAGGTGTTCTTCCTGGCCCAGGGAGTGGTTGATCCAGCGCGACCAGACGAACAGCGCGTCGGAGAGTCGGTTGACGTATTGCAACGTCTCGGGCTTGACGGGTTCGGATTCGGAGAGGGTGACCAAGAGACGCTCGGCACGACGCGCGACAGTTCGGGCTTGATGGAGGAACGCGCCCGGATACGAGCCGCCCGGATGAATGAAGGTGTCGAGCGCGGGAAGATCCTCTTGGCATGCGTCGATCGAGCGTTCCAAGGCGAGCGCGTCGTCTGCCGAAATCAGCGGCATCCCCTCCCAGCGATTTTGGGGGAGCGTCGCGAGGTCGCTGCCCAGATTGAACAGCATGTCCTGCGTCCACGCTAGCCACGCGTCGAGCTCGTGCGCGCGCGCTTTTGATTCGTCGTTCGCGCCATGGCTCTCGACGTCGTGCAAGGCCGTCCGTGCGAGGCCGACGACACTCGAGAGTTCGTCGACGGTGCCGTACGTTTCGATGCGCAGGGCGTTCTTCTTCACGCGCTGACCGCCGACGAGGCCGGTCGTTCCGGCGTCACCCGTACGCGTGTAGATGCGCGTGAGTTTTGGCATTGCGGCGGTCTTGCACGCGAGGCAAGCGCGACCTGCGGGGACCGGCGAGCGGCCCTGCGAACCGAGGCGGGCATGCTTCGAGACGATGAGAGCGACGCGCCGCTGCAGCAGCCGGTCATCAAAGAGGTTCCGCCGAAAGCGCCGGACCTCTCCGCCTGGTACAACGCGATCTGCTACAAGGCCGAACTGGTTTCGCTCGCTCCCGTCCGGGGTTGTGTGGTCCTGCGCCCCTACGGGTACGGGTTGTGGGAGCGGCTGCAGAGCGCCCTCGACGAGCGTTTCAAAGCGACCGGTCACGAAAACGCTTACTTTCCGTTATTGATTCCGGAGTCGCTGCTGACGCGGGAGGCGGAGCACGTCGAGGGATTCGCACCGGAGGTCGCTTGGGTCACGCAAGGCGGGACCGAGACGTTGACGGAGCGCTTGGCGATCCGGCCGACCTCAGAGGTCGTCGTGGGCGTGATGTATGCACAATGGATTCAGTCGTACCGAGATCTTCCCGTGCTGATCAATCAATGGGCGAACGTGATGCGCTGGGAGAAGCGGACGCGTCCGTTCCTGCGCACGCTCGAGTTTCTCTGGCAAGAGGGCCACACGGCTCACGCGACCGAGCGGGAAGCTTCCGAGGAAGTGCAGCGGATGCTTGACGTGTACGTCGACGTCGCCGAGAACGTTTGCGCGGTGCCCGTATATAAAGGAGAGAAGAGTGCCGGCGAACGCTTCGCCGGCGCGAATCACACGTTCTCGATCGAGGCGTTGATGCCCGACGGGCGCGCCCTCCAGGCTGCAACCTCGCACGAGCTCGGCCAGAATTTTTCGAAAGCCTACGACATCACGTTCGCGGCCGAGGATCAGACGATCCAGCACGCGTGGACGACGTCCTGGGGGATGTCGTGGCGGATGCTCGGCGCACTGATCATGGTCCACGGCGACGACCGCGGCTTACGGCTGCCACCGAGAATGGCGCCGATCGAGGTCGTCGTCGTTCCGATCATCAAGGCCGGGACCGACGACGTCACGCTCGCGGCGCGCGAGCTTCACGGCGCGCTCAAGGCAGCCGGCTTTCGCGTCAAGCTCGACGAGCGCGATCTTCGCCCCGGCAACAAGTTCGCCGACTGGGAAATGCGCGGCGTTCCGTTGCGCATCGAACTCGGGTCGAACGATCTTGCGCAAGGCGTCGCGACGCTCGTTCGCCGCGACAAGAAGAAGGGCGACGAGGGCGCCAAGACGGCCGTCCCGCTTGCGGAGGTCTCGCAGCGAGCGCGCGAGATGCTCGAGGCGATCCAACGCGGTCTGTTCGAGGAAGCCGGCGCCTATCTGAAGACGCACACGCTCGCGCCGGTCGACCGAGACGAATTCATTCGCCTGCTCGTCGAGCGCGCCGGGATGGTCGACATCCCGTGGTGCGAGCGCGCCGAGTGCGAAGCGCAGATCAAAGCCGAGACGAGCGCCACGTCGCGCAACTTGCGGCCGCTCGAAGAGGCGACGGCGTGTGTCGCTTGCGGCGAGCCTGCGCGAGTTCGCGCGTACTTTTCTCAAGCGTATTGACGTCGGATGCCCAGAACCGCCTGCCTCCTGCTAGCGACCTTGCTCGTTTCGGCGACAACGATCGCGCCGCGAAGCCCGCTCGTCGCGGCCCCCGCTTCGATGGCGGAACTCGATGCGGTGGCTCGCGCCGAGGGCAATCGGCTTCCCGAAGCGATCAAGATTGGCCGCGTCTTGTTTGCGACGATCTGGCCGGCGCAGATCACGCACATCCGAGTCGAGGGGGTCGGGCGCCACACGATCGCCGGCCTCGTGCTCTCCGCGGTGAAATTTCATCAAGAGCTCGATCGCGCCGGATTCCTCAACGAGATCGAAGTTCTCGTCCAGCGGACCTTTGCGGCGAGCGGCGTCGAGGAGGTCGACGTGTGGGCGACCGTTCCGGTCCCCTACAACGCACGGGAACCGGTCAGCGGCGACTTGGCGCAGCCGACGTCGCGGACGGTTTTCGCCGTGACCTGCCGCCGCGATCAATTTGCCGCGCTGACCGCGCGACTGCGCAGCGATCGAGGCGTCTACTGGTCCGACGATTTCCGCTCCGAGCTGAAGGGGCGCTGATAGAGGTTCCCTGACAGGTCCGGCGCTCGAAGCGGCCTAACAAGCACCGCGCTTGTATCGCAAGTCCACGCTCCCGAACGGCGTACGCGTCCTGACCGAATCGATGACTTCGGTCCGTTCGGCTTCGCTCGGCATTTGGGCCGACGTCGGCTCGGCCGTCGAGCGCAAAGAAAAGCGCGGCGTTTCGCATTTCGTCGAGCATATGCTCTTCAAAGGGACGGAACGGCGCTCGGCGCGCGAAATCGCCGAGACCATGGATGGCGTCGGCGGCAACCTCAATGCGTTTACCGATAAGGAGACGACCTGCTACTACGGAAAGGTCATCGATCATCACGTTCCGCTGGCGATCGAAGTCCTGGCCGACATGTTCTTGCACTCGCTCTTCGATCCGGCCGAGTTGTTGAAAGAGCAAAAGGTCATCCTCGAAGAGATTCGGATGTACGACGACGCGCCGGACGACCTGATCCACGACCTCTTCGTCCGCTCGATGTGGAGCGAATCGAGCCTCGGCGAACCGACGATCGGCTACGCCGAGACGGTTTCAAACCTAACGCGGGACGACCTCAAGCAACACATGAGCGCGCACTACCAGCCTAACACCGTCGTGGTCGCCGCCGCCGGAAACGTCGAGCACGAAGCGATCGTCGAGTTCTGTGCGAAGGCGTTCGAGGGATTCGAGGGCAGTTGTGAGGCGCCCCGACCGGAAGCGCCGCGCCTGACGCCGGCTTCCCTCGTGAAGGAGAAGGACACGGAACAAGCCTACGTCGTCCTTGGGACGCGCGGGCTCTCATCGCGCGACGAGCGACGTTATCCGCTCTCGGTCCTCGACACGGTCCTCGGCGGCGGGATGTCGAGCCGGCTCTTCCAGGAAGTGCGCGAGAAGCGCGGCCTGGCGTACAGCGTGTACACGTTTCAGCAGAATTATCGTGGCGCCGGCTTGTTCGGGATCTCGGCCGGCACGTCGCCGGCGACCGTCCAAGAATGTGTCGACGTCATCGTCGAGCAACTGCGTCTGGTCGGCGAGTTCGGCGTTTCCGAGGCCGAGCTGCGCCTTGCGAAAGAGCACATGAAGGGCGGCTTGACGCTTTCGCTCGAGAGCACGGCAAGCCGGATGATGCGCCTCGGGCGTAGCGAGTTCAATCTCGGCCGCGAATTGACGACCGAGGAGATCGAGCAGAAGGTCGAGGCGGTGAGCGCCGACGAGGTGCTCGTGCTGGCCAAGGAGCTGCTGGCTCCCGAGCAGCTCGGTTTGTGCATCCTCGGACCCATCGACGGCGGCTCGATCCGCTGGCAGGGGCTCCCAATAACCACCGTCGCGTGAGCGTGCCGGTCGACTCACTGGCGTTTTGGTCGTGGCAACTCATCGCTGCGATGTTGCTCAACGCGTTCTTGCAGGCCGTGCAAGTCGGAGCGTACGCGGCCAGAATCGCCGGCGTCAAGACGGGGCGGATCGGGACTTCGATCTCGCTGTTCAACCTGTTCGTCACCGCCAGCCGCTTCGCGAATATGTTCTATGCGCCGATGCTCGGGACGATCTCGGATCGGACCAACGATGCGCTGGTCCTTGCCGGCAGCCTTGGCGCTCAAGAGATAACGCAATTCGAATGGAAGATGCGGGCGATCGTCTTCGCCGGAACCTTCGGGACGCTCGTCGGAGCGTTGCTGCTTCCGGCTTTCATCTATCTGTTCGTGCGCGGCGTTGCTTCGTTCGAGAGCCGCGGCTCGATCCCGCGCTCGCTCTTGCGCCTGTTCGACCCGCAAGTCTGGCTTGACGTGGTGCGGCAGATCCGTCTTCCTTCGAGGTCGGTGCTGCGGGAGTTTTCGGTCTCGCATCTTCCGGTCAAACTGCTCATCGGCAACGTCGTCGTGACCGCGATCCAAGCGATCGCGATCGTGGCTTCATACTATGCCAGCATTCTGCAGCCCGAGGTCGCGCGGACCGCGCTATCGGCCTCGGGCCTGGTAAACGGGATCGCAACGATCTCCTTCGCGTTGATCGTCGATCCGACGTCCGCGTTCTTGGTCGATCAAGCGGTCAAAGGCGAACGGCCGATCGAACACGTTCGCTCGATGGTTTTCTATCTCGCGTTGACCTTCATCGCCGGTACGCTGCTCTCACAATTGATCTTGTATCCGGCTGCGATCTACATCGGGGACGCGGCGAAGCTGTTGAATGCGGTCCATTAGGAGATGCCTGTGAAGAAGAGAGATCGCCCATGAAGCGGGTGCTGTGCGCAGTCGGCCTCGTCGCCGCGATCGCGGCCTTTTCCGGATGCGCCGGCGGCATCGGCGAAACGATCGTCGCGACCCGCAATCATCAGGGCGACCTGGCCCTCGAGTACAAGAACTATACGGACGCCGCCACGGCCTACAAGCTCGCGCTGCAACTCTCTCCCGACGACGCCCACGCCCGTGCGGGGCTCGCGGACGTTCAATTGCGGATCGCCGACGAACTCTATCAGAACTCGAAGTTTGACGAGGCGCTGGCCGCGCTTGCGGTCGCCGCGAAGTACGATCCCGAAAGCGTCCGCCTCGCCGCGCTTCGCTCGGAGATCGACGACGCGCGGCTGCGCCGCGAGATCGTGGTTTCGAACTACCCGACGTATCGGGAGACGGCGATCGCGATCCGTCGTTCGTACCAGCAACTGAACACCCAAAATTACGAGGTCGTCGCGGCGATTCAGCGCTTCGACTATACGTTCGATTCGGCCCAACTGGCGAAGGCGATCCGCAACTCGTACGAACTGAACCAAGAGGTCACGCGCCTCACCCAGCGGCTCATCAGCTTCCGGCAACTCGTCGAATCGGGCGCCACCCCCGCCGGCACCGCCGAAACGCCGGCGACCTCCGCCGCCTCGCTGCTGCCGCTACCTTAGGGATGCTGACTTAACGGCACGTTCCGGCTTTGCCGGCGAGTTCGCGTTTGCGGACGGCTTGCCAGCGCGCTTCGGCGCCGGGTTTGACTTTCGCGGGGTCCGTTTCGTAAACGGGCCAGCCCAGGCTGTGGGGCGCGAGCGGAAAGCGCTCGAGCCAGGTGCACAAATCGACGTTGCGCCGCAGGCGCGCGTCTTCGATCGAGATGAAAGCGCGCGCGCCTTTGCGGATCGCGCTTTCCTCGTCGAACGGCGTCCAGAGGAGCGGATCTTCCTCCCAGCCTTTGCGATCGATGTAGTAAAGCACCGACGGGTCGTAGTGCGCCATCACGACCAGTATCCCGGGCGGAAGTGACGCGTCGAGGGCGCGCGCCGTCTCGTACACGCCGGGATTGAAATGATAGTAGCCGTGAACCTCCGCGCGGCTCAGCAGCACCATCGCCGCGAAAACGACGCCTGCGAGCGCGAAGACGCCGCGATTCCAGAGATTGTCCGGCCCGAGCCACTCCGCGATCCGCCCGACGAAGCCGCCGGTCCAGAGCGCCGCGAGTGGTATCCAGAGATACAGGTAATAGTCGACGCGCTCGACCGTCACGACAACGTACGTGTACGCGAGCAACGTGACGAAATACGAAGCAAGCAAGACGCGCGCCTCCGTCCGCACCGGGACGACGATCGAGACCAGAAGCAGAACGAACCCGATGGAGCCGAGGATCGTCGCGTGCAACATCGCGAGCGCTTCGTTGAATTGGCCGAATTTGTGCGCTAAGCCGGGCCACGACTTCGAGGCTGCCAGCAGTTCGGGAAGGACGTGCTTTGCCGTGATGCCGCTCGCCCAGTTCCACTCGGCGATCGAACGCAGATAGGCGTCGTAGGCGAGGTACGGAGCGAGGGCGACGGCGAGAAACCCCCAGAGCGACGGGTGCGTAAGCGCGCCGCGCCATCCATATCTCCAGACGGCGAGGGCCACGATCGGTACGAGGACGATCGCCGCAACGGGCTTCGCCAGGATCGCGAGCGCGGTCGCGCCGGAGGCCAACCAAAAACCGCGACGTCCCTTCGGCGAATCGTCCACCAACCAAGAAAAACTCGCGTAGAGGGCGGCCGTCGCGAAAGCGACCATCGCCGTGTCGGGCGTAAAGGTACGGCCGTAGTAGACGCTTCCCGGATAGATGGCAAACAGCGCGGCCGCGGCCAGGCCGGCGATCTCCGACCGAAAGAGACGCCGCGCGAAATATGCGAGCAGCACGACGTTGATCAGGCTGAACCCGATCGAGATCAGCCGGCCGAGGACCGGGTGGACGCCGAAGATCTTATAGAGGATCGCCGCAAGAAACGGAACGATCTGCAGTTCGAGCTCGACGTAATTCGGCGGCGGCCCGTCGTAGTCGACTTGCGGGTGGAACGGGTTGAGATCGAGCGTCGCGAAATTGCGCGCGATCGCCGCCGTGTCGCCTTGACGCCAGCCCGGATGGTCGAGCAGCGGATCGTGGATTCCCTTCAGCCGCAAAAGGAGGCCGAGGAGAATGAGGACGCCGAGCGCCGCGTGCCAAGCGGTCAGCTTGCGGAACGAAACGTCCAATATTTGTTCGCGAAGAAGTTGACGACCATCCCCGAAACCGTCGCTACGAACCACAGGCGATGTCCCGGCCCGAGGTATGGTTCGAGAATGTGCGAGACCAAGAGCCCGACGCCGAGCGCGGCCGCCGAGACGACGAGAAATTGGACGGCCTGCACGAGGGGATGACCGGTCGCCCGAAACGTCCAGATCCGGTTGAAGATGTAGTTCGAGACGCCGCCTGCCAAGAACGAGACGGAATAGGCAAGATTGTAGATGCGTCCGTGCTCGCTGACCGCCGTGAGGTTGAAGATCAGCGTGAAGATAAGTAGGTTCACGACGAATCCCGAGGCGCCGACGATCCCGAACTTGACGAACTGCCGCACGCCGCGGCGCTGCGCGATACGCTGCATGAGTTCCGAAGCGTTCATCTAGGACACCACTACGAAACCCAATACCAGTTTGCAAAGAGGACGGTGAATAGCCCGAGCAGCGGCAGCGAGAACGCGACGATCGCGTTGTTGATCCAGGGCCGGTTTCCCCACAGCGCCATCACGATGAACATCGGGAACAGGACGAGCGCGAAGCGCGGCATGCTCATGAGGCTCGAGGTCGAGAGCGGCATCAAGATCGAAAGCGCCATGTAGGCCGTAAACGATCGGGGCAGGCGGTTGACGCCGGCGACGAGCACGGCGATCATCAGCGCGGTGAAGGCTAGCTCGATCGCTTGCCCCGCGGTCGTCTGCGGTGTATGCGAGGTCACCATCAGCACGAGGCTGTGCCAAACGCTGACCCAAGGCGCGGCGAGATGGCGGTTCCAATGCGCCTGGACGTGCGAGAAGTAGAACGGATCGCCGCGCAGCACCCACAGCACGAACATGTAAATCGCGAGGCCGAGCACGGTGAGCAGACCCCCGGCGATCACGCGGAGCGTCCTCGCCCGGCCGGCGAGCGGATTTCGCCACGAGCCGGCCGCCGATGGGGTGAGCGCTTCGATCACGTATGGGACGAGCAACAGCACGCCTTCGACCCGCGTCAGCGCGGCGAGCCCGCCGAAGATTCCCGCGGCGAGCCACTTGTGTTCGCGGATGTAGTAAAACGACGCGACCGTCAATGCGAAGAAGAGCGCTTCGGTGTAGACGGCCGAGAAAAAGATCGCCGTCGGAAAGATCGAGACGTAGAAGATCGCGCGGTGCGCGACGGCGCGATTGTACTGGTGCTCGACGAGCTTGTAGAAGAAGAGCAAGCCGAAGAGGAAAGCCGCGTTCGAGATGATCAACCCGGCGACCAGATAGTTTCCGAGCAGCGAACCGACGATCCGAATGAGAAGCGGATAGAGCGGGAAGAACGCCATGTCGGTGCCGTAGTATCCGCGGCGGGCGATGTCGAGGTAATGCACCGCATCCCAACGCCCCCAGACCGCCAAGAGCGGATTGCTCGACGCCGCAATGTGCTCCCCCGGGCGCTGCAGGATGATGACCGAGGCGAGCTCGGCGATAACGATGATCGGAAGGCGCGTGACGATGAACGTGACGAGCACGTCGCGGACGGTATGAACGAATCGCGCCGCTATCAGGATCTTCGCAAGCGTCCACAGCGCGAGCGCCGCGAACGCCATCCGCGACGGGCTGCCGATCCAAACCGGGACCACTAGGCCCAGCGGATAGGTCGCGAGCAGCGCCCATGAGATCGCGTCCCACTGCATCGCCGCCGTGACGCCGATCCCGGCGCGCCGCGCGAAGTAGTGGCCGTAGGTGTACCACGCGAAGCCCGCGGTCGCGAGCCCCAAGAGCAAGGACGCGAGAAACGTCAGCTCGTTGAAGCCGAAGTGCGTTCGCGTCGCGCCCCCGTACCAGAGCAAGAGCCCGAGCGCGATCCCCCCGAGCGCGACTAGGCCCGTGGCCAGCGGGCCGCAATCGACGATCGTCTCCAGGAAGGTGGAACGCCGCTCGCGCCGTTCGTCGAACGCTGCTTGGGCTGACATGGCGGCTAGGGAGCCATGGGGTTCTTCAAAGGCTCCCTGGCTTCGAGGCGGACGGGTAGGCACCCCCACACAAACGAAACGCCGTCCGAGCTTAACTGTGTTTGGAAGAGCGTGAAGACCTACGACTATGACTTGGTGATCGTCGGCGCCGGGTCGGGCGGTTATGCCGCGGCACGCACGGCTCGCGATTTGGGCGCGACGGTCGCGCTCGTCGATCCGGGGCCGCTCGGCGGGCTCTGCATCTTGCGCGGATGCATGCCTTCGAAAACGCTGCTGGCCACGAGCGATCGCGCGCAGGACGTGCGTGAAGCGAAAGTCCTCGGCGTCGGCGCCGATGAGCCGCGGATCGATCTGCCGTTCGTCATGGCGCGGAAGCGCGAAGTCATCGGGGGTTTCACCGATTACCGGGTTGAGGGACTCCGGTCGTTTCCTTTATACGAGGGAGCGGCGCGCTTCGTCGACGCTACCCACGTCCAGGTCGGCGACGACGTCACCCTCGAGGCGAAGTCCTTCGTCATCGGAACGGGGAGCGTCGTTGCGCCCGCGCCGATTCTCGGGTTGGAAGACATTGGCTACATCGACAGCGACGCGGCGCTCGAGATCGAAACGCTGCCGAAGTCGCTGCTCGTCCTCGGCGGCGGATACGTCGCCTGCGAGCTCGGACAGTTCTTCGCGCGGCTCGGCGTCGACACGACGATCGCTATCCGCGGCAAACATCTGCTCTCCGGCGAGGACGACGACGTCGGCGACGCGCTGACCCGATATTTTCGCGACGAAGGGATTACGGTCGAAACGGACGTCCGGTTTTCGCGCTTCGAGCGTCTGCGTGGGCAGAAGGTACTTCACGCAACCCAGAACGGCGTCGCGCGAACGTTTGAAGCCGAGGAAGTCTTCCACGCTCTGGGACGCGTTCCGAACGTCGCAGGCCTCGAACTCGAGAAGGCCGGCGTGCGCTACCATCCGATCACCGGAATCGAGATCGGTCCCGACATCCGCACCTCGGCGCCGAACATCTTTGCGGTCGGCGACGTTACAGGCGACTATCCGCTCGTCCACGTTGCGATCCATCAAGGTGAGATCGCGGCGCGCAACGCCATCTTGAGAACGTCGGAGCAGGCCGACTATCGTCTCTGGCAGACGCATACGATTTTCACCGATCCGCAGGTCGCGATCGCCGGCGAAACCGAGAAGTCGCTCAGGCGAGCCGGGATCGCGTTTCTGACGGGCTCGTACCTCTTCAGCGAGCACGGGAAAGCGATTTCGATCGACAAGACCAAGGGCTTCGTGAAGATGATGGCCTCGCCGCACGACGGTAAGATTCTCGGTGCGGCGATCGTCGGCCCCGAAGCGTCGGACCTCATCCACGAAATGATCGTTGCGATGTATTTCGGCGCAAGCGTCGACGATTTCGTGCGGATCCCGCACCTCCACCCCACGCTCGCCGAGATCCTGACCTATCCGGCCGAGGACATCATCGCGCAGCGCACCATCGGCGCGCCGGCCGGCGTGGCGGCGGCGTCATGAAGCTCGCCATCCTTCAATTCAAGCCGCGCAAGGGTGAGATCGATGCCAACCTCGCCGTGCTCGGCGAAGCGTTTGCGCAACTCGCGGGCGAGGAGAAGGACTACGATTTGATCGTTCTTCCCGAGGCGGCGCTCACCGGATACTTTTTGGAAGGCGCCGTCTACGAGTTGGCGCAGGATGCCGAGGCGCTGGCGGCGCGCCTGGCGGCGCTGTGGCGCGAGCGATCGGCGAAGAACCGGCCGGTCGACATCGCGATCGGCTTCTACGAGAACGCCGCGGGGACGTATTACAACGCGGCGATGTATCTGCGGGTCACGCCGGACGCGCACGAGATCGTGCACCTTCATCGCAAGATGTTCTTGGCGACCTACGGCGTCTTCGACGAGGAACGCTTCCTTTCGCGCGGGCGACGCATCCAGGCGTTCGACACGCGCTTCGGCCGAATGGCGCTGCTCATCTGCGAAGACGCGTGGCATGCGATCATGCCGACGATCGCCGCCATCAAAGGTGCGCGCGCGCTGATCGTTCCGAGCGCCTCGCCCGGGCGCGGCCTCGCCGGCGACGGCGAACTCGAAAGCGTGCGGTACTGGCGCGAGATCCTGCACGCCTATGCCGTCGAACACGGCGTCTACATCTTTTACGCGGGCCTAGCCGGTTTCGAAGGCGGAAAGGGAATGACGGGCTCGTCCCGTGTCGTCGACCCGCGGGGACAGACGCTCGCCGAAGGGCCCGAACTCGACGCCTGCGTCATTCGCGCGGAGATTGACTTTCGCGAGGTCGATTTGGCGCGCGCGAGTTTGCCGTTGTTGGGCGATCTGAACGCGGTCCTTCCCGACCTGTTGCTCGACGAGGAGCTTTTGCCGACGCTCGGGCGCGACGTGCTGGGCGCGAAGGTGCAATGGTGACTGCGACCGCCGGGAGTCTGCCGGTGATCGACGCCGCGGCGAGCACGCCGTCGCTCGAGATCGATCCGGCGTTGACCGCGCGGTGGCTCGAGGCGTTCTTGCGCGACGAACTGCTCGTGCGGCGCGGCGCGCACAATGCCGTCGTCGGCCTCTCCGGCGGCGTCGACTCGGCGGTAACGGCGTTTCTGTGCGCGCGGGCGCTCGGGCCGGAGCATCTTTGGGCGATTCGGATGCCGTACCGCACCTCGAGTCCCGCGAGCTTGAGCGACGCGCAAAGCGTCGTCGAAGCGCTCGGCTGCAACGTCGCGACGATCGAGATCAGCGACGCGGTCGACGGCTATCTGCGCCACGAACCTGGCTCCGATGCGCGGCGGCGGGGCAACGTCATGGCGCGCACGCGAATGCTCGTACTCTTCGACCAGTCGGTGAAGCTGGGCGCGCTCCCGATCGGAACGGGGAACAAGACGGAACGCCTCTTGGGCTATTTTACCTGGCACGCCGACGACTCGCCGCCGCTCAACCCGCTCGGCGATCTGTTCAAGACGCAGGTCTGGGCGCTCGCGCGGTATCTGGGCGTTCCGGCTCCGATCGTCGACAAGGCGCCCAGTGCCGACCTCGAAGCCGATCAAACCGACGAAGCCGATCTCGGTATCAGCTATGCCAAGGCCGACGTGATCTTGGCCTCGATGTTGATCGGATATGACGACGAGCAGATCGCTTCGCGAGGCTTCGCATTGGACGACGTGCGACTCGTGCGGCGGCGGGTCGACGGGACGCACTGGAAGCGCCACCTCCCGACGACCGCGATGCTCTCGAACACCGCGATCAACGAGTTCTATCTGCGTCCCGTAGATTACTAAGGAACCTCAAATGGCCGACGAGTTCGACGTCACCGAATATCCGTTCGTCTTTTTTCCGGTCGGACTGAACTTGCGCGGGCGGCACTGCGTCGTGATCGGCAACGATCGCGAGGCGCGTGAGAAGGCGGAACTGCTCGCCGAGGTCGGCGCGCTGGTCGAGCGAATCGATGACCCGGCCGCTCTCGACGAGGCGCGCCTGCACGACGCCTTCTTCGTGATCAGCACGCCGCAAGACGGCCCGCTCTCGGCGCGATTGCGCGCGCTCGCCGATCGACACCGGTTCTTGCTGACGACGATCGATCAGCCGCAACATGGGTTCGTCGCGATGCAAGCCATCGCCAAGGCCGGCCCCGTGCGCGTCGCCATCTCGACCGGCGGGATATCGCCGCGCACCGGCGCGACGCTGCGCGCCGCGCTCCAAAAGGCGCTCGACGCGACGTTCGTGCGCTTCATCGATTGCTTGAACGCGCAGCGCGAACGCAATCGTCGCGCGCTCGACGACTCGGAGGCGCGGCGGGCTGCGATGAGGCGTGCCGCCGACGGGTTCGAGGTCGACGTGCAGGTGAGCTATCCCGAGTGGTTCGAGCAGCGAACGCCGCTCGATCCGGAGGTGTTGCCTGGCTAGCGACACTAGTGCGTCCGTGCACGTCGGTCGCCCTAGAGGGTCATCCTGACCCCGGGCGACACTAGTGCGTCCGTGCACGTCGCCGTCGAGATCGTGGCCGTCGGAACGGAAATCTTGCTCGGCGATCTCGTCGACACGAACTCGGCGCACGTCGCGCGCGCGCTCGCCGATCACGGGATCGACGTCTATCAGAAGCATTCGGTCGGAGATAACGCGCCGCGCCTCGAAGCGGTGTTGCGCGGCGTTCTCGAGCGCGTCGACGGCGCCATAACGACGGGCGGACTCGGCCCGACGGTCGACGACCTCACCAAGGACGCCGTCGCCTCCGCCGTCGGGACGACGCTCGAGTTGCACGAACCTTCGTTGCGCGCGATCGAAGCGCGCTTCGCCGCGCTCGGACGGAAAGGTCCGATCGGTGAGAACAACCGGCGTCAGGCGATTCTTCCTCGCGGGTGCATCGTGCTGGAGAATCCCAACGGAACGGCGCCCGGCTTCATCGCGTTGCGGGCGGACGGGAAGTTCGTCGCGTGCATGCCGGGCGTTCCCCGCGAGATGGCGCCGATGCTGCGCGACCACTTGATTCCGTGGCTCGTCGCGCGCTACGGGCTGAGCGAGGCGATCTACACGCGAACGTTGCATACGATCGGCGTCGCGGAATCGGAGATCGATTCGCGGATCGAACCCCTCTTTCGAACGCTCGAGAATCCGAAGATCGCGGTGCTCGCGCACGACTTCCGCGTCGACGTCAAGATCATGGCGAAGGCTCGCACGCGCGACGAGGCCGAGGGAGCGATCGCGCCCGTCGAAGCCGCGCTCCGCGAGCGGATCGGCCGCAGCATCTTCGGCGTCGACGACGAGACGCTCGAGGGCGCGATCGTGCACCGCTTGATCGAGCGGAAGGCGACGATCGCGACCGCCGAGTCGATCACCGGCGGCGGGATCGCCGACGCGCTCGTTCGCGTCGCCGGCGCATCGCAGACGTTCCGCGGCGGGATCATCGCCTACGACGACGCGATCAAGCGTTCGTTGCTCGGCGTCGGCGCTGCGCTCTTGCGCGAATGCGGCGCGGTGAGCGAGGAGGTGGCGTGCGCGATGGCGCGCGGCGCCTGCGAGCGGCTCGAGACCGATCTTGCGGTCGCATCGACCGGCATCGCGGGTCCCGGCGGAGCGAGCGAGGAGAAGCCGGTCGGGCTCGTCTGGATCGCGGTCGCCGGTCGCGGCGGCGAGTGCGACGTGCGCCGCTTCACGTTCCCAGGGTCGCGCGCCGACGTCCGGCGGCGCGGCATTATGGGGGCATTAAACATGGTCTGGCGTCGGCTCGAGAAAGAGGAAACTTAGGCCGAGCCTGCTACGTTGAACGAGAGTGTCCGCGCGTCCGCTTGCGCATGCCCTCAAGGGAACTGATCGCTTGAACCGTTTTCGCGCTTTTCTAATTCTCGCGACGGCGGTATTCTGTGCCGGCACCTTGATCGTCGGCTGCGGCGGCGGCGGCGGTGGCGGTGGTGGCGGTACGATCTTGCCGACGAACCCACCGACGTCGCCTCCCATGACGATTCCGGCGGCCGGCGGCACGCTGACGCTCTTCACGGCGTCGACGGCCGGAAGCGGCGGGTACGCGGGCACGATCACCATTCCGGCACCGAGCAGCGGCGCCGGCGCGGCATTTACGACCGGGGTGCAGACGACGCTGCCGGCGGGATTGCCGGTCTTGCAGGGCAGCGCCCGGCGTCCATTGAGCGACACGCCGCTGCTGTATGTTTCGTTCGAGGTCTCTTCGAACGTCGCTTTTCCGATGTCGCCGAGCTTTCAGATCACGTTGCCGTCGGCGGCGTCGAGCGGAGTGCAATACTACATCGCCGAGTGCATCGCGAGCGCGTGTTCGAGCTGGCAAGTGGGCGCCGGTCCCGCGAGCGTCAACGGATCGGTCTTGACGTTTCCGGCGACGAACAGCGCCGTCGTGCTTCAGGGGGGGGTGACATATTGGTTCGTATTGTACACGAACACGATCGCTACGTCGTCACCGACGCCGATTCCGGGCCCCTCGGGTCCGGTGACGAGCTTCACCGCGCGGCCCGGCAGCGCGATCGTCAACAGTCAATATGCGATTCAGTCGAATCCAATCGGTCTTGCATTTTCGATCAACGGGGTCGCTCAAGGCATGACGCCGCAGAGCTTTGCGCCGATGTTTTCGGCGGCCGCTTATGCGATTACGTTCACCCCGACGAACGGGAACGCCGCCTACACGTATATGACGGATCAAACCGCCGACGGCAACAAGATCGTCTATTACAATCAGAACGCCGATACGAGCGGCTCGATCAGCTCGGTCTCGGCGAGCGCGATCTCTCGCACGCCGCAAAGCATCATGAACCAGAGCATGACCGGAACTCCGCGCTTCGGCGTGGCGCGTCGCGGCGGACGTCCGCTCTACAGTTCTACCCGCGTCGCCGTGCATTATCTGGCCTCGGCGCTCGTGATGGGCGGGCGACACGCGCAAGACGTCGAGCGCTTCGAGGGCGTCGCGCGCGCGGTCCCGATCGGCTTCGAGCGTGACGGTCAAATCACGCGGATCGCCGACGTCCCGTCGGGTCAGAGCGTCGTCTCGCTCGTCGCGCATCTCAAGAGCCACTCCGAGGTCGTCGGCGCCGAGCCGTTGCAACTGCGCTACAAGACGAGCTCGATCGCGGTGACGCCGAACGACACGAACTTTAATAATTACAATCAGTGGGACATGTTCAGAATCGGCGCGCCGAATGCGTGGGGCTACTCGGAAGGGACGCCGCAGGCCGGCAATACCCCGAGCCCGTCATCCTGCACGATCACCTCCGGCAGCGTTCCGACGCCGAATCCGGCGGTTGCCGGGATCGCGATCGCGATATTGGATACCGGGATCGACAACAACCTTCGGGACCTTCAGGGCGGCAAGGTCGTCTACGGTGAGAAGGTCATCGATGGGGTCGTCACCTGCGGCGTCGCCGCGGCTCAGGACACCGATGGTCACGGCAGCAACGTGGCGGGGATCGCCGCCGCCGACACCAACAACGGCTTGGGCTTCGCGGGGGTCGGCTTCAACGTCAGCATTCAGACCTACAAGATATTCAACGACGGTCCCAGCGACTCGATCGGCGCCCAAACCGGTGACGAAGCACAAGCGATCTACGATGCGGTCGCGCACGGTGCGCGCGTGATCAGTTTGAGCTTGGGTGGGCCGCAGACCGGCGGCTTCGACCCGGTCGAGCGCGATGCGATCGAGTACGCGGTCAACAACAACGTCGCCGTCGTCGCGGCGGCCGGCAACGAGAGTGCGACGACGCTCGACCTTCCGGCGGGGTACGACGGGGTGATCTCGGTCGGTGCGACCTCGCTCAACGATAGCGCGAATCCGAAGACGTATGCCAATCCACCCGGCGACCCCGACGTCGTCGCAAGTTACTCGAATTATGGTCCGCGCTTGACGGTCGTCGCACCGGGCGGCGATCCGCCGTCCTGCGAGTTCGCCTCCACGCCGACTTGCAATACGAGTCCGCCGCCCGGCTATCCGCCGTACACAGGCGTCGACATCCTGCACTGGATAGAGAACCTCTATACGACGACGCCGTTCGATCCGACCCAAGCTTGCAGCAACGTCAACGATTGCAAAGCGCTCTTCGCCGGAACTTCGCAGGCGACGCCGCACGTCTCGGGCGCGGTCGCGTTGATGCTCTCGAGGAATCCGAATCTCACCGTCGCGCAGATCACGCAGATACTGCAGTCAACCGCCGACGACATCGGCGATTCGCGCCAGGGTCACGGGAGGCTTAACGTCTATCGCGCGATGGCGCAGGTCGTCGGCGACTCCGGGCCGAGCAACGGCTTACCGCTTCCTGCCAACCCGAACTTCGTGGCGATCGCCTATACGAACTCAGGCGCGGTCAACGCGGCTCCCGCGATCATCGATCAGACCTACATCCACGGCGTCCCCATCGCGCACGACGGGACGTTCCGCATCGCCGACGTCCTCTCGACGGCCGGCACCTACAAGTGTGCGGTGTGGGCCGACCTCAACGGCGACGGCAGGGTCGATGCGGGCGATTGGTTCGGCGTCGCGACCGGTTCTGGGACGGGGAGCACGCCGTGCACCGGGGTGACGGGAATCGTCGCTCACCCGGTCACGACGAACAGCTTCATGCTTCCCTGACGGTAACGGATACAATCGCTTGAAGCGTTCTCGTTTTTTCCCGGCCGCCGCGGCGATATTCGGCGCCGGCACGCTAGCTGCCGGCTGCACCATCGAACATCGCCCCGGCCCCCTGCCGGAACCGACCCCGGTCTGTGCGGCGGCCTTCACGCGCAACGTCCTGGCGACCAGCGCTCCGACTACATCACCGAGTCCGATACCGGGGCCGTCTGGCCCGGTGACGAGCTTCACCCCGCGGCCCGGCAGCGCGATCGTCAACAGTCAATATGCGATTGGTTCGAATCCCGCCGGCCTTGTCGTCAAGGTCAATACGGTGGCTCAGGGTGTAACGCCGCAAACCCTTACGCCGGCGTTTTCGGCGGCCGCCTATGCGATCACGATCACGCCGAGCGATTGCGCGTCACCCTACACGTACACGACGGATCAAACCGCCGACGGGAACAAGACCGTCTATTACAATCAGAACGCCGACACGAGCGGCTCGATCGGCTCGGTCTCGATGAGCGCGGTCGCTCGCACGCCGCAAAGCATCATAAACCAGAGCATGACCGGAACTCCGCGCTTCGGCGTGGCGCGACTTGCCGGACGTCCGCTCTACAGTTCTACCCGCGTCGCCGTGCATTATCTGGCCTCGGCGCTCGTGATGGGCGGGCGGCGCGCGCAAGACGTCGAGCGCTTCGAGGGCGTCGCGCGCGCGGTCCCGATCGGCTTCGAGCGCGGCGGTCAAGTGACGCGGATCGCCGACGTCCCGTCGGGTCAGAGCGTCGTCTCGCTCGTGGCGCATCTCAAGAACCACTCCGAGGTCGTCGGCGCCGAGCCGTTGCAACTGCGCTACAAGACGAGCTCGACCGCGGTGCTGCCGAACGACACGCACTTCAACAACTACGAACAATGGGACATGTTCAGAATCGGCGCGCCGAATGCGTGGGGCTACTCGGAAGGGACGCCGCAGACCGGCAATACCCCGAGCCCGTCATCCTGCACGATCACCTCCGGCAACGCTTCGACGCCGAATCCGGCGGTTGGCGGGATCGCGATCGCGATGTTGGATACCGGGATCGACAACAACCAACAGGACCTTCAGGGCGGCAAGGTCGTCTACGGTGAGAAGGTCGTCGATGGGGTCGTCACGTGCGGCGTCGCCGCGGCTCAAGATACCGACGGCCACGGTACCAACGTGACGGGGATCGCCGCCGCCGACACCAACAACGGCTTGGGCTTCGCGGGGGTCGGTTTCAACGTCAGCATTCAGATCTACAAGATATTCAACGACGGTCCCACCAACTCGATCAGCGCCAATACCGGTGACGAAGCGCAAGCGATCTACGATGCGGTCGCGCACGGTGCGCGCGTGATCAGTTTGAGTCTTGGGGGCTCGCAGGCGGGCGGCTTCGATGCCGTCGAGCGTGACGCGGTCGAGTATGCGGTTTCGCAGAACGTCGCCGTCGTCGCGGCGGCCGGCAACGAGGCCGCGACGACGCTCGACTTCCCGGCAGGGTACGACGGCGTGATCTCCGTCGGCGCAACCTCACTGAACGATTCGGCGAATTACAAGAACTACGCCACGGCGACCGACGTCATGGCTAGTTACTCGAATGCCGGCCCGCGCTTGACGGTCGTCGCGCCGGGTGGTGATCCGCCGTCCTGCGAGACCTCGAGCACGCCGAACTGCACGGCATACACGGGCCTCGACGACCTGCACTGGATCGAGAACCTCTACACGACGACGCCGTTCGATCCGACCCAAGCTTGCAGCAACATCAACGATTGCAAAGCGCTCTTCGCCGGAACCTCGCAGGCGACGCCGCACGTCTCGGGTGCCGTCGGGTTGTTGCTCTCAAAGAATCCGAATCTCACGGTCGCGCAGATCACGGAGATACTCGAATCGACCGCCGACGACATCGGCGATTCGCGCCAAGGTCACGGGAGGCTCGACCTGTATCGCGCGATGGCGCAGGTCGCCGGGGATTCCGGGCCGAGTAACGGGCTGCCGCTTCCTGCGAACCTGAACTTCGTGGCGATCGCCTATACGAACTCAGGCGCGGTCAACGCGGCTCCCACGATCATCGATCAGACCTACACCAAGGGCGTCCCCGTCGCGCACGACGGGACGTTCCGCATCGCCGACGTCCCTTCGACGGCCGGCACCTACAAGTGCGCGGTGTGGGCCGACCTCAACGGCGACGGCAAGGTCGATGCGGGCGATTGGTTCGGCGTCGCGACGGGCTCGGGGACGGGGAGCTCGCCGTGCACTGGCGCGACCTCGATCACCGCGCACCCGGTCGGCGCGAACTTCATCCTTCCCTGACGTAGAAGTGTTCGATCAATCGATCGAGGCGGTCGAATAGCCGATCGCTTCGAGAACGCGTTGGGTCGCGAGGCCCTCGGCGAACGTCGGCAGATCCGCCGGCTTCCCGTCGATCGCGTTTGCGAACTCGTCCAGAAGCGAGACGAACGGCGGCACGTTGGGATGGAGGGAAGCAAATTGCGCGTGCTTGGGCGGACGCAGGCTCAGTTCCGACGTCTCCTCGGCATCGATCGCGAACATTGTCGCCTCGGCGATGTTCGGCCCGCTTGCGGCGGCGGCTCGCGTCTCGCCGTGGACCGCCAGCGTCGCCGATTCTACGGCGCGCGTGCCGTCCGCGAGTGCCCGGCCGACGAGTCCCTCGCCGTAATCCAGCAGGACGAAGGCGCCGTCGGCGACGTCGCTCGTGAACGTTTCGCCGCCGTGACGCCGTACCGAATTGGCGGTGCGTTCGAATCCCGCGCCGCGATGCGGCGCACGTCCGGCCAGCCAGTTCGTCTGGTCGACGAGGTGCGACAGGATGGCGCCCGTGATGCCGCCGCCGCAGCGACGCTCGAACCACCACGAGTTCTTGCGGTCGGCATCGCGGCGCAGCGACCCCGTGAGAACCGTCGACTCGATCTCGCGCAGCGGCCCGAGGTGATTGTTGTGGATCAACTCGCGCATCGCGATCCGCGAGGGCGTGTAACGAAACTCGTGCGCGATCGCGCAGATCGTTCCGGCCGCCTCGGACGCCTCGAGCATCGCTTCGCACTCGGCGACGTTGAGCCCGAACGGTTTCTCGCAGAGAACGTGCATTCCGCGCCGCAAAGCGAGCAACACCGAGCGCCGGTGGCCGAACGGCGGCGAGGCGACCGACACGACGTCGAGGCCGACCCCGTCGAGCATCGCTTCGATCGACGTGAACGCCTCGGGGATATCACGCTCGCGAGCGATCTCCGCCGCGCTGTTCGGCGATGCAATTGCAACCACGTCGAAGCGGCCTTGCGCGCGATAGGCTGGGACGTGCACCAGCCCGCCGAAGCTCGCTCCAACGACCCCGACCCGCAATCGCCGACTCATACAGCTATCTTTTCCAAAACAACGGATTCCAAAAGCTCGAGCGCGCGCGCGAGTTGGTCATCGGCGATCACGAGCGGCGGCGCGAGCGCGATCGTCTCGCCGCGAACCCCGGACTGGAGCAAGATGAGGCCGCGTTGCAACGCGCAAACGACGCATCGTGCGGCCGCCTCAGCGCTCTCGAACTCGACGCCCCACAGCATCCCGCGTCCCCGGACGTCGACGACGTCGGTGCGCTCGCGTAGACGTTCGAGCCGTTCGCGCATGAACATCTCCTGCCCGCGTGCACGCTCCGGCAATTGCAGACGTTCGATCTCATCGATGTTGGCGAGCGCCGCGGCGCATCCCATCGGATTGCCGAGATACGTTGAGGTGTGCAGCGCTTCGCCGCGAGATGGCTGCCAGGCGTCGGCGGCGCGACGCGCAACGATCGTCGCAGAGATGGGAAAGCCGCCCCCGAGCGCCTTGCCGATGCAAAGTATGTCGGGCCGCACCCCATCGCGTTCGCATGCGAACATCGTCCCGGTCCGTCCGAAGCCGGTGTAGATCTCGTCGAGGATGAGGAGCACGTCGAGTCGGTCGCACAACGCGCGAAGCTCGCGCAGAAAGCCGTCGGGCGGGATGACGATCCCCGCACGGCCTTGGATCGGCTCGACGATGACGGCGCCGACCGTCGCCCGGTCACGAATCACGGCCTTGATTCGGGCGAGCGTTACAGCGGCGCTCGCGGCGTCGCGCCGGTCGGGGAACGCGACGAACGTCGCGGCGTTACGCAACTGGTCGCTCCACGGCGCGCGAAATTTCTGGATTCCGCCGACTTCAAGCGTGCCGTACGAGAGCCCGTGATAGGCGCCCTCGAACGAGACGACGTCGGGTTTCCCGGTCGCGAGCGCGGCGGTCTTGAGCGCGAACTCGACGCTCTCGGCGCCACTCGAGCACAGGAAGATGCGCGCGTCGTCGACCGGTGCGAGCGCCGCGAGCCGCTCGAGCAAGGCGCTCTTGACGTCGCTCGGATGGACGTCGCCCATCCCGTGCGGGAGCCGCATCGCTTGATCGGCGATCGCGCGGGCTACCGCTGGGTTCGCGTGACCGGTCGCGGCGACGCCGAATGCCGACGTCAGATCGAGGTAGCGATTCGCGTCGACGTCGGTCACGGTGGCGCCGTATGCCGACGTCCAAAACACGGGAAAGTCCCCGGCAAGATAGGTGACGCCGCGCGTTTCGAGGCGCGCGAGCCGAGCCGCATGTTCGCGCGACCGCGGCCCAGGGATCTCGCTGTGGATCGACTCGAGTTCGCTCATCCTGTTTTGGTGATAGCGCGAACGAACGGAAGAATCCGCCCGACGCCCCCATGTTCCCCGGCGAGCGAGGGCGCCTGCAACGTCCCCAGGCGCGCGATTTGCGAAGCTCCGCTCGCCACGGCGAGGCCGAGGATGTCGGCACGCCCCGCGTCGTTGGTGGCAAAACCTACGAGCGGGAGCGCGTGTCGCCGCAAGAAACCGAGCGCCTCATCGGCCCCCCCGACCGGATAGAGGGCAAGCGCGCGGGGGACCAGCGGCGGCAATTCTTCCTGCGGCGGATCGATCAGGAGCAGCCCCTGCGCCGCGCCGGCGATGACGGCGCCGCCTCGTTGACTCGCTCGAAACCGTGCGGCGTTCCGTGCGATCGACGTTGGCGGGGAAAGCTCGTCCGAGCCGGCGGGAAATTCAAGCGCGGTCGCCTCGAGTGCTTCGCGCGCGAGCGCGACGAAGCGATCGATCGAAACGTCGCCGTCCCGCTCGACGAAGAGCACGTGCAGCGAGAGGCAACCCTCTCCGTCGTAGAGCAGCGCGTCGCGGATCGCGCCGAGCGCGCACGCACGCGCGCGTTCCGTGTCGACCAGCGATTCGCGCGCTATATACCCGGCGCTCGTGCGATGGCCGAAGGGGACGAAACGCCCATCGGGGGGTGTTTGCGCGCGGATCGCGCGCAGGGACTCGGGCCCGCCGAAGGCGACGACCACGTCGCTTACGGCGAGCCGTTCGAGCGCATGCGGATCGTCGTGGCTCGTCCAGCTTTCGATGCGGAGCGCGGCGCCGAGTTCGGGCCGTTCTTCCGCGAGCGATTGGGCGAAGGCAGCGACCAACCCGTCACTGCGGTCCTTTACGACGACGCGCGACTTGGCGCAGAGCGCGTAGGCGAGCGGCGGGATTGCGACGCCGATCGTCGCCTGGCTCGAAACGATCGTGACCTCTTCGAGTCCGCGGAAGAAGACGTCCGGTCGACCGTCCCGTTCGACGAAGCCGTCGAGGGCTTCGAGCGAACCCAACTCGCCGGCGATCGCGGCCCGCAGCGCCGCAGCCGTAAGTGAACCGAAGAGCCGGTCGAGGGCGTAGTCGACGACGGGTTCCGAGTAGCCCGTCCGCTCGACGATCGCTCGGGTTGCGCGCACCCGCGCCGGGAAGTCGGCATCGCGCCAGCGCGATGACGCGGCGGCGACGGCGTCGACGATGTGCGCCGCGCGCAGCGCGCGAATAAGCATTAGCGATCCGGTCGTGCCGTGGCGTGCGCGCCGAGGAGTTCTTCGGCGTCGAGCGAGCAACCGCGCGGTGGTGCGTCGAGATCTCGTTCGAGCAAGACGATCCCGCCGTCCCGCGCATAGCCGCGATCTTCGGTTTGCACGGCGACGACCGACGAGCGGTTTGCGAGATCGACGTGGCGCAAGAATCCTGTCTCGCCGAAAGCGACCTCGCGGCCGTCGCCGTCGACGACGAGGGTGCGCAGCCAGGGCGGCGCGACCTTGACGCGGATCGCCGACGTCCGGCTCGATTCGTCGTCGTAGAGCTGACTCAAGAGTTCGGTCATCCCGTATTCGGCGACGATCGATGTTTGAGGGATCGCGAAGCGATCCTCGAGTCGCGCGTACAGTTCATCGCGCGCGACGACGCGCGTCCGCCCCTTGAAGCCGCCGGTCTCCATGACCCGCGAGCCGGAAAACGCAACGAAGCGCCGTTCGGCCGTTTCGAAGGCATCGAGCGCCGCGACGAACGCAAACGCGGTCCCGGTGATGCAGACGGTCCTGCCCGCGGCGATCGCCGCGTCGAGCGCGTTCGCGAAACCCTCGACGTCCACGCTGTCCCCTTCAAGAAAATATGCCGCCGCGCCGTCGCCGCGTAGGACCGAGGCATGACCGACCATGTAGCCGAGCGAGGAATGCTTTCGAAAGCGCGGATTCGGAACGAGGTTGAGAAACCGGATCGGCGCGCGGTCGGCAAGGACGAAGCGGTCGAAACCTGCCAGCGACGCCGCATCGTAGAGCGTCGCACGCTCGACGAAATGCCGTCCCGAGCGCGCGACGGTCGTTCCGCTGGTATGAAACTCGAGTTCCGCGAGCGCGACGTCGAACGTCGCCAAGACCGCGTCCTTGAAGGCACTCGAGGGGACCGCCGGGATCTCGCGCCACGTAGCGGGCGGCCGCTCCTGCGAGTAGCCGCACGCCGCAGCGAACCGCGCATACGGTTCGTTGCGCTCGACCTGATGGAGAAAGAGCGCGCGCGCGTGTTCGTCGAACGCAGGATCGTCGCATCCGACCCCGCCGGCGCTCCAATCGGCGATCGTCGCCAGCAGGCGCGCGTCGAGTTCGGCCGCGCTCATCTACGGACTCCTACCCGCCAGCGGGGCGCCTTTTCGCGACGAGATCAGCCCGCTGTTGAAACCTCCGATCGAAAGGCCGCTGTCGAAACGCGCCGACTCGACCTTGATGCAGCGGTCGACGACGACGTCGAGCCCGGCTTCGTCGGCGATTCGAATCGCTTCATCGTTGATGACGCCGTATTGAAACCAGATCGCCTTCGCACCGGCGGCGACGGCGTCGCGCGCGACCTGCGGCGCGTCGGCGGCCTTGCGGAAGACGTCGACGATGTCGGGCGCTCCGCGTTCTTTCACATAGTCGCCGAGCGACGGATAGGCCTTGACGCCGTCGATCGCCGCGACCGCCGGGTTGATCGGTGTGACGTCGAGGCGCCCGCGCGTCCGCAGATAGGAGAAGACGAAGTACGACGGCCGCGTCGTGTTCGGCGAAGCGCCGACCATCGCTACCGTTCGCGACCGTTCCAAGAGCGCGAGCCGCTGCGAGGGCGTCTCCAAGATCATGCGCCGACCGCTGCTTCTTCGGCGACGCGGCGCGCGGCGCGCAGACCGTGCTCGAGATCCCAGATGAGATCTTCGACGTCTTCGAGCCCGACGGAGAGACGGATCATCTCGGGCGTCACGCCGCTCGCGCGCATCTCCTCCTCGCTGAGCTGCTGGTGCGTCGTCGACGCGGGATGAATGACCAGACTCTTCGCATCGCCGACGTTCGCCAGATGGCTCCAGAGTTCGAGCGCTTCGATGAAGGCGCGCCCGGCGTCGCGCCCGCCGCGCAATCCGAAGGTGAAGATGGCGCCGGCGCCGTCGGGGAGATATTTGCGCGCGAGCGCCCGATACGGCGAGCCCTCGAGCTCGCTGAAATTGACCCACGCGACTTCCTCGCGTTTGGCCAGCCACGTCGCGACGGTCCGCGCGTTTTCGACGTGAGCCTTCATCCGTAAGGCGAGGGTCTCGGCGCCTTGCAGGAGCAGCCAGGCATTCATCGGCGAGAGGCAGGCGCCGACGTCGCGCAAGACCTCGGCGCGGGCGCGCATCAGGAACGCGTACTCGCCGAAGGTCTCGGCGAAGTTCATGTCGTGATACCCGGGGCTCGGCTCGGAGAGCAGCGGATGCTTTCCGGCGCCCCAGGGAAATTTTCCGGACTCGACCAGCACGCCGCCGATGACCGTCCCGTGACCGCCGATGAACTTCGTCGCCGAGTGGACGACGACGTCGGCGCCCCATTCGATCGGCCGGCAGAGCGCCGGCGTCGCGAACGTGTTGTCGACGACGAACGGTATGCCGTGCTCGTGGGCGAGCGCCGCCCACCCTTCGAGGTCGGCGACGTTGCCGAGCGGGTTGCCGATCGTCTCTGTAAAGAGCGCTTTGGTCTTCGGACCGATCGCCGCGCGCACAGCGCCGAGATCGTCGCCCGCGACGAGCGTACAGTCGATCCCCATCCGCTTCAAGGTGACGGTGAACTGCGTGACCGTCCCGCCGTAGAGGCTTGCGCTTGCAACGATGTGATCGCCCGCTTGCGCGAGCACGAGGATCGTCGAGAGTTGGGCCGCGAGCCCGCTCGCCGGCGCGACCGCGCCGAGACCGCCTTCGAGGCTCGCCATCCGCTCTTCGAAGGCGGCGACCGTCGGGTTGCCGATCCGGCTGTAGATGTTGCCGTAGGTCCGCAACGCGAACAATTCGGCGGCGTGCTCGGTCGAGTCGAAGACGAAGCTCGTCGAGAGGTAGATCGGCATGGCGCGCGCGCCCGTCGTCGGGTCGGGCGGCGTCCCCGCGTGCAACGCACGCGTGCGAAACCCAAATGCATGATCGTCCATCCAGCCTCGGTTCGACGTACTGCTCCGCACGTCCATGTGCTCCCGCACTCCGGGCATCCGTGCCCGTCGGGGCCGCCGCTCCGCACGTCCGTATGGTCCCCAGGTACAGGGCCGTAGGAATCTGGGGCGAACCGCCTGCGTTGGCTTTTCGTTAAATACCGTCTCGTTTGGAAAAAGAGGACGTTTGAGGCAACCGGTCCCGTCGCGCGCGCTCGCTTTGCTTGGCTCGACCTGTGCCTGCGCGCTGCTCGTGGCGTACCTCGGCGGTGCCGATGCTACCGCGCAAATCGTTCCGCCCAATCCCGTCCCGACCGCCACTCCCATCCCGAGCGTGACGCTCAATCCCGTCCCGCCGGCCGCCTCACCCGTTCCGACCGCAACCCCGCCGCCGCCGCGCGGCCGCCGCGGTCGTCCCGGCCCGTCTTCGAGTCCCAAGGGTCCCGAGCCGACGGCGACGCCGACGTCACCGGCGTTCGCTTCGCTCGACGGCACGTGGGAAGTGCAAGTGCAATACAGCGATCACACGACGTACTCGTACTTCGATTTGCTCCAAACGACGAGCACGCTCGCCGGCAATTGGCGCTACGAGGCGAAGAAGTACCCGCTCGACGGGACCTACGACGGGCGTCTCATCAAGATGGTCGTGAAGTTTCCTAAAGGGAACGTCACACTGTCGGGTTACGTCGAGAACGCGACGGACATGGTCGGTCTCGCCGATTTCAACGACGGCAAGCCGCCGGTCGCATTCACCGCCGAACATCGCCAACTCCCGAGCAAGAATTTGCTCAATCGCGGCGAGCCCGAAGCCGGCGGCGGACGCCGGCGTGGCGGCGGCGGCGGCGGAGCGAACCCGCAACCACTGCCGACGCACTCCTAAAACTTGAAGTAGACAAACGGTGCGGCCTGGCCGCTGACCGAGAGTAACTCGAGCGCGAGCAAGAGCCCGGCGAGCGCGCCGCCGTAGACGAGCGGTCGCGTTCGCAGGGTTTTCGGCGTCCAGCCGCGTTCTTGCGCGTACGCTACGCAGGCGGCGATCGCGACCGGGACGAGCACCCACGGCGTCAAGAGCCACGGACCCGCGCCGCCGGCGAGCGCGGCGCGCGCGATCGCGATCGCCTCGCCGAAGTTCTGCGCCCGAAAAAGAATCCAGCCGAAGCAGACGAGCACGAACGTCGGCACGACGCGGCCGATCCAAGCGAAACTTCGTATGTCGGCCGGCGGGGGCTGCGGAGGGCGCTCGCCGCGCCGTTCGAGACACAGAAGCGCGCCGTGATATCCGCCCCAACCGACGAACGTCCAGCCGGCGCCGTGCCAGAGGCCGCCGAGGAGCATCGTCAGCATGATGTTGCGATAGGTGGCGAGCCGTCCGTGACGATTACCGCCGAGCGGGATGTAGACGTAGTCGCGCAGCCACGACGACAGCGTCATGTGCCAGCGGCGCCAGAACTCGCTGATCCCGGCCGCGAGATACGGCCGCCGGAAGTTCTGCGGAAAATCGAAGCCGAGCAGTCGCGCACAGCCGATCGCAATGTCGCTATAGCCCGAGAAATCGAAATAGATTTGGAAGGCGAACGCGAGGATGCCGCTCCAGGCCGCCGGCGCTCCCGGATGCGCTGCGGCGGCGCCGAAGTACGCGTCGGCGACCGTTGCGAGCTGATCGGCGATGACCGTCTTCTTGACGAGGCCGAGCGCGATCTCGCCGAACCCGCGTAAGACTTCGCCCGCGTTCGGCCGGCGCCAACCGTAGAGTTCGCCGAAAAAGCGCTCGGCGCGGACGATCGGCCCGGCGAGCAATTGCGGGAAAAACGCGATGTAGAGTGCGTAGTCGAGCGGATCGCGGATCGCGAGGATTCGGCCGCGGTAGACGTCGGCTAGATACGAGATGCTTTGGAACGTGTGGAAGCTGATCCCGATCGGAATGATCCACGCGACGAGCCACGGATCGCGCTCGAGGCCGGCGAGCGCGGCGAGCGTGCCGGTGGAGAAGTTGGCGTACTTGAAGACGCCGAGAAACGCGAGGTTCGCCGCGACCCCCGCGATCAAGAGCGGCCGGCGGCGGCTCGAGGGAACCCGCGCCATCCAGCGAGCGATGAGATAGTCGCTGACCGTCAATCCGATGAGAAAGACGACGTACCACGCGTTCCAGCGTGAGTAGAAATACCAACTCGCGCAAAGCAGCGCGATCGAGCCCGCGCGTCTGGGGCCTATCCAGGGCCGTTGGAGCGCATAGAACAGCGCGGCGACGAGCGCGAAGAAGATGAAGAATTCGTAGGATTGAAACGCGATCGGATTTCCGGCGCCGAACGCAACGGCGAGGTTGAATGGTCGCACCTGATGGGCATCCGTGCCCGGTGCGACACTAGCCCCTTCCTGGGGCGTCGGCGGTGGCCGCACCCCTTGCGCATTCACGCGCGCTTCCGGGGACATCGGCCGCGCCTCATGGGCATCGGTGCCTGGTGTGGCACCACGCCCCTCCAGTGCCGTCGCAACATCGCGTCCCAATCGCGTGCTGAAGCGTTCCATTCCGTCGGCGTTGAGGTGATCGTGGTCGGCGAAGAGCAACGGCACCTCGAGCGCGAGATAGGGTCCCTGCGGCAGGAACGCGGCGACGCCGTTGCGGGCGAGGGCGGCGAGTGATCCGCCGAGCGGAGCGGGCGACGCGTCACGATGCGCCGGGCGCGTCGGGATGCGCACGAAGATGACGGGCGTCGCGGTCGCGCGATAGCGCGCTGCAAGTGCGCCGAGCCATTCCGTGCGATAGCGCGCGTACGACGGGCTTGCCGTCGGAATGCGCAGGACTTGTTGCACGATCTCGACACGCTCGGCGGGAGCGACGCCGGCCGGATACTCGATCGTACCGCGCGCGAAATCGACGCGCAATCCATCGAGCGACTCGGAGCGGGGGTGCGCCTCCGTGAGCGACGCCCCGTCGAGCGACGAGCCTTTCGCCGCGCGCAGCGCGGCGAGGCGTCCGAGCGGATCGGCCAGGAGGGCTTGGACGTCGTCGCGCAGCAGGGGCCCGCGCAGCAGCAGCGCGAGCAGCTCGTCGAAGCGCAGGCGCACGTCGCTGAAGGTGCGCGCGATCGTCCACGCGTCGCGCGGCGTCGTTTCGAAGACGACGTAACGCAGATCGAAGGGACGGTCGTCGCCGTCGAGGCTGCCGATCGCCGAGTCGTCATCGGCGTAGGTGTCGACCGGCACGACGATCGCGCGGAACCGGTCGGCGCCGGGATCGGCGGCGCGGGCGAGATAGAGCCAGCAGCGCGGCGTCGTCCCCGGGACCGACCCGTCGACGAACCGGAGGCCGCCGGCGGCGCGCTCCGATGCGGCCGGGTCGAGCCCCGAGAAGATGCGCGAGTCGCCCAGGACCAGGACGTCGCGCCGCCGGTCGGCGGGGAAGGCTCGTAGCCGCCCCACCGTCGCCTCGAAGCTGCCGGCGCTCGAACTCGGGTCGAGCAGCGGGCGGTACGCGGGGGTCCAGAAGAGCAGGAGGTCGGCCGCGAGGAAGCCGGCCAGGGCGAAACCCAGGGCGGCGAAGACGGTTATGGCCTGAGGCGGATGTCGCCGATCGGCGGGCCCCACCCGGCGCCCGTACGCCGACGGGCACGGATGCCCTAGGTCCGGCGAAGCCTCCGCCTTGCGCCCGGTGTTATGATTGGACGGCTGTGAAAGAGAAGATCCACCCCACGTGGCACCCTGAAGCTCGCGTCCAGTGCGCGTGCGGGCACGCGTTCACGACGGGCTCGACGTTGAAAGAGATCCACGTCGAGATCTGCTCGGCCTGCCATCCGCTGTTCACCGGAACGCAGAAGTTCATCGACACGGCGGGACGCGTCGACAAGTTCAATCAGCGCATGGCCGCCGCGCAACGCAAGCAAGACGAAGCCGCGGAGCGCAAGCGCCTTAAGGAAGAACTCGCCGCTTCGGAAGCGTGACGATCAACCTCGACCGCCTGGAGGCGCTCTCGAAGCGTTTCGACGAGATCGATTCCGAGTTGGCCAACATGGCGGGCGGTTTCGATCAGGCGAAGTCTACCGCTCTGGGCAAAGAGCGCGCGATGCTGAGCGAGACGGTCGAGGCATATCGGGAGCATCGTGACCTGCTGCGGGAGATCGCGGCGAACGATGCGCTCTTAGCCGAGAGAGGCGACCCGGCGATGCACGAGCTCGCCGAAGAGGAAGCGAAAGACCTCCGCAAACGGCGAGCCGAGATCGAGGCGCGCCTCACCGAATTGCTCCTGCCACGCGATCCCAACGACACCAAGGACGTGTTCATCGAAATTCGCGCCGGGGCCGGCGGCGACGAAGCGAGCCTCTTCGCGGCCGAGTTGGCCCGGATGTATGCGCGCTACGCGGAGTCGCTGAAGATGAAGGTCGAGGTTCTCTCGCAGAGCGAGAGCGAAGCCGGCGGCGCGAAAGAGATCGTGCTCGCGGTCAAGAACGGCGAACCGTACCGCTTCTTGAAATACGAGAGCGGCGTTCATCGCGTTCAGCGCGTGCCGGTCACCGAGTCGCAAGGTCGCGTCCATACTTCGACCGCGACCGTCGCCGTCTTGCCCGAGGCCGAAGAAGTCGACGTCGAGATCAACCCGAGCGATCTCGAAATCGATACGTTCAAAGCTTCGGGTGCCGGAGGACAGCACGTCAACAAGACGGAGTCGGCGGTGCGCCTGACGCACAAACCGACCGGCGTCGTCGTTTCGTGCAGCGAGGAGCGTTCTCAGTTGCAGAATCGCACGCGTGCGATGCAGATGCTGCGCAGCGTCTTGCTCGACCGCAAGCAACGCGAGGCCGAGGAGGCGGTCGGCAGCCTGCGCCGCAGTCAGGTCGGGACGGGCGACCGCTCGGAGAAGATTCGGACGTACAACTTTCCCCAAGACCGGATCACCGATCACCGGATCAACGAGAACTTCAGCAATATCCCCGCGGTTCTCAACGGCGATCTCGGGAAACTCGTCGCGCATCTCCAGGCCGACGAGAAGTCCCGCCTGCTCGGCAAGTCCGAGGCCCAGTCCGTCTGACCATCGCAGAAACGCTCCGCGATGCGACGGAGACGCTGCGAGAGTCGAGCGACTCAGGGGCCGCCGACGCGCGGCTCATCTTGGCGAACGTTCTCGGCTGCGAGCGCGACGAGCTGCTCGCGCACCGCGACCGCGCACTGAGCGATGCGCAGCTCACACATTTTGACGCGCTGATCGACGAACGCGAGCGCGGCGTCCCGGTCGCATACCTGGTAGGCGAAGCATGGTTCTACGGCCGCCCGTTCGAGGTGACACGTGACGTGCTCGTCCCGCGGCCCGAGACCGAGCACGTCGTCGAAGCCGCCCTCGACGATCTTCGCGCCCGCCGTAAGGCGGGGCTTCGCGTCGTCGACGTCGGAACCGGCAGCGGGGCAATCGGGGTGACGCTCGCTTGCGAGCTTCCGGACGTGCACGTCATTGCGACGGAGATTTCAGCGGGGGCCCTTGCCGTCGCGCGCCGCAATGCTCGACGCCACGGCGTCGAAGAGCGCTGCTCGTTCCTGCACGGCGATCTTCTGGAACCTCTCGTCGGCAGCGACGCGATCGACTGCATCGTCGCAAACCTGCCGTACATTCCGACCTCGGAGATTCCGCCCGCGCCGAATCCGGTCGCCCACGAGCCGCTCGTCGCCGTCGACGGGGGCCCGGACGGCCTGGATACCTATCGCCGGCTGCTCGCGCAGCTTCCGGGCGTCACCGCTCCGGGCGCAAGCGCCTTCCTCGAAGCCGCGCCCCCGACGATCGAATCGCTCGCGCAGCTCGTCGAGCGCTTACTGCCCGACGCGCACGTTGAAGTCGTCGAAGACTACGCCGGCCTCGACCGTTTCCTCTCGATCTCGTTGCCGCTCTAACGGCGAGCGACGGGGGCCCGACCCGCGCCCGCCGAAGCGAAGCATCCCCTGTATGGCGAAGTATATTTTCTTTACCGGCGGCGTGGTCAGTTCGCTCGGAAAGGGGATAACCGCCGCCAGCCTCGGTCGATTGCTGAAATCCCGAGGGATCACGGTGTCGATTCAAAAGCTCGACCCGTACATCAACGTTGACGCCGGGACGATGAACCCGTATCAGCACGGCGAGGTCTTCGTCACCGAGGACGGTGCGGAAACCGATCTCGATCTCGGGCACTACGAACGCTTCATCGATGAGCCCCTGACGCGCGCGAACAACGTGACGACCGGCCAAATCTACGCCTCCGTGATCGACAAGGAACGGCGCGGCGACTACCTCGGCGCGACCGTCCAAGTGATTCCGCACATCACGAACGAAATCAAGGCCTCGATCACGCGCGTCGCCGAGAAGAGCGGCGCGGACGTGTGCATCATCGAAGTCGGCGGCACCGTCGGCGACATCGAGGGGCTCCCGTTCCTCGAGGCGATTCGCCAAATCCGGTACGACGTCGGCGACGAGAACGTCATGTTCGTCCACCTCACATTGATGCCGCTGCTCGGCGCCGCCGGCGAATTGAAGACGAAGCCGACCCAGCACTCGGTCCGCGAACTGCGAGCGATCGGAATCTCGCCCGACGCGATCGTCGTGAGGACCAACTCCGAAGAGCCGATCGCGATCGAATTGAAGGAGAAGATCGGGCTCTTCTGCGACGTTCCGCCGCGGAACGTCGTCCACAACGGCGATGCCGAGACGACCTATCGCGTCCCGCTCAACCTCGAGCGCGAAGGTTTGGCCGAAGCGGTCCTGCGGAAGCTGCGCCTCGAACCGGGTCCGATCGACCTGGAAGATTGGGCGGCGATGGTCGACCGGGTCACGCACCCCTCGCGCCGCGTTCGCGTCGCGCTGGTCGGCAAATACGTCGAGCTGAAGGACGCCTACATTTCGATCAACGAGGCATTGCAGCACGCCGGGATCGCGCACGACGCGCGCGTCGAGATCAAGCGCATCGACTCGGAGACCGTCGAGGATTCAGGGACCGACGTGCTGACCGGCGTCGACGGCATTCTGGTTGCGCCGGGATTCGGTTCGCGGGGCGTCAAGGGGAAGTTGCGTGCGATCCAATATGCGCGCGAGAAGCGGGTCCCGTTCTTGGGAATCTGTTTTGGGATGCAGTTGGCGTGCGTCGAGTTCGCGCGCAACGTGTGCGGCCTGACGGACGCGATGACGACCGAAGTCGACATGACGACGCCCGATCCGGTCATCGATTTTCTGCCCGATCAGCGCAACCTCGAATTGATGGGCGGGACGATGCGCCTCGGGGCATACGATTGCACGCTCGAGCCCGGGACGCTCGCCGCGCGCGCCTACGGCCGCCGCGACATCAGCGAGCGCCATCGTCACCGTTACGAATTCAACAACCGTTACAAGCCGCTGTTCGAAGAGCACGGAATGATCTTTTCCGGCCACCACGTGTCCGGTCGCGTGACGCTCGTCGAAACGATCGAGCTGTCGCCGTCGCTCCATTCGTGGTTCGTCGGAACGCAGGCGCACCCTGAGTTCAAATCTCGCCCGATCAGGCCTTCGCCGCTCTACCGCGAGTTCATCGGCGCGGCGCTCGGCCACGCGGAGCGCTCGCGCGACCCGGGCGAGATCGCGACCGTTCCGGTCGCCGGCTCCAGCTGACTCCCGACGACCTCACCTTCGTCATCTTGACGATGAACGAAGCGGAAAACTTGCCGCGCATCCTCGAAGGGCTGCCGGCGGGCTCGCCCGTGCTGATCGTCGATGCTGAGTCGACCGACGAAACGGTCGCGATCGCGCGCGCGCACGGTGCTGAAGTCGTCGTGCGCCCATGGGAAGGATTCGTCGGAACTCGGCGCTTCGCACAGAACTTCGTCAAGACGCCGTGGACGTTCATGATCGACGCCGACGAGTTGCTTGACGAATCGCTTCGCGATGCGCTGCTCGCGGTCGACCCGCAGGCGAACGTCGACGGCTACGTCATGCGGCGCCAGACGTTCTTCTGCGGGCGGCCGATCACGGGTTGCGGTTGGGGCGACGAGGCGCCGCTGCGGCTCTTTCGGACGACGCGCGCTTACTTGATGCCGCGACCGGCGGCCGGCGGCCACGCCGACGTGCACGAGGAGTGGCGCGTCTACGGCGACGTCGGACGTTTGCGCGGCACGCTGCTCCACGATTCCTATCCGACCTTGGCGGCCTATTGGGCAAAGTTCGACCGCTACACGAGCCTCGAAGCGATGGGCCTGAAGCCGACGCGATTCGGGGCGATGCGCACGGTCGTGACCGCGTTCGCACGCTTGCCGTGGCTGTTCTTCGTGCGGCGCGGCTATCACGACGGTTGGCGCGGCGCCGTGATCGCTTTCGCCTCGGCGCTCTATCCGGTCGTCTCGCTCTCGAAGGCGATGAGGCCCGCGCCGCGCTGAGCGAGCCGGACGCGAGCCTGCCGGACGTCGCCCTGGATCTGCCGCGGTCGCGTCATATGTCCGCCGGGATGCAGGCATACGCCGACGAGCTCGCGGCGCGGCTGCCGCTGGTCGCACCCGAGATGCGATTCGTCACCTTGCGGCGCGACCGGACGCTGACGCTCGACGAACACATCGGCCTTCCGCTGCGGCTGCGCGCGACGCACGCGCGCCTCTTCCACTTTCTCTCCGTATACGCGCCGCTGTTCGCGCCGCGACCGTACGTCGTCACGATCCACGATCTCATCCACCTCCGATTCCCCGCGCAATTCAAAGCGACGGTCGGGCCCTATTACCGGACCGTCGTCCGTACCGTCTGCGCGCGCGCGGCGCGCGTGATCACCGACGACGAACGGACCGTCGGCGATTTCGAGCGCTTCCTCGGCGTTGCGCCGTCGAAGGTGCGGGTCATCCCGCTCGGCGTCGGCGCGGACTTTCTCGAGGGACCCGAACCGGCACCGCGACAAGGCGGTCGTCCCTACTTTCTATATGTGGGAAACCATCGTCCGCATAAGGACTTGCCGACGCTCTTCGAAGCATGGCAGGCGCTCCCGTCCGACCTCGACGCCGATCTCGTCCTGACCGGACCCGACGACCTGGGGGCCGCCGGGCGCCCGCGGCGCCGAATCGGAGCGCTTCGCTTTGCCGGGGACGTCGGCGTCGCCGGCTTGCGCGATCTCTACGCCGGCGCGCTGGCACTCGTCTCTCCGTCGCTCTGCGAGGGCTTCGGTTTGCCGCTCCTCGAAGCAGCGGCGGTCGGGACGCCCGTGATCGCCTCGAAGGAAGCGCTCCCCGGGACGTTGCGACCGTTCGCGGAGGCCTTCACCCCGCGAGACGTTCGTTCGCTCGTCGAACTGATGTCGCGAGCGGCTCGTTCGCCGGGGCGGCGCGAGGAGGCGCGCCGGTTCGCACGGACGCAAACATGGGATCTGTGCGCGAAGCGGACTGCCGAGGTATATCAAGAGGTCTTGGCCGAAATCGAAAGCCGATGAGGCGGACGTACGACCGATCGCGACGCGTCGCGCTTTTTATTTGCGCGCTCCTGCTTGCGTGGACGCCGGCCGCGGCCGCGCCGCCCCAGCCGCCGGTCGATCGTCCGATGCGCGAAATCGCGCTCGTACTCAACGGCGAGACGCTTCCGACGGAGACGCCGCCCGAGGTCATCGACGGCCGGGTGCTCGTTCCGCTCCGAACGATCTTCGACGCGCTCGGGGTTCCGCTCGTGCGCAGCGGCCACACGATCGCGCTTCACGTCCCGCTCGGCGACGTCGTCCTGACGATCGGGAGCGCGAGCGCGACCTTCAACGACAAGCCGGTAGATCTGGGAGCCCACGTCGTCGAAGTTGACGGTACGACCTACGTTCCGCTCAAGTTTCTCAAGATCGCGCTCGGAGCGAACGCGAGCTATGACGCGCATGAAGCGCGAGTTGAAATCCTCTCCGCGCTCATCGGGCGAGCGACGGCTAGCGAAGCGCCGCGCACCGACGGTGGCATGACGGTCAACGGGATCGCGCAAGCGATCGATCTCAACTCAGCGCCGCCGTCGGTCACCGTGACGCAGGGCAGCGATCAGACGCGGACGATCTCGGTCAACTCGAGTGCCGTGATCTACATCGAGGACGTCACCGTTCACTCGCAGGTCAAAGCGACGCTCGGCGATATTCATGTCGGCGACCAAGTTGCGATTATCTTGACGAAGAACGGAAGCGTTCACGAGATCCACGACTTCTATGGTTCCGACAACGGGACGATCTCGGCGGTCTCGCCGATCGCGATCGTGTTACACGACGGAAAGGTCGTGCAGCCCGCCCGCACCACCGAGGTTTTGCTCAACGGCGCGCCGGCGCACCTCACCGATCTGGCGGTCGGCGACGCCGTCACGGTGCGACGAAATCCGCTGACGAAGGAGATCCGTCAGATCATCGGCTCGCGAACTGCCTCCCCGACCGCGACGGCCGTGCCGATCAACGGAAACGTGAGGATCACCGCGTTCAGTTTTTCGGCGACGCGGCCGTTGCACGCCGGTGAAGGCCTCGACGTCAACTTGGAAGGGACGGCGGGCGGACACGCTTCGTTCGACATCGGGGACTATCTGACGGGCCTCGAGATGCGCGAGGACGCACCGGGCGTCTATCACGGACACTTCACGATCCCCGATCGCTTCAACATCAATCAGGTCCCGGTCTACGGCCATCTCAACCTCGGCGGCGTGGAGTCTCCACGCGCGGAAGCGTCGGGGACGCTCTCTGCCGCGACCACGCCGCCGCAAATTATCGAGGTCGCGCCGTCACCGGGGCAGACGGTCGACAACCCGCGCCCGAACATCTATGCGACGTACTTGGCGCCGGCGCAGATTCCGATCAACGCTTCGACCGCCACGCTGAGCGTCAACGGTCACGACGTGACGTCGTCGGCGACGCGAACTCTGGGCTTCATCACCTACACGCCGGGCGTCGACTACCCCGATGGTCCGATCGCGGTGACCGTCAAGGTCGCGGACGCAGCCGGTAATACGACGGCGCGCACCTGGACGTTCGTCATCAAGACGCATTGATGCCGGGCCACGTTCGATTCGCGCTGGCGGCGGCTCTCGGCATGCTCGCGCTCGGGGGCTGCGGCGGCAGCGGCGGCGCGCCGGGCGGCGAGCAGTTGATCGTGGCGCGCGTCAAAGATGCCGTCGGCCTCGATCCCGCACATCAGACCGACGGTCTCTCGCTCAATATCTCTTCGGAGATCTTCGAAAACCTCGTGCGCTTCAAGCCCGGCAGGTTTGACGTGCTGCCGGGGATCGCCGAGTCGTGGCATTCGAGTGCCGATGGAACGGTTTGGACGTTCAAGTTGCGTCACGGGCTGAAGTTTACCGACGGGACGCCGCTCGACGCGCAAGCAGTCAAGTACAATTTCGATCGCTGGCGCCTCTCGAAGAACCACGGAAACTTTCCGTATCCCTACTGGGCAAGCCAGTTCGGCGGCTTCGACGGGAGAAGCGTCGTCGCGGACGTGACCGCCCCGGCGGCCGACCTCGTCGGCTTTCGCTTGAAGACGCCGTTCGGACCGTTCTTGCGCGATCTCGCAATGCCGTCGTTTGCGATCGGCTCGCCGACCGCGATCGCGAAAGATCCGCAGGCTTTCGAGCTCAAGCCGGTCGCGAGCGGACCGTACGAGGTCGAGGAGTGGGTTAAGGACGATCACATCACGCTGACCGCCAATCCCGGCTGGGAGGGCGCGAAGGTCGCGTACGGCAGCGTGATCGTTCGCGACATCCCCGACCAATCGACGAGCGTGCTTTCGATGAGGAAGGGCGACATCGACATCTTGGTCGATCCCCGCCCCGACGATGCCCGCGACCTTGCAAAGCAGAGCGGGGTCACTCTGTATCGCCAACCGAGCAACAACGTCACCTATCTTGCCCTGAACCTCGAAAAGCCACCGTTCGGCGACGTGCGCGTGCGCCGCGCGATCGCGTATGCGATCGACAAGGCGGCGATCGCCTCGAGCTTCTACGCTTTAGGCGCGCAGGTCGCCGACAACTGGACGCCGCCTGGGATGCTCGGCGAGAATCGCGCCGTCAAAGCCTACCCGCACGACGCCGCACGGGCAAAGAAACTTCTCACGCAAGCCGGTTTCCCAAACGGCTTCGCGACGCAACTCTACTATCCGACTTCGCCCCGGCCATACATGCCCGAGCCGCAGCGCATGGCCGAGGCGATCCAAGCGAACCTGAGCGAGGCCGGAATCAAAGTGACCTTGCAGCCGCTCGAGTTCGCGGTGTTTCTGACCAAGGTTCGCAACGGCGAGCATCCGATGTGCTTGATCGGCTGGACCGGCGACAACGGGGATCCCGACAACTTTATGTACGATCTTCTCGACCAAGACAGCGCGGTCAAAGGCGAAGCCCAAAACTTTTCGTTCTGGCGGGACCCGGCCTTTCACGCCTTGATGCTCGCCGGTCAGCAGACGGTCGATGAGAAGAAGCGCGCGGCGATTTACGCTCGGGCCAACGCCATGATCTACGATCAGGTTCCGGCAGTTCCGATTTCCCACTCGGTTGTCTCGTTTGCGGCGAAGTCGTCGATCGGCGGAATCGTCCCGCGTCCGGACTCCATCCTGAACTTCGAACTGATGAAGCCGAAAGGCAATCCATGAGCGAGCAGGATGCCAACTGCATCTTTTGCAGGATCGTCGCAAAGGAGATTCCGGCGCGTGAAATCGCGCGGAGCGACGATGCGATCGTCATCGCCGACGTCAATCCGAAGGCGCCGACGCACCTCTTGGTCATTCCGACCCGCCATGTCGAGAATTTGGGAGACTTTACGGCCCAGGCGCCCGCGAGCGAAATCGGCAGTCTGTTTGCGCTGGCGGCGAAGGTTGGGCGCGAGGCGCCGGGCGAGGGTTACCGCGTCGTCGTGAACGAGGGCCCTGACGGTGGCCAGACGGTCTTCCACCTGCACCTCCACGTGTTGGCAGGGCGCCACATGAACTGGCCGCCGGGATAGCCATCGTGCAGCGAGTTGGAGCGTTCGAGTTCGATTCGGGGCGGCTGACGCTGGCGCGTAACGGTGAGTTGGTGCGCCTCCCGCGGAAAGCGCTCGAACTGTTCGCATTGCTGGCACGCGAGCCGGGGACGCTGGTCACGAGTCGCGCACTGCGAGATGCGCTGTGGCCCGACGGATTCATCGAGGACAAGAACCTCACCCAGCAAATCTACGTCTTGCGCCAGGCCCTCGCGGCCGACCGGCGCATTCGTATCGAAAATCTCCCGCGCCGCGGGTATCGGCTGACCGCCCCGCCGAGCGGCTCCGATGCGATCGACCCCCGGCGAGGATTCGGCCGGCTTGCTCTCCGCTGGACGGCGCTCGGCTTCGCCGCCGCGATCACGCTGGGAATGGCGCGCGGCGCCGCGCACACTTCGCCGCAGACGCAACTGCCGCAAGCTGCGGCCGAAGCGTATGCTCGCGGAATGCTGCAGTGGGAGCGGCGCGACCCCGGAAGCCTCTCGAACGCCGAACGCGAATTTCGCCGTACGATCCGCCTCGCGCCGGGCGATGCGCGCGGCTATTCCGGTTTGGCGCTCGTCGAAGTGATTCGTGGTTCCCGGATGGAGAGCAAAGACAAGCTCGACATGTCCGCTCAAAATGCGGCGTACGCGCGTGCGACGACGTTCGTTCGGGCCGCGCTGGCTCGCGATTCGCGTAACGCCGATGCATTCGACGTCCTCGGGCTCATCGCCGACCTTCGCGATCGCGACTTGGGGCGAGCCCAGGAACTGTTCCGCCGCGCGCAGGCGCTCGACGAGCGCAACGTCTACGCGCACGTTTGGCGTGGGATCACGCTCTTGAGCGCGGGTCGCTTGGACGAGGCGCTCCCTGAGTTGACGCGCGGCGAACAACTGGCGCCGGGTTCGATAACGGCGGCGTCCTGGCTCGCGTCCGGCGAGTACTATCAGCATGCCTTTGACGCGGCGGCTCAGCAGTTCCGGGCCGTCCTCGAGATCGACTCGAAGAACTCCGAAGCCGAGTTGTACCTCGCTCACATCGACGAAGCGCGGCACGACTATGCACATGCCGAAAAGCGGCTGCTGGCATTGAGCGCCCGGATCCCGGCGTCCGAGCGCGTTCCGATGCTCGCCCGGCTCGAAGCGTTGCGCGGTCGCGTGGAGAGTGCGCGCCGGCGCTTGGCGGCGATCCCGAAGACGAAGAACGTCGATCCGGTCGAGCTTGCGTCCGCTCAACTTGCGATCGGCCAAAGGGGCGCCGCCCTGGCGACGCTCAAGCGCCAGCCGGCCTCGAAGCGTGCCGATATTCGAAATGAATTGCGTTGGGACGCGCGCTTCGCGGCGTTGCGGCAGCTCGCGCGCGAGAACCGAATCGAAAGCGTGGATTGACCGTAGGGAGGGCCCTGTGCTAAGGTTGGTCCGGCGCGGCAGCTTGGCGCGCTAAATTTATGCTGCGGCGAACCCGCGGGCGAAGGGAGGGTTGTTCATAATGGAAGTTCGCGTTGCACCCGGCGAAACGATCGAAAGTGCATTGCGGCGCTTCAAGAAAGCGACCCAAAAAGCCGGGGTTCTCGCCGAAGCTCGCAAGCACGAGCACTACGAGAAGCCCAGCGTCCGTCGCAAAAAGAAGTCCGCCGCGGCGCGGAAGCGTCGCACCTAGAGCGTGACGCTTAAGGATCGCATCGGGACCGAACTCAAAGAGGCGATGAGAGCGCGGGATCAAGTGCGGGTCGACACGCTGCGCTCCGCGCTCTCCGCATTTTCCTATCGGAAAATCGAGTCGGGCCGCGAACTCGAGGAGAGCGAGCAGATCGAGGTCGTGCGCAAGCTCGTCAAGCAGCGCACCGACTCGATCGACGAGTTTCGCAAGGGCAACCGCCAGGATCTCGTCGACAAGGAAACGCGCGAGCGCGAACTCCTCGGCGCGCTCCTGCCGCCGCAGAAATCGATCGACGATCTGCGGCCGATCGTCCGCGAAGCTGTAGCCGCTTTGCCCGAAGCTCAGCGTAATCAGGGCGCCGCGATGAAGGTCCTCATGCCCCAACTCAAAGGTGAAGCCGACGGCAACACGATCCGCCAACTGGTTTTAGAAGAGCTCGGGAGGCTCTAGGGGACGGCGCAACTTAGCTACCCGCGCCGAGTAGGCACAGATATGGTACGTCGTCTGAGCCGAGTGATCTGCGGACTGGCGATGGTCGGTGGGCTCGCGGGATCGCTTGCGGCCGCCGTTCGGGCGGCGCCTTCGGGCGAGATCATCGTCGTTCCGATCGATGGAACCGTTGACGAGGGGATGGCGCACGTCGTCCAGCGCGCCGTCGCGCAGGCCAACGCCGACCACGCCGCCGGCCTCGTCCTCGACGTGAACACTCCCGGCGGGCTCGTCTCATCGGCCTTCGAAATTCGCGACGCCCTCTTTGATGCCCAGGTGCCGACGCTGGCATATGTTTCGAGACGTGCGTTTTCGGCGGGCGCGCTGATCACGCTCGCGGCGCGCAAGATCGTGATGGCGCCCGGATCGAGCATCGGTGCGGCGGAGCCGATTCCGAAGACGATCAAGACGGTCTCCGCGCTGCGCGCGGAGTTCGCATCGACCGCGCTGCGCAACGGCCGCAACCGGCTCATCGCCGAGGCGATGGTCGACGCCAACGTCGACCTGCCGGCATATAAGCGGGCCGGCGCGATCCTGTCCCTCACCGCCGACGACGCAAAACGCGCGCACATCGCCGATGCCGTTGCGCCGACGTTTTCCGCCGCCCTCGCGGACGTCGGTATGAAAGGGACGCTGGTCCACGTCGGTTACACCTGGGCCGAGAACTTGGCGCGGATTGCCACGACGCCCGAGATCAGCGGACTCCTGCTCTCGCTCGGCGTGCTCGGCCTCTTGATCGAGATGCAGACCTTACACGGCATCGCCGGGACGCTCGGCATCCTCGCGCTAGCCTTGTTTTTCGGGACGCACATCTATGCCGGCTTCTCGAATTCGCTCGTCGTCGGCCTCGCAGTGCTCGGCGTGATCGCGATCCTGCTCGAATTGCACGTCGTCCCCGGTCACGGCTTCGCCGGTATCTTTGGGATGATCGCGCTCGTCGCCGCCGTCATCCTCGCCTTCGGGATCGCGTTCTTCGCTCAGGCGCTGCAGGCGATCGCGATCGCGATCGTCTTTTCGGCGGTCGCCTTCTGGGGCGCGACACGTATCTTTCCGGAGAGCGCGTTCTTCAAGAGGATCACGCTCTCGGCGGTGCAAGGGCCGGAGTATGTTGCCAGCAGAGACTTCGGTTCGTTCTTGGGACGGACGGGCGTTGCGACGTCGTTCTTGCGCCCGGCCGGGGTTGCGATGATCGATGGGAAGCGCCTGGATGTCTTGACCGAAGGCGATTTCGTTTCGGCCGGTTCACCCGTCCGCGTCACGCGCGTCGAGGGCGCGCGCATCTTCGTCGAGCGCTTAAGAGAGTAAGGAAGTGGATAACTCCATGGGTGTCGTCTTAACTGTCGTCATCATCGTCGCGATCATCGTCGGGTTCTTTGTATTCCTCTACTATTTTCCGTTCGGCTTGTGGATCAGGACGCTCGCCGCCGGCGTGCCGCTCTCGATGATTTCGTTGATTCGGATGCGCCTGATCGGAATCCAGCCGAGCGTCATCGTCAACAACCTCGTGCGAGCGCGCAAAGCCGGTCTGCCGTTGACGGTCGATCAAATGCAATCGCACTACCTGGCCGGCGGAAACGTCGAAAAGGTGACGTTCGCATTGATCGCGGCACAACGAGCGCAGATTCCGCTCGAATGGCAACGTGCCGCGGCGATCGATCTCGCGGGTCGGGACGTTCTCGATGCGCTCGTGACCTCGGTCAATCCAAAGGTCATCGAGACGCCGACCTTCCAAGGCGTCGCGCAAAACGGAATTCAGCTCAACGTCAAAGCGCGAATCACGGTGCGCACAAACCTCGATCGCTACGTCGGAGGCGCCGGCGAGCCGACGATCGTCGCGCGCGTCGGTGAAGGCGTCGTTTCGGCGATCGGCGCCGCAATCGATCACAAAGAGGTCCTCGAGTACCCCGACAAGATCTCGAAGGCGGTTCTCGCTAAGGGGCTCGACGCCGGAACGGCGTTCGAAATCGTCTCGATCGACATCGCCGACGTCGACGTCGGAAAGAATATCGGTGCGGAGTTGCAGACGGCGCAGGCCGAAGCCGACCGTCGGATCGCGCAAGCGAAGGCGGCCGAGCGGCAGTACAGCGCGCAAGCGGCCGAGCAAGAACAGAAGGCCGAAACGCAGGCGATGCGTGCCAAGGTCGTCGCCGCCGAGGCGCAGATCCCCGAAGCGATCGCGCAAGCCTTCCGCGAAGGGCACCTGGGAGTGATGGATTATTACCGGCTCAACAACGTCAAAGCCGACACCGAGATGCGCAGCGCGATCGGGACCGGCGTGACGCCCGAGCAAGCGAGTCAGGGCACCCAGCCGATCCCGCCCGGCACGCCGCTGCAGTAGTGGCCCACAACGACGTCCCGTGGGGACTGATCTGGTTCGCCTTCATCGCCATCGTGTGGCTCTTTCAGGGCTTGGCGAGGCTCGCGAAGGCAGCCCAGCGCCAGACCGTAGCCTCCAAGGCAAAGGCGGCGGCCGTCCGCCCCCAGCCGATCGCCGACCGGGTCGCCGCCGCTTCGGCGTCGGCGGCCGCCGCAGCGGCGGCGAACGTGCGCGCCGTGGCCCCGGCCCGCCCGGCGCGCACGCCCCAACCGATGGCGCCTCCGCCACCCGCGCGGAGGGCGCCGGACGCCGTCTCGCCCGGATTGCCGGGGAGGGTCGGCCACGAGCCGGTGCACATTCGGCATGCCGCGCAGTTGCTGGCGCCGTTCAAACATCCCAATCGCTTGCTCGCTTCACTCGTCGTGGCAGAAGCTCTGCGACCGCCCCTCGGCCTGCGATCGTTCGATCAGCGCTGAGCCGAGGGTACTTCTGATTGGCTGACTACACGGTCGAGCTCTCGAGCCTGCGCGATACGCTCAGTTTCTGCGGCCATCTCGACGGCAATTTGACGGCGCTCGAGTCGCTCGTTCCGGTGACGGTTCGTTTGGAAGGCGACAAGCTGCACGTGAGCGGCACGCCCGAGGACGTCGCGTCGGCCGAGAGAATTCTCGGCCGGATGCGCGCGGCCGCCGATCAAGGCGCGCAGCTCACGCCCGATGACGTTGCGCTCGCCGCCCGCGAAGCGCTCGCGCAACGCTCGCCGCGGCACCATCCGAAGACGCTGATAACGACGCATCGCGGCCGTGAGATCCGGCCGAAGACGTCGGGTCAGCGCGCCTTCGTCGAAGCGATCGAACGGCATACCCTGACGGTCGGCATCGGTCCGGCGGGCACCGGGAAGACGTTCCTCGCGATCGCGGCGGCGGTGCGGGCGTTGCAGCAGCGGCAAGTCGCCCGCATCATTCTTTCGCGTCCGGCGGTGGAAGCGGGCGAGAAACTCGGCTTTCTCCCCGGCGACCTCCGCGAGAAGGTCGATCCATACCTACGGCCGGTCTACGACGCGCTCTCGGAACTGCTCGACGATGCCGTCGTCGCCAAGTTTCTCGAGCGGGGAACGATCGAGGTTGCGCCGCTCGCCTACATGCGCGGACGCACGCTCTCCGATGCGTACGTCATCCTCGACGAAGCGCAGAACGCGACGCGCGAGCAGTTGAAGATGTTCTTGACGCGGCTCGGCGACGGGTCGAAGATGATCGTAAACGGCGACGTCACCCAGATCGACCTTCCGCGCGGCGTCCGCTCGGGGTTGCTCGACACGCCTAAACTCTTTGCCAAGATGGAGGACGCGGCGGTCGTCCAATTCGACGCGAGCGACGTCGTGCGGCCTTCGCTCGTCGGGCGGATCATCGCGGCATACGAACGATTGGTGCGCTCGGATCAGGCGTGATCTACGTCTCCAACTCGACCTCGCGCCACCGGATCGATCGACGCGCGCTTGAAAAGAGCGCGCGCACGCTGCTCAAGGGGCTCGGCGAAGACGACGCAAGCCTGTCGATCGCGCTGGTCGGCGACGCGGCGATCCGGCGCTTGAACCGCGTTTATCGCGGCCAAGACCGCGCGACCGACGTCTTGAGTTTTCCGCTCGCCGCCGTGCGACGTCGTCGGACGAAGGGCGGCATCGAGCGGCTCCTGGGTGACGTCGTGATCAGCCTCGACCGCGCGGCGGTGCAGGCGGCCGCGTACGACGCGACCCTCGCGGCAGAGGTGCGGCGGCTGTTGATCCACGGCATCCTTCATTTGCTCGGTCACGATCATCAGGCGGCGCGCGAGCGGGCGCGGATGACCGGCCAGGAGCGGCGCCTGGCGGCGCTCATCGGGCTCCAGTGGCCCTATCCCGATTCGGCCTCGGAGCGCGCGAGGTAGAAGCGGCGGCGGGCCGAACGCCGCAGGAAGGGTCCCTAACACTTCTCATGCATCCCGTCCGGCTGCCTCCGAACGTCAGACGCGTCAGCGACAGTCGCTTTTGGTCGGCGTTCGAGTTTGCGTTCCAAGGGCTCGTTTATGCGACCCGCACGCAGCGCAACATGCGCATCCATCTGATCGTCGGTGCGATTGCGTTGTTCGCGACGCTCTACTTGCGCCTCGAGCGCGCCTACGTTGGGCTGGTCGTCATCGCGGTCGTGCTGGTCATTTCGTTCGAATTGGTGAACACCGCCGTCGAAGCGGTCGTCGATCTGATGACGGTCGCGCACCACCCGCTTGCCAAGATTGCCAAAGACGCGGCTGCGGGCGCGGTGCTCGTCGCGTCGATCGGTGCGGTCATCCTCGGCTATCTCGCCTTCTACGAGGGCGTGACCGCGGCGGGGGCGCGCGTCTCGGCGGCGGTCGCCGGGGTTCCGCGCAACTTCATCCTCATCGCGCTCGCGATCACGGCGATCGGGACGATCTTCGCAAAAGCGTATGTGGGCCGGCACGGGACGCCGCTGCAAGGCGGCGCCGTCT
>Ga0182024_10000118_pt1 | contig 166596 bp, 154 predicted proteins | sample P32metaG_FD_120480 | JGI IMG/M metagenome (GOLD analysis project Ga0182024, IMG submission 120480) | Permafrost microbial communities from Stordalen Mire, Sweden - P3-2 metaG (Illumina Assembly) | ecosystem: Environmental > Terrestrial > Soil > Wetlands > Permafrost | place: Sweden: Stordalen... | reverse complement strand
ACTACAACCACACGCGGATTCATTCCGCGCTCAACATGCCGCCCGTGGTATTCGCCGAACTGTGTGCCTCAGTTGCATAAAAACTCTCAGAATCAGTGTCTGAAGAAATCAGTCCTTGACAGAAGTTGCGCCGCACTCCTTTCAACGGCAGAGAGGTTATACCGGTAATACATTCCTGCCTTGCATTGCCCGGCTGAGGCTGGCGAGAGCGGACGCGGCGCGCTCGACGCTGCGCGCGAAAGAGCCGCTGGGCCTCAATCTCGCCACGTGTCGCGGCCTCACAATCGTTCATCTGGGCCACAAAGCGGCAATCCTCCAGCGTGAGCCGGTAAGCGTTGCATCTTGCCAGTCCGTCCCCGCTCCGCCCACGCATGATTTCCATGGCGTGCATATTCTCTAAGCGTTTGAGCGCGTTGCTGATTGTAGAATCCTTCCGTATGCCGGAGTAGGTTCGCAGGCCCGCGTAGCTGATCGTGGTGCTGTCTGTCTCGCGTTCGGCCAAGCCATCAAGCGTTATCAGTATGCGAGTCTCGGCGTGGCTCATTCCAGCGAAAAGCCCGGAGCGAATTACCTGCTCCAAGCGAGAGCCACTAACGCCAACGCGATAGGGCCGAGCATTTCTAGCCCTGAGCGGGAGATTCTTGCCCTTCGGGATTCGCGGGATGTCAAAGCGCTCGGCCAGCCATAAGACTGCCTCGAACGTTCGCAGCCTCAATACGGACATCACGAGGTCAACAGTGGACAGGCGCTTTCCGTCGCAGACAAAGCACTTCGCACGATTTGCCCGCAACTGAATCCCGACACTCGGCGTCCTGTCCCCGTGTTGGTGTCTTTCAGGCCGCCAACACCGGATCATTCGCCCGGCGATTTCTAAACCCAGCTCGCGCGCAACATCGGGAATCGGGATTCGCTTCTTCGCCCATTCGATGTCAGGCACACCGTCATCAGCCACGGCCACGGCTGCGTTCCTGGCGCGCGGGAATAGTGCCCTCGGCTATCAGGCGCTCCACTTCATCGGGGCGGACGCGAAGGCGCGCCCTAACCTCACCACGCCGATTCGGCGCTGCGCAATCCATGCCCGCACAGTAGATTCCTTCAGGCCGAGCCGCTCTGCTGTCTGTCGTACGTTTAACATCGGTTCCTCCGTTTCAACTACATTGCGGAGGATGGCATGCCACATTCGATGCTTTCAATTTGAGAATTACTGTTAGGGTTTTTCTCCATTGAGGAAACACAAGTCTGAATTACCTCAAGGGGGGACTAAGAGGAGCTAAGGGGTTGTGAGTCCCAGCTCCGTCAGAAGGGCGGTAATGCCGAGGCGCATTCGATCCAACGACCCACGCGGGTCTGCGCGAAAACCCTCCGGGTCTAGCTTGCGAGCGATTTTCCCCCATGTCCACTTCCTGCGGTTCTCTAGCCTGAGAGCAGCACCCGCGCTCCATATTTTTCGTTTCTCTGGATCACGCCGTCTTCCGGGTCTCGGATTCAGGCCAAGCCATGACTTCACACGGCCTTTCGCATCTCTCGCCCGGTCATTCAGGAATTTGTCGAGATTCATCCGGTCCTGCTCCGATAGGCTGCCCGTGCCTCGCAGTCCTATTGCGGTCGCTAAATCTTCTGTGGTTCTGAGGATGTCAAAATGCGGGGCCGCCCTCTCAGCCCGCAGCAACGAGGAAAGGGGGACAAGGTCATTGAAGCGGTCTCTCGGTATCGCCACAGCCACCTCCCGCGCGGCATCCCGTTTGTTGGATCAAGGCGCGGCAGGCAGGCCGGGATGCGTCCGTCTTTCGGGAGCGACCCTAGCCGCGCACCCCGATTATACCCCTTGCTTTCTATAACCAAGGCGATTAGGATATAGACATGCGGAAACGCCAAGTAAGCGAAGCGGCAAGCCTCATGGGAAAGCGCGGCTACATAGCGCGTCTCAAGAAGCACGGGATCGAGCGCATCCGCGAAATTGCGAGAGAGAACGGCAAGAAAGGCGGGAGGCCGCCGAAACGGAAGAATGGAGGGAACCGATGAGCGTTTTCAAACGGGGCGGGGTGTGGTGGTACAAGTTCAATTTCGCAGGGCAGGTCATCCGCGAATCGAGCAAGAGCACTTCCAAGGAAACGGCGCGCGACGCACAGCGCATACGCCGCCAGCTTGAGGACGGCTATAACGGGATCGTGCGCCGCGAAAAGGCCCAGACATTTCCCGTTGCCGCAAAGCGATGGCCGGATTCTCGCCTGCCGCACATTGCCCCCAAGACAACAGCCCTCTACCAACTCGCAATAGCCCATCTCAAGAAGCATTTCGGGGGCTTGCTTCTCTCTGACATTGCCGGGTCGGACATCACCAGTTATCAGGGGAAGAGAACCGCAGCCGGTGCCGCGGGGCGCACGGTCAATCTGGAAGTGACCGTCCTGCGGGCCATCATGCGGAAGTCAAAAATGTGGGGCGCTATTTCCGATGACGTGCAGTTCCTGAAAGAACGGCGGGACGTTGGACGTGCGATCAGCCCCACGCAAGAGGCCGCGCTACTCCAAGCGGCGAGCCAGCCCCGATATTCGGATTCTCCGCTTTATGTCATTGCAGTAATCGCGCTCAATACCGCGATGCGCTCCAACGAAATCAAAACGCTGCGCTGGTCGCAGGTTGACTTCGTTCACCGAACCGTCACGGTAGGGAAGAGCAAGACAGAGGCGGGAAGCGGACGCATGAATCAGGACGCCATCGCGGTACTAGCGCAATGGAGCGGCCACACCCCGGAGGCAAGCCCAGACCATTTCGTGTTCCCGGCGTGCGAGAACCACAAGGTTGACGCCAGTAGGCCAATAACGAGTTTCCGGACGGCCTGGCGCAGCGCAACGCGCTCGGCAGGGCTACGGGGCCTGCGATTCCATGATCTGCGCCACACCGCAATTACCAAGCTGGCCGAGTCTGCCACTAGCGAACAGACCATCATGGCTATTTCGGGGCACGTTTCACGCCGGATGATGGAACACTACTCACACATACGGATGGAAGCCAAGCGGAAGGCAGTTGAGGCTATCGAGAAGCCGGTTTCCGGTGGGAGTGGGGCACAAAACTGGGCACAGTTGCCGGAACCGCAAAAATCCCCTCTCGCTAACTGATAGAAAACATTGGCGGGGCCGACGGGACTCGAACCCGCGACCTCCTGCGTGACAGGCAGGCGTTCTAACCAACTGAACTACGACCCCGTAGCGTGCATGGTGGGCGATGTCCGATTTGAACGGACGACCTTCCCGGTGTAAGCGGGATGCTCTAACCGCTGAGCTAACCGCCCGCCCTTGCCAATCCTAGCGGAAGCACGCACACGCGTCAATGTCCGCGCGGCGTGCATTTTCCCCTCTGCATTGTGTTCGCATTGGACGCCAACGGGATGCGGCTGATACGATTATAGCGATGGATACGGGGAACCGATGCTGTTAGCGCGAGATTACGTCGCCTACATGGCTCGCGAAGTCGTTCGCGGCTTGGTCGAATCCGAATCCATTGAGACTGAAGCGGTGGATCAGATCACCCAGAAAGTTCGCCAGGCCATGGCCGACGAGCTTGCCATTGAAGAACGCCTCAACGAGGAAGTGCGGGAAATCCTCGGCCGCTATGCCGAGGACATGCGCCGCACCGGCGCATCCTATCAGGAAATGTACAAGAAAGTAAAAGGACAGCTGGCCCGCGAACGCCGGCTGGTGCTTCGCTGATGCGCCTGAGCTACGAAAAAACCACGCGCTTGTCGCATCGTATTTTGGACGTTCTAGTCAGTTCCAGCGACGTCGAATTTGTCGAGGATCGCGACACCATCCGCAAGGAAATCCAGAATTTGCTCCAGAATCTTCTTCGCCAGGAAGCTCAGGTGGACGTGGAAGTGCGCCAGAAAATTACTTCGCAAAAGCGCGAAATTCTGGAAGGCAGCGAGGAATGGGATATCGTCTATCGCCGTTACTACGCGGAGGGCCTGAAGCGCCTCGGTATCGCCGAAGCCCCTTCCGATCGCCGCTGATCATTTAACGCGATGGTGGGTTCATAGCGCCGTTTTCGCCAGGGCAAATATATCAGGAAAGCAACTCACTTTTGCCCCGCTAAACCATAAGCACGCATATCCCGTTCGGGCAACGTGCGAATTTCTCAGTAACGCTATTGTGCCCCCCAACCGGTCTATGGTTGTGATTGACCTGCCGGCTGCGACTGGCCTGATGGCTGCACGGGATAAGCCCCGCCGTTGCCGCTTGGGTCGGTTGTGGGGTCCGTACGGCGCTTGAGTGTCGGACGCCCGCTGTCATCATCTCCTGTACTAGTTCCTGGATCGCTGCCGGTGGTGGAAGTCGGAGAACCAGTGGTTGTCGTCGTGTTGGGTGTGGTGCGCTTCCGCAGTGACGGCTTATTGGGTGAAGCGGGCGCTTTCGAGCTGAACTGGATGCTCTGCAAGCGCATCTTCACGTGATCAAAATCCGAAGTGGTTACGATATATTCAGGGCGCGTGGGTAGAATTGTGGCGATTTCTCTTTGCGCCGCTTGAATCCGCTCCGGCGTTGGCGGATGGGAATCGAAAATCTTGGGAATGGTGCCGGGCTGCTTGCGCTCCTGGGCTTCAATCTTCTCGAAAAACGTTACGAAGGAATTGGGATCGTAGCCCGCCTTGTACATATACTGCAGACCGAGGTAATCCGCTTCCGCTTCCGAGGTGCGCGAAAATTTCAGAAAGGTGATGGGCAGCGCGACTTGCAGCCCTTCGTATATCCCATAGCCCGCCAGTCCCGCTGGTCCCAAAATCATCAGTGGAATGGTGGCCATTTGCAGCAACTGGCCCTTGGTGGCGTTTTTCGTGCCGTGGCGCGCGGCTACGTGGGCGATCTCATGGGCCATCACGCCGGCCAGTTCCGACTCTTCATCGGCATGCAAAATCAGTCCGCTATTCACGTAAAAAAATCCGCCCGGCAGCGCGAAGGCGTTAATCGCGTCGTTGTCAATCACCTTGATGGTGAAAGGCACCTTGGCATCCGAGTTGCGCACCAGATTCTGGCCCACGCGATTTACGTACTCGGTGACCACGGGGTCAGTAACAAATTTTGAGGTTTGGTCAACCTGCTGGGCCAACTGCTTGCCCAGCTCAATTTCGTGCTGCAGCGAGTAAAAATCCAGCCCCTTGCCCACGCCCCGGTTGCCAATGGAGCTAACGTCCGCCTCGCTACCGCTTTTCACGTTCGTCGGCGGCTGATTCGGGTCTGGTGTTGGGGTCGTGCTTTGGGCGGCGCTTCCCGCTGAGTTTCCCCCGCCGCTCGTCGGCGTACTTGGAGGCGTCCCCATTGTCCCAGAAGACGGCGGGTTTTGCGGTTGGCTTTGCGGCGCCGCCAACGTCGACGGAATCGCAATGCTGAGTGCCAGGAGCGAGGATAAAATTCGGGCGGCTACGATGGTCATTGGCCACCTCCCTGAGCGAGCTGCATTAGCTATCGCAATTATACACGGTCGAAGGCTATTGTCCCTGTTGTTAGTTGGAGCATGGTTCGCTCTACGCCTTCGGATGTCAATGGAGGGAAATTAGTTATCCAGGTAAATTATCCGGTTCAGATATCTGTCAATGATGGCCGCCGCTGTTGATTGCCGGTTCTCGGGCGCGTTAGATCGAGCGCACCGGCATTTTCACAATGTCATCCACTTGGAGCACTTCGCGCGCGATGAAGCCCTCAGCGTACGTCACACCAATCATTCGCCCATAATTGCTGGCCACAAGATTCATTTCCGCTTCCAGACGGTCGAGCGGCATAAAGACCTTCTCCCCGCGTTCCACGGGTATGAATTGTGAAGGATACGAAAGGATGGCCTCGCGCCGCCGGTCGTATTGCTCGGTAATATCCACGGCAAACGTAGGGCCAACCGGGGAATACGCCGCGGAATACAGAATCTTGAACGGGCGAAACGGCTCGCCTTCGATGGGATATTGCTTCAGCCCGGCGATGAAGCAAGCCTCATATCCCAATTTTGAAGCAATATAGTGGTCCGGATGCCGGCCCTCCCAGTAGGGAAGTATCACGGTTTTCGGCTGCAATTCGCGAATGTGTACCGCTATCGCGCGCTTGTACTCTTCCTTGATTTCCAGGCGCGAATCCGGCAGGTTGGCATTCGCGCGCACCGCCAGCCCCATGATTTTCGCCGCTGCCAGGGCTTCACGATCGCGAATCTCCGGGCTGCCTCGCGTCCCCATTTCCCCGCGCGTCAAATCAAGCACACCCGTTCGATAGCCCATGTCGGCCATCTTGATCAGCGTTCCCCCGCACGTCAACTCCACGTCGTCGGGATGCGCCGCAATGGCCAGCACGTCAAGAATCACGCGTACCTCATTTTGAATGGCAGTTGGGTTTTCGGTTTTGCGCAGATAGATATCCACGCGCTGAGTATCATTCGCACGTCACTTCGCGTTGGGCCAAGCGTCAAAAAGATTCGTCGCGTTCACCGAACCAAGTCCAGTGGCCAGATCGTAGCCAATCGTCGCGGGATAGGCTGGCTCGCCCGTGGAATTTGAAGTCGAAAGCTCGCCAATAATCGGGGAAGCGGCGCCATAGCAATCGTAGTAGTTGCCGTCTTTGTTCTGTCCGCAGGGAATATCCATGTCGCCAAGTTGCACGTCATTAAAAACGCAATAACTCCCCGGCAAGCCGCCATTGGTCTGGCTGGCATTGCACGCTGCCGAGCTGTACCGCTTGAATTGCTGCGCAGCGAGTTTGTAATAGACGGTATTGGCGTTGCCTTGCTTACCATACTGCTGATCAATCAGCGCTTGAATTCCCGCCATAGCCGGCGACGCAAAAGAAGTGCCTCCGCCGCCTTCCATTAGCGCATCGTTCTTGGCCGTGCAGGGCGACCCGCCAAATTTTGTATCAGAGAAACATTCCACATAGAAGCTGCCCCACACGCCATCCGCGGCAAAGAACGCGAGGTCTGGCTGGTCACGCAATCCGTCATTGGGAATCCCCGGCACGCCCGTTTGATACGAAGGTTTCGGATTGCCTTGGCATGTGCCGCTTACCACTCCGGGAATTGACGGCTGGCCCGTAAAGCACGTGCTCGGTCCGCCGCTGCCTCCGTAGAAATCCAGAAAGCTATTTCCCTGTGAGGAATTGCAGAATCCCGACGCCCCATACGATTGCGAGAAGCCCCCATTTACGGGATCGCTGTAGATGAGTTGGCTGGCGCAACTATCATTCCACGGGATCTCCGGAATATAGGAAAGCGCGGATGCCAGGGTCTGCGGGTTGTTCGTAGCACTCCAAAAATCGCTGACCGGAATGCCGTAAACGTCGAAATTATACTGGGCCTGAAAATCCGTGCCGCCCACGTCTACCGCATATGCCGAAGCGGTATTGTCTCCGCTGTTGATGCCCAGAGTGGAATACCGCGTGCGCTCCCCGGGAGCGCATTCATCCGCCCCGGTATCGCCTTGCGCGATGAAATAAGTTATGCCTTCCGCCGCAGCCTGTTGCGCCTCGGAATTTTCCAGAGCAATTTCCGTCTGGCCGGTAATCGTCTCGCAAAACCCGTAACTGTCCGAGATGATCTCCGGCGGCGGCGCTGCTTCCAGTATCCCCAGAATGGCGAGGTCCAGCCCCGAAGTCGTCTTGGTGTTCTTGCACGCCGAAAGCTCCACCGCCGCGTCCGGCGCAGCCGCGCTGGCCCATTCGACGTCCAAATCAGCCTCCACTTCGTCTCCATTCGCGCCCGGGTTCGTGCAGTTCGGATATACCTGCGTGAACGTACCGCTCGTGAATGTGTCCAGCCCAAATGTCTGCCGGAAAGTGGACCAATCCGACGGATTAGCCAGATTCGAATCTTCAACCGTTGCGATGGTCACGCCCTTGCCGGTAAAGCCTCGCTTCCACAGCGGCAGCAGATTGTAGATCGTGGCGAAATCGTATGGGCCCACCGCGTGAAATGTCTCGCCATGGCTTGAGATCGTGAAATGCGGATGCCATTGATGGCTTTCGCGGTCATAGCTCGCCGTCCCCCGGCTGATCAGATGGGGCTTGGGGAAGAAGTCGTGCAGCGATGCAATCCCTTCCACTGCGGGGGCGAGCGCGGCGGGAATCTCCGGATTGCTTACATTCGCTACGTGCTTGTCGCCATTCGCGAGCACCAGGTTGTGGATTTCCGTATGAAACGCTTCGCTCACCTGTCCCGCGGTTCCCGAGAAATCAATCATCAACGCATTTTCACGGACCAGATTGACCGTGAATCCTTGAGATTCCAGCCAATGGCTGAGCACGCCGGTATCGTGGGGCGCCACTCCGAACCGCGTCCCCAGCTCCTGCGCGCTGAGCCAGCGATGATATTGCGGCGAAGCGGAATCATGTATCGCGTCAATCTCGCTTCGCAGCGCCGCTTCATTTTCAGGCGAGCGTTTGAGCAGCAGAATCATGTGTTCGAGCGCCAGGGAGTCGTCCACTCGCCCCCGGTCGTTTCGAGGATCCAGCGCCGGAGAGGGAATGTTGCCGGTCAGCGTGACCAGGCGCGATTCATCCACCGTCGCTGTAATCACCGCCTTCGGAGCCTGGGCCATCCCCGCCGCCGGGAAGATCGCGCATAGAAACAAACCTAGACTAAAATTTGTCGTTCGTGAAACATTCCGATTCGAAATCACATGCGGGCGCATTCTAAGACCTCTTTTGTTGTCGAAATGCAGTCTGCAATTCCCAAACAAGTTCGAATAGGCCTGGCGTTCCAATAGCCGATAATTTAACTAGACTATGGGCCGACCACCCAATTCTCGTTCGCTATTTGAGCGATAGCCTAACCACAGTGATAATTCAAACTCTTTCCGGCTATATCCCTCTTCGAACGCCGAAATTGTACTACAGCCTGCCGCCTGTGCAGCAAAGCCACTCTCGTGTTCAATCTGCCCCTCTCGGGGTGTTCTGATTGTCGCTTTGTTATTCTCGCTCTCCAATCCCGCGCCCCCACCCCTTTGTCATCCCGGAAAACGCGAAGCGTTTATCCGGGGACCAGATGCCTCTGGCAGCGAAGAAAAGCGTTAAGCCATGGATATCCTGCCTCGGGGGAATGAGAAATGTGCCTCTGCAACACGCTGGTCATTCCGGCAGAGCCCCAACGCCGTATCGGAACGAAGAGGAATCTCCAACGATTGCTCCAATCCGTCTGGCATCCACCGGATATAAAATGTACGCTGGAGCGTCAGGCTGAGCGTATGCACGGATGTGTTAGTTGTAAACGTTATCGGCAGCAGGCGGGCAAAGGAAGACATGGCGGCATATCTAACCGGCAAAGTCGCTCTCGTCACCGGCGCGGGCAAACGGATTGGACGCAGCATTGCGCTACGCCTCGCTTCGGATGGCGCGGATATAGCCGTCAACTATCTCAGCTCGTGGAATGACGCCGAAGCCGTCGCCGTGCAAATTCGCGCGCTCGGACGCCGGTCACTAACCATTCAAGCGGACGTCTCGCGGAAATCGGAAGTGGAGGCCATGTTTGCCGCCGTGGAAAGAGAATTTGGCCGCCTGGACATTCTGATCAACAACGCCGGTATCTTCTTCCGCGAAAAGTTCGAAGAATTGACCGAAGACCAGTGGGACCACATCATGACCGTCAATCTGAAATCGCAGATGCTTTGCTCTCAGGCCGCCGCGCCGCTCATGCGCCGCAACGAAACCTCTGATGGGGCAACGGCCGATGGAGTCATGGCCGGTGGGGAAGCCGCCGTCAAGGGCCGCATCATCAACCTGGCTTCGCTGGGAGGCCTCCTGCCCTGGCCCGCCTACACCCACTATTGCGTGTCCAAGGCCGGAGTCATCATGCTCAGCCGTTGCCTGGCCCGCGCCCTCGCCCCCGATATTTTGGTCAACGCTGTCGCCCCCGGCACCATCGAGTTTCCGGAACAGTTTGCCGGCGACCCGCCGCACCACAAATCTCCGCCGTCTGAGTCTCCAGACGCCGCCCACATTGAAGACTACATTCGTCGCGTCCCGCTCCAGCGCACCGGGACCGGCGACGACATCGCCGATGCCGTTTCCTTTCTCGCCCACTCCAACTTCATCACGGGCCAGGTTCTTCCCGTGGATGGTGGCCGCACATTGGTTTAGAATTCCCAGCGGTATGCAAAGGGGAAAATTCCATGCTGATGTTACTAACTGCCGCATAGGGGAGCTACAGCGTGGTGTGTTGAAGATCCTCTTAGGCAACCCAGACCAGAGGGTATAGCCGCTAAAACGGGTATTGAACCCTGGTAAGAGAGGCCTCTGCGGGATCAATATGCCGCTAACTGCTCCATCGCGGCGACGACTTTCGGCTGGTCCACCATCCAGGCCTTTTCCAGTGCCGGACTGAACGGAATGGCCGGTACATCGGGGCCGGTGATGCGCATAATCGGTCCGTCCAAATCCTCGAACGCTTCTTCGCTCACAATGGCCGCCAGCTCCGCGCCAATGCCCATGGTGCGTTTGTCTTCATGGACAATCATGCATTTGTTAGTCTTGCGCACTGACGCCAGAATCGTGTCCTTGTCGAGCGGCGAAAGAGTCCGCAAATCCACCACTTCAGCGAAGACGCCCTGCTTGGCCATCTCTTCGGCTGACGCCAGCGCGGTGTGAACCATTGACCCATACGTGAGTACAGTAAGATCAGTGCCTTCGCGGCGAACCAGCGCGCGTCCAATCTCCACAGTATAGTCCCCTTCGGGCACGTCGTCCTTTACCCCGCGATACAGTTTCTTGTGCTCAAAATAAAGCACCGGGTTGGGATCACGAATCGCAGCCAGTAGCAGCCCTTTGGCATCATATGCTGTCGCCGGCATCACCACTTTCAGTCCCGGCTCATGTACGAACCACCCCGCGTTTTCCTGCGAATGGTAGAGTCCGCTGCCCATCCCGCCGCCGCAGCACACCCGCACCGTAATGGGACATTCAAACGCCCCCGCGCTTCTATACCGCAGCTTCGCGGCCTGCTGGATTAGTTGTTCCATCGCCGGCGTGATGAAGTCCGCAAATTGTATTTCCGGTACCGGCCGCCATCCCACCATCGCCGCGCCCAGCGAAGCGCCAATAATAATACCCTCGGCCAGCGGGGAATCGATTACCCGGTCCTCGCCGAACTTGTCGAGTAGTCCCGCGGTCGCCTTGAATACTCCTCCGGAAAGTCCAATGTCCTCGCCGAGCAGGAACACCCGCTCATCCCGCTCCATTTCCTGCCGCAGAGCTTCGTTTATCGCGTCAATATAAGTGATTATTCTTGGCATGTTTTCTTTTACCTTAGGCCCACACGTAGTCCGTCAGTTCGGACGCGTCGGGATAGGGACTCTGGTCTGCAAAGTCCACAGCTTCGTTGATTTGTTCCGTGATGTTCACGGCAATGGCCTTCTTCATCTCGTCGTTGAGCAGCCCTTCGGCATACAGTTTCTTTTCGAACTGCGCCACGGGGTCCTTCTTCTTCCACGACTCCAGTTCTTCCTTCGAACGGTACTTCGCGGGGTCAATTTCCGAGTGCCCATACCAGCGATATGTCTTGCATTCAATGAACGTCGGCCCTTGACCTTTGCGCGCCCGCGCGATAGCGTCATTGGCCGCGTCATAGACCGCCAGCACGTTGTTTCCGTCCACGCTGATGCCCGGAAACCCATAGGCCTTTGCGCGATCGGAAAGATCCGTCAGCGCGGTTTGCAATCGCAGTGGCACCGACTCCGCCCACAAATTGTTCTGGCAGACGAAGATGATCGGCAGCCGATGTACGCCGGCGAAATTCATTGCTTCATGCGTACCGCCAAAGCTGGTCGCTCCGTCCCCAAAGAACGAAACCACCACGCTGTCCCTTCCCAATTTCTTCAGTCCCAGCGCCACGCCGGTGCCCAGGTTCATCTGCCCGGCAATGCTGCTTGCGGGTGTGATGATATTTAACGGACCGTAGCCCATATGCGCTGGCGCCGATCGTCCCCGGTCCGGACTGGTCGTCTTGGCAAAAAGCTGCGCAAAGCACAGTTTCAGCGGCACTCCCTTAATGATGTTGGCCGTCCAGTCGCGGTGCGAAGGCGCAATCCAGTCGTCATCCCGCAATGTGTAGGCGGAGCCGACTTCGGTCGCTTCCTGTCCCACGCCCGAAAAAAAGTTGCCCGCGAATTTCGACTGGCGAAACAGGATGCGCGCCTTTTCATCGGCCATCCTGCACTTCACCAGCATTTCGTAAAGGCCCAGCAGAGTTTCCCTTGAATGGCCGCTTATCTCCGTCTCGGCCTCCAATACCGTGCTCTCATGCTCCTGGGACATTCCTCACCTCTTTTCCGTAAGTGTGCACTCAACACCAAGAGTACCATGTTTTACGATGCCGAAATCGCCCGCGGGTTTGCGCGAAGCCAAAAGTCGCCTCCGCCCGCCTCCATCGGCTCGGTCGTTCATGGCCTTTCCAAAAACCAAAAAATACATACCGCAAGGTCGAGGCCGTGCTATGCTACGGCCAGCGTCATTGATTCCGGCAATCGGCGAGCTGGCTTGGTGGACCGAATGTTTTTCCACTTGGAACCCCTGTACCCCAGAAATGCCGTTCACAAACCAGCCAAAGCCACTTATCCGGTCTGGCCCAGGGTCAGCAAGTTACGGATTGGACGGTTCGCATGGGAACCTTGGAATTCATGAGGCATTGAACGTTCAGCCACGGTGAGTGGCGGGAGGAAAATGAATATGCAAACGAATGGCGCCTCTTCGGGCCGTAAGAGATGGATGGTGATAGGCGGTGGTTTAGTCGTCGTGCTGGCATTGGCGGCCGTGCCCGTATTTTCACGGTTGGTGCATGGTGATTGGCCCGGCCATGTCCGGCCCGCCGTCACGTCAATTCATCCGCCCCACCACGTGGGGGACGCATCACAGCTTGGCGCGTGGTCTGACCCTTTTCCACTAGGAATGATTCCAATCCACTCTGTTCTTCTCAACAATGGCCAGGTGCTGATGTGGCAGTATTGGAGCACCAATGGAAACGGCGGCATTATTTCCGGAGTCTATAATCCGGCCAGCGGTGCCGTGACCACGCTTCCCAACCCCACTCCGGTTGCGGATTATTTCTGCGGCGGCGAGAACCAGCTTCCCGATGGCCGCATTCTCATTGATGGAGGCCTCGACGGGCCCCAAGGCGAGGGCGACAAAGGAATCAAGGGATCGGTGATCTTCGATCCCGCCACCACCTCCTGGCAGACCAATGCTTCGATGACTTACCCACGCTATTATCCCACCAATCTTGTCCTGGGTAATGGCATGGACTTGGTTTTTTCCGGGTTTAACGGTAACGGGACCGGCATAATAAGGGAAGTCGAGCAGTATGATGATGTGAATGTGGCATGGACGACCCTCCCCACCAGCGCTAACCTCCCCGCCGGCACATGGGAACCCTATCCGCGCTTTTTCTTGTTGCCCACCGGTTCGGTCTTTTCAGCGGGCCCCACGCAGGCATCCTGGTTCCTGGATCCGGCAACCTATAAATGGTCGTACGGCCCCTCCATGCAATATCCCAACCGCCACGGCGAAGGCGCGGTACTGTTGCCCGATTTGAAAACCGTGTTTGCCTTTGGCGGCCAAAACGATCTCGACAACCAAAAAGTCAATCCCACCTATACGATCGAATCCGCGGATACCTCTCTGGGTTCCAACGGGGTGTGGACATACGGAAAATCAATGCACTACGCTCGCCACGATTTGAACGCCGTCGAGCTCCCCGATCAGACGATTCTAATCGTGGGTGGCGCTGGTGGCGCTTCGAAATACGAGAATCCCGTAGAGCAGGCCGAGCAATATGATCCGGCCAATGCCACCTGGAAAATCCTGGCCGCGCAGCAGGGCCAGCGCGGCTACCATTCCACCGCTATTCTGCTGCCCGACGGCACGGTTTTCTCGGCGGGTTCGGATTCCGGAAATTCACTCCAAACCTACGGCGAAATTTTCAGCCCGCCCTACCTATTTAAGGGGGCCCGTCCCACGATTACCTCGGCGCCCACCGCGCTTACCTACGGCGCGAATTTTACCGTCACCACGCCCAATGCCTCCACCATTACCAGCGTGGTGCTGATTCGCAACGACGCCGATACTCACGCCACCCACTTTGACCAGCGTATTATTCCGCTGGCCTTCACCATTGGCTCCGGCCAGTTGACCGTCACCGCTCCGGTGGACGGCAATACCGCGCCTCCGGGCTATTACATGCTGTTCATTGTGAATTCCACCAACGTGCCTTCCGTCGCGCCGATGGTCAATCTGCCCGAGCCGACGTCATAGCGATGTCATAACGGAATCCGGCGCTATTCATCGTAAGCCGGTTCCTGCTTTCTGCCGCATGTATGCGCCGGCCCTTTCATAGGGCCGGCGCATACTGCGGCTCAGTCCGGTCGGCCCCTTGCCGCTGGATTAGGCTCTTTTGGGCATGACTACTGCCTCCTTCATTTTTCACACTGCGGAGCCTTATTTACTCCTCCAGCCCTTGCAATCACGGATTTTGGGGCGACAATGGAACGTGTCAGCGCAACTGTGCCGTCTGTTCCGTTCTGGCGCACGAAGAGGGGTTGGCCGGATGGACGTTGCCCATGGAGCGAAACATTTTCGCGAGCAGAGGCATTTCGTGGGTCAGATGTGCGGAGGAGAAATAAAGCGAATTAATGAATATTCTAATCGGAACACGGCTGACAGTTGTTCTTCCACAAGCCCCCTACAATGTGCAACATACATTTTCTAATCGCCACAAAATCATGACTTTGCAAAATGTATTGTTCACCCCATATTTGACCGCCAATGCAAACCAACCGGACGCTCCCCCTGACTACTGTTCTTCTTACTTACTGCCGGAGTAATATGAAGGCACAATTGACGCAGACGTAATCTCCCATGGCGATCAACACACTCATTGTGGATGACGAACGCCCCGCGCGCGACGAACTCGCCTTCCTGCTCAAAGGCTTTCCGGAAATCAACGTCATCGCCCAGGGCAAAAACGGCCTGGAGGCCATCGCGCTCATCAAGGAGCACGAGCCCGAGTTGGTCTTTCTCGACGTACAGATGCCCGGCCTCGACGGCTTCGGTGTAATCAAGAAGCTGGCCGAGCGCAAAGTGCGCCTGCCGCAAATCATCTTCGCCACGGCCTATGACCAGTACGCCGTGCAGGCCTTCGAAGTGAACGTGGTGGATTACCTGCTCAAACCCTTTGACAAGGCGCGTCTTGCACGGGCCATACAACGGGTGAAGAAGCTGATGGATGCGGGCACGTCGCCCGTCGAGCGCCTTGAAAATCTACTGGGCCAGCTTGAAACGTCGCGGCTGGCGCCGCCGGTTAAGCTGCTGGTGAAGTCGCAATCCCGCATGTTGCTGGTGGATTCGGGAAACATGGTGTACGCCTCCATCGAGGACGGAACCATCAGCATCCACACCCATGATATGGAGGGCACGTCTAATTACCGCACCATCGAGGAGCTGTCCGATTCGCTGGATGCGGAATCGTTCTGGCGTCCTCATCGCTCGTTCCTGGTGAACATTCACCACATTCGCGAAGTGGTGCCGTGGTTCAAGTCCAGCTACCTGCTGAAAATGAACGACAAGCGCAACAGCGAAGTCCCCGTAAGCCGCGCGCAAACCAAGCGCCTCCGCGAATTTCTAAAGCTCTAGCAGGTGGGTCGGATAAGGGAAAAATGGCCGCCTGGTTGTATGCCGCTAGTACGGCGATGCCGTTCGGTGGCAGATGCGTGTGGAGAATGATTGAAATGGCGGTGTGCATAGCAATATTGAGATTGAGTCAGACCGTCCGCTTAGCCAGTCGGGCACGCGGGACCATGGGCCGATCGGCGCATACCTGCGGCTTTAATGGCGGGAATTAGTTCCTGAGATAACTTGGACTTATCCACGTAACCGCGCGCGCCCGCTTTCTGCGCGGCTTCGCCGACCCCGCGAAAGCGATGCTGGCTGATTACCAGGAGTTCGGCGCTGGGAACCTGCTGGTGGATTACCTTGGCAGCTTCTATCCCGTTCATGGTGGGCATACTGATATCTAACACCACGATATCGGGCCGTAATGCCAAGGCCTTCGCAACAGCTACATGCCCGTCCCCCGCCTCGCCACATACCGTCCAGCCAGGAACGGATTCGAGGAAAGCGCGCAGGGAGCTGCGGAAACTCTCGCTATCGTCGGCGATTAGGATTCGCAGGGATTGCATATTTCCCTCAACTTGTGCGGCATGCGACGTCCCGCGCGCAGCCACATCGGAGGCCGCGCCGGAATTCTCGCGCCCCAGTAACGTGTCCCGAGCTTACCCTATTATCATTCGGTAACTATCGGGTACACACTGTATGCATATTAGTATACCAAGGCGCTGGTTGTCTTGAGGAGCCGGGCGGCAAGCGGTAATTGCACCACGCACCCGGAATAGCAGGCAATCCACCTCCATCGTAATAGCCAGATGGGTTATCGAGCCACGCCGGGAATGTGTTAGCATCGCTTTTCCCGTATGGATTTTTCCTTAACCGATCAGCAAATCCTGCTGCGTGACACCATCCGCCAGTTCATGGAAATGGAGATGCGACCCATCCTGCGCGAATACGAGCGCGAGAAGCGCTTTCCGTCGGCACAGCTTCGCCAGCTTGGCGATATGGGCTGCTGCGGAATGCTCATCCCCGAGGAGTGGGGCGGCGCGGATATGGACACCATCAGCTACGCGCTGATGCTCGAGGAAGTCGCCCGGGTGTGCGCTTCGACCGCGGTGGCGCTGAGCGTAACCAATTCCGTAGTGGCCATTCCGCTCTGGAAACATGGCAACGACGCGCAACGCGAGAAGTATTTGCGGCGGCTGGCGCGTGGAGAAATTCTCGGCGCGTTCTGCTTGACCGAGCCGCAGGCCGGCTCGGACGCGGCGAATCTGCAATTGCGCGCGGTGAAGCGCGACGGCGCGTATTATCTCACCGGGACGAAGAGCTGGGTCACCAACGGTGGCGTTTCGGGAATGTATCTGGTTTTCGCGCGCACCAGCGACGAGCCGAGCGCTCGCGGGGTGACCGCGTTTTTGGTCGAGCCGGAGTTTGCTGGTTTTCGCGTCAGCCGCTACGAGGATAAAATGGGTTTGCACCTTTCGCGCACTGCGGAGCTTGCCTTTGATGATTGCCGCGTGCCGGAAGAAAACCGCCTGGGCGGGGAAGGGCAAGGCCTGAAAATCGCGCTCGAAGCGCTGGATGGAGGCCGCGTGGGAATTGCCGCGCAGGCGCTGGGATTGGCCCAGGGCGCGCTCGAAACTTCGGTGCGTTACGCCAAACAGCGGAAAGCCTTCGGGAAAAATATCAGCGAATTTCAAGGCATACAGTGGATGCTGGCCGACATGCAAACGGAAATTGAAGCGGCGCGAGTGCTGGTCCATCAGGCGGCGTGGATGCGTGATCAGGGTGTGAGCCGTCCGGGGCCGGTGGCTTCGCGCGCGAAACTATATGCCAGCGAAATGGCCAACCGAGTGGCGTATCGCGCGGTGCAAGTTCATGGCAGCTCCGGCTATTCGCGCGAAACGGACGTGGAGCGCTACTATCGCGATGCGCGCGTGCTGACGATTTACGAAGGCACCAGCGAAATGCAACGCACCGTGATTGCGCGCGATCTGCTGCAGCATGGCGGAGACTCTTAGCGTGCCGCCGGAAGAGAATTCGGAGCAATCGTTTGCGTCGGGCGTTTCCGATGATGCGATCCCGGCTGGCGCGAGCGCAATGGACTCCGCCGAAAACGTTAGCGCGAAGCTAAAAGACGTTTCCTCGGAGCGGCGCAAGCGGGTGGTCAGCGGGATGCGCCCTACCGGGCCCCTGCATATTGGGCATTTCTTTGGCGCGCTCTCCAACTGGCTGAAGCTGCAGGAAGAATACGACTGCTATTTCTTCGTCGCGGACTGGCACGCGCTGACCACGCATTACGCGGATACTTCGCTGGTAGCGCAGAACACGCTGGAAGTGGCCACCGACTGGCTTTCGGTCGGCGTGGACCCGGAGAAGGCGAAAGTTTTCATTCAATCGTCCGTGCCGGAGCATGCCGAACTTCATCTGCTGCTTTCGATGATTACGCCGCTGGGCTGGCTGGAACGCGTCCCTACTTATAAAGAACAGATCGAGAATTTACGCGACAAGGATTTGGGGACATACGGATTTTTGGGCTATCCGCTTCTGCAAACCGCCGACATTGTAATTTACGACGCCGACTTCGTTCCCGTCGGCGAAGACCAGGTCCCGCATGTCGAGCTGAGTCGCGAAGTTGTGCGGCGATTTAACTTTATGTTCGGCCTTAGGTGGAAGTCGAGAGGGTTCGAGTGGGCAATTAACGATGGTGATGCACTTCGGATTCTGACTGCACTGCCACTAACCGAAGCGTCGGGAGGGCAGGGAGAAAGCAGTATTAAGTATCTGCAGGCCATAGGACAGGTCGGTATTGAGAACTTTCGACAGAAACTTGGCGAAGAACGCTTCAATAGGTATTTTGACGAAAAGCTAATCCTTGTTGCACCCGGTCATCTGCTGACGGAAACTCCGCGACTGACAGGGACGGACGGTCGCCGGATGGCGAAAAGCTATGGCAACGCCATCTGGCTCAAGGATTCGGTAGAGGAAATCCGCGCGAAGGCCAAGAACATGATGACCGACCCGGCACGGGTGCGGCGTACCGACCCCGGCAATCCCGATGTATGTCCAGTCTTCAGCTATCACAAACTTTTTTCCGACGCCGGCACGATTGACCTGGTGAATCGCGATTGTCGCACAGCCGCTATCGGCTGCGTGGATTGTAAACGCATGATGGCTGACGGACTGATTCGATGGATTGCGCCGGTGCAGGCGCGGCGGCGGCAGTACGAAGCCAACCCTGCGCGCGTATGGGAAATCCTCGATGCGGGTTCGAAGACGGCGCGCGAAACCGCGCAGCAAACTATGGCTCGTGTACGCAATGCCGTCTTTCACTGGGACGACGCGCGTAGGAAGGCCAGCGATCCCGCAACGGAGTTTGCTTCGACGCAGCCGTTGGCGGGAGCGGAACTGACCGACGTAACGGCGCCCGCCGCGAAACCTCCAGAGACGACGAAGTCTAAACCGAAAGGGACGTCGTTGCCGGCGGAGGGGAAGTAGCATGGACGCTCCTTCGGCTCCGAACGCGCCGGATTCCTCCTACCGCGTCCATCTGGAAAAATACGAAGGGCCGCTGGACCTGCTGCTGGATTTGATTCGCAAGCAGGAGATGGACATTCACAATATTCCCATCGCGCAGATTACCCGGCAGTATCTCGACTATCTACATCAACTCGAAGAGCTGGATATCAACGTCTCCGCCAATTTTCTGTTTATGGCCGCCACCCTGATTTACATCAAATCGAAAATGCTGCTGCCGGTTGATCCGATGGCAGGGCCGGAAGAGGCCATGGACCCGCGTGCGGAGTTGGTTCACCGGTTGATGGAGCACGAGAAGTTTAAGAGCGCCGCGCAAATGCTTTACGAAAAGCAGCAGTTGGAAGACCACGTGTGGTCGAAGCCGGACCTATCGCTTTACGAAAGCGACGAGACTCAGGGCGAGCTGGTCGTGTCGCTGGTGGATCTGGTTCGTGTGTTCCAGAACGTGCTGGAGCGCCGCAAGGAAGTCGCCAAACTTGAGTTGAGCCGCGAGACCGTCAGCGTGGGCGAAATAATGCGTCAGTTGCGCGCGCAACTGCTGTTAACTGATGAGCCGGTATCGCTAACCGTGTTTTTTGAGGATTGCGCCTCGCGCCATGCGATGATAGTAGCGTTCCTCGCTGTACTCGAAATGGTGCGCATGCAGGCTGTGGTGCTGGTGCAGGCCGCGGCCTTCGGCGACATTTCCATTGCCCGGCATAAAATGTTCGACATGGTATTTCAGGAAGACGGCACGCTGCGCCAATTAGACGAGCAATACTTGTGAACCGCGCTGCCGATGAGAACGATCCTCTGGACATGTCGCTCCATAGGCCTAATGACGCGCCGGTGGATGAGGGTTCGGATAGTCTTTTGGATAGCCCCTTCGATAACTTGACCAATTCGCGCGAGGATTCGGCTGCGGGAAAAAGTGCTCTGGAGCTACAAGCCGCGCTTGAGGCCATGATTTACGCCGCCGATGAGCCGGCCACGCTGGACCAACTCACTAAAGCGGCTGGCGTCGAGAAAGATTTGGTGCGCGCGGCTCTGGAACAATTGCTGGCCGCGTTTCAGACCGAAGATCGCGGCGTGGAAATACGCAAAGTGGCCAATGGTTATAAGATGTATACCAAGCCACAACATCACGATGCGGTGCGCCGTTTTATCAAGAGCCTGCGGGCTCCCCTGCGATTGTCGCTGCCCGCGCTGGAAACTCTTGCGGTGATCGCCTACAAGCAGCCCGTGACGGTGCCCGAAATCAGCGAAATTCGCGGCGTGAATTGCGCCGGCGTGATTGGCACCTTGCTGGAACGCAAACTGGTAACCACGGCGGGACGCAAAGAAGTGATCGGCCGCCCGATTCTTTACCGCACGTCAAAAGAATTTTTGCTCCGCTTCGGCCTTGCCGACGTGGACGATTTGCCCAGCCTCAAAGAATTTGAGCAACTGGCTCAGGCCGCCTTGGGCGCGGATGACGGCCTGCAGACCGACAGAGGCCTGGCTGGCGGTGCGGGAATTGAAATTGTGGAATCCGAACCGGGCGAAACAGGCTCGCCGGAAAGCAGCGCTGCGTTAGTCGAAGCCCTGGAAAAGGCTGAAGAAGCCGAAGGAATAGCTAGTAACGCTTCACATGGGACCGACGTCATAAGAACGTCCTAAATCGAAAATGTTTAAGAAAAAAACTCCGAAGGAAACAGTGGCCGGAGAAGAACTCCGGCTGCAAAAAATCATTTCGCGAGCGGGCATAGCTTCGCGACGTCACGCCGAGCAGTTAATTTTGACGGGCCAAGTGACCGTCAATGGGAAAATGGTGACCGAGCTGGGAACCAAGGCCGTTCCCGATCGAGACCACATTAAGGTGGGTGGCAAGCTGCTGCACGCTCCCGCCGAGATGACCTATCTCGCTCTGCATAAGCCTGACGCGGTGGTCTCCACCCTGCTCGATCCCGAGGGCCGCCCATCGCTATCCGATCTTCTGGAGCGCGCACCGGAGCGCGTGTATCCCATTGGGCGGCTGCCCTTCCACAGCTCGGGCTTGCTCCTGCTGACCAACGACGGCGAACTGGTCAACCAGTTGCTGCACTCCACGAAAATAATGCAGACGTGGTGGGTGAAGATCAAAGGGGAACTGACCCGCGAGCAGATCGAGGAATTGGATCAGCGCATCGGCGTGAAGCTGGAGCGAGTGCGCGCGGGCGACAATGCCTGGTATGAGGCGGTGCTGCGCAATATTCGCGACGACTCGCTGCGTCCGGCATTAGCTGAAGCAGGTCACCCAGTGGAGAAGCTCAAGCGCGTTCGCGTCGGGATGATTGAGTTGGCGGCGCTGCCGGTGGGCGCTTGGCGTGAGTTAAATCAGCAGGAAATCCTGGAGCTGCGCCGCATGGCGAGCAATGGGGCGAGGGGAATGGGGGAAAAGACCTCCACGAAATTAATGCCAAATAAGGACGCGGGAGTTTCACGCAGTTCGCGGAAAGCAATTTTGGGGCAAGCCGCCGCCGTTGTCCAGAACACAAGGAAGCCGCGACCCGAACAGGGGGCGGCCGCGAAGCCGGCTGTCCGCAAACCGTGGCTCGCGCGGGCGACCAAGCCGGCGCAAGGCGGTTCGAGGCCCTGGCAGGGGCGTCCTCGGCCTGGGGCAGGGGCGCCGAGTTCGCAGGAAGAGCCAAAACCGTGGCACGGCAAGAATGCCGGCGGGCCGCAGGGTGGGCGTCCCCATGACGATCGTCCTCGCGGAGATAGGCCTCACGATGGACGTCCGCAAAGCGAGCGCCCTCAAGGAGAGAGGAATGCCTGGCGCGGTAACACTGGCGCGCCGGCCGGTCCCCGTAAGTCGTGGCCTAAAAAAATTACAGGCGCCCAAGAGAGACGCCTAGGGCAGGGAAGTGCGGCTGGCGCGCCTCGCACAGACGGGCAGCGGCCGCCCAATCAATGGAAATCGAACGGCGCCAGACCAGCCGACGGCAGCCGCACTTCATGGCCGAGAAAGAACGCAGGCGATCCTCAGGGAGGGCGTTCATTTGGAGGACGGAATCAGTGGCGCGGCGGTAACGCCGGCCAGTCCGGGGTCCAAACGGATGGCCCGCGCAAGCAATGGCCCAAGAAGAACGCCAGCATTCCCCCCGGCGGGCGCGCCTGGCCCGAGCCAGCTGCTCCTGAAGGAGCGCCCAGCGCTCATCCGCCATGGAGAGGCAAACGCGACGACAACTACGATAGCGGAACCAGAGGTGGTGACGGGCGGGGAGGTGATCGGGGATTTTCGAGCGGTGTCTCCGGTGCCAAGCAAAGTGATCGGCGCACGTGGCCATCGCATTCCACGGGCGGAGCCCCGCGCGGCGGCAAGTTCCCGCTGGGAAAGACTTTCGGTAAAGGGCAAGGCGGCGCCCAGCGCAGAGGAAAGCCTTCTGGCCCATGGAAGGGTGCGAAGGGTAGCTCCAGAGGAGGCGGAGTCGCACAGGGTGCTCGCCCGCATAGCCCCCGGCCAGCGCCATCGTTCCATAAGTTCCACCCAACAGGCCAAGGTGTATCTGAGTCCGCAGCCGGAAGTGACAGCCCGCGAGGAAACAGCGCGCCTATTTTTGATCGCGTCAATCGCGGCCGTCGCAACAGTGAGCAGGCCAATGCGGGTTCGCATCAGCCCCGCGCGCGGAAATCAGAGGCGCCCCCCACATCAGAAAAGGAATCCCGCGACGAATGAGCCGATTTCCAGTAGAGTTGGTCCCCTCCTACGTCCGGGCGATTCGCCCTTACATTCCAGGCAAGCCCATTGAAGAAGCGGAGCGGGAGCTGGGCATGCGCGTCATAAAACTGGCATCGAATGAAAACCCGCTGGGTCCTTCGCCTTTGGCGATGGATGCGGCCCGCAAGATTCTCGCGGGGACTAATCGCTATCCCGACGGCGGCGGATTTTACCTGCGCGAGGCGCTGGCCGAACGCCATAACGTGCCCAAAGAACAGATTGTCCTGGGATGCGGGTCGAGCGACCTGATTGACCAGTCTGCGCGGGCCTATGTGCCCTTCGGCTATGAAGGCATTATTTCCGAAGGCACTTTCCCGCTGTACGAGATCGCTTTGCGCAGCATTGGAGCTAGGATTGTTCGTGCGCCGATTCGCGAATTTCACTACGATCTCGCGGCCATCACCGCGGCGGTCACTCCGCGAACGCGAATCATTTACCTTGCAAATCCCAACAATCCCTCGGGCACGATGTTTACCGCCGATGAATTTGAAGCGTTCATGGAGCGCATACCCGATAGCGTTTTGGTCGTGCTTGACGAAGCGTATTACGAATATGTCGAGCGGCAGAACTATTCGCGCTCACTCAATATGGTGAGGAAAGGACGCAATTTGCTGGTGATGCGCACGTTTTCAAAAATTTATGGTCTGGCGGGGATGCGCATCGGATATGGTTTTGGCCCAGCGGGATTGGTCGAGCATATTGATAAAGTGCGCCTCCCGTTCAATACATCTGATGTAGCCCAGGGTGCGGCGCGTGCGGCACTGGACGATCACGATCATGTTCGGAAGTCACTTGAGTCCAATCGCGCAGGAATGACGCAAATGACGGAAGGCTTGGCCGAACTCGGCATCTCTTTCGTTCCGTCGGTGGCGAATTTTCTGCTGGTGAATTTGGGAACTAGTCCCGAGGAAATTACCGCCCAGTTATTTCGGCGCGGAGTGATTGTCCGCCCAATGGCCTGGATGGGTTTTCCCCATGCCATCCGTGTGACGATTGGCACCCATGCCGAGATCGAGCAGTTTCTAGGCGCCATGCGTGAGGTTATGACACCCGCGATATCGAACTGAAAGCAGCCGCATTGCAAATACCAAATAGCCCTACGCCCCCCCCCCCCTTAGCAAAATCTGCGTGCCCAATGCAGTTCCACAGCCGATTGAATGAGGCGGAATAACGAAATAGCTTGGTGAACTAGCCGACGGCTTTCTTGCGGGATTTTTGGGCGCGCGCTTCTGAGGGAATTGCTCGCGCGGGAGGCTTGGCGACAATGCGCGGGCCGGGCTTTTCGGCAAGGCTCTTTTTCAACGCCGCCATCAGATCAATCACTGGCGGCAGATGCGTATGAATCGGCTCGGTAATTTCCTGTCCTTTCAGCTTCGCAGCGATTAAATCCTGAAGGCCTTGCTGGTACTCATCACGATATTTTTCAGGCTGAAACGGAGCGGCCAGCATCTCAATCAATTGGAGCGCCAGCTTGCGTTCTGGCTCGCGCAATTCGGCAGCCTGCCCGGCGCCTTCTGCTTCGCGAACTTCATTGGCATAGAAGAGCGTGTGCAATGCCAGGCCCCGCGCGCGCGGACGCAGGTAAGCGATGTATTCGCGCTGGTGCATCGTGAGCTTGGCAATGGCGCCATACCCGGAGGCGTTCATCGCTTCCAACATCAACTGATAAGCTTTGGCCCCTCCGTCATCAGGCGCGACATGGTAGGAAGCGTCAAAATACAGCGGATCGACTTCCTGCAATTTTACAAATTCAAGGATTTCCATCGTTCGCGCGGATTCGGGCTCAATCTTCTTGAGCTCGGCCTCGTCGAAAAGAACGTACTGGTCCTTCTCGTATTCGTAATCCTTAATGATTTCGGAACGTTCAACATTCCGGTTACAGGTGGGGCAAAAAATCGGCTGGCGAATGCGGGATTTGCAGTCTTTGTGGATTTGATTGAGGCTAACACGCTCGTTGCGAGCGGCAGTGGATAGCCGCACAGGTATCGTCACCAGCCCGAAGGTCAGGTAGCCCTTCCAAACAGAAGTCGCCATCGCTCAGTTACCTGACCACAGTATAGCAACAGAATTGGTAAAAAGCAGCCAAAATGTTACTTCCCGAAAACCTTCTCCACTTGCCCAACCTTCTTTTGCACCTTGCCGGCGACTTTTTCATCTTGGCCATCGGCTTCAAGATTAGGGTCGTTCGTTGCACGTCCCAACTTTTCCTTGACGTCTCCCTTCACTTCGTGGAATTTGCCCTTCACTTCGTCTTTGCTTCCCTGGCTCATGTCATCCTCCACTAACTGGTTGGAATTTGCCGGAGGTTCGTCCGCATCATCAGAATGACTCCGAAGCCGTATACCGGCCATCCGTAAATATATGTAATTGCGGTTGGCCGTTGCGGTATTGCCGTGTATGGGTTAGTGCAATGGAGCCCCGTGACCAACGTCGCGCTGCCGTTTAGTAGCATTGGTCGATCTGAGGTGAGGTATATGGCGTGGGGTGCCTAGGGTGTCGCTGCTGCCGCCATGGATATGGCGAGCTTCGATTCGGCGCCAAAGGGGGTTATCATGCCCGCTTGTAGCAACCCGAAGAATTCGACGGCGGGCAGAGGGGGGCTGAAGAGGTAGCCTTGCCCTTCGGGGCAACCCTGGGCCTGAAGGTAGGCCATCTGTTCGCTGGTCTCGATACCCTCGGCAACCACCAGTTACTGCTCTTGACACCAGATCAATAGGTGGCTACTTCGCGCTGATCGGAGGCTGCAATTGCCAACTGGCGGTTCCATTAATAGTCATGTGCCGGTGGGGCTGCGCCGATGGAAGAGATACGATTAAACCGGGCTGGAAGAACTCGTCAAGGCATCCAAAAAGTAACGCGGTGCTAATCCCTAGACAGTCGGAGAACGGTGGCTGACAAAGATTCTTTGCCGAAGCCGAACTTGCCAACCGCTGACAGGGAAGCTTCCAAGCCCCCGATCGCTCCCACGAATGGACGGAGTCCGGGTATTGGTCATAGCCACCCTGCATCGCACTCGAGGAGCCTACACGTCCCTCGATCTTGTATTGGGCGATGGCGCAAATCCGCTGGTTCCGGATAGCTATCCGAGGGAGCACACAACTTCAGGTTGACCCTTACGACTTCTGCTCGGCGAGTCTTGCCGCCTTACTGGATTTCTCGTGAGCTTCCTGCGAAGCCTTGAAGGCTTTCGCGGCGTGCTCGTTAGCCTGTTTGGAGTGCTCGTGTCCGCTCAGGTGATCCTCTTTTCCGTGGTGCGCGGCTGCGGCGCGATGAGCGTGGGCGGCTTGCTCGTGGAACTCAGCCGCTATTCGATGGGAATCATATGGCATGGTGTTCTCCTTTCACAACTATTCTAGCCCTGGGAACACTTATCTGGCGACTCCAGAGTCGAACCGGCTCACGCGTGATGTATACTTCCGCCGTTTCCGGAAGCGATGGCGCGTGTTGCGAGGCCCAATTTTGCCCGAACGAACCTCCTAAATACCTGGCAAAATTTGCCTGATAAAATTATTATGAGATCTCCTAGCGGCCAAAACACGGACGATACACTTACCCTCGCCGCGATAGGTGTCTTGACGATCATCGCGGAGATGCTTATCCACGAAGGCGGCGGCCACGGGGGCGTGTGCATCTCGACCGGCGGCCGCGTGACAGTTTTAACCGCGCTCGACGAATACTGCACACGAAATTCGCTGTGGATTGACCTGGGCGGTCCCGCGGCCAATTTTCTCGCCTGTGGTCTGTCGTGGCTGACCTTGGGCAGGATGCTTTTCAGTCGGACTGACAGAACACGAATACACCTGTGCTATTTTCTGTGGCTTAGTATGGCTTACAACCTGCTCAAGGCGGCGGAATACATGCCCTATTCGGTGCTGACGGGCTTCGGCGACTTGGGCTGCCGTTGTCCGCGTACTTTCCCCGGCTCTTCCTTGGAAATGGGCGCTGCCGCTACTAGGCGCCGCACTATACATCTTGTTCCTGCGTGCGTTGCGCACTGAAATGGGCGCATTCATCTTCACCAGTGAACCTGGGTGGCGAAAGCGGGCATGGCGGCTGGTACTGACGCTTTATTTTGCAGCAGGCGTAGCGGCATGTGTTGCCGGTGCGCTTAGCCCGCGTGGCCAGTTCGGCTTGAAAAAAGAACTCATAGTCGGCGCATCAATTGCGTTTGGTGCGGCGTTGGGGCTTCTTCGATTGCCAAGGCTGCTGGCACGCTACGCCGCGAAGAATGCGGTTCATCTCCGTTCCGATAAAATGTCAGGCGTCTCGAACGCTCGCTCTCCCCGCATTACACGAACCCTGGGCTGGATCTTTGCGGCAGGTTTGGCGCTCGCCATCTTTCTCACCATCATTGCGCCGGGGCTGCGGTTTAATCAGTAGGAAATCCGCAATATCCTTGCGAAGTATTAGCTTGGGTAGAAGTCTTTTTGTTCTGGGAGGTTGGAATGGACCAAGTCTTGCGTCATGGGACAACTCAGCGGAATTGGATCGGTCGCGTGCTACGTGATCGCACTGTGCAGATCGGCATTGCTGTGTGGATTGTGTTTTCCGCCGCAATTCCATTCCTGGCTCACGGCGTAATTCCATTCGATCAGCCGTGGGCGGCGGCAGCATCGTATCAAGCGCGCGTGATGGGCGAAATCATCGGTCCCGCGCTGGCGTTCATTTTTATCTTTGTCGCGTGGGCGCTAACTCGCCGTCGGGCCAGGGTGGACGTTGCCACTCGCGCACCAGAATGCGCTATTGCCATGTGGGAAACAATCGGCCTGCTGATCTATGGCGCGATTGTGCTCATTGGAGGAGAATTCGCCGGCCGCCTGGTGGGAACCCATGGGATTGGGCTGCACGTGGCCGGCAGCATGGAAGGGCTAAGCGATACTGTGCTGCCTCGCGAAGCGGTGGCCTGGATGATATATAACTTCATTTTTTATGCGGTTTTGCCGTACTGGTTTTTCCGCCGCCGCGGATATTCCAACGAGGCGCTATGCCTGCATTCCAGCAATCCTCTCAATGACGCAATCGTTATCGGGGTTGTTCTCGCAATAGGATTGGCCGCCGATCTTCCCCACGGGATGATCTGGAAACTGACGGCGCACCAACTCACCGCTGGGGCACTCTACGCGTTTATTCTTTCACTCTTCGGAACAGGCCTGCCTATCATGATTTTCCTTACTTCCATTCTCGTGCCGCGCTACAAGAAGCTCACTGGCTCGACCGCAGGAACCGCGGTGCTGGGAGGGTTTACTTACGCGTCGCTGCACCTCACCGAATATTGGACCCGCTACGATTCCTTCGGCCACGGCGCGCTTTCGGTCATTTTTATCGTTCTGTTTTTTGGCGGCCCCGGCATGGTGAAGTCCTATCTCACCCAGCGCACCGGCAACGCCTGGGTACACCTGTGGGGATATCACGCCATCTGGCCCCATGTTACCGCCGACACGCCAGTCTTCGTGCAGATATTCGGCATTAAGTGACCGCAAGACACAGGCACGCTCCGGCCTGAACCGTAGCAATGGTGCGCAAATGCGCGGGGAACAGGGTGACGCTTTGCCTAGACCTGCTTGCCGGTGATAAATTTCATGGCGGCCGAGTTCATGCAATAGCGAAGATGAGTGGGCGGGGGCCCGTCGTCAAAGACGTGGCCGAGGTGGGCGTCGCACAGCATGCAGCGAACTTCCGTGCGCGTCATTGCGATGCTGATGTCGGAGCGCTCGACCACATTTTGCTTCGCGATGGGCTGCCAAAAGCTGGGCCAGCCAGTTCCGGAATCGAATTTGGTCTTCGAGGTGTACAGCGCATTGGAACAGCAGATACATCGGTAAATCCCGGCGGTAAAAATGGCATCATAATCATTGCGGAACGGTTCCTCGGTCCCTTCCTCGCGGGTTACGTAATACTGCAGTTTGTTTAGCTGCGACTTCCATTCGGAGCTGGATTTCACCACTTTCTGGCGCTGAATGGGGCCTTTGCTTTGGCCATCATCGCTGAAGTCCACGATTGTGACGGTTCCGGAAGCGCCGATGGGAGATGCATCCGCATCAATGCTGCGTCCATGGAAATGAGCCGTCGCGGCAATCACTCCCACGGTAACCGCGGCAATGATTCCGCCACTGGTCAAGCCAAAAAACTGGCGGCGCGTGGGTAGGGGTGTGAAGTCAGGATCGCGTCCAACGCCCAAAGTGGGTGTCACGCTACTACGTGGAGTTTTTTTCTCGTCGGCCAAGCTGTTTTCTCCCTGCGAAAGGTGCAAAATATCGCTGGCGTAAGTGCTATGTGAACTTTGTTCTACACGTATTGTACGCGGCCAACTCGGCCTTTTAGATGTTCCGCCGCGAAACGCCATTAGCACTGTGGAATGAATTCCATCCAGGATGGCACGGGTGCGCTCACTGGCCGCCTTATAGTAGGATGCCGCTTGGACGAAATTGATTCGCGGGTAATTCTGCAACTTTACGCGCTTGCATTCCGTAGTTTATGACCGGAGGCATTTTGATGAGAAACCGATTGGCAATGAAAGCCGGAGGGCGGGCGACTGCGATTGCCGGAACGGGGGCCGTATTAGCCGCCTGTCTGGCGGTAGTGGCCGGGATGTCGGCCTGCAATATGCACAACGGCATTTTTGAGGAGCCGCAAACGAAGGCCCAATCCGTGCCCCTTGGCGATATTAAATCGGCGAGCGTTCATCTGGAAATGGCTGCAGGCACTCTCAATGTTCATGGGGGCGCAACGGGATTGATGGATGGCAATTTCACCTATTCGGGACATGCCTGGGAGCCGCAGGTGAAGTTCTCCGGATCCGGCGACAATGGTGAACTGGATATTAATGAGTCCCGGGAGGGCAATAATCACGTAACCACAGGCCATAGCCGCAATCGGTGGGACGTCGCGCTGAATGACACCGTTCCCATCGAGCTCCACACTGAATTGGGAGCGGGCAATTCCGATCTGTCGCTGGCCAGCCTCTCGCTCAAGAGTCTTCACGTGGAGGTGGGTGCCGGCGAGGGAGTGATTGATCTCACCGGCAACTGGAATCACGACGTGGACGTGCAGGTGGAAGGCGGCGTCGGGAAAGCCACCATCAAGCTTCCGCGGGGCATGGGCGTGCGCGCAACCGTGGAAGGCGGCATCGGCTCAGTACATGCCCCCGATTTTCGCCGCGATGGCGACGACTACGTCAATGACGCCTACGGCAGATCGCATGCTACGATTAATGTGAAGGTGGAAGGCGGAGTCGGCACGATAAATCTGGAATTGGCCGGCGGACCGACCGTTTAGTCGCATTTGTCAGGCTCTTCGTCCGGCTAGTCGGACGAAGACTCTGACGCCGTCGCGCGCTGCGTTCCAATGGAGCGCAGCTCAAGAGTAGGCTGAAAGATTAAGCCAATGGCGAGTTGCAGTCCCAGCGTAAACAAAAATACAAGTACCAGACATAAAATAAACAGTCCAATGACGTTTTCGATCGGGCTCAGGCGCGCCACGATTACCGCCAGGATTACTCCCGCCCAGTGCAACCATCCAAAGCGGCGGTTCGCGCGAAGGGAAGCCCCGCACGCTTTGCACGCAAACTCGCTGCCCGCGCGAACGCCTGCTCGCTGAATCACCGTCCCGCATGAAGGACAGAAATACCAAAACCTCCAGAAAAACAAGCGTAACCCCGCCGTCATCTCGGAAACATTTTCATTTTGTCAGGACCGGAAGCGGGCGTAGTAGAGGATGCCGGCGACAGACTTAGCGTCCATGATGCGCCCGGCGCGAACCCAGCGCAGCAGTTCGGCTAGCGTGAACTGGCGGGTGGTGATGCGTTCGTCTTTGTCGGGCACGGCGGGATCGTGCCGCAAACCATCGGCTACATAGACGATCATGCGCTCGGTCACAAACCCGGGCGTGGGATACATTGCCAGCAATTTGCGGAGCCGCCCCGCGCGAAAACCGGTTTCTTCCCGCAATTCGCGCTGAGCAGCTTTCAACCACGATTCGCCGGGCTCTTTGCGGCCCGCGCATAGTTCCCACAAAAAGCGTCCCGCGGCATGACGGTACTGCCGGACCATCAGAATCCGCCCATCTGGAAATACCGGCAGCACCACTACCGAACCTTGGTGGGTTACAACGTCGCGCGATACCGAGACGCCGCCCGGCTCAATCACACGGTCCCGGCGCACACCAAATACCCGCCCCTGATATAGCGTCTTGCTGGAAATTAACTTTTCGCTGTCCGCCATGGGTCGCCTTGTGTATTAGCCCCTCATCACTGATTGTACCTGCGCGCGTTTACACCGAAATTATTGATTTTGGGGCGTAAAGTCCCCTCAGCCAGTTTGGTCACGAGTTCGTGGTCGGTGGGAAGAAAATCAACGCCGGGCAGCTCGGCATACTCCACCCAACGGATTTTCTGAAAGATCATATTGCGCACTGATTGTGGTGTTGCGAAAGCCGAGAAAAAGATCAGCTCCAGTTCGTCGCGTATCTCGGGATTACCGAACCTCGTCCGGTAAATTTCCTCCCCAATCGCGCAATCAGCGCCCAGTTCTTCACGCAACTCGCGGGCAAGAGCTCCCTGCAGAGTTTCTCCGGGTTCTACTTTGCCACCGGGGAATTCCCATTTGAGCGCGTAACGATCTTCCTCGTGCCGCTGGCAGATCAGCACTCGATCATCGAATTCGATGATGCCAGCTACTACCGTCGGCACCAGTAACCCCCTTTTTAACTGACACTATGCGGGTTGCGCCACAGCACCCAAAACACACACACTCGGAAGACTGAGTGTCCCTGCCACGCAATCATGCGCCATGTAGTGCCCGATATAGTGCCTCTGCGCCCTGGAGCAGTGGAGGCCCCGGCGTATTCAGCAACTCGTCTCGAATCACAACCACTTGCCGATTCTTCACCGCGGGAACGCGCCGCCAGGCATTATTCGCTAACGCGGATTGCGGGTTGGCCCGATCGCCGGTCGCTGTCCACGCCAGGACAATTACGTCCGGCTTGGCTCGTGCCACCTGCCCATCCGACACGCGCTGGCCGCAAGGTACGGCCAGCCGACCTCCGGCGATTCTCACCAGTTCTCCAACCCAGGGCGGAGAACTGGTGCGCGGGTTCGACCACGCCTCACAATATACCCGCGGTTTTAATTTCTTGCGACTGGCGCGTTGCTCAATTTCCGCGAACGTTTTCTCCATTTGGTGGATTAGCGCCGCCGACTCTTTCACCCGATTGACCAAACGGCCCAGGAATTCGACATCGCGGAAAATATTTTGCAGGGAGCGGGGATTCAAGGCAATGAAGGTGGCCGGCAGGGTCAGAAGTTTCCCCACAACTTCGGTGCGCAACGGCACCGAACCAAGGATATAGTCCGGCCGCAAGCGCGAAATCGTTTGGACGTCATCCGCATCTCTACGGTGTGCTTTGGCCGCCACATTGCCAGCTCTGCCTGAATCGCTCAATGCCCAACAATCACCCAGTTGAGGCAGGCTGCCCACGTCGGCGACGTCTTTGCACCACCGGCTCACTCCCACAAGAGCCTTGCGCGCGTCCAGCGCCACAAGGATCGACGTTGCGTTCGGCGCAAGAGACACAATGCGCGGGTAGGAGGATCGTCGCGCGATTTTGGATACATGCGAGCGAGTCGCTGAGGCCCTGGTCCCCGCAGCGTGCGCGAAGAGCTTTTTCACATTGCCATTCTAGCTATCTCCGCGCAGCGGGGCCATCTCCCACATAGATTGAGGTGCCAGACGACGACTGGGCCGATGAAGTGCCCGCTAGTGTTAGAATTTTCTAGACCAATCCCTATGTTTAGCGAAGCAGTTCTCGATCATTTTCACAACCCACGGAATTCGGGCGAGCTTTCCGGAGTATCGGCGACGGTCGAAGTCACCAATCCCGTTTGCGGTGACGTTCTCCGTCTTGCCGTCCGTATAACCGATGGGCGCGTCGCCGAGGTTCGCTTCAAGGCTCAGGGGTGTGTTACCGCCATCGCCTCCGCTTCCGCATTGACGGAGATGATGCGCGGTGGTTCGCTGGAAGATTTGCGCGGAATCACTGCGGAACAAATTGCTGATGCGCTCGGTGGCTTGCCGCCCGCCTCCGCTCACGGCAGCCAGCTTGCCACTGACGCTCTTAGGGCCCTTATTGCGCGGCTTGGCGATCCCAAGTAATCGGTTCTGAAATTTGCTTATGCTAACGATCGAGCGTTTGCTGTTGCGCGAATGGCGCGATTCCGACCGGGAGCCATTTGCCGCCCTGAACGCCGATCCGCGCGTGATGGAGTTCATGCCCCACACATTGTCGCGCGAGGAAAGCGATCGCTCAGCGGACCGGATTCAATCTCATTTTGACCAGCACGGATTTGGCCTATTCGCCGTGGAGCTGGGCGCGACCGAAGAGTTTATCGGTTACATCGGGCTCGCAACCCCGAGCTTTCAAGCGCAGTTCACTCCTTGTGTGGAAGTCGGCTGGAGGGTAGCCTTTCGACATTGGGGCAGGGGACTGGCGACCGAAGGCGCTCGCGAAGCCCTTCGTTATGGTTTCGGAACGTCAAAGCTGACCGAAATTGTGTCATTCACTGTTCCCGCCAATATTTCTTCGCGCCGGGTGATGGAGAAGATTGGAATGATGCACAATCCCGTCGATGATTTCGATCATCCCGGTTTACCAATGGGCAATCCTTTGCGTAAGCATGTGTTGTATCGCCTACGTTCCCGGGATTGGAAAGCTGGCGCCGTAAGTTAGGACGATCCGCCCATCGCCCTCCGCAATTTCTCGGGATCGTTTAGATTCAAAATCACGCCTTCCTCATCCGTAGGGACTTCCACCGTAGCGTCCCGATGGGCGCGAACCACAGCTCGCGCTCCGATCTCTACATCGGCCGCCAGCAATTCGTCGTAAAGCGTGGCGCGGAAAATCAGCGGATGGCCGCGTTCCCCCTCGTACACGGGCAGAACAATCGCGCCACCGTTGAAATCAAATGCCGCGATGAGTTTTTCCACCAGGGCCGAGGACACCAGCGGATGATCCACCGGACAGACGATCGCGCCCTCGGTTCCCTTTGGTAAACTTCGCAACCCCGCTTGCAGAGACGAAAGCTGCCCGCGCCGCCAATCTGGATTCACAACCAGTGTTTCGCATGGAAGTGAAACACGCGCGCGAATTTCCTCGGCGGCCGCGCCCACCACCACGCGCTGGCATCCCACGCGCGGATGCCGCGTGACCTCCAACAGAGTTTCTAGAAACGTGCGGCTGCGGATTTCCAGCAGCGCTTTAGGCTGGCCCATCCGGCGCGATTCGCCGCCGGCCAGGACAATCGCGGCGAGCATTTCCATTTACTTCTTTGCGGGAATTGAATCCACAGAAACCGAATCCGTGTGGACGGATGTTGTGGACAGGAAACTGCCTGAAGACTTTGCGTTGCGCTCCAGCTTCATGTGCCGCAGATCCGCGTTTTCAGTCGCGTTGCGGCGAACCGCGATCAATTCCGCCGTTATGGACACGGCGATTTCCTCCGGCGTCAGCGCGCCAATCTCCAGCCCCACCGGCGCATGCACGCGCTCCAGTCTTTCGCCAGGCACTCCCTGGTTTTCGAGGGCCTTGTAAATCTCAATCACTTTGCGGCGGCTGCCGATCATGCCGATATACCGCGCCAGGGTGGCAATCGCCCATTCCAGCACGCGCATATCTTCTTTGTGCCCGCGCGTAACAATCACAATGTAGGTAGCCGCGCACGGATGCAGCCTCTCGAACGCATTCTCATAGCTGGTAAAGATGTCCATGGCCATCGGAAATCGGCTGGCGTTTGCAAACGTTTCGCGGTCATCCACCACGCCAATCGCAAAGCCAGCCAAGTGCGCGGTGCGCGCCAACGCGAGGGAAACATGGCCGCCGCCGAAAATATAAAGTCGTGGCTGCGGCAAAATCGGCTCTACAAAAATCTCCAGCGTGCCGCCGCAAATCAGTCCAGCGTCATAGCCCGCTTCATGGTTTAGGTTGAAGATCATTTTGCGCGAACGCTCGCTTCGAATTACGTCCTGAGCCGCGGCCCAAACATCGGCCTCGACGCACCCGCCCCCAATCGTGCCCGCGATTGACCCATCTCCTCGCACCAGCATCCGCGAACTTTCGTGGCTGGGAATCGAGCCGCTCACGTGGACAATCGTCGCCAAGGCACCGTGTTCTCCGGCCCGGCGCATTCTCACGATCTCTTCAAACAGGTCCATATCGCTCTTCGCCTCCGCGAGTCGTAGGTTTAATTTACCGGCGTCGCCGAAGGCGGTGGCGCCGGGGGTGGGGGCAGCGGCGACGGCAACGGTTGCAGTTCAACCACGCTCTGCAATGGGCCATGCCATTGTTCCAGCACCTCTGCAATCACCGGCGCGATATTGGTGTTAAAAAAATTTCGCGCGACTACCACGTAAGGATCGTTCTCGTCGAGTGTGTCCGGCCAATCTAGGGCCAGTATGGCGCTCGAGTTCAGGCGGAAGGTGATGAAGGGCCGGTAGGATGTGTCGCCACGTTTTTGGCCGGTTTGTTTAGCCGCCTCGCTGGTGGAAAAAAATGGCGACGTTTCCCTGCCGTAGAGCACCTTGTAGCCTATAGAGTTATCGGGAAATTCGCGATCCTTCTGGTGAGGATCGAGCGATCCCGAATAAGAAATCCAATGCTTCCCAACTATCGCTTTGTCCCTGGCTCCGAAGACGATGATCGTCACCCGCGATTGATATTTTGGTTTTCGCGCCAGCGTTTCAAAAACCAGCGCAAAGAAATCCACCACCGAGATCAGCCACGTTTCAATAACCACCGATGCGTACTGGTTGGTGGATGCGCCCTGGCCGATGCTGAGAAGGCGATTTTTTTCATCCATCATCATGCGTGAAAAATTTTCCCGCCATGCCGTCACCGCCGACAGCAAACGCTGCTGATCGTCCAGATTCAACCGCTCCCGGACGCCCTTTAACCCCGCCACCTGAAATTCCAATATGGTGCGCCCCTGCGGCGTACTCGCTGCAAATGAAAAACCCAGATAAACCAGCCAACCCAGGAAGGCGCCCACTACTGAACCAACGAATCCCACCACCAGCAGGTCTTGCTGGCCCTTCATAAGGCCGGCGAGCCCTCCAATAGAAGTGCCCGCAACGGCGCCCAGTGTACCGTTCTTCAATCGCTCGTTTTGCTCATCGCCCATTACTGACGCGGTGAATGTCGCCAGCGCGGAGCCACCCGAAACGAGCCAGGCTAAAGTTTGAGGAGTCACGATAGATTGACCGTCGAGCATTCTTCCTCCTGCAACTCCACCTGCACAATCTCCCGCGGAATTGCGGCAAGCTGGCCGCAGCTAGCTTGCACATCGAGGCCATCGCCCACGAATACTTTATGAGCCGCCCCCATCAAAGCCAACATGCTGGAGAATTGCAGGATCTCTTTCATCGAGGCCGGGACCAAATGAGCGGGAAGCCCGGCTATTGTGTTCAATTGCGAAATCTTTATGTAGAAGGCCTCTTTGTCGAGGCGCGCAAGCCATCGGGCATCTTCTGGCGAGTCGTTGATTCCTTTTATCAGCACATAATTAACGAACACCTGGTCCCCAGTCACGTCATGATACTTCCGCGCAGCGGACAATAGCTTGCTGATTGTCTCCGGGGCATTTGGAATTAGAGTTCGCCGCGTTTCATCATTCGTTGCGTGCAGTGAAATCTGCAGATGGATGGGAGGAGCGATGGGCATCTCGCGTATGAGGGCATGAATCCGATCCGCAGGCCCGGCGGTGGAAACTGAGACTCTTGTGATTTCCGGATATCGGCTCCCGATTTCCCTAACCGCTTTCAAAACGTTCTTCAGGTTGGCCAGCGGCTCGCCCATTCCCATGAAGGAAACTTCAAAACCTTCTAATAATATTCGTGGACCATACTGATCTTCGAGGATCGTGGTGACTTCAGAGAGCATCTCGCGCGCAGTAAGGTTTCGGAAGAAAGGCATTTCGGCAGTCGAGCAAAACTGGCATCGAACCGCGCATCCAAGCTGGGTGGAAATACAGGCGATGTTAGGCCGTTCACGCCCGGGAACCATGAAGAACGCCGACTCCATCCGAAGGTTGCTCTCCAGAGGAAAGGAGTACTTGCAGCTCCCGTCCTGAGAAATGATCCTTGTGGGTAGCATCCCGCACTTAATCCTAAGCCTCGGAGGAGTATGAATCAAGCAAAGAGACAGCGGGCGCGCCGATTTGCGCCGGGCGAGTCAAGGTGGGAAAATAATTGGGTACAGTGCCGTAACGGACCCATGTCCATTCAACTCACCGAATCAGCGACACTGCAACGCCCCGGAGAAGACGGTGAATTCGCCGCCGACCAGGGCATACTCTTTACTCAGCTCGATAAGCTGGTAAACTGGGCGCGCCGCAGCTCCATCTGGCCGATGAGTTTCGGCTTGGCTTGCTGCGCGATTGAGATGATGTCGCTCGCCGCCTCGCGATTCGATCTGGCACGGTTTGGCGCTGAGGTTTTTCGCGGCTCTCCCCGGCAGTCTGATCTGATGATCATCGCCGGCCGTGTCTCGCAGAAAATGGCACCCATCATCCGCCAGCTTTATGAACAGATGCCCGAGCCCAAGTGGGTCATCTCGATGGGAGCATGCGCGACCTCCGGTGGCGTTTTCAACAATTACGCCATTGTCCAGAGCGTCGGCCAGGTCATTCCCGTTGATGTCTGGGTTCCTGGATGCCCGCCCCGGCCCGAGGCATTGATGTACGCGGTGATGCAATTGCAGAGAAAGATCGAATCCGAAAAGGGCAGCTTCAAAAAATCCCTCAACTTTTCCTAGATTCCTTCCGCCGCTGCAAAATCATCCACCACTATGACGACAGTTTTTCTGGAGAAGTTTCTGCTCTGGCTTTCTTTCGCTTATATCTTTCCTGCTTGCATTAGTGACCTGCTCCTGCTTTCGAATAATCGAAGGGTTTAAATCCGATTCGTGACGCGGGTGAGCCCGGTTTAAGGGTGAAGTTGCCGTTCTCGGGATCCACGAACATGGGATCGGCCACCACGCTGTGCGTGTCCTGGCCTTTGTCTTGCCACTGTTGGTATGTCAGCCCTGAGCCGCGTGGTTCGGCAATCTGAATACTGCCGCAAGTACAGTAGTACAGATTGTCATCGAATTTATATGTGCCTTCCTCCAGCGGTGATATGAAAAGAGGGCCATCGCTCCAATAAACGATGTTGCGCTCGAATGTAAAGCTTAATTCCGGTGCGCCGTGCTGCCTCCTGATTTGCAGTTGCCGCCCAAACGCGAAAATATTGTTCGTAATCGTATTATTCTGGCCCTCGCTCTGGCGCATGGCGCCGTCCTCGGTTCTATAGATCAGGTTATTCTCGACGACCACTTGATTGGTGCCCGCGTCCAGATAAATTCCCCATCCCCCATATCCGTTTTTTCCGGTGTACGCGGTGACGTCATGAATCAAATTATTGCGAATCACAGTGCCGGGCTGCTGACCAAGAATATAAATTCCTCCCACGTCGGACATCAACCCCTGGCCAATGTTATAAATATTATTGAACTCAATCACGTTGTGGTGCGCCGCGCTCCCCACATATCCCCACGACCATCCCACGTTAACCGCTGCATGATAGGTGTTGAAGATGTCGTTGTGCGAAATCGTGTTGCCATAGCTCTGCCCAATCCAAATTCCACCGGCTCCCGCGAAAACCAGTCCCAGGTCGTGAATGCGGTTCCCTGAGATCATGTTATCGCTGCATGTCTCCGCGCTATTTCGTGGATAGTCAGGTCCATACTTATAGTCGGAGGGGTTCATTGACCCCCTCGGACCCTGGTCTCCCTGCATCTCGCGCTGCTGGCCGAACCCGCCGCCGCGCCCAAACCCGCCGCGATTGCCTCCTTGATTGCCTCGGCCCCCCCCAACGGGATGAACGTCGCCATTGGGCTCGCCAATCTTCAATCCCCCCGCCCCAAGATCGACCATTTCGCTATTCACAATTCGATTCGATTTCGAACCGTGATTGAATTCGAGAGCGTATAGGCCGATGTGACTGAATACGCAATGGTCAAACACAATCGCGTTTCCCCCGCGAATTTCCACGGCGGCAAGGAGGTCGGCGTCCGCCTGGTGGTTTGGAGTGTCCGGCCCGGGGAGCGTCCAGTCGGAATAACTAATGGTCAACCCGCGAAACACGATGTCGTGAATGCTGCCTGGGCCGGCACCTTCCAGGCGAATCATTTGCGAAATATTGGACGCAACGGCCGTTACATGATTCGGGCTTTCACCCGCCATCGGATGATAGTAAATCGCCCCTTCCCGGCGGCTAACGAACCAGGATCCCTCCGCGGAAAGTCCGCTGCGGACGTTTTCAAAACGGTACCGGAGATTCAATTGGTTCATTAGACCATGCCGATGGCGCGAAAGGGTTACAGTCTGTCCGTCCACCCCCACAACGGCGGCGCGGAAGTCCAGCCACTTGTCCAGCGCCAGCGCTTCAGCACCGTCGGCAATATCGTCGGCGAAAATGTCATTTCCGGCCATAGTGAATTGCGCCTGGCCGGCCATTGAGATTTCGCCTTGCATATTCGCAAAACCGCCGGCCGGCGAACTGGCCCGGTGGCGTCGCTGACCGTTAATGAAAAATTGGTGGGGATACCACCCGCGCTCCTTAATATCAGGGACCTGCGCCACCCACACCCCATTTTCCCCGGCTTGCCAGCCGGTAATCACACGCCCTCCATTTAGTACCGGTGCCTCGGAGTCGGAAGGACTGGCCGCATAGGTAACCGGCGCGCCGGGCGATCCTGAATCCTCCGGCATGAAGATAATTGGTTCCCGAAGTTCGTAGTTGCCGCCGTGAAGGTAAACCGTCACCCCGCCATGCCCGGATTTCGCCTGCCGCGCCGCATCTCGCGCGCGCGCGAGCGTGGCGAACGGGCCATCGGTGCCCTTAGCATTGGGCGCGGCCAGCCGGCCGGACCATTGGTCATTGCCCTGCGGCGAAACGTGAAAGACCGCGCCCGACGCGGCCACCGGCGACGCCGTAGCGCCGCTGTGCGCGGTCGCCGCCGCCAAAAACCCAGAATTCGCCGTCACCGCCACCAGGGTTAGGATCGCACTGCTAAGGAATGTCCGCATAAATGCCTCCCATTCGTAAGATGATCGCGGGATTGTAATAGTGCCGTCTAATTGTTCTGCGAATCCGCCGCATCCGGCGGAGTGGCAGTGATTTCCCGCACGAAAACTCCTGTGCCATGCTCCCATTGAAGCTTGGTTCCAGGCGTCAAAAACTCCCGGCGAAGGTAGGCCATCGCCAAAGGACGATTTCGCGCGGGGGACCATGCCGCCCGGGTTATGTGGCCCGATGCTTTGGCCGCCGACACAGCATTTGGGGGAGAGGCCTTCGCTCCCTCCGTGGTTTCCGCGGGCCGCTCGTCTCCGCGCAGTTCCGCCCCTCGCGGCGGAACTGCATCGCCCGAAAATTCCACCAATGCCAGATGACGGTTCACCCGTCCACGCGAACGCACCCGCTCCACAATTTCCTGCCCGAGGTAACAGCCTTTCGAATAACTGATGTGGGAATTTTCGAGGCCCGCTTCGTGGGCCAAGGTCGTCTCGTCGAAGTCATACCCAAACCATGGAATCCCCGCTTCCAGGCGCAGCGCGCTCAGCGCGTTGTAACCAATGGGCTGGCCGCCATGCCGCGTGGCGCAGAAGGTGAGAGCAATCCATAAAGCAGGTAAGTCCGCGCGCGCTACAGTGAATTCTGCCGAGGCCACTCCCCCGGGAGTGCGCCTTTGCACGCGGCAGGGAATTGCGGCGGTGTTTGTTCCAGCCCTCGTGCCCTCCCCTGTCACCCCGGCGATGGCTGTTTCGCAAAAATCCAGTTCCGCCAGCGAATTGAAATCCACGCCACTCAATTCACGCAAAGCCAGCGGCGTCGCCGGCCCTTCCAGCGCCAGCACCCCCGTGCTCTCCGTCTGATTTTCAAGTACCACGTCATCCATGATGATGTACTTGTCGAATTGGGCGGCGAGAGATTCCCGCACCATTGCGTAGGAAACCGCGATCAGTTTGTCCGGGAGTGCCCAAATTTCCATTTCCGCCAGAATGTGCCCTTGCGCGTTCAGAAAAAGTGATGGAGCGAAGTGGCCTTCGGCAAGATCGCGAATGTTGCTGGTAAGGATGGCGTTCAGGTAGCGGACGCGGTCGGGCCCTGTGAACGAAAACCAAGCCCGGTAATTCTTATCTATTACCGCAATGGTTTCGCGCGCCGCGCGGTATTCCCCCTCGAAGCCTGCAAACTCAGACGGAAGCTGAACGCCAAACCATTCCCCGAATTTCGCGCCCGCCCCTTCTTCCAGTTGTAGTAGTGTTTTTCCTGGCGCACTCATTCACTACCGAGTGTAGCAGACGCCATCTGCTTAAGTTATTCCGTGGTTCCACAAAACGACCGCTGGCCATCCAGCGCGAGGCCACGTTTCTTTCCACTAGCAGGAATCGTTTGGTGGACTGAAATGAAGGCTTGCCGGCGCGCACCGGTCACGGCAGCCCTGTTGCTATACTGATCGCCATGAACCAACGGCGCATACACGAAATTATCCCAGTGGGAATGTTGGCCTGTAATTGCTCGATTTTGGGCGATCTGGAAACCGGCGAAGCCATCGTGATTGATCCCGGCGACGAAGTTTCCCGCATTCAGGAAACTCTCGACCGCCATCACCTTCGCGTCCAGCTAATCGTCAGTACTCACACGCACATTGATCACGTCGGAGGCCTTGCGCGCTTGCATGAAACCAGCGGCGCGCCAGTGATGTTTCACCGTGACGATTTGCAGATGTACCAGCACCTTGACGCGCAAGCGAAATGGCTGGGCGTTGAGCCGCCTCCAGTCACTGAAGTTACCGATTTTGTGAAGGATGGCGACTCGCTCGAATGTGGTGCGTGGAAACTTCAGGTGATGCACACGCCCGGCCACTCGCAGGGCAGCATTAGCCTTTACTCTTCGGCAGAGTTAGGCCCACAAATCCACAATTCCGATGCGAAAAATGACGCATTGAAATCGGCTAGCACGTTAACGAGCGAAAGGCAGACCGGCGTATCATTCGTCAGCTCTCTGATAGAACGCAACCTCGGTCGCAATTCGACGGCCAGCGCAATGCCGAATCAGGCGAAAAGTAATGTCGCGCCTGTTCTCTTTGCCGGCGATACGCTTTTTGCCGGCAGCATTGGACGCACCGACCTATGGGGCGGTTCGTTGGATGAAATCATGCGTTCGCTGCGAGGAAAGCTGCTGGCATTGCCCGACAACACCGTGGTTTTTCCCGGTCATGGTCCCGCGACCACCATTGGCGCGGAACGCGATTCCAATCCGTTTCTGCGTTAAAGCGCGCTGATTGCGGGGGCCCATCTTCGGCATAGGTGACGCATTAGGTGAGATGTCATTCCTAAAGGCGAAACCCGGGGAATCTCTCTTGCTGTGGCGCCATGTTGGAAACAGATATTCCTGCTGCGTTCCTAATTCATTCAGGCAACCGGAACGGCTAAGTATGTATTTAGCTCCCTATAGCAGCGGCATTCGCGGTGCGGGTTTGCCCTGGGCCGCGCTGTCTTCGCGAAGTTGCTCCATCACGCTTTGGATCAATTCTTTGGCGTCGCATAGTTCGCGGGATATTTGTTGAATGTCCATGGCCGGCACCTCCGAGTCGCGGCCTGGCGCGCCAGCGCGGTGGCAATACACGGCATGTTGTCCCGTTAGCACGGCTGCCGCGGTGATTCGGTCCAGCGCGACAGCGAGCCTCCCGCGATCACGCCCCAGCATGGTCTGAAAATGTTCAATCTCACTCGCGCGCTTGTCAAAAACTGACATTGCAACACTCCTTCCCTTACGTGGTATTTTCAACTAATCCTTGGACATTGCGTCCGTGACCGCGACAGTCGCCCGGCTGGCGAGCAAGGCACAACAATCTTTATTCAGCGGTCATTAGAGAGCAGGGCACAGTCCATACGCCCGCGGCTTTACTCTTGGACATAGAGCTATAATAATCTTATAGCCAGCGGCGCTGCTCGTTCACCGAATCCTTTAGGCGGCCATCCACGAATTGCGGATTGGAGGTATGTAGATGAGGCAGTCGGATCTTGTGCGTCACAAAATGAAGGCCAAAGCGCCGCGCACTTCCCAAATCGTCTTCGGCGAACGCCAGCATTTGCTTCGCGTCCTCGAATCCACCGAAACTACCGCTATGCCCCACGGCCGCATGATGCAGGAAAGCCGACTGTTGGAAGAGCTAATCCATACGCGCACCCAGGAATTGAATCGTATTAATTCGGCTTGGGATGAAAAAATCGCCGCTGTGCTGAATGCCGATGTCGATCCAGCCACTCTGGATAATCTTTCGCTGCGCGCGCCGCGCGAGGATTACTACCTGCTCCGCTTGATTAGCGAACATCCCAAGGCCACCTCCAAGACTCTTCGGCGCCTCTCTCGCCATCCCTACTCGGCCATTCGCGAAAATATTGCCCGCCATCCCAGCGCCGATGCCGAGACGCTCACTCGCCTGAGCCGGGACAAAGCCCAGCCGCTTTGGTACCTGGTCGCGTTTAATCCGAGCGCGCCGGCCGCCCTGCGCCGCGAACTTCAGGTCCGGCGCGAGCAACTGGCAACCGCAGCGACCCCATAGTTCTGGGATTGCGTTCATCCAAAAATTGCAATGATCCTTAGCACGTTGCCCCCATCGTTGTAAGAGACAAATTGGCTCTTGCAAGACGTATAATAGAGCGTAGATTGTCCCATGAGGGAGCCAATGCTGCCGCTGCAACTACAGCCAGAAAGCCACATTCCGCTCTACATTCAACTGCGCGACCAATTGCGCTCCCTGGTTGATTCCGGCGAGTTGCGGCCGGGAGATCGCATTCCCGCAAGCCGCGAACTGGCCGGTCAACTGGGCGTCCATCGAACCACCATCGCCAACGCATACGCGGATCTCGAATCCGAAGGTTTGATTCAGGGTCACGTCGGGCGCGGGACATTCATCTGCGGAGACGCCCCAGTGCGCCAAATTTCCGCCGCGCCTCGAGCCATGGTAGCCAGCGGCCTGAGGTGGGAGGCGCTTTTTGCCGACGAGCGTGGCGATGACAGCCTGGCGCGGCTTATGCCGGAAGTTCCAGAGAATGGCATAGCTTTCGTGACCGCCCGTCCTTCTGGCGAATATTTTCCATTGGAAGATTTCCGCCGCTGCTGCAATGCTGTGCTCAAGACCGACGGCCGGCGAATTTTGCAGCTCGGCTCATCGGAAGGTTATGAGCCTCTGAAGTCCGCGCTGGTGGATTTGCTGCGATCTGAAGGGACGAACGTGCCGCTCGATCAATTGCTGATTACCGACGGCTGTCAGCAATCGCTGGATTTACTGTGCAAGGCTTTTCTGCGTCCCGGGGATTGTGTGGCCATCGAGAACCCCGCGTATCCCGGCGCGATTGCATTGCTCAGCGCGGCCCGCGTTCGGTGCCTGGCTGTGCCCGTGGAAACGGGAGCGGAAGGCAACGGCCCCCTTGGTATGGACGTGAGCAGTCTGGAATCAGTATTGGTGCAAAACCGCGTAAAGATGATTCTGGTCACGCCGGATTTTCAAAACCCCACCGGAACCACCATGCCTGTCGCCTCCCGGCGCAAATTGCTCGATTTGGCCGCGCGTCACCAAATTCCCGTCGTGGAAGATCACATCTACGCCCGGCTGCGCCTTCGCGGCGTGAACGTGCCCTCTCTCGCCTCCATGGATCGCGGAGGCGTGGTCATTCAGATTGATAGCTTCTCCAAGGCCGCCTTCCCGGGCTTGCGCGTCGGATGGGTGGTTGCTCCGAAAAACGTCATCGAACGTCTCCGCATGGTGAAACAGATTACCGACTTGCATACCGACCAGTTGGCCCAGGCCACATTGGCGGAATTCGTGAAGCGCGGATTCTTGGCGCGGCATCTCGCGCGGATGAAAAAAGTTTATTTGGGCTGTCTCAACGCCTTGGAAATGGCCCTCGCCCGGCATATGCCCGATGATGTCACCTGGACGCGTCCCGAAGGCGGCATGTCCGTATGGGTGACGCTTCCGCCTGGAGTTGACGCGGCGGAGTTGTTGATTCACGTGCGCGAGCGCGGCGTACTCTTCGTGCCCGGCCGGCATTTCTATCTGCAAGGGCCGCAGCCCAATACACTGCGCCTGGGGTTCGCGGGATTGGATGAGAAGCGCATTGATCGCGGCGTGGCCACGCTGGGGCAATTATTGAAGGCAGAACTGCGCAAGCGCCAGCATGGCGCACGCAGATTCGAACCGGCGCGCGTGGCGCTAGTATAAGGAACGTGATGAAATTGCTCACGCCCAATCCGGAAAATCACTGCTTCGGCTGCGGCGGCGGCAATGCGCACGGAATGTTGCTGACATTCGAATTGGACGAAGTTTCGCGGCGCACGGTCGGCCGTTTTCGCATTCCTGCGCAATATCAGGGCGCGAAGGGAATATTGCACGGCGGCATTGTGGCGACATTTCTGGACGAGGCGATGGGCAAGCTAAATCACGGCAAGGGGATGCCCGCGATGACCGCGGAGTTGCGGGTGACCTACCGGCGGCCCGTGCCGGTGGGCGAGGAAATTATCGTGGAGGCTCACCACCAGCGCCGCGACGGCCGAAATTTATTTCACGCCGCCGAAATTCGCAACCTTGCCGGAGAGGTGCTTGCACGCGGCGAAGGGCGTTTCGTGCAAATTGACCCCGAGCGCATCCGCAAGACCGCGGCCGTCGGAAAGTCCGCGGAGTTAATCCCCGCGGAAACAGAGTGATGGGCCCTCGCGTCTCCTGAATCAAGAGCGCGGGGGCGGAAATTGCAGCGAAAGGGAACTAACAGCAGAGGAGAGCGATATGACATTAGGCGATAACAATTCGGGCAGCAACGGTTCGAATCAAGACAGTAGCTGGCGCGTGAAAGTGGGCCTGGCGGAAATGCTGAAGGGAGGCGTAATCATGGACGTGACCAACGCCGAGCAGGCCCGCATTGCCGAGGAGGCGGGCGCTTGCGCGGTAATGGCGCTCGAGCGCGTCCCCTCCGATATTCGCCGCGATGGCGGTGTGGCGCGCATGGCTTCGCCGCGTGTGATTCGCGAAATTATGGGCACAGTCTCCATTCCCGTCATGGCCAAAGTCCGCATCGGCCATTTTGCCGAGGCCCAGGTGCTCCAGGCGCTCGAAGTGGATTTCGTTGACGAAAGCGAAGTGCTCACCCCCGCCGACGAGGAACATCACGTGTGGAAACACGATTTTCAGGTGCCTTTCGTCTGCGGCGCGCGCAATTTGGGCGAGGCCTTGCGCCGCATCGCCGAGGGCGCGGCCATGATTCGCACTAAGGGCGAAGCCGGCTCCGGCAACATTGTGGAGGCGGTACGCCACATGCGCGCCATCACCAGCGAAATGCGCCGCCTGGCCACGCTGGGCCGGGAAGAGTTGGTTCACGCCGCCAAGGAATTGGGCGCACCCCTGGAGCTTGTGCAGCAAGTGGCCGAAACCGGCAGTCTGCCGGTGCCGAATTTTTCCGCTGGCGGAATCGCCACGCCCGCCGACGCTTCGCTGGTAATGCAGTTGGGAGCGCAGGCGGTTTTCGTCGGCTCGGGTATTTTCAAGTCCGATGATCCCGCCGCGCGGGCCCATGCCATCGTGAAAGCCACCACTCATTTCAACGACCCTCAAGCCGTCCTTGAGGCTTCCGGCGACCTGGGCGAAGCGATGAAGGGCCTCGATATCCGCCAACTGGATGAAAAAGATTTGCTCCAAACGCGCGGTTGGTAGAGCGCGGGGTTGCAGGAATCCGCATGAAAATGTCGGCGCCATCCCTCGATGACCGCGCTACGCCCATTCCCGTTGCGCATCCGCCGCATGCAACGGTTGGTAGCACAGCCGCTCCTGGTGGTTTGCTTTCCGGGCGGGCCGTTGCCGGCAGCGCCGTGACGCGCATTGGCATCCTGGCGATTCAAGGCGATTTCGACGCTCACGCGCGACGCGTGGAGAAATTGGGCGCGGGAGCGATTTTTATTCGTACGCCGGCGGATTTCGACGGCCTCGCCGGAGTGATTCTGCCGGGCGGCGAGAGTTCCACGCACTTGAAACTGCTCGATGAGGAATGCCTCCGAAAACCATTGGTCGAGTTTGCGCGCAACGGTGGAGCGATCCTAGGTACGTGCGCTGGCGCCATTCTGCTCGCTAGGGAAGTTCACAATCCAGCGCAGGCGTCGCTGAATTTGTTGGATATCAGCGTGCTGCGTAACGCTTATGGACGCCAGCTTTCCAGCAACGTCTGCACCCTGCTCACTACCCTCAACGATGCTCCCCTCGAGATGGTTTTCATTCGCGCACCAATTATCGAATCGGTCGGGCCCGGCGTCACCATTCTTGCAGAGCGCGATGGGCACCCCATTTTGGTGCAGCAGGGCAATATCCTCGCCGCTACGTTTCATCCCGAGCTGGCTGCTGATCTCGCTGTGCACCATCATTTCTTGTCGCTCGCGCGGAAGGCGGCTAGCCGGTGACGGCACGCTTGCGCGTTTTGTTCGTGTGCGTTGGTAATGCCTGCCGCAGCCAAATAGCCGAAGCCATGGCCAACCACCTCGCGCCCGATTTGTTGGGAGCCTCCAGCGCCGGCATTTCTCCGCTGGGCCGTGTTCCAGAATCCACCCGCCTCGTTCTGTTCGAGCGCGGTATCCAAATGGACGGCCAGTTCTCCAAAGGTATGAAAGATCCATCGCTTCCGTCGGTTGATATTATTGTCAACCTCACCGGCATACCCGGCGCCGCGCTTTTTCCTGACAGGAAAGTGATCGACTGGGAGGTGACTGATCCCTACGGCGACGATATGGAAACCTATCGCCGCGTTCGCGACGACATTGACGCGCACTTGCGCGACTGGATTGCGGAGCTTCGCGCGGAACGGACCGGCGATGTTTCCCCGCCAGCCGCGCAACCAGTGAAAGCGAGCATCCGGTGATGAAAATGCTTCGCCCCCGCGATACAATGCCTTTTTAATCGCGACTCAACACGATGCCACGCCAGCACGCCAGCGTCTCGCAGGAAGACTACCTCAAGGCCATCTGGGAATTGGTCCAGGAGGAGCAGGTGCCCATCAGCGCGCGCCTGGCGGAGGACCTGGACGTCAGCCCGCCAGCAGTCACAGCGGCGCTAAAGCGAATGACTCGCGGCCGCTACCTGCGCGTATCCCGCAAAGGCGTGATTCAATTAAGCGCCAAAGGCCGCGCCATCGCGCAGCATCTGGTGCTTCGCCACCGGCTGGCCGAAAAGCTACTCACCGAAGTCATCGGAGTGGAATGGTCACGCGCCCACGAAGAAGCCGAGCGTCTGGAACACGGCATTTCGCCCGCCGTGGCCGTACTGCTGCTGAAGCGTTTCGGCAAGGAGAGTTTTTGCCCTCACGGTGTTCCCTTGGTTGGAGGAATGGCGCGCCTGCGCCGCCATCATGGCGCGCGGCGGCTTTCGGAAATGACCGTTGGAGCCGATTGCGAAGTAATGCGCGTCCATGAACGCGACATTCGCTTTCTGGAGTTCGTCTCGCGGCTGGGCCTGCTGCCCGGAGCGAAAGTGCGCGTCCTGGCTCGCGAATACGATCAGACCATGACTCTGCGTCTGGGCGCCGCGCGCACCCACCCCATTCACCTCAGCCCTGCCGCCACCGACCGCATCTGGATCCGCGAAATCTTGCCCTAACGGGATAAGGCTAGGGAATGCCGCAATCAGAATTGGGGCTAGTAGCGTGGCGAATCACCCCGTGGTTTTGGCGACCCGGGTTTTACGGAACGACAATAAAGAGATACGTGGATACCGCGCCGATCAATGGGCTACTGCCGCCTCCGCTGGTTGTCATAACCGACGTGGCGTCTTGGCCATCGGTGGCGTAGGCGTACAGGATATGGATGCCCACGGATAGTGGCTCTGGGGTAGTTCCGCTGAAATTCCCCCACCGGTGGGGTCGCTAGAGTCCACATACCCTGCAAGGTGCCGAGCTGAAAAATACAGGCCCTCGATTGGCGGCGCCATGGGCATGAAGCTGCTGCTGGCCGAAAAGGCACGCAGCTGGCGGTCGAGCCGGTGTTTCAGTTGATCGTAGGACCAACGGTGACGCCCGCGGCCAACCACAAACAGCAGATGACACCGCTGATCGAGACCATCGGGAAGCAATGCGGACAGGAGCCGGGGGAAGTTCTGGCCGACAGGGGCTATTGCTCGGAGGAAAATCTGAAGTATCTCGAGGGGAAACGCATCGCGGGATTCCTGGCCACGGAAAAGCAAAAGCATGGCGAGCAGCGAACGCCCTGCCAGCCAGGGCCTCTGCCCAAAGGGGCCAGCTGAGTTCAGCGGATGCAGCGAAAGTTGGAGACCAAGGGGGGAGCGGCCGTGTACGCGTTACGGAAAACAATCGTCGAGCCGGTCTTTGGGCAGATCAAACAGGCCCGCGGATTCCGGCAGTTTCTCTTGCGCGGGCTGCGGAAAGTGCGAGGCCAGTGGGCGTTGACCTGCATGACCCACAATATTCTGAAGCTGCACAAAATCTGCTATGGATAACACACCCGGTCTCGGTGCCAGGCACTGCAAAAGCAGCCCACAGGAGCTCTCTTCTGTCGCCAAACACCGGCCCGGAGAAGCCACAACTCCAAAACATCTCTTCCCAATACCCCGTTGGATTTGCATCATGGCTCGAAGTAGCATCCAATTAAGGAGTTAAAGCGCGATAGTCAATGCTCGCTAGTGAAGAATTTAGAACATGGCCTGGCTAAGCTATTACTGGGAGCAATCCAAGGGTTACCGTCTCTGCCCCTGGCGCAGCCCGTATATTCGTTGGCGAACGGAAACCTATTGGGGTGGCGACATGAGCCAGCTTTCCGCCGGTGAATTTTTCCGCATGATGTGGCGTGAGCGTGCCGCGCTACGGGGGTTTTTTGTGTGGGCTGATGAGCGCAGGAGGGAACAGCGTCGCCGCGCGTCCCCGGACGATGGACCTGTCACCCAAATAAAGCAGTAGCCCTTGTCTGAAGCACCGTCCGTGTGCGAAACGAATGCGCACGTATAATTGAATCTAGCCGAACCAGTAACCCATCATGCCTGAGCTAACCATTCTTTCCCCGCCTGAACCATCCGTCGAGTCGCTTCATGAAGCGCGTTGGTGGGAGACTGACCACGACGGCCGCGTCCACTGTTACCTTTGTCCACGGCATTGCCACGTCGGCGAAGGGCAGGCCGGATTTTGCTACATTCGCGTGAACCGCGGCGGGAAACTTTACAGCCTGGGCTATGCTCAGCCTGCTGCGCTGCAGATTGATCCCATTGAGAAAAAGCCCCTCAACCATTTTCTGCCCGGCACGCGAATTTTTTCTCTCGGCACAGCCGGCTGCAACATGGGCTGCTTTTTCTGCCAGAATTGGGACATTTCCAAATCCCATCACGATCAGGTAAATTCCGCGCACGTCGCGCCAGAGGACGTTCCCGCGCTGGCCCTGCGAAATGGCTGTCCCTCGATTGCCTTTACCTACAACGAGCCCACGATTTGGGGCGAATATGTTGTGGACATCTGCAAAGCCGCGCGCATTGCGGGTGTGAACACTGTCATGGTAACCAATGGTTACATTACGCGGGAAGCGTTCCACGATATTTACGATCATGTGGACGCGGCCAACGTGGACCTAAAGGCCTTTACCGAGCAATTCTACGGAAAGATCACTCTGACCCACATGCAACCGGTGCTGGATACACTGCTCCGGCTCCGCAATGAGACGAAGGTCTGGTTTGAAATTACCAATCTCGTGATTCCGGGGCTGAACGACGATCCCGATGAGACACGCAACCTGGCCGAATGGATTCTGCGGAATCTGGGCCCTGACGTTCCACTCCATTTCACCGCGTTTCATCCTGACTTTAAATTGCAGGACCGCCCGCCCACGCCTCCGGAAACATTGCACCGCGCGCGCCGCATCGCGCTGGAAGCTGGCCTGCACTTTGTCTATGAAGGAAACATCCATTCGGGGAGCGAAAATACCGTTTGCCCTTCGTGCAGTACGGTGCTGATCCGCCGTTCCTGGCACAGCGTGACGGAAAACCGCCTGCGCGCGGGGTGTTGCCCGAAATGTGGTTTGCCTATTGCTGGCGTCTGGAGCCACTTGTCCGCCGTGTAAGCAGGCGCTTGTCATTCCTCCGAAAGCGGGGATCCAGGCTCTTACTGTCTTCAAAAACAATCTGGTTCGCGGATAAACGCTTCGCTTTTTTCGGGAGGACGCAGACGACATCGCAAGGTATAATCGTCACAGTATTGCATTTGCGCGCATCTGGAGCCGACATGAGTTAAAGATGCGATTCTGCCTTTGAAAGTTTGGCCACAACCATCATTCCATAGAGTTCTTTAGCAAGAGTTAGAGGGGAATCGCCGCGCAATTCCAGCGGTGCGAAGTATGGGTCCACATCAATATCGGGAAAGCCCGCGCGAGTGAGATTTGCGAGAAGAGCGCGCCGCAATTCATTTCCGTAATAGCCCAACAATCCAGTCAACATTTGGAAGAACAGACCTTGTTCACGATCACTCCATTCGTGGCGCTGCAACGAGGAAACAAATTCATCTCGCGCCCTGCCTGCAGGCGATTGGCACAGAGCGCACAGCAAAAGGGTTTCCAAGTCGGCCAGGGAATGTATTTCTAACTCGCCCACAAGAGGGGATGGTAAATTGTTTTGCGGACCACAATCAAGCCTTATCACGAGGTCATTATAAGGCTCGCGCCACGCCCCTAATGAGCGCTCCGATTTCGTCGCCAACAAATGAAGAGCGGAACCGTTATGACGCGCCACCGGATATTGAAAGAATTGTCGTTGATGCACAATCAGGCGCTGAAGGTTGCCAGGAAGCGCGGCAACGGGATCAAGAACGTGGAATCGCTCGACGCCAGCAGCCACACCATGGCGGCCATCCGCGCGAGGACTATCCAATCGAATGACGGTTCCCTGACATACCACTACGAACGGCTTGGTTTGCGGCCGGCCAATTTGCAACGAAAGAATCATCCGTAGCGGCGCGGTCACTTCAAGCGCTTGTTTGGCCCAGAAATAAGCGCCGCCCGCCGATATGTCCCCAAGTTCCGCGGGAATTGCATCTGCTTGGCCTGCTGCGGACGGGCATATCCAGAAGTTCAAAAGGCTGGCGATTCGGCGGGTGATTCGGCGTTCAAGCATGGGAACGATTCGACAATTGGTAAGCACGATAGATGCCAAATGCACAGCAATGTAAATTGTTCCGGTCGGGATGAAATCCAAGGTCACTTTATATGTATCAGTAAATAAGCGCACGCTATTTTGGCGAATGTGCCGCAATCTCAATGGGTTTTGCGCCGCGATCTTCCAGGTATGGTGCACAGACCATTTGCGCCACATCAGGCGCGCTTCACAGCGACGTTCTTGGCATTGTTGGCGCTGCTGATTGCCGCTTTGCTATGCTTTGCCCGATTGGTATCCAGCTTTTTCCCGACTGCGCCAACCCCATTTGCTTCCGCGCCCCGCGCTGTTGTTCTGTAAATCCGGTGCGACGCGCCTCCGTATTACTCTTGGACTTGTGGCAGGTGGATTGTTGCTATGCCTGGCGGCGTGTGGTGGGGGAGGGGTGGTTCACCTTCCGGCGCTAATTCGGGAAGTTACACGGTTACCGTTACAGGCAGTGACGGCACTCTCATCCATACGCTTTCGCTGACATTGCGGTGAATTAGCAGTGGCACGCCTCGCGCGCCGGTTCAGGGATGCCCCTGCTTTTCGCCCCTCATCGCCGCGAATGACGTGCGCCTAGGGATCAGAATAGGAGCACGGAGATGCTCTCGGGGTCTCGCCCGGTGGCGATGCGTGTGATTAAGCTGTTATCTTTTCCTCTAAGGACGGCCACGTCGTTCGACTGGCTGTTTACGACCAGCATCATCTCTCCGCCCGGCGTGAAAGCCGAGGCGACAGGGCCCTCACCAACAGGCACCGACGGCGCCGCTAAACGATCGTCGAGCGACACCGGCACGGACCGTCCCGCGCCTGTATCATCCACCATTAACCGGCCGTCCGGCGCAAGAATGGCTGTACGCGGTGAAAGGCCCAACAGCAAATAGTCCGAAACCTCGTTAGTTCGAGTATTCACGAACAGTAAGCCGTGAGCCTCTGCCGATGGAATATAAAGTTCGCCGCCATCCGGTTTGACAATAAGGTCTGAGGCGCGTCCACCTAGGGAAATATTGACGATCAATGCGGGAATTTGAAGATCGACCACTGAAAGAAGGTCATCGGTGGCTGACGCAACGAACGCCTTTGAGCCATCCTGCAGCACGGCAATCTTCTCGGGATTGGGTGCCACGGGGATAGCGGCTCTCGTTCTCCAACCGCCAACATCAAAAATCGTCAGAGTTGCATCCTGGCGATTGGCGATCCATAGGATCTTTCCGTCGTTGGAACCAAAAATACTTTCCGGCCGGTGGCCCATTGATGCACGGCGGACAATCCTCCTGCTTTGGGTGTCAATGGCTTCCAGCTGATTTGTCCCGGCCACAGTTACATAGGCAAGCCGGCCGTCGGGCGAGAAATTGAAGGAGGATGGTTCACGCCCAGTGAAAATCCTAGCGTCGACCTGCTGCTTCGCCGCATCAACGATCCAGAGATATCCGCCAGGCCTGCTGAGTCCCCAAATTTCGTGCGTACCGGGTCGGATTCGCACGTTGGACGGCTGCGAACCGACCACGATGGTTGCGATGGGATCCAGATGCACTAGGTCCAAAACGCTCAATGTGCCGTCGCCACGATTAGCCACATAGGCGCACATGTGCTGCTTGGGGCCTAGCCACACGAAATGATGTTCGAAAAATAGCTCTCGGGCGGCCAGCCCCGTTAGCAGAACGGCCAGGAAAATCAGCCGGTTATTCCACTGGCGCGTCACGATTTAGCGGGAGGAACCGATGACGAGTATAGCCGCACTTGGCGCATGGGGTGGGTCATGAGTGGTAACTAGTGAATCAATTGAGCGTGCGCCCGAGCACCGTGGCAATCTGTCCCGCTTCTACGGCCAGTTGTGCAAACTCATCGGGAAGGATGGATTGCATGCCGTCAGAAAGGGCGGTGAATGGATCGTTGTGAACTTCCACCATCAGCCCGTCGGCTCCGGCGGCCGCGGCGGCGCGGGCGAGCGGAAGCACCTGCCAGCGGCGTCCCGTTCCATGACTCGGGTCAACTATGATTGGCAGGTGGCTGCGGCGATGAACTCCGGGGATAATGCTTAAATCAAGAGTGTTTCGCGTATGGTCATTGAAAGTGCGCACTCCGCGCTCACACAAAATCACTTCGCGCGCGCCCTCCGACATTAAGTATTCGGCAGCCATTAGCAGTTCGTCCAAAGTGGCGGAGAAGCCTCTTTTGAGCAAGATGGGTGTGGTTGATCGCCCCGCTTGCTTGAGAAGCGAAAAATTCTGCATGTTACGTGCGCCAATCTGGATTACGTCAGCAGTGCGCTCCACCAGATCGAGCGATTCCTTGTCCACCGCTTCGGTGACAATGCCGAGTCCAAACTGCTCTCGGACCTCGCACAGAATTTTTAAGCCGCTCTCGCCCAGCCCCTGGAAGCTATAGGGAGAAGTGCGCGGCTTGTATGCGCCTCCGCGAAACAATCGCGCACCTGACGCCGCGACGCGCTCCGCAATCGCAAACGCCTGTGCACGGCTTTCAATTGCGCAGGGCCCGGCAATCATGGCAACAGCGCTGCCGCCAAAGCGCACTTCACCCAGAGCGGTGGGAATACGCACCACTGTGCTTTCCGCTTGATGATCCCGGCTGACGAGTTTATATGCCTTGCTTACAGGCACGCATTCCGCAACTCCGGGCATGCCTTCTAGAGCGCCTGCATCCACCGTGCCATTGTTTCCGGTGACGCCGATGGCAACGCGTCCCGCTGGGCTGGGAATTGGGTGCGAAGTTAGTCCCACCGATTCAATCCGGTCACACACGGCGCGAATCTGCTCTGCGGTTGCGTTTTTCTCCATTACTACCAGCATCAGCTAGTCTCTCCCCTATTTCGTTCTAAAGCGGGGGTGCCGTTGCGGCGCGCGGAGGATAGTTACCGCAATGGCACAAATATTCCGTACATGACTATCAGATTCGCCGGATTTCTTCGGAAACCGGAGTGTACTGTATCGCTTCTGGAGGTGCAAACGCCTACGACCAGCATGAGTATCGTTGCACAACCGCAACGCTGGCCTTCCAGATGGTTTGACAGCCTATCTGCCGTCCTCTATTATGCAGCCAAGGTGCCCCCGAAACACTTTCATGCTTAGTCTGCCCCACATCGTTGTGATTTTCGTTGTGGCCCTGGTGATTTTTGGCCCGGAGAAACTTCCGGAACTGGCGCGCACACTGGGGAAGCTGACCGCCGAATTCCGGAAGGCCACCGGCGATTTGCGGTCCTCATTTGATGAGCAGATGCGCCAGTTGGAGCGTGACGCGGCGGAAATCGAGCGCAAGAAGCGTGAATTGGCCGACAAGCAGGCTGTCGTGGCGGAAAACACTCCTCCAGCAGAAACGGCTGCCGCTCCCCAATTCATCATGGCGCCAGAAATTTCGGAAATACCGGTGCCGGTTGAGGCTGGTCTCGGAACATCGGAGACCATATCCGAAGCATCGCCTGTAGAAGCCGCCAATGCGGGGATTCTTAAGGTTACCCAGCCCACGCCCGCTCCCGTTCCTCACGAAAGGGAAATCCAGCCAGAAACCGTGAGCCTCCCGGGTGTCAATGCCCACCGATCCTGACTTGCTTCACAGCACATCCGCGCCGGGCGAATCCGTCGCATCAGCGGTACCTCTAGCCGTTACCGCTCCTATCATGTCGGTGACGCCGCCTGTGCGAAAGATACCGACAGAGCCGGAAGAAGGCGCGCGCATGTCATTCTTCGATCATCTCAACGAATTGCGCAAGAGGTTGATGTGGTCGTTCGGCGCCATCGTGGTCGGCACGATGATTGCCTTTGCGGTTTCGCAGAAGGTTTTCGCGTTTATTGCCAAGCCGATGCTATTGGCCCTGCGCCACGCGCATTTGGAAGAAAAGCTTGTCTATACCAGCCCCACCGGCGTGATAAACCTACTGATCACCATAAGCTTGTACCTGGGCATTGTGATCGCCCTGCCCGTGGTGCTTTACCAAGTGTGGCTGTTTATCGCGCCGGGCCTTTATAAGCACGAGCGCAGCGCCGTGATCGGATTCATCAGTTCGTCATTTGGCCTTTTTCTCGCAGGCGTGGCTTTTGGCTACTACATTCTTCTGCCATACATGCTCAAGTTCCTGATCGGTTTTCAGGGCCCCTTCAAGCCGCTGATCAGCATCAACGAATATTTTGATCTGATCTTAATAGTTCTTCTGGGTCTGGGCGTGATTTTTGAAATGCCCATTCTGATATTTTTTCTGACCTTGTTTGGCCTTGTGACGCCGCAATTCCTGCTGAAGAACTTTCGCTATGCGATGCTGATTATTACAGTGATCGCCGCCATCGTCACGCCCACGCCGGATGCCCTCACAATGTTGATTTTCATGTCGCCGATGATTGGATTATATTTTGTAAGCATCGGAGTATCTTATATGGTTGTCCGCCGCAAGCGCGCCAGAGAAGCGCTCACCGTTGGAACGCCGTGATGATTTTATGAATCGCTCCCTACTACAATGGCAACGTATTGTGGGACGAGTATTTGTATCGGCCACCGCGATGGTGCTGAGTATCTCCCTGTTATCGTGCAACAAGACCGCGTGGTCGTCCGCCGATGCTGGTGGGCAACAACCTCGCGCCGGAAACCCTCAACAATCCGCTGGGTCGAGTGTTGCATCAGCCCCCAGTCCAAATGAGTCTGCGCCCCCTGCCGCGCAAACCGGCGGTTTTGACGGCCAGCAGGCCTATGACTATACCGCAAAGTTGGTGAGCTTCGGTCCGCGTCCACCCGATTCAGACGCCATCCATCACACTCAGGTCTACATTCGGGAACAATTGAAGAGTTTTGGATGTGCGGTGGATGAAGATGATTTCCATTCGTCCACGCCGATTGGCTCGGTGGCCATGAAAAACATCGTGGCCGAAATTCCCGGCGAGCGAAAGGATATCATCCTGCTGCTGACCCACTACGACACGCTAAAAAAGGATGGGTTCGTGGGTGCTGTGGACGGAGGTTCATCCAGCGGCTTGATGCTGGAAATGGCGCGTGTGCTTTGCGGACAAAAGAGCACGGATACGATCTGGATTGCTTTTCTCGACGGCGAGGAAGCGTTTCAGCAATGGAGCGATGCGGATAGTATTTATGGCAGCCGCGAACTGGCAGCACGCATGGCCCTTTCCGACGATTTATCTCGCATCAAAGCGGTCCTGTTGGCCGACATGGTTGGCGCTGTGAATGTGCGAATTGAGAAGGATTCGAACTCCACCGCGAGGTTGGTTGACCTGGTATGGAAAACCGCCGCGCAGCTGGGTTATGGGGATACCTTCGTGCAGGCGTCCACGCCTATCGAGGACGATCATCTGGCATTTCTCCATCGCAACGTTCCTTCCGTGGATGTGATTGACCTGCTCGATTATCCGCGCTCAACCACGTTGCCTTACTGGCATACCAACAACGATACAATGGATAAAGTAAGTCCGCGCAGTCTGGCCATTGTGGGCCACGTATTTATCGAGACGGTGCGCGAGCTCCAGGCGCAGAAATAACTTCATGCTCGCATTTCCGTCGTTTAGCAAGGCCGCCAACCCTCAATGGCCCTCCCCAAAAACACCCAATCAATACAGGTGAAAGCTGGATCATCGTCATACCCTGTGATCTGCGGCGCGGGCAGTCTGTCCCCTTTGAGCGAACTGCTCATCACTCATGCGGGAGTCGGCCCTCTTTTTGTTCTTTCTTCGCCGCGAGTGTGGAATTTCTGCGGCCCGAAAATACGACACGCCCTCAAAGGTGCAAACGTTTCGCGTGTGATTCTATTCGACGATCACGAATCAGCAAAAACGCCGCGCGCGGTGGAGATGCTCTGCCGGAAGCTCATCCGGGTCGGAGCGCGTCGCAACGCGACAATCGTGGCAGCCGGCGGCGGAGTGGTTGGGGATATAGCGGGATTCGTGGCCGCAACTTTTCTACGCGGTGTCTCGCTTGTTCATGTGCCAACTACCTTGTTGGCGCAGGTTGATAGCGCCATTGGCGGCAAGACAGGAGTGAATCTGCCCGAAGGCAAGAACCTCGTCGGCGCTTTTCATCAGCCAAAACTTGTGGTCTGTGATCCCACGCTGCTGAATAGTCTTCCTGAGCGCCAGTTCCGTGCCGGGCTATTTGAAGTGGTGAAATACGCCGCCATTGCCGACCAACGATTATTTGAACTGATGGAAGCGAAGCTCACCGGTATTTCCCGGCACGATATGCGCGCGCTAATGGAAATCATTCTCCGTTGCGTAAAGATCAAAGCTGCTATCGTTGGCAGGGACGAACGGGAAGATGGTAGGCGCGCGGTATTGAACTTTGGGCACACTTTGGGGCACGCCCTGGAGACAGTTACCAATTACCGGCATTTTCTTCACGGCGAAGCGGTGGGGTGGGGGATGCTGGCGGCCTCGCTGGTCTCCGTCGCTCTCGGCAAGCTCGATCCCGACGTTGCCGCGCGAATGATTCGCATGATTGCGGGAGTGGAGCGATTGCCCGCTCTTTCGAAAACATCGGCCACGCGCATTCTGGATGTAATGCAGCGGGACAAGAAATCCCGTGAAGGGATTGTCCGTTGGGTGCTTCCGATCGGGATTGGGCGTGCGGAATACGGTGCCGCCGTACCGCAGGAAAGTTTTCGTCGTGTTTGGGCGGCGCTGCCTGAGTGGGAAAGAAAAGCTCGAGAAGCGGAATGCCTGGGAGCGGAGTATCGCGCGTGACAGTGCCGCCGCACCAGAAATCCGCGCAGGGGGCTCGTCCGGAAGCCGCGCAGACAGAAGCAGAAGCCAGCCGTCACGTCCAGGAAATGTTCAGTCGTATCGCACCGCAATACGATTTCCTCAATCATATTCTGTCACTATCGCTCGATCGCGTTTGGCGACGTCGCACAGCGCGCCGATTTGCACATATTCTTGCGAATCCGAAAGCGCGGGTGTTGGACTTATGCTGCGGCACGGGGGATCTTACGAACGCCATGGAACGCCTGAGTGCGCGACATGGCGGTGGTGCATGGATTGCCGGCGCGGATTTCTCGGGCGCCATGCTGAATTTGGCGCAGCGAAAGGCGTATGCACAACACCGGCGCGCGGCATTCCTTGCGGCGGATGCGTTGCATTTGCCCCTGGCGGATGGCACGGTGGATCTGCTAACGGCGGCTTTCGGATTTCGCAATCTGGCCAACTACCGGCAGGGTCTTGGGGAATGTTTTCGAGTTCTGCGCCCTGGCGGGGAACTGGGTATTTTGGAGTTTTGTGAGCCGAGAACGGGATTCATGGCGGGGCTTTATCGCGCATATTTCAACAAGGTGTTGCCCAGAATTGGCGGCGCAATTTCGGGCAATGGCGAGGCGTATACTTATCTCCCCGCTTCGGTGGCGCGTTTTCCCCAGCCCGAGGAGTTGGCCGCTTGGATGAGTAAGGGCGGTTTTGCTGATGTGCGTTACGAAAGCTGGACATTTGGCACGGTGGCGCTTTACGTGGCACGCAGACCGCATTGATTGGCGCGCTGAAAAGTTTTGAATGGCAATAGCTGCTGTGTTGTCACGAAAGGTTGGGGCGCGCGCGCCCGAACCATTCGCGCGCCCAACCTGGGTCGCTGCCCGATTTGCGAAGCTCGTCCTCCATGTTGGAAATCTGCTGTTGCAGGCCTGCAATTTCCGCTTTCTTCGCTGCAATCGCCGCTACTTTCTCATTGATGTCCGAACGAGTGATGCTCTGCGCCAAAGCTTGCTGCGGGTTGGGGTAATACTGCACATTCAATTCTCCTAATTCACGCTGCATGATCCCGGCTGCTTCCTGGGCCTGGCGCAATTTGGTGCGCACCTCTGCAAAGCGCTGGCGCCAGTAAGTCTCCCCCTTAGCCACATTCGCTCCAGTCGCTTTTCCTTCGATTCCCAGCACGGTGTTTTCCGCCGGGTTGAATCGCTGGCCGACCACGGAAACTCCACCGACCGTGGGAAGGTGGTCATTGGTGAAAACGATAGATGCCGGGGGATGTTGTGCGCATTGTTTCCGCGCTGCGATGGCAGCATCCGCCACGGAAACGGATTTCTTTATTGGTGCATTAGTTGTGGCAGATGTTGATTGTCTTAATTGTATCGGCGGGGGGTGGGTCGCTGCAGTCTGACATCTAATTGGTACCGCCGATGAAGCAATTATGGAGATACCGATCCCACATATCCACAACACGCGCGGAGCATGCCGCCGAATTGAATATTCGAGAAACAAAATAGCGAACATGAGTTTTCCAGGCTGGAAGGGGGGAAGCCTTCGGTCAACTGTATGCGTTGCCAATGATGGGCGCAAGCACGCTGACGTGACACGCATACGAGCAGTTAACATGCCCGCCAGTCCAACGCATTCAAAGTGATCAATGCAGAAATGTTAAGCCATGAATCGATTGATAGGAGTAGCAGGTCTTCAGCAGATCACTCAATAATAAGAAAGATACCAGGCGATAAGACGCGGCCCCCAAAAGGCGACACCAATCGCCGCTATACCAAGAAACGTGCCAAAGGGCCACTCGTAATCGCGCCCGCGTCGCCCGGCGACCATGAAAGAAAGCCCGATCAATGAACCCATTACTGATGCGGCGAGGATCGTCAGCAACGCGCCTTTCCAACCCAGGAAACTTCCAGCCATTAGCATCATCTTCACGTCACCGAGACCCATGCCTTCCTTGTGACGCAAACGGAAATAGCCCTCGGCGAACAACCACAGCACCCCGCCGCCGCACGCTGCGCCCACGAAAGCTCCTTCCAGCGAATTCATTCGCGTGCTCAAAGACGCTCCGGCTAGGGAGTAGGAAAACGCATCGCGGACGGAGTTGGGTATGAAGATGAATAGGCTGGCGATCAATCCCGCCGCCAAGCCAGCGAAGTTTACCACGTCAGGCAAAATGCGTTCACGAAGATCGGTAAATACCAACACAATGTTGAGCGCGCAAAACATCAACCACTTGGCAAACATCGGTGAAAGTCCAAAAGATAAATAGCAGGCCAGCGCGAGTAGAGCCATCAAGAATTCCACCGTAGGATAGAGCGGTGAAATGGGTGTCCCGCATTTACGGCAGCGACCGCGAAGCATCAGGTAGCTAAGCAGTGGAATGTTGTCAATCGGGGGGATATGCACGCCGCACTGAGGGCAATGCGAAGGCGGAGTGACGATGGACTCGCCGATGGGAATCCGCACAATACAAACGTTCAGAAAACTGCCGAGGAGCAGGCCAAACAAAAAGACAGCGAAGAGCGTCACGCCGCCACTTTGCCATAGCGTCGTTCATGCGGCAAGCCGTATTTCAGAATAGGCCCGGGCTGATGGCTTAAGCAGAGCAGGCGGTCAGACAGTTCCTGGAAATCTAAAATACAAGGTCTAGAGATTAGACGGAAAACACGGGGCGCATTTTGATTGACACGTCACTCTCGCGATATCGTTGCGGAGGCCCATTTGCCTCATGAGCTTTCTCGAACAGTACATTCGCCGGTATGAGCACTCGCGCTGGGCCAATGAGCAGGATAGGCCTACGCCTGGACTTGCGTGGGGACTTGAGCATAGTGGCGGGCGCGCAAGCGAGCCCGACCCGGCTACATTTCTTGAGGCATTCGCTGAGCGCACCATCGCTAAGAGCGATGAGTGGTTTGATGGTACGCCTGCGCGCGATTATCGCCTCGATCCCCGAGGCGGCACGGTTCCAGGCGAAGCAGGGGTCCTCACATTTACCAGCGCGGTCGCCTCGCAATGGCCCGAGAACAACGTCGTATATGGAAGATTTTTCCCCGCGCGCCATTCGAGTCCAGCGGTAATCGTTCTCGGGCAATGGAATGCCCGGTGGGATCAATATGCCGATATCTGCCGGTGGCTGAATTTCCTGGGTATCACCGCGCTCAAGCTCAGCTTGCCTTATCACGATCGCCGCGCGATTCCCGGCCATCCACGCGCTGATCATCTGATTGGGCCGAATATCGGGTTGACCATACAAGCGAATCAACAAGCGGTTTCGGATGTTCGCCGCGCGGCGCGCTGGCTGGTGGCGCGAGGTTACGGAAAGATTGGCGTCCTTGGCGCGAGCATTGGATCGTCGGTGGGATTTATAGCTCTAGCACATGACGCGGACATTCACGCGGGCGCCTTCCTTCACGTTTCCACTTTCTTCGGCGAAGTGGTTGCCAACGGCCTGACCACAATGCATGTATGGGAAGCCATGCGAGGGAAAATTTCGCCCGATGATCTACGGCGCTATTGGGCGCCCATCAGCCCGCAGCCGTATTTTCACAAGCTGCGCGGGTCATCGAAAAAATGTTTGGCGATTATTGGCGAAAACGATCCAACGTTCTCGCCGGAATATTCCGAGGATTTCCTGATTGCGATGCGCGAACAGGGATTCGATTATGAGGCATTGAAAATGCCCTGTGGCCACTACTCGTTGGGCGAAGCGCCGTTCAAATACATCGCCGGCTTTCGGTTCGGCACATTCCTTTTCCATTCCCTCGCGTAGACCATGAAGTCTCACTGGTTTGGCTAAATTGCAAATTCTGTTTCGGTTGCGACTAGAAAAGTGTAACTAACTGATACGACATTAGTTGGCAGTTTACGACTGTGGTTGCGGTTGCGATTAGAAATACTTGCTATTTTCCTGTTTGTTCACCAATACCAGCCTTCCCAGTCAAGTGATCGCGGGCACCCTGGTAACTCCATATTACCCGGCAATTTCGGATAAGAGACTGGCTTCGATGAGTGCGGAAACGGCGTTGATGTCGGGGGCGAGAGGGCGGTCTTCAGTGAGGCGAGGAGAAACACCACGCACAAGGGCGTAAGCCTTGCGCGCTTCCACGCCAGTCTGTAGTGGAGCGTGAAAATCGATGCCCTGGCAGGCAGCGAGAATTTCAATGGCGAGCACGTCGCGGACGTTTTGCAGCATCGGCGCGAGCCGTCGCGCCCCGGACATGCCCATTGAGACGAAATCTTCCTGGTTGCCGGAAGTGGAAATGGAATCCACCGAGTGCGGCGCGGATTGGGCCTTCAGCTCGCTGGCCAGAGCGGCCGCGGTCACGTGAGCAATCATGAAGCCGGAATTGAGACCAGCGTCTTCGGTGAGGAACGCGGGCAGGCCACTGGTGTGAGGATTGGTCATGTGCTCGGTACGGCGCTCGGAAATACCCGCGAGAGACGCAAGAGCAATAGCCAGATGGTCGGCGGCAATGGCCAACGGTTGTCCATGAAAATTTCCGCCACTAAGTATTTCGCCGTCGCCATCTTCGCCCTTGGCGAATACGAGTGGATTATCCGTGGCGCTATTGATCTCAATGGCCAGGATTGCGCGCACTTGCGCGATTGCATCGCGGATCGCGCCATGGACCTGCGGAGTACAGCGCAGGCTGTAGGCATCCTGTACGCGGGTATCGGTGGTTGAATCGCGATGCGATTCCCGGATCTCGCTGCCCATCAGCAACCGAGTTAGATTGCGCGCGCTGGTTATCTGGCCGGTGTGAGGGCGGACGCGCTGAATGCGTTCATCGAAAGCCGTGGTGGTGCCACGCAGGGCGTCCACCGACAATGCCGCCGCCATGTCGGCGACATCGGAGAGGATTTCCGCTTCGCGAATAGCCAGCGACAGTAATGCAGACATTCCCTGCGTGCCGTTCAACAGCGCCAGACCTTCCTTGGCCTCGAGCGCCAGCGGCGCAATACCCGCGCGTGACATCGCCTCGCCGCCGGACATCTGCAGCGATTCGAAAATCGCTTCGCCTTCACCAATAGCTGCCAGCGCCAAATGGGCGAGCGGCGCCAGGTCGCCGGAAGCGCCTACGGAGCCTTTGGAGGGAATCATCGGATGGACACCGCGATTTAGCATGGTGCAAAGCGTCTCCACGACCAGCGGACGCGGTCCACTGTACCCCTTAGCCAGGGTGTTGGCGCGCAGGAGCATCATGGCTCTCGTTTCGGAAATGCTCAGCGGCTCACCGAGGCCGCAGGCGTGGCTGCGAACAAGGTTCAATTGCAGCCGATGAATCTGGTCTTTTGAAATACGGACGCGCGCCATGGCTCCGAATCCGGTATTAATCCCATAGGCGGTGACATCAGACGTGACCAGCTTTCGCACCACGGCGCACGAAGCTTCCATTTTTGCGCGCGCAGGCGCGGCCAATTCCACAGCGCACTCGTTGAGCGCGACATCGTATATGTCGGTGAGGGTTAAATTGTCGCCAGTCAGCAAAAGGGAAGTCATTTGGAGAGTACTTCCTGCAAAACTTTGGTATAGCGCTCAGGTAACACGCGGGTCTTCATGCCAGCAGTGCAAACCAGATGGGTAGTTTCGCCTTCGGCCACCGCCGCGCCATTATCCAATCGGGTAATTTCGTAGTTGAAACGAATGATAGGGCCGCGAAGGGATTTGAGGCGAGTGCGAATTAAAATCTCGTCATCAAACCGCGCGGGCGAGCGATACCGGCAACCTGATTCAACGACGACGATGTAGCAGTCGTCAGTCTCTTCCACGTCGCGATAGCGAAAACCAAGCTGGCGCAAGAATTCCACGCGACCGATTTCAAACCATGTATAGAAGTTGCCATAGTAAACGACGCCCATACGGTCGGTTTCGGCATAGCGGACGCGGACGAGCGTGTCGTTATAATCGTTGGGCATGGATTTTTTCGCTGAATTCATATGCTACTTATGTCCACTCACGCTCTTGGACCACTGAGGAGTACGCTTTTCGAGGAATGCGCTAAGTCCTTCACGAAAGTCCGCAGTCTCGCGAATCGCGGCGCTCTCGGTCACCGCCATATCCAACTCACGCCGAATTTCCGGCTCCTGGAATTGGCGCAAGAGGCGTTTCGAATTTGCCATGCTTGTGGGACTCCAGGCCACAAGAGATTCCGCGAGCTCGCGAGCGTGCGCAAGAAGTATCTCCGCGGGCACGATTCGAGTCACCAGTCCCATTGCATGGGCCTCTTCGGTGTGAAAGATCCGTGCCGAGAGCAACAGATCTCGCGCGCGCTTATCGCCCACCTGCCGCCGCAAGAAGATGGAAACAACGGCCGGTAGAAATCCGATGCGCACTTCGGTATAGCCGAACTGCGCGCCCGGGATTGCCAGAGTGAAATCCGCGAGGGTTGCAATACCCGTGCCGCCGGCGATAGCCGCACCGTTGACCGCTGCAATCAGCGGCAGGGGATACGAATAGATGGAATAAAAAAAATCCGCCATTCTTCGGGCATCTTCCATGTGTTGCTCGAAGGGCTGCGTGGCAATAGAGCGGAGATCTTCCAAATCCATCCCGGCGCAGAATGCCTTGCCGGCCCCGGTAAGAATGACGACGCGCGCGCCGGCGGATTGCGCCTCCTCAAGCGCGGTCAACAGCTCATCCATCATTTGGCGCGAAATGGCATTGCGACGCTCCGGGCGACTGAGAATGATGGTAAAAATCGCACCGGTGTGTTCCATCTTAAGGGTGGAATAGCTCATGGCACTCTCAGTTTGGCCGTTCGTGTTTAACATTCGACGGATCGCCCGTCTTCACATCCGCTGGTGGCTGCCCGGAGATGGGCGAACCGGCTAATCGGTGGGGCTCGCCATGACCCTCCCCCGGGGAATCCGAATATTTTTCGCCCAAAGAAGCGCTCCGAGCGCTGAGCATCGCCAGGGTGCGACTGTCAATCCCAATCTGGACGCCACGAGTGGATAGCGCCGCGAGCACCGACTCAGTGGGGACGTTACCGGTCAGTTCATCCCCCGCGAATGGGCAGCCGCCCAGCCCCGCAAGCGCGCCATCAAATCGGCGACACCCGGCTTCGTAGGCCGCCAGGATTTTTTCGAGAGCATGCTCAGGCCGGCTGTGTAAATGAACGCCAATCTCGAGGCCCGCCACGCAATTCTTCACCGACCCGAAAAGCTGCGCCACCTCCGCTGGATTAGCTCTGCCGACCGTATCGGCGAGCGACACGGTGCGGACACCCGCATCTTTCAGCCATACCAACGCATCTTCAACGATTTCGCGGCCCCACGGCTCGTCATAGGGATTGCCAAAGGCCATGGAAATGTACACCACCAACTTTCGATCCGCGGCACGCGTAGCCTTTTGTAGTTTCGCAACAAGCGCCCGTGATTCATCGCGAGACATGTTGGCATTGGCGCGCCGAAAATAGGCCGAAATCGAATATGGATAGCCAATTGTGGTGACGCCCGGCGTCGCAAGCGCGCGATCCAGCCCTTTTTCATTAACGACAATGGCGATGATTTCGGGCGCCGCGCCGGATGGCAATTTCGCGCCGGCCAAACCCTTCATGACCTCTTCGCTATCGGCCATCTGGGGAACGTATTTTGGCGAGACGAAGCTTATGGCGTCTATATGCGCGAATCCGGCTTGAATCAAGGCGCGGAGATAGAAGATTTTCTCGGCAGTGGGAATGATTTTTCCCAAGCCCTGCCATGCGTCGCGGGGACATTCAACAACGGTTACTTCATCCATTCCCTTAGGCTCTCCGAAATAATTTCCACTGTGCAGCGGAGTCGCTAAGCCTGCCGCAGCCTGCGCGAATTCCGCATTACTTACCGCTTATGTTTGCAGCACGCCCGTACGAAATTCGCGGATATCGGGATTGTGGGCCACCGCTTCCAGCGCCTCCGCCAGCACTTCACGGGTCTGAGCTGGGTCAATAATCGCGTCCACCCATAGACGAGCCGCGGCGTAGCGTGGATCCATCTGCTGCTCATACGTTGCACGAATCGATTCGCGCAGCTCCTGCAATTCCTCGTCGGAGAGTTTTTTGCCTTCGCGCTCGAGTTGCTTCACCTTGATTTCGACGAGCGTGCTGGCAGCGGAATCTCCACTCATCACCGCATAACGCGCGGTGGGCCACGCGAAAATAAAACGCGGATCATAGGCCTTCCCGCACATTGCGTAATGGCCCGCGCCGAAGCTGCCGCCGCAAATTACCGTGATTTTAGGCACAACGCTATTGGCCACAGCATTCACCATTTTGGCTCCGGAGCGGATGATGCCGCTCCATTCCGCCTCTTTGCCGACCATGAAGCCGTTCACGTCGTGCAGGAAAATCAGAGGAATCAGGTTCTGGTTGCAATCAAGAATGAAGCGCGCGGCCTTGTCCGCGGCTTCCGTATAGATGACGCTTCCAAATTCCATTCGGCGCTCGCCGGTAGCTGAGTCCATCGTATGAACGTTCATTTTCTGGTTGGCCACAATTCCCACGGCCCAGCCGTCAATGCGGGCGAACCCGCATAGAATCGTCTTGCCATATTCCGCGCGGTATTCCTCAAAACGGCTGCCGTCCACCACGCGCGCCAGAATTTCATGCATATCGTACTGTCGCCCCGGTGCGGGCGGAAAAATGCCGTACAGTTCTTCCGTAGGATAACGAGGCGCCTCAGCTGGTTTACGGTCAAACGGCGCACGGGGGCGGTGGCCGGTCATATCCATCAGCGAACGAATGCGATTCAGGCAGGATTCGTCGTTTTCCTCTCGAAAATCCACAGTGCCGCTGATTTGCGAATGCATTTTTGCACCACCGAGTTCTTCCGCTGGAGTCTTCTGGCCGATGGCGGCTTGAACGAGCGCGGGGCCGGCCAAAAAGAGGCCCGAGCCTTCGGTCATTAAAATGTGGTCGCACATCACCGGGAGATAAGCTCCGCCTGCCACGCACATTCCCATGATCGCCGTAATCTGGGGAATGCCCATGGCGCTCATCACCGCATTATTTCGAAAGACGCGGCCAAAATCGTCGGTATCCGGGAACACGTCTTCCTGCAGGGGTAGAAACACACCGGATGAATCCACCAGGTAAATGGTTGGAAGATGATTTTCAATGGCGATGTTCTGCGCGCGAATGACCTTTTTCGCGGTCATTGGGAAAAACGCGCCAGCTTTTACCGTGGCGTCATTGGCAATGATCATTACCATTCGCCCGCAAATCCGACCAAGACCAGTAATAACGCCAGCCGCGGGCGCGCCGCCCCATTCTTGATACATTTCAAATGCGGCGTGCAGGCCGAGTTCGTGGAGTGCGGCGCCCGGATCAATTAGCAGGTCTATGCGTTCACGGGCGGTAAGCCGGGACTTGCGATGCTGCGATTCGATCGCTTTCGCCCCACCGCCTTGACGTAGAAGTTCTTCCTCGTTTTTCAGCACCGTCAGGCGATTGATCATCTCACGGGTATTTTTATCGAATTCGGGAGCGTCACGCTGGACGTGTGTTTCGAGAAAGGAATCCGCCAATTGAGCTGTTCTCCGGACGGGGGGTGAAGATTCTTTATCAATCGCCGCCGCGCAAACATGCAGTATACGTGTTTTGCGGCCTAACGCGCGATAGATGGGGAAGGAGCCGTATGGGCCCAGGCGATCCGCGAAGGTATCTTTCGCGTCGCATTCCTAATGTACCAGAATGACATTCGATTGGGCGGTGCTAAATTTCATTTACCCTTCCAGTGGTCCCTCTGTACTAATTCCAACGACCATCCCACCCTTGCGGCGGACGGCGTAACTTCAGGCCTGGCGAATGATCCGCAATCGCTCGCGGATAGATAACGCATGGCCTAGCGGGACCTTATCAAAAATGGCGCAACCCCAAGCCGCACCTGAAAGAATCTCCCGGGCGGTGCATGAGGATGTGGTCAAGCAACTTCGTAGTCTGGAGGAGGCTGGCGAAAACAGCTTTTTCGCGAATTTAGTTCAGGAATTTGCCGCCGAGGGCGCCCGGCTGTTGGCCGCCATACATCTCGCCGTTGAATCGGGGAATTCCATTGCGCTTAGAAACGCGGCCCATAGTCTAAAGGGGTCGGCGGCCAGCATGGGTGCGGCCTGCTTGGCCGCGCTTTGCAAGGATGACCCGGACGTTTGGAAGGGAGGACGCGATACCTTCCGCCCGCGCCTTGCTTCCCAGGCTGCAGCAGGAGTGGGAGCAGGTTCAGGACGACTCCGGCGATATCTTCGAGAATAATTGACTTAAGTTCGGCTCCGAAATTAACCAGGTTCCCAGAGATGGTTATCGTCACTAAAATAAGCTATACGGCAATCCTCGGAAAATACCATACATGCAAAAGCAAAACATAATTTACGACTTGCTGCTCCGCTCCAGCGTGGTTGACGGGGTCGCCCTGGCGCGTGCCGCGGACTTGCAATCCACTCGTGCGATTTCATTGCCGCGGCTATCGGACGCGGACTGAATCTGGAACATCTCGGGCCCGATATACCATCGGTCGCGGCCGAGGCCTTCAATTTGCTGCCGGCCGAATTTTGCCGCCAGCGAAAAGTGGCTCCTTTAAGAAGCCATCTCATAAACGCCTGAGGAGGATGACAAGGCAGCCGAGCTGGAGCATGCCAAGGAAGTTGGCTTCTTGGTATTCCCAGCGGTTGACCAGTCGCCGGAAATTGTGGAGCCAAGCAAAGAGGCCCTCGATTTTCCAGCGGCGGCAGTAACGGCGCAGTTCGCGGCCGTCCTGGGTGTTCTTGCGGCGGCGATTGTATTCACGCGGAACTGCAGGATGCTACTCTCTCGCGCTTGAAAATCATGGGCGGAATGGATATCACTGGCCCCCGAAGAGGAGATGGAATTACCCGGCACAGCACCGGCGAACGTGGAAATCGAGATGCGCGGCGAGGACGAGAATTATGACCTGGGAAATGAGACGGCCCTGGTGGCCAATGCCAACATGCCCTCGGTTGTAAAACTGGTGAATCAATTCATCGGCCGCGCGCGGGTTCGGTATAACAATAAGTTCATTGACCTTCGTGTTTCAACGCTGCCGACGCAATACGGCGAAAAAGTGGTCATGCGAATTCTGGATAGCGGGAAGTCGCAGATTCCGATGGAGGCTTTGGGGCTTTCGCCGGCAAACCTGGAGGTGTTGCAATCGCTGTTGTCACTGCCTCAGGGGATGTTTCTGGTCACCGGTCCGACGGGCAGCGGTAAAACCTCCACCTTATATACTTCGCTCAACTGGGTGCAATCCCCGACCAATAACATCATCACGGTTGAAGATCCCATCGAGTACCGGCTGGCCGGAATCAATCAGCTGCAAATCAATACCAAGGCCGGGGTGACCTTCGCCGCGGGCCTGCGCTCGATTCTGCGGCAGGATCCCAACATCATCATGGTCGGCGAAATTCGCGACCGCGAAACAGCGTCCATTGCCGTGGAAGCTTCCCAGACCGGCCACTTGCTGCTCAGCACTCTTCATAAACGCCCCAGCGACGATTACCCGGATGATGGACCTGGGGATTGAGCCGTACATGGTGGCTTCGTCGGTGGTTGGAATCCTCGCCCAGCGTCTTGTACGCAGGCCGTGCCCCCACTGCGCGGCCCCTAAAATGCCTTCGGCGGACCTGCTTGAGCGCATCGGCGCTGTGGATCGGTTACGGGGAGCAGACAAATGGGTTGAAGGGCGAGGCTGTGAGCACGCGCCTGAGCACCGAATTAGGGAAGCCGCGCGCCGTAATGGAATGCGCACGCTGCTGGAAGATGGAGTAGCCAAAACCGCGGAGGTGTGTACCACACTATATGGGGTTTCCCGCGCCCTCTCCACCAGTGAAGCGGCGCGCGAGGAATCCGCACATGCCGCCCTCGCTCCATTGTTGCCGGACTTTGCACTGCCCTCCGCACCTCCTGCGCCTTGCTCGTGGAAGACAGCCCGACAGTGCTTACCGTGGTGAAGTATTTCCTGGAACTCGAAGGCTTCGCGGTGCTCGCGGCATCCGACGGCGAAGAGGGTCTTAAAATTGCGTGCCGTGAAATCCCTCACGTAGTGGTCAGCGATTTGCGCATGCCCGGCCTCGATGGCATGGACCTGATTCGAGAACTTCGCGCCAGCGAGGCAACCCGCGAAATTGCCATTATCATTTTAACCTCCGACGATAGAGTGGAAACGGAGGAGCGTTGCCTGTCGCTGGGCGCCGATGACTATATCGTCAAACCCGTTGAGCTGCGACGCCTGGCCGCCCGAATCAAAGCGCTGCTATCGCGGTCCGAAGGCCGCGCGAGTATGCATTCCGCCGCTTAGTTTGGCCAAATAAAAAGCCGCGTCCCCGTTTGCCGTTACCGATTTAGGCCTTGGTGGTGGGCTGGACGCGTTGGCGAATAAAATCCACGATTCCGGCTGTGGTGGTACCCGGAGGGAATACGGCGGCGATGCCGGCTAGCTTCAGGGCGGGCACGTCGGCGTCGGGAATGATGCCGCCGATCACCACTGTCACATCAGTCATACCTTTTTCACGCAGTAGATCCATCAATCGTGGAGCGAGCGTGTTGTGTGCTCCCGACAAAATTGAAAGCCCGATGACATCCACGTCTTCCTGCACCGCGGCGGAAGCAATCATCTCCGGCGTTTGCCGCAACCCTGTATAGATCACTTCCATTCCCGCATCGCGAAGAGCGCGCGCAATGATTTTTGCGCCCCGGTCGTGACCATCCAGCCCCGGTTTGGCAATCAATACACGAATTTTCTTTTCAGACATGACCGCAATACGATATCACGGCTCCCACCAAATTCATGCGCCGCGTACGGGGCATCCGGCGGAAACATTGCGTTCGGTATGGCGCTGGGCTGTTCTCTAGGTCCACTATGATTTTCCGCGCCTCCAGCTTGTCGAACGGAGCGCGGCAAGGGCGCACTTCCCCATCAGCAGATTGCGCCCGGCGACGCGATTGTTATTGCGCTGCGCCGGAACGACCGGCAATGGTCTCAAGCTGGGCGAGATGATTCAAATCGTGGCCGGCCATTGTTTCAATCAGACCTTTGAACGTGAGCGGGCCTCGTTCAGGATGACTGAGCGGTTTGTCTAGGGCCTGCGGCGTAACGGACCGCACCAAATCGATGTTCCACTGGCGAAGCGCTGAGAACGCCGCCAGCGCCGCCGGTGCCTGATACGTCGCATAGTTGCGCGCCCACCTATCTTGATCAAACGGCTGGATGACATGATTATCTTCCGCCAGCGCCTGACGAATGCGAAAAGCGAAGGCGATCTCACAATCCGCCAAATGACAATAAATCTCGCGCCCCGTCCATTTTCCGGGCGCCAGCGACCTATCCATCCCCTTTGCGCCTAGTTTAGCGGACAATTGCTCCAGTTTGCCGGGCGTGGCCCCAATCACTTCAAAGGGATCGCGATTTTCCAAATGTGCCGCGTATGGATTCGTCATGACCACCATGATATTCCGGTTGAAAGTTGCGTTCAAGCACAAGGCGGCGATCTCCAATATTTAATTTCTCTTCTTACATCCAATGCTTCCCAGGATGGCGTACTCCTAAAAACCTGGGGACTGACCAGCAATGAAACACCCGTCCCAGGGCCGGGTGGGATTTTTTCGACTCCCACCTGGTTCTGTAATTCAGGTGCGGCACGATAAATGAAGTCAGTAATTTCGGGAAGTACGGGCTTCATCGGATGGATAGCGGTCAGATTCGGTTCTACTCTGCGGGCACTTCATTGCTGGTCGCAAAGAGGAAATAAGCACAAATAAACTCTAAAGGAGAGCACAACCATGCATGAAGGATGAGAAGGGACAAGCGACCGGCACAAACCGCCGCAGTTTCGTCAAGCTAGCAGGCTTGGCGGGGCTGGGAGTGGCAGGTGCGGCTGTCATGCTGAAGTCACCGGCAAGCTCGGCGCGCAGCATCTCTGGGCTGGACATACACAGTAATCTTACGGAACACCGACGTCCTGCAGTTCGCCCTGAACCTGGAATAGCTCGAGGCGGAATTTTACAGCGTCGCCGTATACGGCAAGACTATCGAACAACTGGGCACTTCCATTAACGGCTCGGGCATGGGTGGACCCACCACCGGTGGCTCCCAAGTCGAACTTACAGGTACGACCCTGCAAGTTGCCACTGAACTGGCCAGCGACGAACGCAAGCACGTCGTGGACCTGCGCAACCTGATTGCATCCCAGGGAGTGGAGCAAATTGCCAAGCCCGCGATTAATCTCGATGCGCTTATGACCGGCTTCGGAAGCCAGAACGAATTCCTGTTCCTTTCTCGTATCTTTGAAGACATCGGTGTCACCGCTTATGCGGGTGCGGCCCCCTTGCTCACAAATGCCACCAATATTGGATATGCCGCGCGAATTCTGGCTGTGGAGGCTCTCCACGCTGGAAACATCCGCTTGGAAATCGCTCAAGCCGGAATTGTCACCACGCCACCGCTCGACAGCGTGGATATTTTGCCGCCACCCTCGGGCAAATACTAATTTTCCGCCGATCCGGCACAGGCCTTTGCCGCCATCCGCACCACCGGCCAAGTGCTTTACCTGGCATATGGCGGCGACGTAGCCAATGTGACGGCGGGGGGCTTCTTCCTGAACGGAGTGAACGGGATACTCAACGAGTCATCCGGTCCAGCCTAGCCGCAGATTCCTCGCGCAGTGTGAACTGTTTCTTAAGGGGTGGGCTAGTTAGCTCCGCCCCTTGGAAGCAGTTTTTATTCCTGCCCGCGGGGCTAAGTAATGGCCACTTCTTCGTAAACTCCAAAGACTTCGCGCATGGCGTCGCATATTTCTCCAAGGGTTGCATAACTCTTTACCGCGTCGAAAATAAAAGGCATGAGATTATCCGTGCCCTTAGCGGCATGGCGCAACGCGGCCAGGCGACGGCTGACCTCATCGTGTGAACGATCTGCGCGGAGCTTCCGCAGGCGTTGACCCTGCCTTACCGCGACAGTTTCGTCAATTTGCAAAATGTCCAGCGGCTTTTCCTCGGAAACAAAATCATTCACCCCCACGATGATCTTTTCCTTGGCATCCACGGCCATCTGATATTTGTAGGATGCCTCCGCAATCTCACGCTGAGGATAAGCGCGCTCAATGGCAGCTACCATTCCGCCCAGTGCGTCAATGCGGTGGATGTATTCCCACGCGCCACTTTCCACTTCATCAGTAAGCGCTTCGACGAAGTAGGAACCGCCCAGCGGGTCGGCGGTATTGGTGACTCCGCTTTCGTGCGCGATGATCTGCTGGGTACGCAAGGCGACGGTAGCGGCAAATTCAGTTGGCAGCGCCCAGGCTTCATCCAGTGAATTGGTATGCAGAGATTGCGTGCCACCCATGACTGCGGCAAGCGCCTGCAGCGCCGTGCGTACCACATTGTTATACGGCTGCTGAGCCGTCAGGGAGCAGCCCGCAGTCTGGGTATGGAAGCGCAACGCCCACGAACGCTCACTCTTTGATCCAAAGCGGTCGCGCATGGTCTTGTACCAGATTCGCCGCGCCGCGCGATACTTGGCAATCTCCTCGAAAAAATCGTTGTGAGCATTGAAAAAGAACGAGAGGCGGGGAACGAAATCGTCAGCCTGCATTCCCCGGCGGAGGCCCCAATCCACATATTCAATTCCGTCGCGAAGGGTAAAGGCCAATTCCTGAATCGCGGTCGAACCAGCCTCACGGATGTGATAGCCGCTCACCGAAACCGGATTAAACTTGGGCGTGTGCTTGGCGCCGAACTCGATGGTGTCAATCACCAGCCTCATGGAAGGCTCGGGCGGATAGATGTACTCCTTCTGCGCGATGTATTCCTTCAGGATGTCGTTTTGCAGAGTGCCGCCAATTTTCTTCCAATCCACGCCCTGCTTTTCCGCAACCGCAAGATACATCGCCCAGATTATAGCTGCGGGCGAGTTGATGGTCATCGAAGTTGTGACGCTATCGAGGGGAATTTGGTCGAACAGCACTTCCATATCGGCAAGGGAACTGATAGCCACGCCGCACTTGCCCACTTCACCTTCGGACAGAGCGTGATCGGCGTCGTAACCCATCAGCGTGGGCAGATCGAACGCAACGGAAAGGCCGGTCTGGCCTTGTGAAAGCAGATAGCGGAAACGTTGGTTGGTATCCTCGGCTGTTCCGAAGCCGGCGAATTGGCGCATGGTCCACAAGCGGCCACGGTACATCGTGGCGTGGATCCCGCGCGTATAAGGTGGCTGCCCTGGCAAACCAAGGTCGCGGTCCATATCCCAGTCGGCCAGATCGCTTTCGGTATAGAGGCGACGGATCAGATAGCCCGAAACGGTGGTGAATTCCGTATGGCGTTCCGGCGAGCGCTTCAGCGAGGGGTCAAGAATCCGCTTCTCCCATTCCTTTTCCGCCGGGCTCACGGCGCGAGGTTCGTCGGCTACGGCTGTCATGGAAGAATTCGTTGTTTTGCTGTTTGCGTCGCGATCCATTTGAGTCTCCCTAATATCCTCCGCTTCGTTGCTTCTTCCGATTCTAGGCCAACCATAGCTGCCGGACAAGCATGCTGACACGAGGCCGTGGGGGCATAGCCTGAGGTAGCCCGGCCGAACGGTAATATGGGGGCGCGCCAGGTTACATCTTCGGGGGGGGGTTGTGTCGTCCGGAGCGACGTCCCCGATCTTCGCAGCCAACGGACGAAGATCGGTGATCAAATAATACAGAAATCGTCCGGGCTCTTCCTGCATCGCCATGTGGGCGGAATTACCGAGCCATACGAGCTTCTTTTCGGGAGCGTGAAGGTGATCAAACCACTCCGCTACAAGCGTGTGGGACACCGCATAATCGTGCCGTCCCTCGAAGAGAAATATCGGGCATTTAAAGGTGGTCACAGATTCATAGTTCAGCGCCATGAATGGCTCGAGCAGATGCTCCAGGGAGTACAAACCACCGTCATCCACCATGGCCAAGTCCTTCCGCGTATAATCGGGGGAGAGAAGCCGCGCGTAACTATCGTAGGAAAAGTCGCTCCTGCCGTAGGTCAATCCGCCATAATACATAAGCCATTTCCGCTGCGCCTGGATCCTGGCGAAGGTCAGCGTCCCCGGGTTTCCCGGATACGGCGCTATCGCAACCAACTCCTGTTCCGCTTCCATATTGTGATGCTCCCTGGCTTGTCCCAGCGCAAAGCGATATCCTTCTTCATCGCTTTTTTATTCGTTCACCACCTGCCCTACTCCTAAATAGGCGTAGAGCCATTCCGGATGCCGTTGAGCAAGAGCCACGCCCAGCGCGCTTCCCGAGGAGTGGCCCGCACAAAACTTTCCCCCTTCCCGTATTGCTTGAGCAAGTAGCGGACCACCTCTTCCGCATCGCTTGTCATCTGCTCAATGGTCATTGATGAGGCAAGCGCCACGGGATCATTCACCGCGTAGGTGTTTCCAGCGCCGCGCTGGTCCCACTGCACAACCGTGAAATAATCCTCCCAGGTTTTTGGAATTCATACGCCACAGGCATAGTGGGGGAGCCCGGGCCGCCGTGCAGAAAAAGCAGGATGGGATTACGCCGGTCCCTGCCGCGGATGGATAACCATTGGGTCGAGCCGTTTATTTGAACGGATAACAGCTCTTCGACGCCGTTGGGCGAAACAATTTTTCGGGATGCCGCGATGATGCTGGTTACTTCTTGCCGCGACATCATGTCCCGCCGCTCGCGGCGGTTTTCCCTCCCGAGCGGCGAGCTGGCTCTCTTGTGCCCACGCGCCGCTTGACCAGGATGCCAACAGCAGCAGGATTGCACAGCGGTGAGCCCGAGGCGAAATTCTCATCAGCGATTCTCCTGAAGGAATTTGTGCTTAAGCATGTACAACGAAGGACGGTCGCTGCCCGGCTGTGTTCGGAGGCAGTCCGCGGGGTTACATCAAGGAAGCGGCAAGAGCGCGCCATTTGTCTCTTTGCCGCTATTTGCCGCCGGGCAGCTGGCTGCTGGGGGTGCCGGGAATATTTGGATTCCTGGTAATCGTTCGTGATTTCGCATCGCCCACGGTGATGTTGTTGGTTTCGAGCGTTCTGCCCAGCGCTTTTTCGTAATTAACCCGCGCCTCGACCAAGTCAGCTCTGGCGCGCAGGTCAGTTCCTTCCGCGGAGGTCAGGTCTTTTTGGTCCTGAATCACGAGGAACGTGGTAGATGCACCAAGCTGAAATTTCTTTTGTTCGGCATCGAGCGTTTCCTGCGCCAGGACGCTGGCGCGCGCGGCCGCATCGACACGCGCGTGGTCCTGTTCCAACGCGATAATGGCATTGCGAACGTCGAGCATAACGGTATTCTGGGTTTGTTGATAAGTTGTTTGGGCCTGGCGTTCGTCAAGCAGGGCACGCGCGGCATCGGCCTGTGCGGCGCGGTTGCGAATGGGAAGAGTGATATTCAGACCTCCCACGTAGGTGGGAAACCGGTTGTTGCCGATTTGCCGCAAGTCGTCGTTGAGGCCGCCTTGGGAGAGGACGGTGGATGTAGTTGTAAAATTAAGCGGAGCTCCGATATATACGGGTGCGTTATTTACCAGGACCGGATCACCGGCGGTGTTGACAACCGGCGCCTGCAAGTCAGGCGTGTACGAAGTTGCAGTTTCATTGGTGGAGACGAAATTACCTCCCAAGCCGGTGGCTTGATACTCACCGTATGCATTCACGATGGGCAGCAGGGAATTCTTGGTTGCCTTCACCTCAATACCCAAATTCTTTAGGTTCAGTTGCGCCTGTTTAAGCTCAGGACGATTGCTCCATGCCTCATTCACGGCTTCCTGGAGGGGGATATTTTCCGCAGGCCCGGGTGCGGGAATATCGTCAGTGGGAATCACGTCCAGATTCTGCAATTCGGGCGCCATGGGATTTGCTGCGATGGCGTTAATCAGGATTGTTTGCTCCTGCAGGACCACGGCCTGCGCAACAATCAGATTTTGCTGGTCGGTGGCCAGTTGGGAGTCGGCGCGGGTCACTTCGATGCGCGCCAGGGTGCCAATCTGCACCTGCTTTTGATTGTCGGTAAAGAGTTTTTGGGATGTGTCCACGGCGGCTTGCTGTACATTCACATTCTGACGGTCGTACACCAGCTCCCAATAGAGGTTCTGAACCTGGGTAAGGGTAGTCATCACCTGTTGCTCCAACTGGGATTCGGCGATCTTTTGACTGTTTCGCGCTTCCACAATGAACCGGGTATTTATTTCCCGTCCGAAGCCATTGAGCAGGGGCTGCTGAATATAGAACGTGGCGGTGGATTGAACGAAGGGGTTGAAAACCGATTCTGGTGAATTTGACGAGCCGCGCGTATTGAAAAAAGAAACCGAAAAAGACGTGCCCGTGTGAAAGGCCTGCGAATAGGTAAAATTGGCCTCGGCGGTGTAATTGACCAGTGATAACAACTGCGCGCTGCTCACTCCGACTCCCGAAAGCAGCGCGTTATTCACGGGGATCGCCGAGCGCTCCCAGAAAAGCTGGCTGGTAATCACTGGATCGAAGGTCGCGGTGGGAATATTTCCCAGCACCTGCGCGGTACCCGTACCTGAAGCGCCGCGCGCCGCGCCGCCGGATAGGGTGCGCAAGATATCCGTCTCGGCCAGGCGTGGTGAATATTCCGCCACACTGATGTCCACATTATTTTCGAGGGCAAGAGCAATCGCGTCGCGCAAACTCAGATATAACTTGCCGTCGCGAATCAGCTGATTGATCTTTGGTGAATTGACAAACTGGGGCTGATCAATGTGCGGCTCAGTATAAGGCCCGATGAAATTAGGGAACCACGGTTTGGCACGGCTATAGTCCGCTCCCACGCTCAGTGTCAGCGGGGTGGAATTTACTGTCACCCCACTTGGCCCGTTTGCTGGGGTCTGGGCCACGATGGACCCTGAGCCGCTGGGCGTTCCCTGAGAATTCGATGGCGAGATGCCGCCGGTCGGATTTTCAACCTGACCCGGCTGAGGATTTGTTGCCGTCTCGGAACCATTTTCGCTTTGGGCTTGCGGCGCTCCAGGAGCCGGCGCGGTTTGGGAAGGTGTTTGACCCGGCGGTGTACCCGCTGGAACAGCCGTTGGGTTGGAAGTCCCCGACGCCGGGGGCTGCGCGGGGTTCGCGGTGCTACCGGGCTGCTGATTTTGCGCCCCAATCGCGCCTTGAGCTGTTGGGATATTTCCTGGAGTGGGTGTCGGCTGATTCGGCTGGTTCTGCGCGGGGGCGGGCGTTGCTTGCTGACCCGCAAAGGCTGGGCCGCCCGTCATCATTGAAGCAGAAAGAATTGCCACCAATATCGTCCGGCTCAAATGCCCGATTGTGCGTCCCATCATGTTAGTCTTCTCTCCCCAATTCCCGCCCCGGCGGGTACGAAGTCTGTCCTAAGTCTTCTACAACGTTCAAAATGGTCAATTTGTTTCAAACGACGCCAAACCAATGCTCATTGCATGAAGCCGACCATCCGTATTTTAAGGGGATTGACGCATTTTTGCAGAATTCGGCGCTTGGCGCGAGCGTTTCTAGGGCGGGCACATTCCGTCGGACACCTGCCTGAGGGAAGGTCCCAGACGGCGAGGTCTCAAAGAGGACACGCTTTCTGTCATATGGTGTGTGGCATTTCTTGCACCTGGACTTTCGATAATTGCATGGTCGCGGATAACGCGACCGTTCGGTTACCGGATTGACACAGACGTGTCGCCCGTCCTAGGCTACCGTCGGTTCCCACGATCGGCGGAGACATGCGATGGACGAGTTGGACATTTTAACGTTACTGGAAAATTGCAAGGCCATTCGCCGGGGCCATTTTGAGCTTTCCAGTGGCCGCCACAGCGATACGTATGTTCAATGTGCCGCTGTGCTGCAATATCCGCCTCATGCGGAGTCTCTGGGGCGAGATTTGGCGGCGAAGTTTCCCGGCCTGGGGATCGGCTGCGTAATCTCTCCTGCCCTGGGCGGCGTGATTATTGGACAGGAAGTGGGGCGCGCCCTGGGAACGCGAGCAATCTTCGTGGAACGGGACGCCTCCGGGAGGCTGGCCCTGCGCCGCAATTTCCGAGTGGAACAGGGAGAGCGAATCCTGGTGATTGAAGATGTTTGGACGACAGGGGGCTCGACGCGCGAAACAATTTCGGTGATTGAATCCGAGGGAGGCCTGGTTGTGGCCGCTGGCGCGATCATTGACCGCAGCGGCGGCGACCTCAATCTGCCCGTTCGCACGGAAGCCCTGTTACACATGGATGTGCGGAGTTATGATCCCAGCGACTGCCCCCTATGCCGTACCGGCGATGCCGCCGTGCGCCCTGGGAGTCATTTCCGCTCCTGATTGCCCAGCGAACAGGTGACATTTGCCAGATTGCGGCTATGCGAAAAAAGTCCTCTGGCACGGAGTAGGCGTTTCACGGGTTTCGCCGTGTGATAATCACACCTGAATGCGCAACATCAAAATCACGCTTGCCTATGAGGGGACCACATTCCACGGCTGGCAAATGCAGCCTAACATCGCCACGATTCAAGGGGCGCTTGCGGACGCGGCTAGAAGAATCACCCAGGAGAGAATCCAGGTGGAGGGGGCCAGCCGGACCGATGCCGGCGTACACGCGCTGGGACAGGTGGCCGCATTTCGTACGCGCTCTCAATTGACCGCTTTGGAATTTCAGCGGGCCCTAAATGCGCTATTGCCGCCTTCGATTCGCGTCGTGGGTTCTGAAGAAGTTGGTCCGGATTTTCATCCTCGCTGGAACGCGCAATCCAAAATCTATCATTACAGAATTTTTCGTGGTCGAGTCCTTTCGCCATTTGAAAGGGGACGGGCGCTCCATTATCCCTGGCCGCTCGATGAAGATGCCATGATGGCGGCGGCGCGTCTTTTCGAAGGTAAACTCGATTTTTCATCCTTCGCCGCGTCGTCTGGGTCGAATGAGCGCGACGAAGACCGAAATCCGGTCCGCCAGGTTTTCAGTTCGCGGATTCTGCGCCACAAAGGTTCTCCTGCAGCGGAGAGGCTCCCCACGTCGATTCCCATGGCGAGGTCCGTGGCCCTTGCGGCCATTGGTGGCTCATCGGTCGAGACGGCTTCGAGCGATGAGCCACCCCTTGACCAGGCGGTGATTGGCACGGTATGCGACGAATTGCTGTATGTCGTCCATGGGAAATCATTTCTGCGCTACATGGTGAGGAAAATCGTGGGAACATTGCTGGATGTGGGTCGCGGGCATATCACCCCCGAGCAAATTCCTGAAATATTCGCAATGAAGGATAGAACACGCTCCGGCCCGACAGCACCGCCGGAAGGACTCTATCTTGTATCCATCGAATACCCGGATCCACTCGCGGGGTTGCTACGGCAACGGCCATCTTCGTAAGGGGGGCGGTGGTTCCGTGAGACTTTGCTACCTTTCGGTGGCGCCTACAATCTCCGATATACAGTAGAGTCGTGGACTGAATGAGGGCGTTCACGTAAAATGGACTGTCGAGTTACCGCGTGGGAGGGTATATATCAGTGATGGCTGAACCCGTAGCGCCAGAATCCGACGCCAGTTCCACAACTCCGAAGAAAGTGGGCGGTACCGCGCCCGTCACTCCCGTCACAATTCCCAATTCCGCAGTGGCCGCCGCGGCCAAGTCCTCTCCCGCGGCTGTGGTTGAAACCGCGGGAAATTCAAAGGCAGCGGTTGCAGCCCCGGCTCCCGCCGCATCTGCCACACCCACTGCTTCCGCAATACCTGCAACTGTAAGCAACGGAACAACCGTCGCGGCGGGTACTGTTGCCAGCGCTCCTCATATAAAAGAAAAACGCCCGACGCAACGCGCTTGCGACGAAAAGAACGAAAAGGGCAAGGTATGCTGCGGGCATTTGAAGCGCTGGTACGACTATCCGCCGGAGATTGAGAAATTAATCGGCAAGAAAACGGAAATTTATCGCTGCGAGTTTTGCCAGACGCTCTACAAACCGGACCTAGCGGAAATGCCGCACAGCTACACGCTGCGTTACTAAATTTCGCGGCCATGCCACGGGCGAACCGCCGCCAATAAGCGCGCCATCCTGTAGCGGTTGAACGTCGGGCGAGGACTAGAAATGCCACACGAAGACCTAATTTATGAATGGAACACGGCATCCGGCCCCGAAATTCCCCTGGGACGCACTGTCCTGCTGAACGATGAAACTCTTCGCGACGGTCTGCAAAATCCCTCCGTGCAGGACCCCTCCATCGAGGAAAAATTCCGCATTCTCCATTTGATGGAGGACCTGGGTATTGACGCGGTGAATATAGGGCTGCCGGGCGCGGGCCCAAGGGCTTATGCGGATGTGGAAGCTCTGGCGCGCGAAATCATGAACTCGCGGATGAAGATTCGCCCGAATTGCGCCGCGCGCACCCATGAAAATGACATACGGCCGATTGCGGAAATCTCGCAGCGGGTAGGAATCCAAATCGAAGCGGCGACATTCCTAGGCAGCAGTCCCATCCGTCGTCTGGTGGAGGATTGGACGGTGGAGCACCTGCAGCGCATCACCGAGGACGCGGTGAAGTTCGCGGTGAAAGAGGGCTTGCCTTCGATGTATGTTACCGAAGACACCATGCGCACGGATCCCGCAACGGTGAAAACGCTTTATACAACCGCGATCCAGTGCGGCGCCCGCGCCATCGTGCTCTGCGATACGGTGGGCTACGCCACGCCGCACGGCGCGTATAGCCTGGTGAAATTTGCCATGGAGGAAATTGTCGAGCCATGCGGCCAGAAAATTCGCGTGGACTGGCACGGGCACAACGATCGAGGTCTCGCTATTGCCAACTCCCTGGCGGCGCTGGCGGCCGGCGCGGATTGCGTTCATGGCGCGGCTAATGCTCTCGGCGAGCGCGTTGGCAATACGCCCATGGAACTGATGCTGGTGAATTTGCGCCTGATGGGTCTGATCGACCGCGACCTTTCGAAGTTGAAGGAATACTCCGATACCGTTGCTCGGGCAACCCATACGACTGTCCCGCCCAATTATCCCGTGGTGGGCCGGGATGCGTTTCGCACCGCAACCGGCGTCCATGCCGCCGCCATTATCAAGGCGTATCGCAAAGGCGATGCGGCATTGGCCAATGCCGTTTACAGCGGCGTCCCTGCGCAGTTGTTTGGAATGGAGCAAGTGATTGAAATTGGGCCGATGAGCGGAAAATCCAATGTGATGTATTGGCTGGAAAAAAACCACATTGCCGCCAGCGATGAATTGACCAGCCACATTCTCGACGCCGCCAAACATTCCTCCCGCGTTCTCACCGACGATGAGATCATGCGCCTCTGCGGCGTGCCCAGCACGGCTCGCTCCGCTGGTTCCTAACCGGCGACTTTTAGAGTTGTGAGTGGTAGGCCTTCCGCTTCCAGCGTGCCAAGATCGAGAATCTCTCCGGCGTGCTGAATGTCAATTCCCACCGGATGATCGTTCTTGTCCAGATCAATCACGATGCCTTCGTGAATCTCGCGCGGGTCAACACCTGGACCTTCTTTCAGATCAATATAAAGGGAATCGGTTTCCTGATCGTAGCGAAGCCTCATAGTAGCCTCTCCAATTCAATAACGGGCCTAAATCACCGGTCAAAAAATGCATTGTGGATCGTTTCGCCGCCCCCCTAGCGTCACCACGCGTAGAAATCGGCCACCCATTTCCGGAACCGCGTCCCAAAAGCCGAATTCGTCCGTCCGATTGAAATTCCGTGGCTAGAGGGCTGGCCAGGATTCTCTCGCACCATTCATAACGAATATACGGCCTTTAGGCATTACCTCATCACGAAAATATCGAGTTGTCTTCATCGGTGCAAAACAAGCACACTGCGGATTATACTTCGAGGGCTTAGAGGCAGCCGGCAAATCCCGCCGCATGCGAACGCGGGCGAGCGTCTAGTATTATTGACCCTTGTGTTGCGCCGCGAATTGAGCGGTCGCCTGTGGAGACGAGGATATGAAGTGCCTCGCATGATGACCATCCGTCTCTTCGTGGCGAGTGGCGCGGCCCTGTTGATTATGACAACCTCCTCAGCCGCCCACGAACATAAGGCCGTCAAATCGCCGTCTGGAGTTTCCAGCGACAAGCGTCTGGCCCGTGCGCTCGATTGGCTCGATAAAAACGGTGCCTGGATCGCCCAACAACAAATTAAAATTACCGAAGTTCCCGCTCCCACATTTCACGAACAAAAGCGCGCCGAAGTTTTCCGCAAGATTCTCGAAAACGCCGGCCTGAAGGTGCGGATTGATTCCGCTGGTAATGTCACAGCGGAATACGCCGGCGCGGATTCCAATTCCGTAGTGCTGGTGGCCGCGCACCTCGATACCGTGTTTCCCGAAGGTACTGATGTCCACGTGAGGCAGCGCGGAACGCGCCTGGAAGCCCCGGGCATTGGAGATAACGGCGCGGGGCTTGCGGCGCTTGCGGGAATCACGCGTGCTCTGCATGAATCAAGAGTGCGCACTCATTCCACCATTGTGTTGGCCGCTGACGTGGGCGAGGAAGGAGAAGGCAACCTGCGCGGCATTCGCGCACTGGTAGGCGAATATGGTTCGAGGCTGCGCGCGGTGATTGCCGTGGATGGTTTCGCCACCGACTACGTGACTACGCGGGCGTTGGGCTCCCAGCGCCTAGAAATTACCGTGACGGGCCCGGGCGGCCATAGCTGGTCGGATTTCGGACTCCCTAATCCCATCACCGCGCTTGCGCGCGGCATCGTGCGCTTTTCCGCTGCGCGGGTTCCGGATTCTCCGCGCACCACGTTTAATTTTGGGATGATTTCAGGAGGCACGTCGGTTAATTCGATTCCCGCAAGCGCTTCCGTGCAACTTGATATTCGCTCCGAAAGTGATACAGAAATTGCGCGCTTGATGGCAGCCGCGGACAAAGCATTCCAACGGGGTATTGATGACGAAATGGAAACCGCCGGGCACAGCGCTATTCTGACGGTGAAGAATCGTGAACTGGGATCGCGTCCTTCGGGCATGTTGCCCGAAAATTCGTCACTATTGACAGCTGTGAGAGGAGCCGATCGCGCGCTGGGAAATGTTTCGCGTGAGGAAATTTCCTCCACCGACGCGAATATTCCACTCTCGATGGGCATTCCCGCGATTGCAATGGGGGCGGGCGGCTCGGGAGGCGGCACGCATACACAGCAGGAATGGTACGACTCCGCTGGGCGCGAGATGGGGATAAAACGAGTCCTGCTAACGGTGGTAAACATTGCCGGGCTCGCGCAATGAGCTTGGGCGAATTGAGGTTCCGAGTTCCTGGCCATGTACCGCCCGCGGCAGTTTTATTTGCGGCCATCGCAATGGTGATCATGCAGGTTGCCTTGTCGTCACAAGGGAAATCTCCTGTACAGGCTGCCTCACCAACCGATGCAACGCGATCGGCCGATCCTGGATCGCGCGATTCTAGCAGCGCTGACCTGGTGCTCATCAATGGAAGCATTTATACGGGCGATACGAAATCACCCCGCGTGCAGGCGCTGGCCATTCGCGGCGAAATGATTGTGGCGGCTGGTTCGAATGCGGAAATGAGACGATATTCGGGATCGAAAACCCGATTGATGGATTTGCACGGACAGTTTGTAATGCCCGGATTCAACGATGCCCACGTTCACATCGGAGAAGCGGGTCGCGCGAAGCTGCAAATCAATTTCGATGGAGCGCGTTCGCTGGCGAAATTTCAGCAGCGCATTCGCGACGCGCTCACGTCCTACCCACCCGGTACGTGGATGACTGGGTTCGGCTGGGATCATACCCTGTGGCCGGAGAAGCGCTTTCCGAATCGGGCGGACCTCGATGCGATTGCTACCGACCGGCCGATGCTATTCGGGCGTGTGGATGGTCACGTAGCGGTGGCCAATTCATTGGCCTTGAAACTCGCGAGTGTCACGGCCCTCACGCCCGATCCAGCCGCCGGGCATATTGTTCGCGAAAGCCGGCAAGGCGACGCAATCCAGCGCGGCAGCTTTGGCGAACCGACCGGCATGTTGGAAGAAGACTCCGCAATGAACCTGGTGAAGAAGCGCGTGCCCCCGCCAACTCCCGCGGAGCGGCGACGCGGAATTGAAATGGTTTTGCGCGAAGCAGCGCAATTCGGCGTTACGTCTGCGCAGGACAATTCCGCGTGGGAAGATTTCTTGATATATCGCGAGCTAAGGGCGGAAGGGAAGCTGCTCGTTCGCATTACGGAGTGGCTGCCCTTCGATGCGCCGCTCGAACAACTGCAGAAGATGCGCCGCGAAGGGAACGCGGGATTGGACGGACAGTCAGGTGGCGATGCCTGGCTCAAAACCGGCATGTTGAAGGGTTTTCTGGACGGCTCGCTGGGTTCGCGCACCGCCGCGATGCTGGCCCCATATTCCGACGACCTGTCCACCTCGGGAATACTGCGAATGGATCCGCGCGAAGCAGCGGCGATGGCGATAGAACGCGACCGAGCGGGATTTCAGATTGGCTTTCATGCCATCGGCGACCGCGCGAATCAAGTGGCGCTGGATATTTTTGCGGCGGTGCAAGTAGCCAATGGCCCACGCGACCGCCGCGATCGAATCGAACACGCCCAGATTATCGCGCCCGCTGATTTTCCGCGCTTTGAGGAGCTTCACATTATTGCCTCCATGCAGCCGAGCCACGAAACTACCGACATGCGCTGGGCTGAATCGCGGATAGGTCCGGAGCGCGCGAAGGGCGCGTACGCGTGGAACACTCTGCAGCGCGAAGGCGTGCGCCTGGCCTTTGGCACTGACTACCCAATCGAGGCAATCAATCCAATACGCGGAATTTATGCCTGCGTCACCCGCGAGTTGCCCGAAGGAGGGCCTTCAGGCGGATGGGAGCCGGAGGAAAAACTGCCCATCGAAGATTGCCTCCGGCACTACACTTACGATTCGGCGTACGCCCAATTTGAGGAAAGCCGCAAAGGAATCCTTGCGCCCGGACAGCTTGCCGACATTGTTGCGCTGTCGAATGATCTCACTACCATTGCACCCCACGAGATTGTGAAAACACAGGTCGAATGGACCATGACCGGCGGGCGCTTCCAATATCAGCGGGGTCAGTGACTTCGCCGTGTCCCCGGATTTTTCTCGGCAACCGATGAAACAACCCTTGAAAGCTGATGCGGCCCTGCTGCTCTGCGCGTTGATCTGGGGAGGCAGCTTCCTGATGGTAAAAAACGCGCTGGGCCATGCCAGCGTGTTCGCTTTTCTGGCGCTGCGTTTTACGCTGGCCGCGGCCGCCATGGGTGTAATCTCGGTGGCCGCGCTGCGCGAATCGGATTCGCGAATTCTAAAAGCGGGGATTCTTCTGGGCGCCATCATGTTCGCGGGATATGCGCTGGAAACTGCGGGGCTGCAATTCACCACCGCGTCCAAGGCCGCGTTCATTACCGGCTCGAGCGTTGTATGGGTGCCGCTTATTGCCTCGATAGTGGGATGGCGCGCTGGGCGAGCGCCAAATAAGTGGATCTGGGCCGGGGCGCTGGTAACCTTCGTAGGATTGTATTTTCTGGCCGTGCCCCCAGCGGGCCTTTCCCGATTGAACCGCGGCGATCTGTTGGTGGGCACGTGCGCAGTGGCATTCGCGCTCCACATCCTGGCGGTGGGAAAATTTGCGCCCAGACATTCAGCGCGTGCTCTGAATACGATTCAGGCGGCCACGACTGCGTTAATCGCGGCAGCCGCTATACCGTTTCTTGCCAGAGTCCAGTGGGAAGCGCCACGGGTCCATTTCACGGTCGGCTTGGTGCCTGCGCTGCTCTTTACCGCCGTGGGAGCGACCGCTCTGGCCTTCGCCCTGCAGATGTGGGCGCAGCGCTACACCAGCCCGTCGCATACCGCGTTAGTTTTCAGTATGCAGCCGGTGTTCGCCGCGATCATTGGGTGGCTTGTGGCAGGAGAACGGCTTGGTGGACGCGAAGCGTTTGGCGCGGCGCTGATTTTTTCCGACATTTTGCTCGCGGAGTTTAAAGGACCGTTACATGAAGATGTGGAATTGGTTGCGACACTGGGCGAATCGCCGAAAGAAGCGGAATAGCCGCAATGGCGAGTCAGAACCGACAACAGCGGCCTGGCACTTTCGAGATTACATTCATTGCGTCCTGTACATTGGTGCAACCAACCCGTTGCCCGGGGATTCAAAGCAGCCATGTGGCAGGGCGAGGGGTCCCGGGTCGAATCCATTACCGTGCGCGTCTTCACCGCAAGGAATCTGTCGCAATGACCTGGCGATATCGGTGGCTGTATTTTTTCCTTGCGAGCATTCTGATTGCATGTCTCTGGCTTCCTAATTTTGCTTCAGCACAAGAACCAATCCCATCGCAAGGCAGCCAACAAACTCCTCAGCTAGAGTCCCAACCGGAACCAAAACAATCGAAGCCAGCTGCCGAGGGGCAACCCCAAAAAGGCCTGAACCCCGCGCCCGACCAGAAGACCGCTGATCAGAACACTACAAACCAGGGCGCGGTCAGCTCAATCCAACAGAAATCAACTGTCCCTACCAGCCCAAAGAACGATCGGCTTTTTGGCGTGCTTCCAAATTATTTGACCGTGGAAAACGAAGCGCAGGTCCCTCCGCTAACTGCAGGTGGAAAATTCAAACTGGTGACTAAAAATTCTTTCGATCCGGCGGTTTTTCCTTTCATTGGATTTATCGCTTTAGTCAGCCAAGCCCAAGACAGCGAACCCTCGTTCGGCCAGGGAGTGGAAGGATACGCAAAGCGCTACGGTGTTGCTTTCGCCAATTCCACAATTGGCAGTTACATGACTGGCGCTGTTTTCCCGAGCATATTCAAGCAGGATCCTCGGTACTTCCAATTGGTTCGCGGAGGTTTTAAAAGTCGTGTGGCTTACTCAGTGAGCCGCATTTTTGTTATCCGCACGGACTCGGGCCGTTCGCAATTCAACGCCTCTGAAATTGTGGGCAATCTCGTCGGGGCGGGAATTTCCAATGCTTACCTTCCGGCGCAAGACAGAAGCTTGTCGAACACGCTCACTGGTTGGGGCACTGGGACCGGCTATGACGCGCTGGCGAATCTTGCCGAAGAATTTTGGCCAGACGTGCATCGATTCCTCAGGCAGAAATTCTAGTCCGCGTTCCGAGACGCATGTGCGCTCACTCCATCCTTAGCAACTTTCGGGCATTCTTGATGTCGGAGGCGACGTTAGATTTAGACGTGCATGTCACGTTGTGAGACTCCGTGCTACGCAGATTGAAGAGTGTCCAATTTTCTCCCCTATCGGGACTCCACCATTCGCAGCGTTTTCCGCAGTACTGGTAGATTCTTGTTGGGGGCTCACCACGAATCCAGCCCCGTTTCTCAAATTCAAAATGCGAAGGATATTTGCGATCGCCGTTTGAAAAGCGTGGCACGGACTCAGCCATAACTATCTAGCGCGGGGGTTCGTAGTGTTGAATGTCCACGTATTCGTACATGGTGGCGCGAAGGCGCGGGGGCTGGCCCGCAGGAGGCATGGCGTTAGCTTTTTCATAGGCGGCGATGGCGGACTCGTTAACCAGCGTGAGGCCTATATCGTCGAGACCGTTCCACAGGCAATGCTTGCGAAACGGATCAATCTCGAAGCTGTAGCGCAAGCCAGTATCGTCGGAGATAGTTTGCGACTCCAAATCGGCGGTGAGCTTGTAGCCTTCCCGGGATTCAGAGCGCGCGAAAAGTTCGTCCATCTGCGCGTCGGTTAAGGTGGCGGGAAGAATGCCGTTTTTGAAGCAGTTGTTATAAAAGATGTCGGCAAAGCTGGGAGCGAGCACGACATGAAAGCCGTAATCGAGGATGGCCCACGGCGCGTGTTCGCGGCTGGAGCCGCAGCCGAAATTTGCCCGCGCCAGCAGGACGGATGCGCCTTTGTAGCGCGGAAAGTTCAGCACAAATTCAAGGTTGGGCTTTTCCCCCGCGAGGTAGCGCCAATCGTAGAACAGCACGCGGCCAAATCCCTGGCGAGTGAGCAGCTTGCAGAACTGTTTGGGCACCATCTGATCAGTATCCACATTGACGCGGTCGAGCGGCGCGACGAGGCCGGTATGTTTGTGAAACGGCTCCATTGATTGTCTCTCCCGACGTGCCGAAGTTAATGAAGCTTCGAACCTCAGCGGCTAAAGCCGCGTCCTCTGACCGCTGACAGCGCGACTGAAGTCGCGCCCTACAATGAGCGTACTGTGCAAGATGACGAAGCCTACGGTACGAAACGGGGCGCTCCGTCTTAATTGTCGCCGTTGGTGCCCCATTTGCGGACGTCAACGAAATGGCCTTCGATAGCTGCAGCGGCAGCCATTAGCGGACTGACGAGATGCGTGCGACCGCCCTTGCCCTGGCGCCCTTCAAAATTACGATTGGAAGTGCTGGCGCAACGCTCGCCGCTGGGAAGCACGTCGTCATTCATGCCAATACACATGCTGCATCCAGCGTCGCGCCATTCAAATCCGGCGTCGCGAAAAATTTTGTCCAAGCCTTCCGCTTCGGCTTCGGTCTTCACCAGGCGCGAGCCGGGAACGGCCAGCGCCTCCTTCACCGATTTGGCGACGTGCTTGCCGGCGACGGCTTTGGCGGCGATTCGCAAATCCTCCAGCCGCGAATTGGTGCAGGAGCCGATGAACACGCGATCCAAGGGAATGTCCGTAAGACGCGTGCCGGCCGTCAAGCCCATGTAGTGCAGGGCCTGCGCGGTGGCTTTGCGATCGTTTTCATCGGCAAAGGAGGCGGGATCGGGCACGCGGCCGTTAACGTCAGTAACCATGCCGGGATTGGTGCCCCAGGTTACCATGGGAGCGAGTTCGGGGCCTTCGAGTTCGACGGTCGCGTCATACTTTGCGCCGGGATCGCTTGCCAGCGTCTTCCAATAGTCCACGGCGATTTGGAAATCCTTGCCGCGAGGGACAAAGGCGCGCCCTTCCAGCCATTCAAAGGTGTGATCGTCGGGGGCCATCATTCCGGCGCGCGCGCCGCCTTCGATAGTCATATTGCACATGGTCATACGGCCGGACATGGAGAGATTGCGAATGGCCTCGCCGGTATATTCGAAAACATAGCCGGTGCCGCCGGCGATGCCGATTTTTCCGATGATGGCGAGAATGATGTCCTTGCCGAAAACGCCGAAGGGCAAGCGGCCATTGATGCGAATCTGCATCGTCTTGGACTTGAACTGCTGCAGGCACTGGGTAGCCAGCACGTGTTCAATTTCTGAGGTGCCGATGCCGAAGGCCAGCGCGCCCAGCGCTCCGTGGGTGGACGTGTGGCTGTCGCCGCAGACAATGGTGAGGCCGGGCTGAGTAAGTCCCAATTCCGGGCCGATGATGTGGACGATGCCCTGATTATGACTGTGCATGTCAAACAATCGCACGTCCGTTTCAGCGCAATTACGGGTGAGGGCCTCGAACTGACCGGCGGCATCCACGTCCAGCACCGGCAGCAGGCGATTCTTGGTGGAGACGGAATGGTCCATCACCGCAAAGGTGAGGTCGGGGCGGCGGACTTTACGTCCGGATTCTTTCAATCCGGAGAAGGCCTGGGGCGAGGTGCCTTCGTGGATCAGATGGCGGTCAATGTAGATGAGCGCGGGCTTGCCGGGCTCTTCGGTGACCAGGTGCGCATTCCAGATTTTTTCGTAGATGGTCTGTGGCGTCATCGTTTACCCGAGGGGTTTTGCACCAAAACAGCACCTTTTGAGACCTGTGTTTTTGTAGCGATTAGGAAATTTAAAGTGCTTGATAATAAGACGGTTAGTGGGGATATGAGTGTCAGCTATGTAGCGATTAGAATTGGCCGTTTTCAGGGTGCGATTCAGCAACAAATCGGGAGAAAAAAAGAAGCGGGGAATTGCCTGAAGTATATGTTTGATCTGCCGATTTGGCCCGCTTCTCGTGGTCGCGGGGATGAGAGCAGAAAAATCACCATACGCCATCCCCGAATACGGAGACCATTTTATGAATCCCAATTTCGCCTCGTTTGAGCTGCTTGAAAAGAATACGCCGTGTCACACGATTGTCAAATAGGGTCGTCTGTAAGGGTGATGAGTCGGAAGATGGGGGCGTCAAGCTGGATGTACCTGATAAAATGCGGCCCACGGGTCCCCATCCGAAAACTTCTTTTCTAGCGCGATGATCCGAAAAGCCTGCCGTTCGAGGCTGCTGGTTTTCCCGCTGGCTGTCCGATGTTCAGCAGCACACTGACGGTGTCACCAAGATTTCCACCTCGGTCGGCGGTTATCAGGTCGACCTTGCCGTCATTATTGACGTCGGCGGCTGTTACCGTTTGCGGACCATTGCCGACGAGATAACCGTTATAGTGCTGGAGGTTTCCAGTGCCTTTTCCAAGGAATACGGCCACAGTGCTGTCCGTGCCGGAGGAAGCCACCACATCAGGGATGCCATCGCCGTTGAGATAGGCAATATGCAATCCATAACATCCCGGCGGCGCAGCGAATATTTTTGGAGGGCTAAATTTCCCGCCGCCTTTACCTAGTATGACCACAACGGAGTACGGGACGTTATAAGTGCATCCTGATGCGGGACACTCAATGAAGGCCAAATCGGGATGGCCATCACCATTAAGATCGGCCGTCGCCAGCGCAGTCGGGTACTGTCCAACCGGAACGGTAATTTGCGACGGAAAGGTTCCATCGCCAGCTCCCAAAAGGATCGAAATTGACCCACTTCCTGTATTCGTAACAGCCAAGTCGAGATTGCCATCGCCATTGAAATCCGCAGTGACAATTGATTGCGAACTGAAGCCAACGGCATACTCCTTCTGACCCTGGAACGTACCGTCGCCATTGCCGATCAAGATAGAAACGGTTGCATCTTGTCCAGTGCAGTCTGTGTCGCCACACTCGTTCACGACAGCGAGATCGAGGTTGCCATCATTATTGAAATCGCCTATGGCCAGGGAAGTTGCTCCAAACTCCACCGGATATGATGTCGCAGGCTGAAACGTTCCATCTCCATTGCCAAGAAGAATAAAAACCGACTCAGGGCCCTGGCAATACTGAATCGTGCAGGCGATCACCGCGAGATCCGGCTTCCCGTCATGATTAAAGTCTCCCGATCTCAAAAAATACGGATCATATCCAACGGGGTACTCGATGGCGGGCTTGAATGCTCCGCTGCCATCACCGAGGAGCACACTGACCGCATTGTCGTACTGAACAGCTACTACCAAATCCACATTTCCATCCCCGTTGAAATCCTTGGCAACGATGGATAGCGGGGCGGTCCCGGCCACATAGTCGGCGCGGGCCTGAAAACCCCCAGCGGCATCGGCGAGCAATATTGAAACCGAGGAGTGACCGTTTGTGGCGATAATGTCGTCAAGGCCGTCGCCATTGAAATCAGCCACAGCCACGGAAGTGGTGTCCTCAGCGGTCCCATAGTCTATGCGTGGACGGAAGGTGCCGTCACCATTGCCGAGAAGAACACTTACCGTCAGGCCGTCGTAGTTGCCAACCACAAGGTCAGGCTTGCCGTCTCCATTAAAGTCGCCGACCGCTACGGATGTCGAGAAGAAGCCCGTCGGGTAATCCACATGGGATTGAAATGTGCCGTCTCCATTGCCAAGTAGTACCGACACTAATCCCAGGGTGTCATTGCTGCAATTTTGGACATCGCATTCATCTGCCGTAATCAGATCAAAATTGCCGTCGCCGTTCAGGTCTGCGGTTGCGATGCCGGAGACTGCCGGGCCGGTCGGATAGTACACGGGGGATGCAAAATTACCGTGTCCGGTCCCCAGGAAAATGGCCACGACAGGTCCTTGGGCTGCATATGTGGTTTCCGCCAGGTCAGGTTTTCCGTCGTGATTGAAGTCGCCCACCGCAATGCCATAGCCCGTGCTGTCGTTCAGACGCACCGCCGTTTTGAAAGTTCCGTCGCCTCTGCCAAACAGAATGCTGGTTCCACGAGCGGACTCGCAACAATCCACGGTGGCGATATCCAGGTAACCATCGCCGTTCAAATCCGCGACAATCAAACCGACGGCTGTAATTGATGTGAAATATTCCACACCGCTTTGAAAAGTTCCGTCACCATTGCCCAGGAAAACCGCAACCCCGTGGTCCTCTTGTGTCAAAACTGCCAAGTCCTGTTTTCCATCGCCATTGAAATCGCCGGCCGCGATTCCGTATTGGTGATTCTCTGTCATGTAATGGAAAGAATGCTGGAATGTGCCGTCGCCATTTCCCAGGTAAACGTCAACAGCTCCCTGGCCGTTATTACCGGCGACTGCAAAATCAGGTTTCCCGTCGTTGTTGAAATCGCCCACTGCCACGGAGAACGGGCTCCCGGGCACGGAAATTTTCCCAGCCTCCAGGAACAGCGATTTCGATGATGCGTCCGGCCTCGGAACGCTCGGAAAACCGGGCAGTCCCATTGGATCGAGGGCAGTCGGCAGGAGTGCAGCCGATGCGACGGGGCTCGGCATCCGACTCTGACCAGGAGCAATTGCGGTGAGAATACCGGTGCCGAGAAGAATCAACGCTGCGACAGATGTCCTAATCCGGGCACTTTGCATAAGGGAGCTCCTGTTGCAGTTCACCAACATAATAGAGCAGGCCAATTGGAAAATACTAGCCGCTTGGCTTAATGCAGCGAGATGTTGCGCTAGGATTCAAAACTTCGTCGTCGGCGCCACCAACAGCGCCACGGCTTGGGACGCAGAGCGCAGTTGGACAAAGCGTACAATGGACCAAGCCAGATAAGCGGAACGGGCGAAGGAGAGAAGGCAGAGATGGCGAGAGAATGGCGGGAGGAGTTCAGCGTTACCAGTAAGGAGTTGATAGGGAAGATCAAGGAGTTGATTCACGAGGGGAATGCGACCAAGATCATCATTAAGACGGAAAGCGGGCACACGATTATTGAGGTGCCGCTGACGATTGGGGCGGTGGCGGCGATATTGGCGCCGGTGCTGGCGGCGGTAGGAGCGGTGGCCGCGCTGGTGACGAGATGCACGGTCGTGGTGGTGCGGGAAAAAGAAGAACCGCGTGGTTCATAGGGACGTGGTGTTATAGAGAAGTGGTATCTAGGGAACCGAATGTCTCCGTTGTGCCAAATAATGAAGAGAGATTCCTCGCTGAGCTCGGAATGAGGGAGAGCGGGTAACGCATGGCCAGAATGGCAACTCCGTAGCGACGGCTCTCACGCCATGGTGCGGCGTAGGCCAGGCCGTTCCAATCGCGCGTCACACATACGCGCCATGCGCAATTCGCAAGCTGTCAGAGAGATTTTTCGCCACGCTTGAAATGACGACGAATTACGCGGTGAGAACAGTGCATTCGGGCGCCTCCGGTGTAAGTAAGTGCTGACCTTCCGGCCGAAAGGCGGGCTTGAGAGAAAATGTTTGTTGGGCGTACCTAATGGTATAGTGACGATAGGCGTGGCGGGGAAGCGCGGGAGCGGGCGATGGGCGTGGAATTCAAGGAACTGTACGACTGGGTGCGGCGGCGAAAAGTATTTGCATCGCTGCTTGTCGCGATTACGCTGAGCGCGGGAATCATGATTGGCACGCTGGTTTCTGGACGCGTGCAAGCAACTCACGGCGAAGGCGGCACGGGCGCGGCACTGCTGGCCATTCCCGATCCCGTTCAGCTTTCAGGAACGTTTTCCGGCATCGCCACCAAGCTGGAGCCAGCGGTTGTAAATATTTCCACCACACAAGTGATGGAGAAAAAAAGCCCGCACAAGCGCGGCGGACCCAACAGTGTGGATCCCTTTGGCGACCTCTTCCACCACTTTCTCCAATCACCTGACGACAATGATAATGGCGGCGATGAAGATGATGATGCGGAGCGCAGCCTGGGTTCCGGCGTGCTGGTGGATCCCAAGGGCTACATTCTCACCAACAATCATGTGATTGATCAGGCCACCAAGATTCAAGTAACGCTGGATGGCGATTCGAATACTTACACGGCGAAGCTGATTGGCACCGACAAGGAAACCGATCTGGCGGTCATACAAATTGAAGCGGGGCAAAAACTTCCCATTGCGCGGTTGGGAAATTCGGAAGCGGTGCAGGTGGGCGATTGGGTGCTGGCATTCGGCAGCCCGTTTGGTCTGAACGCGACGGTGACGGCGGGAATCGTCAGCGCGAAAAACCGCAACAATATCGGACAACAATTTCAACAGTTCATTCAGACGGACGCGGCGATCAATCCGGGAAATTCCGGCGGGCCGCTGGTGAACATGGCAGGGGAAGTAATTGGTATCAACACGGCGATTTATACGGGCAGCAGGGGATTTGAGGGTGTGGGCTTCGCGCTCCCATCGAATACGGCGATTTCCGTTTACAACCAACTGGTGACTAATGGAAAGGTTACGCGCGGTTCCATCGGCATCACGTTCCAGGAAGAACACGGCAACAATTCCATCATGCTGAAAGAGCTGGGCGCGCCGTATGGAATTGAAGTGGAGGCGGTGCAAGCGGGGAGCCCCGCGGAAAAAGCGGGGATTCGTCCGGCGGATGTAATCTCCAACGTAAATGGAAAGCCAATTCATACGGGAAGCGATTTGGTGGATCCCGTGGCGCAGACAGCGATTGGGCAGAAAGTTCATCTGCGTTATTACCGGAACGGCAAAGCTGCCGACGTGGATGTGATGGTGGCGGACCGCACGAAATTATTCGGGAAGCAGATTGGTGAAGATCAGGATCAGGCCAATCCCTCCGGTGAAGCGGCGCCCGCGCATTTCGGTCTGCATACGGAGGAAATGACTTCGGAAATTGCGCGGAAGATCGGAATGTCGGCTTCGGTGGCGGGAGTAATCGTCACGGACGTGGAGCCGGCGAGCTTCGGCGAGGATATCGGCTTTCTGCGCGGGGACGTGATTACAGAAGTGAACCACGTGGCCGTAACCGATTCGACCAGCTATAAAAAAGAAATTGCTAAACTAAAGCCCGGACAAGATGTACTATTTCGTGTAGCGCGGCGTTCGGATGCGGACCAGGTGCTGGCAGTTTACCTGGCAGGGGAAGCGCCGGCAGGGCAGTAGAACTCAACGGCAGATTTAGCGGGGGGGAATTTTGAATCGCAAAACCGGATTGAGCGCGGGGATTTTTGTCCTGTTACTAATGGTGGCGGGGTTGGCTACGCCCGCTCCAGCGGCATTGCGCAGTGTGCGGCGCCCTGTGCACTCGCGGGGCTACACGAGTGCGCACGTCAGGCATATCTCCTATGGCGGAACGACGTCACACCATTACTCATTGCAGCATGGAGCGAGGAAGTGGCGCTCCGATGCCTTCCAGCAAACTCCGATGCCTGATCGCGTTGCGGAAATTCAGACCGCGCTGGCGCAGCAGGGCGATTATCAGGGTGAGCCGAGCGGAAAATGGGATGGCGCAATGTCTGACGCGCTGCGGAGTTATCAGGGGAGGAGTGGCCTGACCGTCACGGGAAAGCTTGACGCGGCGAGCTTGCAACATCTCGGTCTGGGCTCGGATGTCGCGGGGCTGAATCCCCCAAAAACAGTGCTGCCGCCGGTTAGTAACGCGCCCTCCGCGGGTGTGGTAAAGCCCGCTATTGCGAATTTTACCGAACCGTTGAGCAATTAAAGCGAGCATTACCGGAAGAATCCTCCGGCTGGAGTGAACTTCTATGTCCGCCGCACTGGCCAGCCACAAGAAAGTCAAAGATTGATGTTCCAGGGATTACCCTTATAATTTATGGTTGCCGATAGGCGTGTCAGCCGAATTAGTGTGTCCGCATGATCTGCGAGGAGAATAGATGTTTACAGCGGTAATGCCGAAATTGTACAAGAATTTCATCGATGGTGAATGGAAAGAGGCGCGCGGCGGGAAAGCGTTCGAGAATCGGAACCCAGCGAATACCGAAGAAATGGTGGGAATGTTTCCCACCTCTGGGGAAGATGATGTGAATGACGCGGTGGAGGCGGCGAAGGCTGCATATCCAGCGTGGCGGCTGATGCCCGCGCCCAAGAGGGCGGAAATTCTGTATCGCGCGGCGGAAACCATGGTGACGCGCAAGGAAGAGCTAGCCCGGGACATGACACGGGAGATGGGCAAGGTTCTCGCTGAAACGCGTGGCGACGTGCAGGAAGCGATTGATATGACGTATTACATGGCAGGCGAAGGTCGGCGGCTATTTGGACAAACGTCGCCTTCGGAAATGCCTGACAAGTTTGCAATGTCGGTGCGTTCGCCGATTGGAGTGGCGGCTCTGGTTACTCCGTGGAACTTTCCCATGGCGATCCCGTCGTGGAAGATGATGCCGGCGCTGGTGTGCGGAAACACGGTGGTGATCAAGCCAGCGGAGGACACTCCGCTATCCACATATCACCTGGTGCAGATTTTGACGGAAGCGGGGCTGCCCCGCGGCGTGGTCAACGTTGTAAACGGGGACGGGCCGGGAGCGGGATCTTCGTTGATCCACCATCGCGACGTGCACATGGTGAGTTTCACCGGTTCCACGGATGTGGGACGAATCGTCAGCTCGGCCTGCGCACCGACATTTAAGAAATGCCATCTGGAAATGGGCGGAAAGAACATAATCCTGGTAATGGACGATGCAAACCTGGACTTGGCGGTGGAAGGCGCGGTGTGGGGCGGATTCGGCACTTCCGGGCAGCGCTGCACCGCGGCGAGCCGGATCGCGGTGCATAAGTCAGTCTACGGGGAATTTGTGGACCGCCTGGTGGAGCGTGTAAGGGCGCTCAAGGTCGGAAACGGACTGGATCCCGAAACGCAGATGGGACCGTGCATCAATGAGCAGCAGTTAAAAACAGTGATGAAGTACGTGGACGTGGGGCTTAATGAAGGCGCCAAGCTGGCGTGCGGAGGGCATCGCCTGGAGACTGGCGCGCATGGCAAGGGCTGGTTTCATGAGCCGACCATATTCACTGATTGCCAGCCGCGAATGCGGATTGTGCAAGAGGAGATTTTCGGGCCAGTGGTGGCGGTGATGGCGGTGGACGGCCTGGAGCAGGGAATTTCCGTGGCCAATGATGTGAAGTACGGACTCTCGGCGGCGATTTACACGCGCAACGTGAACAATGCATTTCGCGCGATGCGCGATCTGGAGACGGGAATCGTTTACGTGAACGCGCCTACGATTGGCGCTGAGACGCATTTGCCATTCGGTGGAATTAAAAATACCGGAAACGGGCACAGAGAAGCGAGCGTTGCGGCGCTGGACTTCTATTCCGAGTGGAAGACCTTATACGTTGATTATTCAGACCGCTTGCAGCGCGCGCAGATTGATAATGCGTAATGCGTTTTGACGATAATTAGAACGACTATCAGAATCACAGATATCGCGGGGCAATACAAATAGGGGGGAAGGAAATGAAATTTCGCAAAGCAATGTGGATGTGCGGACTGGCGGTGACGCTGGCCATTGTGGGAGCGATGACCGGCGGGAGGGCGAGTGCGCAACGGTCATCATCACAGGACGCCGCCGTACTACGAATGTCTCCCATGTCGAGTGCAGTGGCGAACGGCAGCGGCGCTGGAGAGTGCGGGGACTTTTCGGCAATACCCGACGAAGGCGGCCACGGCCTGAATCTGGCCGATCTGGATACCACGGCAAAGCCGTGCCAGGATTTTTTCCAGTTCGCGGATGGCGGCTGGATTAAAAACAATCCCATCCCGCCGGCCTATCCGCGCTGGGGCACGTTCAACGTGCTGCGGAATCACAACCAGGACGTACTGCGCCAGATATTGGAAGACGATGCCAAGGCCAATGCCGCTCGCGGTTCCAACGTCCAAAAGGTGGGCGACCTATACGCCGTTTGCATGAATACCGCGGAAATTGAAAAGCAGGGAATCGGGCCTTTAAAGGAAGATTTTGCCCAGATTGCCTCGATCGGGAATTTGAAAGACGTGGAGACTGAAACCGCGCGGCTCCAAAAGGCGGGCGTAGACGCCTTGTTCGAATTCGATTCGAGTCAGGATTTCAAGGACAGCACCCAGATGATCGGGGACGCTTCTCAGGGCGGATTGGGAATGCCTGACCGGGATTACTACATCAAGAGCGATGACGCGTCAAAGAAACTGCGCGACCAATATGTGGCCCACGTGGGCCGCATGTTTGTGCTGTTGGGCGACGCGCCGGAGAAGGCCGCGGCGGAAGCGCAAACGGTGATGACCATTGAGACCAAGCTGGCCCAAGCCTCCATGACGCGGGTGGACCGCCGGAATCCGGACAACGTCTATCACCCAATGGACCGTACTCAACTCAGCGGGCTAATGGGGAATTTTTCATGGAACACCTATTTGGATGATGTGGGGGTACCGCACATCACGAAAGTGAACGTGGCACAGCCGGAATTTTTCAAGGCCCTGGATGCAGACCTGGCGGCCACCTCCATGGATGACTGGAAAATCTACCTGCGCTGGCACTTGATTCACAGCACGGCGCCTTATCTTTCCGAAAATTTCGTCAACGAGAATTTCGACTTTTACACCAAGACGCTGACCGGCGCGACGGAGATTTTGCCGCGTTGGAGGCGCTGCGTAAGCACTGTGGATGACCTGCTGGGCGAAGCACTAGGGCAGGAATATGTGAAGGTGGCGTTTCCCCCGGAAGCGAAGGCCCAGGCGCTGGAGATCGTGCATAACCTGATTGCGGCATTGCGCGACGACATAACCACGCTTGACTGGATGGGGCCGGAAACCAGAAAGCAGGCGTTGATGAAACTGGACGTCATCATGCTGAAGATTGGATATCCGGATAAGTGGCGGGATTATTCGAAATACAACGTGGACAGAGGCCCATTTGTGCTCAGCGTGGAGCGCGGCGAGCAGTTTGAGTTCACCCGTGAGATGGACAAGATCGGGAAGCCTGTTGATCGCACCGAGTGGGGAATGACTCCACCGACGGTAAATGCCTACTACAATCCGGAATTTAACGAGATCGTATTTCCGGCGGGGATTTTGCAGCCGCCGTTTTTCGATCCAAAACGCGATGCCGCGATGAATTACGGCGGAATGGGCGCGGTAATAGGCCACGAGCTATCACACGGGTTCGACGACCAGGGCGCAAAATTTGACGCGCAGGGAAATTTGCGGGACTGGTGGACTCCCGAGGACCTGAAGAATTTTCAGGCGCGATCGCAATGCGTGATCAAGCAGTTCGACGGGTATGAGGTAGAGCCTGGACTGCATGAAAACGGGAAGCTGGTGGTGGGCGAAAGCATTGGTGATCTTGGAGGGCTGGCCATCGCGTACAGGGCCCTTCAAAAAGTGCTCGTGCAGCACCCCGAAGGGACGATTGACGGGTTCACGCCGGACCAGCGATTCTTCATTTCCTGGGCCCATGGCTGGGCGGCCAGCGCGCGGCCGGAATATCAGCGGCTGCAGGTCAATACCAATCCGCATCCGCTGGACCGTTTCCGCGCGTTTGGACCGTTGAGCAACATGCCGTCTTTCCAGAAGGCCTTTGGCTGCAAGGAAAGCGACCCCATGGTGAGGGCGGTGGCAGATCGCTGCCAGATCTGGTAAGAGTTCATCACAGCGACTGCTTAGACAACCTCGGGATTATGCTGAGGGAAATGGGTTGTCGCATGAATGTGGGGAGCCGTTGCCGGTATCTAACGGCTGCGGCTCCTGCTTTCTAATTTCCTTCAATTTAGGTCTCCTCCATTCTCAGTTTGGCGCAGCACCTGACCCACTCATTCCGACGGCAGGGCAGTGGCGTGCGTTATCCCGCAGATCCCTAGGCGAACCGATGAGCGCGATCAAACTTCCTCTTTCGCGGGTGGCCATGTTTTTCTTGACAACGATAAGGAGATGGCGGAGACTCGCATGAGGTTTTGGCCCCTTGTACGCGCCGCCCGGAAATCAGGCTAGTGTGGCCGGATGCGCTAGGTCGTTCGTGGCTGGGATGGCCAACTGCTTGAAATAAACTCCAAGGAGAACTAAATTGAAAATGAAGAAGATCTCTATGACGATCAGCACGCTTTCCGCGCTGATTGTTTTAGGAATGGCTGGGATAGCGGGCACAGCCTCCGCTCAGGCGCCACAATCCGGGCAAAAGCCAATGTTCGCCCACCCTGTTCCACATTTTGATGCTACCCTTCCCCCAGCGACAGCGCTGACCACCTGGAACGGAAGTTTTATGTACCAGGGCAAAACGAATAACTTCGTGATGGTGGGAACGGACCCCTCAAGCACAGATACGACCACCACCTTTCCGGTGTTTATCATTCCGGTAAAGATGGTGTTTACGAGCGGAACCAAGAAGAAGGCGTTCGACCCCAGGACTGTGCTACCCAGTGGAAACACGGTAATTCAACAAATCCTCGATTCGCCCATCTTCGAGAGCAGCATTGACTACGTACAAGGCGGAACGGACTTGGGGATGACCCAGTACGAAGACGCTTTTCAGCGCGGCAACTTCTGGACTGATGTCACCACCAACACCAATTATCACGCGGCGTTTGGAACGCCCACGGTATTGCCCTTGTTGACGGTGGACGTTACCAGCGTACAAGGAGCGGTTGGCAGGTCAAGTTTCGGGCCGCCCGAAAACATTGGTATTTTCAGCTTCGGCGACTTCGAATCACTGGCCCCCGGATGGATCGCGCAGTATCCGTCCATAACGCCGAACTCATTTCCGATCTTCGTCACCTACAATGTTTACCTGTCGGAAACGAACAACTTTAGCGGATGCTGCATCGGCGGTTATCACGACGCCTATGGAAGCCCGTCATCTCCCCAAACCTATGCCCAATTTTCCTTCATGGATCAATCCACAAGGGTGAGCGTGTTTTCGTCCGACGTCTCGGCGCTGTCGCATGAGGCGGGCGAATGGTATGACGACCCATACATCGATAACACGCAGGGAGCGTGCGGCGGGATTCTGGAAGTTGGCGACCCGCTGGAAGGCGAAGCGGATTACGGAGACCATATCTACACAGTCGGCGGTTACGATTACCACATTCAGGATTTGACGTTCCTGAAATATTTCGGCCAGACACCATCCACATCAGTTAATGACTGGTGGACATTCCAAAACTTCCCATTCACGACCGTCTGCCAGAACGGCCAGTAAGCCAAGCCGATCTGTACGGTCATCGAAGGCGCCGCGAGGGTTAAGACCCCTTGCGGCGTTTTTTTTATGGTGGCCGGAGAGTCTACATCAAATCGTTGAGACTGCAGTTGTAAGGCCGCTATTGGTCCAGCCAGTAAGTACGCCAGTCCGCGTCCGCTGATTTGTTCCACCCGAAGTACCACCACACTCCAACATCGGCGATCTGAACCTGGCCGGAGGCTATCAGGGTCAGAACCTCCGTGGCGGAAACCTGAATGTTCTCCACTGATGGGTCATGAGTGCTGCTTCGCGCATAGGTTGGGATCAGCGGATAAATCTGGGTGGTGGAGGCTTTATTCGCATAATCGTAAATTACCGCTTGGTCCACGAATGCCCCATAGCACGCAACAGTGCGGCATGAGCTGTCGTAGAGCATGGGCATCATCAGGTCGAAATACTGGGAAATTGCATTGAAATCCGCGGGCGTCCATTGAGCGGCGGAATCTGCCGTGTAATCAAGACTCAATTGTGTTGAGGCGCCGATCGCAGTGCGGACTGCGCTAAAAAAGCCTTCATAGTTTGCCACGTTGTCCGTTGTGTAGGGCTCAAAATCCAGATTGACGCCGTCAACCGCGTATTGGGCGACAAAAAGCTGACACACAGCAGCCATGTTTTGCCACGCGGATGGTGTATTTACCAGAGCCAGCGTGCCGCTCAAATAGACGATAATCTTCTGGCTGGGATCCGCGGCCCGGGAGACCTGAATCCAATGGGCCAATTGGGAGTAATTCGCTGGATTCATCGTTCCGTCGGAATTGAACGCGGTTATGTTGTGAAGCTGGTAGGTAAATTGCCGCTTTTTGAGCCAAAGCACCACGCTTTGAATCTGCGAATCGCTCATGGTATTGGAGTCAAATCCGTGATCAAGAAAAATGCCGTTCGTGGTGTAAGGGCTGGCGGCGTGAGCGGATGGAGTCATCACACAAAGCAGCAGGACCCCAGTCGTCAGGAGTAGTCGCGGATAAACTCGCGCCCTTTTAAGCGCATTTGCGGGGAAAGTCCAATTCATAGCCTTCAGGATTCCTCGGGCTCGGTGCCGGGACCGACTTCCGGCAAAGGTATTGGCATGGGATCAGCCGGGGGCCAGACTGAGGCGCTGGTGTTCCATGTGGGAGCCGGCACGAGGACGGGTGCAGGAACGGAGAGTGTCTGGTAGCGCTGGTACCACACCGTTTCAGCGGCGCGTTGCCAGAACCGGCACGCCAGCCAAAAGAGAATCAGGACCTGCCCAACCAGGAATGATAAAGCAATGGCTTCCGACGGTCCGTACCATAGCCAAAGCCATAGCCCCGCAAAGAACACCACATCAGCGAGAATACTGATCCGAAAGTAGAGCCACCCAAGAGAGCCGAAGTTGCGCCAGAGCAGACGCCACGCCTCCACTACGGAGCGACGAACCTTCGGCTGATTTTCCACGACAGTGATCACCTCAGCCATGTCGAACCACAGACGAACCAGCATTAGGAGGACTGCGACAACGACCAGCCCGATCAGGCCAATCAACAAGCCGGGGCCGTCACTTATATTTGTGGAATATACATGGCCATTCAAGGCGAAAAAGATCGCGCCAATTATAGATACCGGGATCAGAGCCAGAAGTAAGAAGACGATCATGCGCAGAAAGCGCCAGAAAAACTTGCCCGAGGCGGCGAAGAACTCGCCAGTGGTTAGATTTTCGTCGCGCCGATAGGCTTCGAGAACTCCACCTGTGGCGAAAAGTATAACGACAAAGAAAGCGATCGCAAATTCCTGATTTGCGCCCCCGGAAATAGGCTGCTGCGGCATGGAGTAAAGTTCCTGGTACGCGCCAATGCTGAAGCCATGCAACAGGCGGCCGGCTGCCAAACTGTGGTCGAGAATGTCACCGACACGCTGGCTTACCCCGCGGCCTGCCCAAAAGGCGAAGACAAGATTGATGGCAAAAATCCACCAGACTATCCGCTGATGCCGCCAAACGACTGATGCCCCAGAGGCAAGAGGGTGTGTTTCGCCGGGGTTATATTCATTCGATGTCATCGTCATCTCTCCAGGCTGCCTCAGCCGCTACGTGAGCCACGCGCAAAGCTGGAATACCCATTCGCGAACGAATGTGCCCCACACGGTGAGTTTATTTCTTGGGCGCGCATCGGCCCGGACGGTATAACTGTTGTTGTAAAAATTGCGATCCAGCAGAATTTTGTGCTCCGGGTCGATTTCAGCGGAAATAATCCGCGCGGGTTTTACATATGTATAGCGAACCCAGCGGTCATGCCCGTCCCACGTTTCGTGGGCCACCTCGCCATCATCGAATTTCACTTCGAGGTCGGTTGGGAAAACGAAGCCGCCAATGCGATGAACGACGACGTAGGAACGATATTGAGCGCCCTTGCCGGTGGAGGGATGCTTCTGATACCAGTCCAGCGGGTCAGATTGAACCTGTTCGACGGCGTAGTCGAGCACCTGAGTGCCGGAGACAGCCTGTTTGAAATACCAATCGAGATTTTGCCCGGCGACTTCATTGAGCGTATTTAGAAAATCGGCGCCTGTGGGATGAGTGAACCGATAACGCTGAAACCACATGTGAATAGCGCGGCGCATGGTGTCCTCACCCACGATTTTTTCCAGCGTCAGTAAAGCGGTGGCCGTCTTCCCGTAGGTAATTGATCCGTAAGAACTGCCATCAACAAACTGCCATGCGAACTGGGTGAGGGGATCATAGTTGGGAGCGCCCAGGTACATCATGCGCTCGGCTTCATCCTCGCTGAGGGTCGCGAAGGGCAGATTCAAGAAAGATGTATGGGCGCCGTAGAGGTGATCCATGACTTTGACTTCGGTATAGCTGTTGATGCCTTCATCTAGCCAAGCCTCTTCAAATTCATTGGTTGCCACCATGCCGTACCAATATTGATGGCCGAACTCGTGTTCGAGGACGATTTCCGGGAGGCGCAGGCTGCGAGGGATCAGCCGGTCGGTGTCACCGGTTATCAGCGTCGGATATTCCATTCCACCGGCCTTGAACCCTCCATGCGGCGGGTCCACAACGGTGATGCGGTCATAGGGATATTGGCCATACCACTGATCGAAAGTGTCCAGTGTTTCCTTTATGGTCTTCATGTACCTGTCATCTGTCCCTTCATGACCGGGTGACATCAGGATGCGAATCAGCACGGGCCCACCGCTGCCCCGCCACGTGCTGGTGATCACGCGAAAACTAGGAGAGGCTGTCCACGAAAAATCGTGGGTGTCGGCGGCAGTGAAGTGAAGAGTTTTGGTGCCGTCGTTATTGGCGGTTTCGCCAGCTAGGTCGCCTCCGGCTCCAACAATATAATTCTTGGGTACGGTAAGGCGCACATCGAAAGTGCCGAAGTCGGCAAAAAACTCAGTGTTGTCGTGAAACTGGTGACAATTCCACTCTCCATGCCACCACACACCGATTTTTGGAAACCACTGTCCAATCATGTAGAAATCACGGAGATAACCGGTGCGGGCGACAACCTCAGGGAGTTGGTCGTCGAACTGGATATGAAACACCACATGGCCGCCCGCTGGTACAGGCGTCGGCAGATGAATTTGCGCGACGGTGTGGTCATCGCGGTTGTTGTCATCAGGCTGGGTAAAATGGAGAGACGGCTTTAGATCTCCGAAGCCAGTGGCGTCCATCGTGGTGATTTGTATTGAGCCATAATCCTCCGGTTTCCACTCGAAGCCGGGATTGCTGCGGCGCGCCTCGGTGATCCAGGCGGAAGTCGGCTGAAAGGCATTCAGATAGAGGTGAAACGGCAAATCCTGCTGGGGCTGACCGGTGGTGTTCCTCCAGTCCAGTGTCTCCTGGGCGTGAATGAGCTTAGTGCCGGGATCGAGGCGGGCGTCAATGGAATATGCCACGATGCGGTCTGAAAGCGCGCCGGGAGGATTCGGTGTAATGGGAAAGGGAGTGGGCGCATTCGCAGCGGATACGGGGGTAGCCGCCGTCGTTGTGCGTGGCGCAGCGGAGGGCGAGGACACGGCGGCGGTCTCGGAGTATTGTTGCGCGGCGTGGGCCAGGGCGTAGCAGGGAATTGCGGCGGCCAGCGCCACTAAGCCTGTCCAAAGCATGCAGCTTCTTCGTGATGCCCGGGAAAATTCTGCCATCGAAGTCCTCCGTCGCCGCGGGAAAGGAAATTCGTCTTACGCGGAAAGGTACGACGCAAAGCATAGTGCAAGGAGTGGTGGGGGGGCAAGCACTCAGCGCCGGACACCTCAGCGTTTTTGTGTGGAAAGCAGGACAAAAAAGATATTGAATGCTACTGAGACGCAAACAGAGATTCCGAATGCCTTGAGTCTGGAGATGCCCTCCACCTCCTCAAATGTTCGCATCAATACCGCAATGCTCTAGAGATCCCCTACCAATAACCCAACTACGGGAATAATGAACGCCCATTGAACAAGTGATCCCATCAATAATACGCGGAAAACTTCCAGAAACGTTGCGTGCCCCCAAACAGCAAGCGAGCCAGCCAATGGCAAAGCGCATATTCCAGGATTTGGATTGCTGCAATCATCACAATCATGAAGAGAAGGGCAAACCCGAAGACAATCCCTTTTATCGCCGCTGGGAAACGCGCCGTGTTTGAGTGCAATGCCCTGTTCAGATCAGGGGCTGAAACCAAGAGGCAGGTAATAATCCAAATAATAAAACCGTAGAATAGAGAGTTCCGGTCCCGAGATGCAGGCAGAATTGGCTCGTCCTCAAAACGGGCAATGCCGAGGGCCATTCGAAGGTAATAATAAGGGGCGAATCTGTCGGGGCTAACCCAAGTATTTGGCCGGCCCTCAAGATAAGCCGCTGCCCCTGGACATGAATGAGCGACGCTAAATTCCTGCCCGCAAATGGCGCAGCGGTCCATAAAAGAGCAAAAGCATAGTGCAAGGAGCGCCGCGCGGCAAGCAGGGTTTCCACTTTGGTGCGTGCGGTTGACGATGCACGGAGTGCTGATTACACTCACAAGAGAAGGGGAAATTCACGCGGACGGATGTTACGCAAACCCTAAGGGCTTATGCACTGAGCCAAATATTCAATTAGAAGCGCGGTAGCGGCTCAAAACATCTAACTAAGGATACGAAACTCAAGTAATGGCACTAGCGGCGCTGGAATCCAAGCGGCATCAGCACATTTTGGAAGATATCGTCCGCGCCTATATCGAGACAGGCGAGCCGGTATCATCGCGCACGATTGCGCGCATGCAGCCGGAGACGATGAGCCCGGCTACGGTCCGCAATGTGATGGCAGATTTGGAAGAGGAAGGATTTCTCTTTCAGCCGCATACGTCGGCGGGTCGAGTCCCCACCGCGTCGGCGTATAGGTTCTTCGTGGAAGCTGTAGCCGGGCAGGGAGTAGTTTCGCCCGAGGATCGCGAGTGGATTCAGAAGGAAATGCAGAGTGCGCAGACTCCAGATCTGATGATGGAGCGGGCCAGTCATGTGCTGGCGTCCGTTTCTCACGGCTTGGGAATTATTATTTCGCCACCGCTGGCGCAGACAGTCGTTGAACACTTGCGCTTTCTGCTGCTGCCCGACGGGCGCGTCCTGGTGGTGCTGGTAGCAAAGGGTGGACTTACCCGGGACAAGGTGATCCACGCGGAGCGCCCTTTTGCGCAGGAGGAGTTGGACAGGATTTCCGATTATCTAAATCGCGAATATGGCGGTTGGACGCTGGACGCCATGCGGGCGCATTTAGCTGTGCAGATTGAGCAGGATCGCGAGCGGTATGGTCAGCTGGCCAGCGGCGCTCTGCTGCTCTGCGATCCCGGTCTGCTTGCGGAAGATTCGAGCCGCCGGGTTTATGTGGAAGGCGCGGCGCAGATCGCTACTTCGCCGGGTTTCGTGAACCAGGAGGCGCTGCACGAGTTGCTGGCGGCCATTGAGGAACGCGGAAGACTTGTCGCGCTGCTCACAAGCTTTTTGGAATCTCCCGAGCCGGTGCATGTGGAACTGGGTGTAAAGCAGATGACGGCCGCCGGCCGCCATCTTGCAGTGGTGAGCGCTCCCTTCATGCCGCATGAAAACGTGCAGGGAACAGTAGGAATACTAGGACCGATGCGCATGCCCTACGAGCGAGTGATGACGGCGGTGGCCTTTCTGGCCGAGTATTTGAGCGAGAATTTTCGCGGGAGCTAAGAGCTGTGGACTTTCGAAAGAAGAAAACCGAAGAGACGATTGCGGAGCCGGCGGAAAGCGGGCCGTTTCAAAGCGGAGGACAGTCGTCCGTGGAATCGCCTGAAGAAGAACGGCTGGAAAAAAAAGATGGTGCGGCAATAGCGGCGGAAAACTTGCCGAATGAGGAAATGGCGCGTCTGCGGGAGGAAAGTCAGGAATGGATGAACGTCGCGATGCGACGTCAAGCGGATTTTGACAATTACCGCAAACGAATTGAAAAGGAGCGTCACGAAGACCGGGAGCGGGGCGCTCGGTCGCTGATGGAGAGTTTGCTGCCGCTGCTGGACGCCTTCGACAACGCGCTGGCGCCCGATAGCGATCCTGCCCATGCCAAATATCAAAAGGGTTTTGAAGGAATTCACAAGCTATTGTGGGCCGCGCTCGCCAAGCATGGGCTCGAAAAGATTGAGGCGACGGGCAAGCCGTTCAATCCGTATTTCCATCATGCCATTGACCAGATGCCCAGTGATGAATACGAGGAAGACACGGTGATCGAGGAGTTGCAGGGCGGTTATTTATTAAATGGCCGTGTGCTGAGGCCAGCGATGGTGCGAGTAGCTGTTCCGGGACCGCGCGCATCGTAAGCGCAAATTGAATGCGCAGCATTTGAGCAGACGTAGCAATCTACCAGAAAGGAAGAAAGCGGAGCGATGGCAACTACGCAGAAACGAGATTATTACGAAGTGCTGGAGGTCACGCGCGAGGTGACCTCCGAGCAGGTGAAGAGCGCGTACCGGAAAGCGGCGATGCAGTGGCATCCGGACCGCAATCCCGACAACAAGCGCGAGGCCGAGGATCGCTTTCGCGAAGCGTCGGAAGCGTACGGCGTGCTGTCCGATGAGCAGAAACGAGCCATCTATGACCGTTACGGCCACGCCGGGCTTTCCAACAGCGGCATGGATTCGGGGGTCAACAGTTCCGTGTTCGTGGATTTCCACGACATTCTCGGCGATCTCTTTGGATTCGAAGACCTGCTGGGCGGTGGGAAACGGCGGGGCGGACGCACACGCGCGCAAAGGGGAGGCGACCTCCGTTACGACCTGACACTTTCCTTCGATGATGCCGCCGCGGGAGTCACTACGAAATTGCGAATTCCGCGTGCGGAGAATTGCACGGCATGCAAGGGCACCGGCGCGAAATCCGGCACGGGCATGACTACGTGCGAAACCTGCCGCGGCCAGGGCCAAGTTGTCTACCAGCAGGGATTTTTTTCTGTCTCGCGGACGTGCCCTAATTGCCGTGGCGAAGGGCAAATGATCCACGAGCGGTGTACGGCGTGCCGTGGAGCAGGCCGGTTACAGGCGGAGAGGCTTATCGAAGTGCGTATTCCCGCGGGTGTTGACACGCAGACTCGCCTGCGCGTGGCAGGTGAAGGCGAACCTGGCGTCAACGGCGGACCGGCGGGAGACCTCTACGTCTATCTTGAAGTAAAGGAACATCCGATTTTCGAGCGGCGCGGCGCGGATCTTTATTGCACCATGCCGATCAGCATTGCCCAGGCGGCGCTGGGAACGAAGGTTTCCGTCTCCACGCTGCAAGGCGAATATGAGCTGACCATTACGGAAGGCGCGCAAACCGGAAGCATCTTCCGGATGAAGGGTAAGGGCTTGCCGAATCCCAACGGTGGAAAGGGCGATCTTTACGTCAGCGTGCGGGTCGTAACTCCGGCTAAATTGACGCGAGACCAGCGGAAGCTCTTCGAGCAGCTTAATGAAGTGCTTAAGACCGAAAATAAACCTGCCGCGCGGAATTCCAATTTCTTCGGCAAGGTTAAAGACATTTTCGGATAGCCAGCAGACACAGCATGCGACGTCGCTTCTTCGTCGACCGTTTCGATAATGGAACAGCGATGGTCCTAGGGGCCAGCGCTGCGCATCTGGGTCGCGTCTTGCGAGCGGAGCGGGGACAGCTCTACGAGTTGAGCGATGGGGAGCGCGTCTGGCTGGCGCGGGTCGCGTGGGTGAAGCCAGAAGCGGTGGAGTTTGCGCTTGTAGAACGGGTGGATTCGCCAGAAATAGCTCGCAGTTCCTCATTGGAAATCACCCTGATGCTATCAATCGTCAAATTCGACCGGATGGAATGGTGCCTGGAGAAGGCAACGGAACTCGGCGCGACCAGGATCGTTATAATGGCGTCCGAGCGGAGCGAAAAAAACCTGATCCGGGCGGCTGCCAAGCGAGCTGAACGGTGGAAAAAAATTCTACGCGAATCTGCGCAACAATCGCGGCGCCTGGTGCCCCCTTTTTTAGCGCCGTGCGAAAAAGCGGCAGCTGCTTTTTCAAACAGTGAGGCGGAGTTACGGCTAATGTGCTCCGAAATGCGCGGTGCGACTCCAATTCGTGAAATTTTCGAATTACCGAAGCCGGTAAAGCATGTGGCGCTGGCCTTCGGGCCTGAAGGCGGTTGGACAGACGAAGAAATCGCTGGCGCGGCTGATGCTGGTTTTCAGCAAGCCGGACTAGGTTCCTATATTTTAAGAACAGAGACGGCGGTGATTGCCGCGCTGGCTATTGTGCGATATGCGCTTGGCGGAGCGGGCATGGTGCCATAGGATAGTGTCATGGGACAACTGTTCAAGCCTCTTTACTTTGCGGTGTGGTTTTTTGCCCTGGTTCTCTCTGCCAGAGCAGTTCACGCTTAAGACCGCCCTCTGCAAACCCCCGATGCGGGAACCGTCCCCACCGTTGTTGTGCGCACTCAGGTTGGCTTCGATTTTCTTCAGAACGAAACATTCCCGCTTAGCGGCTTAACCGGTGATTTAACCAGTTTGAGGGATTTGGATCTGCGGCTTGGCGTGGGACAGAGCGTGGAAGTCGAACTGCAGGGCGCGATACAGCAGTATCTAACCATTCAGAGCGAAACGACCAGCAACATCACTTTGCAGTTGCCGATCAGCACGTCTACCAACGACACCGGCGATTATTCGCTGTGGATCAAAGTTCACATTGCCGGCGAGCGCGGCCATCGGCCTGCGCTGGCGTTTCGCTTCGGTTTTCAGCTGCCCAACCCCCCAGGCACGCGGCATCGGAACCAGCACAACGAATGTATACGCGGAAGGCATCGCAGAAAAGTACTTCCATCAACTGGATATGTTCGGCGACCTGGGCATTGGGATTCTCCAATCTTCGCTAGCGCTATTCAGCCAGAACGATGAACTACTTTACGGGGCAGCTTTCCAGTACCCAGTGCAGCGGCGAGTTACACTGGTTGGCGAGGTGAATGAACGATACAACAGCCGCAAAATTTCAACGGGACCGATCGGAACGGAAAGCACTTCCCGGGCGCGATTGGGCGTGCAGTTGCACGCCGCGGGATTCAGGTGGGATTTGGCTGGCACCGCGGGACTGACGAAATATGACCCATCCTCTGGATTCACCTTTGGAGTTAGCCACGATTTCATAATCTTCCGGTTAAATCAACCTAAGCAATAGGCACCACAAAGTTCGCGCTGTCTTGAGATCATCCAACAAAGATATTTTCCACAACGCGCGGTTAACCTAACGGCACTCTCCTGCGTCTATATTGGTAATCTCCTAATCCACAATGATGGAGTTCCAGCGTTGTGGCGCGCAATATTGGGCTACGTTACAATTAACAAGCACATGAACGCATCACCAGAATCTCAAAAGCCGGACGATTCGGTCCAGTCCAGCGAGCCGAACCCGAACCGGGCAGGTTTCCGGCGGCAGTTCAGCAATTGGGTGCAGGATTTCGGCATAGCCATCGGCTTGGCGCTGGTAATCATCCTGTTCGTTTACCAGCCCGTTAGAGTGGAAGGCACTAGCATGGCCCCGCTCCTGAGCGATCAGGAGCGAATCTTTATCAACAAATTTGTCTATCGCTTTGAGCCTATCGAGCGAGGTGACGTGGTGGTGTTCTGGTATCCTCTGGATCACAGCAAGTCATTCATCAAGCGCGTGATCGCAGAGCCCGGTGAGACCGTCGAAATCCGTCATGGCGTTCTTTTCGTGAACGGGGCCCGGCTGTCGGAGCCTTACGTTCCCGACATATTTTTTGACGGATCGAGTTTCGGGCCGATTCGAGTTCCGGCGAAAGCGTATTTTGTGATGGGCGATCACCGGGACAGTTCCAACGACTCGCGGGTATTCGGGCCGGTGCCCCGCGATTGCATTTACGGCAAGGCGGTATTTGCCTACTGGCCCGCGGACCGCTTCGGCACTTTGACGGTGCTGGCGGGCGGGAAGCAGTAGGATTATGGAGGCCAACCCTGGCTGATATGAGAGCCGACCGCGCCATCCTGGCACTTGAGGATGGGCGCATTTTTGAAGGCCGTTCCGCCGGAGCGCGTTGCAGGCGGGGCGGAGAAGTGGTTTTTAATACCAGCCTCACCGGCTATCAGGAAGTTTTCACCGATCCCAGCTATTCCGGACAGATTGTCTGCCTCACCTATCCCCACATCGGCAATGTGGGCACCAACCTGGAAGACGAAGAGTCTCTAAAACCCTATATTGAAGGGCTTATTGTCCGCGAATTTACCGCGCTGGCTTCCAACTGGCGTTCGTCGGAAACAGCGCAGAATTACCTGGAGCGGTACAAAGTCCCCGTGATTTGGGACATAGACACGCGCGCGCTGGTGCTGCATATACGGCGCGTCGGCGCGCTGCGTGGAATTGTTTCCACGGATGGTACAGCCGCCGAGCAATTAATTGCCGAGGCGCGGTCACTTCCAACCATGGCTGGGCAGGAACTGGCCAGCCGGGTGAGTTGCGCAAAGACCTACGAGTGGGATCAGCCATCTTGTGATCTCGCCGCGCCCGGAATGAGCGCGAAATTTGATGCGGAGAGCCGCCGTTATCGTGTGGTGGCCTACGACTACGGCATCAAGCAGAACATTCTGCGCCTGCTAGTGGATCATCACTGCGACGTCACCGTGGTACCGGCGAAGACCTCAGCGGAAGACGTGCTGGCCATAAAGCCCGACGGTGTGTTTCTGAGTAATGGACCAGGCGATCCCGAGCCGATTGGCTACGCTGTGGAAAATATCCGGAAGATGATGGGCCGCGTGCCGATATTCGGCATTTGCCTGGGGCACCAGCTTTGCGGGCTGGCCCTCGGTGGTAAAACATACAAGCTCAAATTCGGACACCATGGGTCGAACCATCCAGTGAAGAATTTACTCACCGAAAAAGTGGAGATTACCGCGCAGAATCATGGTTTCGTGGTGGACCCGGAATCGCTGCCGTCGAGCGAACTGGAAATTACTCACGTGAATCTGAACGACCATACCAATGAAGGGATGCGGCATCGCACCCTGCCCTCTTCAGCGTGCAGTATCATCCGGAGGCTTCTCCTGGGCCGCATGACGCGCGGTATTTGTTCGGCGACTTCGTGAACATGATGCGCGAGGCCAGATAGCCGACATGCCGAAACGGACGGACATACATCGAATACTGATACCCGGCTCCGGGCCGATCATCATTGGCCAGGCGTGCGAATTCGACTATTCGGGCACGCAGGCCTGCAAGGCGTTGCGCGATGAAGGCTACGAAGTGGTGCTGGTGAATTCCAATCCCGCCACGATCATGACCGACCCGGAAATCGCAGAGCGGACTTATGTGGAGCCGCTTTCGCGAGAATATCTGGAAGCGATTATCGCCGCGGAGCGTCCCGACGCGCTGTTGCCGACGGTTGGCGGGCAGACGGGACTAAATCTCGCGCTCGATCTTGCGGACAGCGGAATCCTCGACAAATATGGCGTGAAGCTGATTGGCGCCTCGCCGGAAGCCATCCGAATCGGCGAAGACCGGCTGCTTTTTAAGGATTGCTGCCGCGGCATCGGCTTGGAAGTGCCCGCTTCGGAAGTGGTGCGCAGCGTTCCCGACGGGTTGAGGCTGGCGGAACAGTTGGGATATCCCGTAGTGATTCGGCCATCGTTTACGCTTGGCGGGACGGGTGGCTCGGTGGCGTTCAATCGCGAGGAATTTGCCGACGCGCTCGCTCAAGCGCTGGACGCGAGTCCCGTTCACGAAGCGCTGGTGGAAGAATCCGTCCTGGGGTGGAAAGAATATGAGCTTGAAGTGATGCGCGACCGCCGCGACAACTTCGTGGTGATCTGCTCGATTGAAAACCTCGATCCGATGGGCATACACACGGGCGATTCGATTACCGTGGCTCCGGCGCAAACGTTGACCGATAAGGAATACCAGCGGATGCGCGACGCTTCCGCGGCAATCATTCGCGCTGTGGGCGTGGAGACGGGGGGATCGAATATTCAATTCGCCGTTGACCCCGAGACCGGGCGGATGGTGGTGATCGAGATGAATCCGCGCGTCTCGCGAAGTTCGGCGCTGGCCAGCAAGGCCACGGGATTTCCGATCGCAAAAATAGCCGCCAAGCTGGCTATCGGACTGACGCTGGACGAAATCCCCAACGACATTACCAAGAAGACTCCGTGCTCGTTCGAGCCCACCATTGATTACGTAGTGGTGAAAATTCCCAAATTTCAATTCGAGAAATTTCCCGGCTCCGATCCAGTACTCACCACGCAGATGAAATCAGTTGGCGAAGTAATGGCCATCGGCCGGACTTTCCGGGAGGCGCTGCAGAAGGGAATTCGCGCCCTGGAGCCAAGCAGCCCATGGTGCGTGCCGGAAGGCGTGACGCCGGCGATGATGTATGAACGGTTATCCACGCCGGGGCCTGATCGCATCCACTGGCTTTTCACCGCCGCCGCGCGAGGCATGACTGTGGAAGAAATAAACGGGCTGACCAAGATTGACCCTTGGTTCCTGCGGCAAATCGAAGAGATTGCAGCCGTTGAGCGGGAACTCGAAAGCATTACGCTGGAAACCGCATCAGCGGAGGAAATGCTTGATGCCAAGCGCGCGGGCGAGAGCGACGAGCGGCTGGCGCAAATCTGGCATTCCACCGCGGCAACTGTCCGGCAGGCTCGTGCGCGGCTGGGGGTGAAGCCGGTATTCAAACGTGTGGACACCTGCGCGGCGGAGTTTGAGTCCCACACACCGTATCTGTATTCGACCTACGAGACGGAAGATGAGGCTGATGCGGTGGATCGCCCCAAGATTATGATTTTGGGAAGCGGGCCAAACCGTATCGGGCAGGGAATTGAGTTCGATTACTGCTGCTGCCACGCGGCCTTTGCGCTCAAGGAAGATGGCTTCGAAACCATAATGGTGAATTGCAATCCGGAAACGGTTTCCACGGATTACGATACGTCCGACCGCCTGTATTTTGAGCCGCTAACCCTCGAAGACGTATTGGCGGTGATCGAGCGGGAAAATCCGCAGGGTGTGATCGTTCAGCTTGGCGGGCAGACTCCGCTGAACCTTGCAATGGATTTGAAACGCAATGGCGCGAATATCGTGGGCACCACGCCGGAGTCCATTGATTTGGCGGAGGACAGATCGCGGTTCGGCAAGCTGCTGGAGGAGTCGCAAATTGCGCAGCCGCGAAACGGGATAGCGGTCACGCCCGGTGAAGCGGTGCGCGTGGCCACCGAAATTGGCCTGCCGGTGCTGGTACGTCCCAGCTATGTATTGGGCGGACGCGCCATGGTCATCGCGTACGATTTGCGCACGGTGGAGGAATATGTCGAGCAGGCCGCGCGGATGACCCCGGCGGGGGCTGTGCAGAAGCCGGTGCTGATTGACCACTTCCTGGAAGACGCCACTGAAGTGGACGTAGACGCGCTCGCCGACGGGACGGACGTGGTGGTTGCCGGCATCATGGAGCATATTGAGGAGGCCGGCATTCATTCCGGAGATTCTTCCTGCGTGATCCCAACAGTAACGCTGAAACCGGCGGTGCTGGAGCGCATTCGCGATTACACCCACCGTCTGGCGCGGGCGCTAAACGTGGTGGGACTAATGAACGTGCAGTATGCCGTCCAACGCGATACGGTCTACGTGCTGGAAGTTAATCCGCGTGCTTCGCGCACGATTCCCTACGTTAGCAAGGCGGTGGGGGTCCCTCTCGCCAAGGTCGCGGCGCGGCTGATGACGGGTAAAAAGCTGCGCGATATGAATCTTGCCACGGTGCAGCACGACGGAGTAGCGGAGATTCCCGTGCATGATTACTTCGCGGTGAAATCGCCGGTATTCCCGTTCAACAAGTTCAAGGGCGTGGATACGATTCTGGGCCCGGAGATGCGCTCCACCGGCGAAGTGATGGGGGTGGCCAGTACGTTTGGCCAGGCTTTTGCGAAAGCCCAGATTGCCGCCGGTCAACGCCTGCCCAGATCGGGCACTGTGTTTATCAGTGTGAACGATCGAGACAAGCGCCATGTGATTTCCCTGGCGCGGGAACTAACCGAAGCTGGCCTGAGACTTATCGCTACACGCGGAACCGCGGCGGCGCTTTCAGCGGCGGAATTGCGCGTGGAGACCGTTTACAAAATCAATGAGGGACGCCCCAATATCGCCGACCTAATCAAGACTGGGAAAGTTGATTTGATCATCAATACTCCGCTGGGGTCGGCGGCATTTTTTGACGAAAAAGCTATCCGGCGGGCCGCCATTCGCTATAACATCCCCTGCATCACCACGCTTTCCGCGGCATACGCGGCGGCCACCGGAATCCGCGCGCTTAGCCGCGACGCGCTGGAGGTGGCGTCCTTACAGAGCCTTCACGCGCGCAAAATGCCCGTTAACACAGGACAGCCGCAAAGGGTCACCGCCTCGCCAGGACAACCCGCATCGCCCACGGTGGCATTGAACGACCCCGGCTAGGTTTGATGACCAGCCCTACACCGCTCTCAAGACCTTCCATCAAGGGTTTACGCGGCGTGTTCGCGCCGCTAACCGCTCCCTTTGATTCCGATGGGAATTTGCAGCCTGAACGCCTTCGCGAAAATATAGGCCGCTACAACCAGACGCAGTTGGCCGGCTATGCCATCAATGGGTCCACCGGAGAATCGGTGCTGCTGCGCTGGGCGGAGGTGGAACGCCTGTGGGAAACCGCTGCGGAATCGGCTGCTCCAGACAAGTTTCTGTTGGCGGGCTCAGGTGCGGAATCGACCGGCGAAACGATTGAGATGACGCGCCGCGCCGCGCGCATTGGTTATCACGCCGCGCTTGTTCGGACCCCGAGTTATTACATGCCGCAAATGACCGACGCCGCCGAGGCGGAGCACTTTCTGCGCGTGGCCGACTCGTCGCCCATTCCCGTCGTTCTTTACTCGGTTCCCATTTTCACCGGCTACACCATGGAAGCGCCGCTCGTCGCTCGCTTGACCGCGCATCCCAACATCATCGGAATGAAGGATAGTTCTGGAGATGTCGCGCGCGTCGGCCGAATTGTGAGCGTAGTGCCGGCAGAATTTCGATTGTTGATTGGCTCCGCACCGCTGCTGGCTGCAACCGCGACAAAAGGCGCGGCGGGAGCCATCCTGGCGATGGCCTGCGTATTCCCGGAAATGTGCGCGGAGATCTATGAAGCGGCAAATCGCCATGATGGCGAACACGCTAAAATGCTGCAGCGGAAACTAAGTGCCGCGTCCGCGGTGATTTCGCGCGCCGGAATTCCGGGAATTAAATGCGCGATGGACGCCCGCGGCTATTATGGCGGTCCTTCGCGGATGCCACTTCTGCCGCTGGATGCAATCCAAAAAGCGGAAGCGGAAGCGGTCGTGGCCACGACGGTTGGTATTGCGGGCTGAAGGCCTCCGGCGTTGTTTGTCGGCCACTGGCGGCGGCATGTATGATGGCGGAGATGGAGCGTCCCACACTCCCCCTCAGCAAGCTTCCGCAAACATCGCGCCTCTTCGCTGATTTCCTCGATAATTTCCCCAAGGTGTCGGAGTTTTATACGCATCCCCCCGAGGAGGACGGAATTATGGCCGCCGCCCGCGAAGCATATGGCGCGCGCGGCACGAAAGCGGAAAGGCTCAATGCCGTGGTGGATATTCTGCGCCGGCAGAACCGCGAGTTTGGTTCGGACGAATCTGTCGCACATAACCTTGATCGCCTGCGCGATGGCGCTGTTGCCATCGTTACCGGCCAGCAGACGGCGCTATTTGGCGGCCCGGCCTACACCATTTACAAAGCGATCACGGCCATTTACTGGGCGCAATGGCTCAGTAGTCGGGGAATTCCGGCCGTGGCGATTTTTTGGATGGCTACGGAAGACCATGATTTTGCCGAGGTAAATCATGTTGTGTGGCCGGCACTCGTCGAAGCGCCCAATGAACCTTCGCGTGCCGATTCGTTGGAACTTCGAATAGCCGGGGTTGACTCCTCGAATGGTGGTTTGCCGCATTTGCAAATTCATGTAGACGATTCCGCAAAGGGCGGAGCGGTTGGCAGCATTCGTCTCGGTACGGACATCCATCAACTTGTAGAAGCTGCGGCATCGGCCATTAACGACCCCCAATCTGCGAATATTGTTGCTGCATTACGGACCGCGTACCGCCCGGGCGAAACGATGGGCCGAGCGTTTGGAAAACTAATAGCGGTGTTGTTTAGAGGGCACGCACTGATTCTGCTCGATCCTATGGACGCGGGGCTGCACCGGTTGGCGGCGCCGATTCTTCGTGCCGCCGCGGGAAATGCGGAGACGTTCACGCAAGAGCTAATCGCGCGCGGAAAGGCGCTGCAGAGCGCGGGTTACCGTTCGCAGGTGCGCGTAACGCCTCAATCCACGCTGCTATTTCGCATTGTGGATGGAAAGCGCGAGCCAATCCGAAAGCGCGGCGAAGGTTTTGCGGCTGGCAATCTGGTGTTCACGCGAGATGAACTGCTGGCGGTCGTTGATCAATACCCGGAGGAATTCTCTCCGAACGCCCTGCTTCGTCCCGTAATGGAGGATGCGTTGCTTCCCACCGCAGCGTACGTTGGCGGCCCTGCCGAAGTGGCCTATTTCGCGCAATCAGAAGTTATCTATCGAAAGCTGCATGTGCCAATGCCAGTCGTGCTGCCGCGCGCCAGTTTCACGCTGGTTGACCCGCGCACCGCACACATTTTGCGGAAATATAAGTTGAACGCAAGCAGTCTTTTCGCCGGTAGGCAGCGGGTTCGCGAAAAAATGGAACACGAATCCGTGCCGAAGGGCCTAGCCCGACATTTTCGCATCGGCGAGAGGAATTTGGCCAGGCTGCTGAAGACTCTCCGCTCCCCCCTGCATAAGCTTGATCCCACACTGTTGGGCGCCCTTGATACCGCGCAGCGAAAAATGCTGTACCAATATTCAAAATTGTCCGCTAATGCAGGGCGAGCGGAGGGGTTTCGCACCGGTGTGCTGGAGAGAGATGAGCGCCGGTTGACGGAGATTCTCTATCCAAAGCGCGGGTTGCAGGAACGCACCCTGAGCGCCCTGCCGTTCCTAGCGGTGGGACAAGGCAACTTGGTTGACGAACTGCTCGATATTATCCGCCGAAAAGGTTTAGGAGAACACCACATTGTGGCTCTGCGCTGATTTTATCCGCGGGAAACGCATTCACCTTCGGCGGGCGTGCTAGAATATGCGGCGTTTCGCGCCGAGTCCCGGCCTAATTCTGAAAGTGGCAAGAGGAGCATCATTGATGAAAATCACACCTGGCAAGCAGAAGGGAATGCAGGCAGTGGCCAATGCGCGCGGGGTAATCGCCGCCGCTGCTATGGACCAACGCGGCTCTCTTAAAAGCGCAATCGCAAAAGATAAGAATATTGACAAGAAAGCGGTGACGCCCGAAATGATGGCGGAGTTCAAGGAAGCCGTTACACGCGTGCTGACTCCCCATGCCAGTGCCATTTTGCTCGATCCCGAATACGGATTGGGCGCGGCGAAACAGCGCGCCAAAAATGCGGGACTGCTGCTGGCCTACGAAAACAGCGGATACGACAATACGCGTCCCGGGCGGCTGCCCGATTTGCTGGATCACTGGTCGGTGCGACGGTTAGTGGCCGCTGGCGCGGATTGCGTCAAAATTTTGCTGTACTACACGCCATTCGATCCCGCTGAGATCAATGAAACCAAGCATGCATGGGTCGAGCGCATTGGAGCGGAATGCGTGGCTGCGGACGTCCCATTTTTTCTGGAATTTGTGGGGTATGAAGAGAACGCGGACGAGAAGGGAATTGAATATGCCAGAAAAAAACCATCCATCGTGACCGGCAGCATGGCGGAATTTTCCAAGCCCGCCTACGCAGTGGATGTTTTGAAGGTGGAAGTTCCCGTGAACATGGCATTCGTGGGGGGCGCGCAATCGTTCAAAGGCGAATCGGCATATAGCCGCGAGGAAGCCAAGGAACATTTCCGACGGGCAGCGGCGGTGGCGAAGAAACCGTTCATCTATCTTTCGGCTGGTGTGAGCAACGAGACGTTTTCCGAAACCCTCGAGATGGCTGGTGAATCCGGCGTGAATTTTTCGGGAGTGCTGTGCGGGCGGGCGACCTGGAAGGATGGAATGCCGATTTATGCCAAACAGGGGATAAATGCGCTCGAAGATTGGCTGAATACCCAGGGCGTGAAGAACATCGAAAACGTAAACGCGCGGCTGGCTGCGGCGAAGCCGTGGTTCGCATTCTATGGGGCAAGCTCGGCAGGGGCTTTGAGCTAATAAGCATCCATCGCAGCACTTAGCGCGGAATCCGCAACCACAGAGATTGACTAATGGCGCCATTGTCTCCTCAAGCGTATGGCTATCCCAGGTGAAGCATGTCCAGGGCGTCCCACCAGAAGCTAATAATCGAGACGAAGCGGCGCACGCGACAGCTTAAAATTACCGGCGTTGTGGAAAAAGCGGTGAAGGATTCCGGCTGCGAAAGCGGGGTGTTTTAGCTGTATGTGCCACATAAAACCGCGGGCGTACTCGTTAACGAAGCCGACGATCCGGCGGTGGCAAGCGATATTGAGCGCATGCTGGATCAGCTTATTCCCAAGTCGGACAAATACGAGCACGTGGAAGGAAATTCCGATTCACACATCAAGACATCTCTGACCTCCAGTTCCGCAGTGGTGATGATTGAGGGGAGCAAAGTACTGCTGGGCCGGTGGCAGGGGATTTTCTTTTGCGAATTTGACGGGCCGCGCCATCGCGAATTGTGGGTCAAGATCATAGCGGACAAGGACTGAAGATTCGCCTTTCAGCTGTTCGCGAAAACGGGGCGCCTGCATTCACTTTCGTGCGATTAAAACCATCTGGGTCCCGAATAAATGCTTCGCATTTTCCGGGATGACAAGTGTGCAAGTGACTTGTTATTAGCCGGTTTGTGGGACAATCTTCCGGTGATAGTCCCTGCCAACGGTAATCGGCCAATCATTCCAATATGGTCTGGCGCGGAGCGGCCAAAGTGACTGTCGGCGCGTATATCCAGGTGCCGTTCTGCGGGCAGAAATGCACGTACTGTAATTTTGCGACGGGGGTTTTTCCAGATTCCATCTACGCCAGTTATGTTGACGCCGTTTGCCGTGAAATCGAGATGCGGGCTGGGTATTTGCCCGCGACCGATTCCGGCACACCTGGCGCAAATGCCGCTACTTACGCCAATCACTTGGGCGGCGTGGTTATAGACACGGTTTACGTCGGCGGAGGCACACCGAGCCTGCTGGACGCGCGGGATTTGGGCCGCCTATTGGAAACGCTGAAAGCAAATTTTCTCTGCGAGTTTCGGGAAGTAACCTTGGAGGCTGATCCCGAAACGATTAGCGGCGAAAATTCCACAGAGTGGCGCGAAGCGGGATTCGACAGGGTGAGTTTGGGCGTTCAATCGTTTGCCGACGCGGAGTTGCTGGCAACCGGAAGGCGGCACCGGCGAGCCGAAGTTTTCTCCGCCGTGGAAAATCTCCGCCGCGCAGGGTTTTCCAATATCAGCATGGACCTGATTGCCGGATTGCCCTGCCAGACGGAAGAGAGCTGGCGGCAATCCCTCCGCGAGCTGCTGGCGATCGCGCCGGAACACGTATCCGTCTATCTGCTGGAAGCGGATGAAGGTAGCACGCTGGGCCGCGAAATGCTGAGTGGAGGCGTGCGCTTTAATGCGCATCGAGTACCCACGGATGACGAGATGGCGGGTTTTTACGAATATGCTTGTGAGGCGCTGGATGGCGCACGTTACGAGCATTACGAAATATCGAACTGGGCGCGGCGAACAGGAGATAAGGGAAATGACCTGCGTTCCCATCACAACTTAAAATATTGGAAGCGCGAGTCCTACATCGGCTTTGGAGCGGGCGCACATTCGTTTGATGGCGCAGTCCGCCAGTCAAATACGGAATCGGTGACGGAATATCTCGCCGGCATGCAGCAGGGGAACTTGCCGGTAAAGGAAAGCGAAGTAGTCGGCACGCAGCGAGCGCTGGACGAAGAGCTTTTTCTTGGCCTTCGTCAGCTTGCTGGTATTGATTTTGCGCGCATCGAGAAGGCCTACAGCGTTTCATTACGCGAACGGATCAGCAGACTGGCCGCAGGAGGGTTTATCGAAATGGAAGGAACGCGAGCGCGGCTGGCCCCAGCAAAACTAACTTTGGCCAATGAAGTATTCGTCGAGCTGATGGGGCAGGCAGTCTCGTGAGCGGCAATTCCATGGTCGATTTGCGCAGCGATACCGTTACGCAGCCAACGCCAGCGATGCGTCGTGCAATGGCGGAAGCGGAAGTTGGCGACGACGTTTACGGCGAGGACCCGACAGTTAACCGGCTGCAGGATCGCGCGGCGGAGATTTTCGAGAGGCCAGCGGCGCTATTCGTGCCGACCGGCTCGATGGGCAACCTGATTGCCATCAAGACGTGGACGCATCACAGTGGCGAAGTCATTTGCGAAGAGCGCGCGCATGTCAACCAGTACGAGCTATCGTCCATGGCTGCAATTGCGGGATGCCTGCCGCGAACCGCTTTTGCACCAGACGGCGTGCTTACCTGGGAAATGATTGAGCCGTTGATTCGCCCGAAAGTGTATTACCGCGCGCAAACGGCGTTGATCGTTATTGAGAATACGCACAACATGGCGGGCGGAACGGTGTCTCCTCGGGAGATGGTGGCGAAGATTTGCGGCAAGGCGTACGAAGCAGGTTTGCCGGTGCACATGGATGGGGCTCGTGTTTTTAATGCGGCGGTCGCGTTGGGCACCTCAGTCGCTGAACTGACGCGCGGGTGCGATTCAGTAATGTTCTGCCTGTCGAAGGGTTTGGGCGCCCCGTCCGGCTCAATGTTGCTGGGCCCAGTGGAATTTATAGAACGCGCGCGGGTATATCGCAAGATGTTTGGCGGGGGAATGCGCCAGGTGGGAGTGCTGGCTGCGGCGGGGCTGGTGGCGCTGCAGGAATCGCCGCAGATACTCCATCGCGATCATGAAAATGCAAAACACCTGGCGGAAGGACTTGCGGAGATTCCCGGGATCACCATCGATCCGCGAAACGTCGCTACAAACATCGTGATTTTCGACGTGGCCAAAACCGGACAGCCGGCGGCGGAAATTTGCCGCTTTCTGGTTGAGCGCGGCGTATTGGCCAGTCCTACGGAAAAGTTCTTCATCCGGATGGTGACACATTGCGACGTCACGCGAGAAGGAATCGAGCGCGCGCTGACGACGATGGCGTCCCTTGTGCGAAGCCTGAACTAGAGCAGCGCCAGCCGGAATGTGTATACTGGCCGGTCCTAAATTCAGCCGGCGGCGAGAGGCGGCTGGCGACCTTTTCGGGTGGGGAGGGAGAATATGCCGCGCACTTTACTATCACGCCTGCTTCTGATGGGCGCATTTGCATTCGCGTTTATTATCGGAGGCTTGGGTATAAGTCGCGTGAACGCCAAAACCAGGACGCCGGGCCCTGCCGCCCCGAAGCGTGATACCTCGCAGATGGCCAGCGCCAAACCGACTGCCGAAAAAGCCCATGCTTTCACTGACGCGGCGGAAGCCCGGTTGCTGGACCTGTGGATCAAGTCTCAACGAGCTTCATGGGTGCAGGAGAATTTTATTACTGACGACACGGAGCAAATGGCCGCGGAAGCCGATCAGGCAGTGAAGTCCGCTACGGTACAACTTGCCGGCGAGGCCAAGCAGTTTGACGGGATGCAGCTTCCTCCCGAAGTGGCCCGCAAACTAAAACTCCTAAAACTTTCCGTGGATATTCCGGCGCCGCGCGACCCACAACGCGCAGCGGAATTGGCCAAGATAAACGCGTCGCTGCAGAGCGATTACGGCAAGGGGAAGTGGTGCCCGCAGGGCGCGTCCGGCAAATGCCTGGAACTTTCCGAAATTGAAAAAATCATTGACACGAGCCGCGATCCCAAGGAATTACAGGAGGCGTGGGTTGGATGGCACGCGGTGGGCGCTCCAATGCGCCAGCGTTATATGCGCATGACTGTGCTGGCGAACGAGGGCGCGCGCGATCTGGGCTTTGCCGATGTGGGCGCGATGTGGCGTTCGAATTACGATATGTCGCCTGAGGAATTTCGCGCCGAAGTGGAGCGGCTGTGGGAGCAGGTTCGTCCCCTGTATGTGTCTCTCCATACCTATGTGCGCTGGAGATTGGCCGAGAAATATGGCAAGGAAGCAGTGCCGGAAAATGGGCCGATTCCCGCTGATTTATTGGGGAACATGTGGGCGCAGGATTGGTCGAACATTTACCCGCTCGTCGCGCCGCCCAACGCCGATCCCGGTTATGACCTGACGAAAATCCTGGAGCAGCGTGGTACGAAACCGCTGGATATGGTTCACGACGCGGAGAATTTCTTCAAATCGCTGGGGTTTGCGCCTCTGCCGCCAACGTTTTGGGAGCGATCGCTTTTTACCAAGCCACTTGACCGGGAAGTGGTCTGCCATGCAAGCGCGTGGGACATTGATTACAAGGATGACCTCCGCGTTAAGGTCTGCCTGGAGCCAACGGCGGAAGATTTCGCTGTTATTCATCACGAACTGGGACACAACTTTTATCAGCGGGCTTACGATACGCTGCCGCCGCTATTCATGAGCGGAGCGAACGACGGTTTTCACGAAGCCATCGGCGATACTATCGCCCTTTCCATTACGCCTGATTACCTGAAGCAGATCGGATTTTTGCAGACCGTGCCGCCTGTTTCCGCCGACATTGGGTTGCTGATGCAGAGGGCTCTGGCGAAAGTCGCATTCCTGCCCTTCGGACTGGTGATAGATCAGTGGCGCTGGCAGGTCTTTTCCGGTGAAATCAAACCGGATGACTACAACCGTTCGTGGTGGGCGATGCGGCTGAAGTACCAGGGCGTAGCCCCGCCGGTGGCGCGTTCAGAGGCAGATTTCGATCCCGGCGCAAAATATCACGTGGCGGCGAACGTGCCCTACATGCGCTATTTCCTGGCGGACATATTGCAGTTTCAGTTTCATCGCGCGCTGTGCCAGACCGCGGGATACAAGGGGCCGCTCAATCGCTGTTCGATTTACGGAAACCGCGCGGCGGGTGCGCGGCTGGAAAAAATGCTGGCGATGGGGCAAAGCCGTCCGTGGCCCGATGCGCTGGAAGCGATCACCGGGCAGCGACAGATGGACGCGACAGCTATGCTGGATTATTTTGCGCCGCTGAAGCAGTGGCTGGATGAGCAGAACAAGGGCCATCAGGCGGGATGGTAGAAATCGGCTGGGAAGGCGCGAGCTATGTACGTGACCATCTGGGAGTTTTCGGTGCGGCCCGGCAGCGAGAGTGAATTTGAGAAAATCTACGGGCCAGAAGGGGATTGGGCCCGACTATTTGCTGGTGGCGCGGGTTATCAAGGCACTGAGGTACTGCGGGATCAGGAGCAGGGTGACGAACGGGACGCCACGCGGTACCTGACCATTGACCGCTGGAGTTCGGTACAGGCTTTCGCCGATTTTCGCTCGAAGTTTGGCGCGCAATACGAAAAGCTTGACGCGCGGTGCGAATGTTTGACTACCCGCGAGGCATGTCTTGGGAAATGTGAAACTAAAACGTAGAAGGGTGTACAGCGACCGTGGACTTCCAACTGACTGATGAACAGGAACAACTCCGGCGCACTGTCCGGGAATTTGCAGAGGCCGAGATCGCGCCTCACGTGATGGAATGGGATGAGGCGTCCCACTTCCCACACGAGATTCTTCCCCACCTGGCCGAGATGGGGCTGATGGGGGTGATATTTCCAGAGAAATACGGGGGCGCGGGGCTGGGCTACATCGAGTACGCGCTGGTGGTGGAGGAGTTGTCGCGCGTGGATGGCTCCGTCGGCATCATCGTGGCGGCCCACAATTCGCTGTGCAGCAACCATATCTACAAGTTCGGATCCGAGGAACAGCGCCAGAAGTATCTGGTACCCCTGGCACAGGGCGAGAAATTGGGCGCGTGGTCCCTCACAGAGCCACAAGCCGGATCGGATGCAGGCGGAACGCGAACTGCAGCACAACGGAAAAACGGCGGCTGGGTGATTAACGGCTCCAAAACGTTCACCACCAACGGTCACTACGCGGATATTTGCGTTGGCATGGCGGTGACGGACCGGGAACAGAAGAACAAGGGAATTTCCGCGTTCATCTTCGAGAAGGGAATGGAGGGGTTCCGCCCCGGCAAGAAGGAAAACAAGCTGGGGCTGCGCGCGAGTGATACATCCGAAGTGATTTTGACCGACTGCTATGTCCCCCAGAGCAACACGCTGGGCGACGAAGGTAGAGGTTTCGTCAACAGCATGCAAATTCTGGACGGAGGGCGGATCTCCATTGCGGCACTGGCGCTGGGAATGGCCCAGGGGGCTTTCGAGGCGGCCACAAAATATGCCAAGCAGCGAAAGCAGTTCGGGAAGTCCATCGCGGAATTCCAGGCCATTCAGTTCAAACTCGCCGACATGGCCACGGAGATCGAAGCCGCGCGCTGCCTGGTCTACCGGGCTGCGTGGGTAGCCGATAATGCGATCAAAAGGGAAGGAATCCATGCGCGGTTCACGCGCGAATCCAGCATGGCCAAGCTGTTTGCCAGCGAAGTGGCTGTGAGGGTGGCCAACGAAGCGGTGCAGGTTTTCGGCGGCTATGGCTTCATTAAGGACTATCCCGCCGAGAAATATTATCGTGACGTAAAGCTCTGCACCATTGGCGAAGGCACCAGCGAAATTCAGCGGCTGGTCATAGCGCGCCAGCTTTTGGGAAATTAGCGGTACGAATGGGCCCGTGTACCGATTGCTCCGCTGATCCTGCCTTGGGGTTTCATTATAGGTATGACGAATCCAGAGTGCCTTCGCCGCTCGTTAAAAGAAGTTGGGTGACGCCGGAATGATCTCGCCGAAAGGTTGGGCGGGGCAGATTCGCGGCGGCGATGTGCTTTCCATTTCGCGCGCACTGACGGCGATTGAAGACCGCGCGCCGGAAGCGGAAGATCTCCTGCGCGAATTGTTTCCGGGCACCGGGCGGGCTTACCGCGTAGGAATTACGGGCGCACCGGGGACGGGTAAGAGCACCTTGGTGGATCGCCTGGCGGGGCACTATCGCCGCGAGCATCTTCAAGTGGGAATTCTGGCAGTGGATCCGTCGTCACCATTTACCGGCGGCGCGATTTTGGGAGATCGCGTACGCATGCAAGGCCACGCGCAGGATGAGGGTGTGTTTATCCGCTCCATGGCCACGCGCGGATTTCTCGGTGGACTGGCACAAGCCACGGCGGATGCGGCGCTATTGTTGGACGCGGCGGGAAAAGATTTTGTGCTGGTCGAAACCGTGGGTGTGGGCCAGGGCGAAGTGGATATTGTGCGGCTGGCCGACTGCACGGTGGTCGTGCTGATTCCGGGAATGGGCGACGACGTTCAGAACCTGAAAGCCGGAGTCATGGAAATCGGTGATGTGTTCGTGCTCAATAAAGCGGATCGCCCCGGCGCGGAGCGATTCGAGCAGCAGTTGCGAGCTATTCTGGGCCTAGTCCCGGAACGCGATGGATGGCGGCCGCCGGTAGTCCGCACAATTGCCACGGAAAATGCGGGCATCCGCGAGCTAGCGGCTGCGATTGAAGCGTTTCGTAAGCATCACGAATCGCGCGCGGACCAAACGTCACGCGATATTCGTTTATGGAAAGAGCGACTGTTGCAGTTGTTAAGCCAGCGATTGCTGGAAAGAGCTATGGAAGGGGCTGATTCCGTCAGCCGTCTGGAAGAAGCGGCGAAGCAGGTGGCCGCGCGGGAGTGCGATCCCTACACGGCAGTTGAACGCCTGCTGGAGAAATCTCGCCGAAACGGAGCCGCATGAAGCTGGGTAATCTGGAATTTCACATTTTAACCGATGGGGAATTGCGCCTGGACGGAGGCGCGATGTTTGGGGTGGTTCCCAAGCTGCTTTGGGAAAAGAGGATGCCGGCCGATGAGCGCAATCGGATTCTCCTGGGAATGAATTGCCTCTTGATTCGCGCGGGCGCGGAACTGATCCTGGTGGAAACTGGCGTGGGCGATAAATGGAATGCGCGCATGAAGGACATGTACGGAGTGGGAGTGGGCGAGCGATTGCCAGAACAACTGGCGGCGCATGGCGTGAAGCCGGCGGACATAACGATGGTGGTTAACACCCATTTACATTTCGACCATTGCGGCTGGAACACGCACGTGCTGGATGGGCGCGCGATGCCGTTTTTCCCCAACGCGACTTATGTTGTTCAGCGCGGTGAATTGGAACACGCTTTGAACCCCACCGAGCGCGATCGGGCCAGCTATCTCGCGGAAAACTTCCAGGCCGTGTCGGATGCTGGTAAATGGCGATTGCTGGATGGCGATGCCATCATCGCGCCGGGGGTGGAGGTAGCTCGCGCTCCGGGCCACAATGCGGACATGCAATGCGTTTTACTGCGGAGCGGTGGGGAGACAGCGATTTTGTTTGCTGATCTTGTGCCGACCACAGCGCATTTGGCGGCGCCATGGATTATGAGTTACGACCTGTATCCGTTGACCACACTCGAAAACAAGAAAAAGTGGATTCCCCGGGCGGCGGAGGAAGGCTGGCTGGCGCTTTTCGGTCACGATCCGCAAATTTCCGCAGCTCGGCTGAGAGAAGAAAAAGGCCGGTACATGGCCGAGCCGGTGAGGATGGATTAGGCATGGCGCTAAAAAAGAAACAAGCCAACCGAGTAAGGAGAGCCGAGGCTGCTCGAAAGCCGGGACAAGGCAATGAGCCGGTCCGCATCGGGATTATCGGCGGCAGCGGGCTTTATCAAATGGCGGGATTCAGCGATGCCCGCGAATTGAAAGTCAGCACGCCATTTGGTCCGCCTTCAGACGCATTGATGATTGGGCAGTTGGCCGGACGCAAAGTGGCATTTCTGGCGCGGCATGGGCGCGGGCATAGAATTCTCCCCGGAGAAATTAATTATCGAGCGAATGTCTACGCGATGAAAATCGTCGGCGTAGAGCAAATTCTGTCAGTCAGCGCGGTTGGGTCGTTGCGCGAGGAGCTGCCCCCGCTCGATTTCTTGATACCTGACCAATTTATCGACCGCACCAATGGAAGGAAAGCCACTTTTTTCGGGGAAGGGGTTGCCGCTCACGTCGCGTTCGACAAACCCACATGCCCGAGGCTTTCAGAGCATCTGGCTGCGGCCTGCGATGGTGCGGGGGTAACCGTTCACCGCGGCGGCACCTACATTTGCATGGAAGGGCCTCAGTTTTCCACGCGGGCGGAATCGCACGTGTACAGGCAGTTGCGCTTCGACGTAATCGGCATGACCAATTTGACGGAAGCCAAGCTCGCGCGCGAGGCGGAGGTTTGTTATGCGACCATCGCGATGATTACCGATTACGACTGCTGGCATCCGGAGCACGATTCGGTTTCGATTTCCGCGATCATCGCCAATATGAATCGCAATGCCAAGAATGTGCAGCGCGTGCTTCTCGACGCCGTCGGCAGATTGCCGGAAAGCCGGGATTGCAAGTGCGGCTCAGCCCTCGCTCACGCCATTCTCACTGACCGAAAACATATTCCCGCTGCGACGCGGCGCAGGCTGGCACCCATTGCCGGGAAGTACCTGGGGTAACTCCAAGCAAACGGAGATTGCGTAATTGATGCCCTTGCTGGTGGTCGGCTCGATAGCATTCGATTCGGTGGAAACACCTCGCGGAAAGGTGGACCGCATGTTGGGCGGAGCGGCTACGTATGTAGCTCTGGCAGCCAGCCAGTTCACCCCTGTTCGGGTTGTGGGGATCGTCGGCGACGATTTCGGCGCTGAAGACGCGCGGGTGTTCGAGAAGCGCAGGATTGATACCGGCGGCATCGAGCACGCGCCGGGCAAGACGTTCTTTTGGGCGGGCCGCTACAACGTGAACATGAACGAGCGGACGACGCTGGTGACCGAGCTTAACGTTTTCAGCGGCTTTCGTCCCAAGCTGCCTGATTCCTATAGAAACTCTCGGTTCGTTTTCCTCGCCAATATTGATCCGTCTTTACAGCTCTCCGTACTGCAACAGGTGCGCATACGCCCCAAGCTGGTGGCCATGGACACGATGAACTATTGGATCGAGGGCGCTCCAAAAGAACTGCGGAAGGTGCTGCGGCACGTGGACATTCTGGTGATTAATGATGACGAGGCGCGGCAGCTTACCGGGGAACACAATCTGACCCGCGCGGCGAAATCCGTGTTTCGGATGGGACCGCGCATCCTGGTGATTAAGCGTGGCGAGCACGGCGCGCTAATGCTGAGCGGCAATTCGATTTTCAGCGCTCCGGCATTCCCACTTGAAAGAGTTTGCGATCCTACCGGCGCTGGCGACAGCTTCGCGGGCGGGTTCATGGGACATCTGGCGCAAGTGGGTCGCATCAATCCGGGTGCTCTCCGGCGCGCCATGATATATGGCTCGGTAATGGGCAGCTTCGCAGTGGAGCAGTTTGGTCTCAAACGAATCCAAGCATTGCGCTTGCAGGAAATTAACCAACGGGCCGGCAAATTTGCGCAATTAACCCAATTTGAGCTATGAAATGCCGTATGCGGTTCCGCCAGCAAACGTCGTGAGTGCCCAACAGAAGCCACGCAAGCCGCGACCGCTTGCTCCGGGCGGAACAATTCGCGTGATAGCTCCATCCAGTCCATTTGAGCCCGCCACGTTTGCCCAAGGCATCCTTGAACTGGAAAAGCTAGGGTTCCAGGCCAGTTACGGCCGCAAATTGTTCGAGCGCGATGGGTATTTGGCCGGTAGCCCGATGGATCGGGCGGCCGATTTGCGAGAGGCCTTTACTGATCAAGACGTCGCGGCGGTATGTTGTGCTCGAGGTGGATTCGGAGCCGCCGAGCTACTTTCGCTGCTGGACGACTTCCCCTTCAGCGTTTTTGAGCATCCTAAAATATTTTTGGGATTTAGCGATGCCACGGTGCTGCAGAGTTATTTATGGCGCCGGGCTAGTTGGATAACATTTCACGGACCAATGGTGGCAGCCGGTTTTTTCGCTGGAGCGGATCTACCGGCGGGCTTCGACTTGGAATCTTTCACGCGGGCTGTCCAAAGCGCCGATGAGACATGGTCAATAGACCTGCGGGGCGAGACGTTGAGGCCGGGCGATGCAGAAGGCCTGATTCTGGGAGGCTGCCTAACGGTGCTGGAAATGACGTTGGGCACGAAATGGGAATTCGATTCGGAGAGCTCGATTCTTCTGCTGGAGGATCGCTCGATGAAGCCTTACCAAGTGGACCGAAGTCTATTGCACCTTCGCCAGGCGGGTAAGTTCAATGGCGTTCGGGGAATCGTGCTTGGAGATTTCCCGGAATGCGAGGCCCCAGCGGCAAATGGCCTAGCTGCGATGGATATTTTTCGGCGCTACTTTGAAAAGATGGACATTCCGGTGGTAGCCGGCGCGCCTTTCGGACACACCGCGCGCGCGATGATGACGCTACCGCTGGGTGTGCGAGGCCGGCTTCGCGCTGACAATGGTGCCGGTGGCACGCAGATTGAAATTTTGGAATCAGCCTGTTCGATACTTACCTAAGGAGATCGACCCATTTCCCCGCTTCAAAACCTAGCTAACGTTCACCGCATTTACCTGCTAGGGATCGGGGGAGCGGCGATGGCTCCAGTAGCAGGAATGTTGAAGGAAAGGGGCTACCAGGTGACGGGCGCCGACTCGGCTGTGTACCCGCCGGCCTCCACGTTGCTGGTTTCCCTCAATATCCCATGGCATGACGGATTTCGGGCGGAAAATCTACAGCCGCCGCCAGATCTTGTGGTAATCGGAAACGTAATCGCGCGGGGAAACCCCGAATTGGAAGTAGTGCTGGAGAGTAAGATTCCATATATTTCTATGGCTGCGCTTCTGGAGGAAGTCTTTCTGCCGGGACATCGCAATATCGTGGTTGCGGGGACGCACGGAAAGACCACCACTACCGCGATGCTGGCGTGGATTTTTCAGTGCGCGGAACGCCGTCCGGATTTTCTTGTTGGCGGGATGTTGCCGAACTTTGGGGGCCGGAGCTACGGACTGGGCAGAGGGGCGGAATTCATCATAGAAGGCGACGAGTACGAAACGGCGTTTTTTGACCGCGGACCAAAAGTTTTTCATTACCATCCCGATGAATTGATTCTTACTTCGTGCGAATTCGACCACGGCGACATTTACGCCGATTTGGCTGCTGTAGAGTTGCAGTTCCAGCGGCTGGTGAATCTGGTGCCCCGAAATGGCCGGGTGTTGGCGTGGGGAGAAAGCCAAGCCGTGGCGCGCTGTGTACAAAAGGCGTTTTGCCCGGTGGAGACATACGCGGTTTCAGCGCCAGCGGACTGGAATGCCACTGACATCCAATGGCGCGGCGAACAGACCCATTTCAATGTGGCGCATAAAGGAAGTATCGTGGCCGGTTTACGCATGGCTCTGGTGGGAAATCACAACGTGGCAAATGCACTGGCGGCGGTTGCAATCTCGAGTTGTTGCGGCATCGGCTGGGACAAGATTCAGGGTGCGCTGGCAACGTTTCAGGGAGTGGCCCGCAGGATGGACATCAAAGGTGAAGCTGCCGGAGTATTAATCGTCGAAGATTTCGCGCATCATCCGACGGCCATCAGTGCAACGATCGCCGCGGCACACATGCGCTGGCCGGGGAGGCGATTGTGGGCGGTAGTTGAGCCACGGTCCAACACCATGCGCGGAAAGACTTTCGAGAGTGAACTGCCTGCCGCGCTGGCATCCGCTAATGGCGTGGTGCTGGGGCCGGTGAGCCGTCCGCAGCTGCTGGAAGACTCTTTGCGACTTGATCCCCGGCGAGTAGCAGAGATTGTGCAAGGACTAGGAAGGCCAGCCTGGGCGATGAATTCAGCCGCAGAGATTGCCGTTTTGCTGGGCAACGAGGCAAGAGCGGGGGACGTAATCTTGGTAATGTCTAACGGAAACTTTGACGGGCTCACCGGCCGCCTGCTCGAAACATTCGCCAAGCAGGCCAAAACGCGCGGAGTGGCGCCATGAAGTGTCGCGTAACAGCGATGGTTTTGGGATGTGTGCTATTCCTCGCCTGGCCATCCTCGGCCACGATACGGTACCGCATTTCGGTCGCCCATCCGGAACGCCATTTCTTTAGCGTGACTATGGATATTCCTCAGGCTCCTTCTGACCTCGTGGTCGAAATGCCGGCTTGGAACGCTCTGTATCAGATTCGCGATTTCGCTTACCGAGTGCAGGACGTGGAAGCGGCGAGATTGAGTAACGGTAATTCGGCGCAGCCACTGAGTGTGACGAAACTCACCAAGGACTCGTGGGAAATTAATTCACTGGCGCATGGATTGCCAGACAATGGTCCGGCCAAGCACCCGGCCCCGTCCGCTACGGCGGGTATCTTGGAATTGCGGTACCGCATTTACTGGGATGATCCCGGACCATTCAATTCCCAGGTCAATTCACACCACGCTTTTGTGAATTTCGCAGAACTGCTTTTTTACATTCCCGAACATCGCAGCGAGGATACGCGTGTTGAGTTCAATGATTTGCCTATGAGCTGGAAAATGGCGGCCGTGCTTCCCACCGGTGATGCTCGTAATTCGCTCGTCGCGCAAAGCTACGATGCGCTGGTGGACGCTCCAGTGGAACTGGGTGAGTTCAAAGAGGTCGGGTTTGCCCAAAGCGGCGCACACTACCGTATTGCGGTGGATGGAAATGTGGACGTGGACATCACTTCGCTGACTGACGGCCTGAAACGAATCGTAAAATACGAGACTGGCTTAATGGGTGGCGCTCCATTTCGAGAGTACCTATTTTTCATCCATATAGGGCGTTACATGGAAGTAGGCGGAGGAGGCATGGAACATGCCAATTGCACAGCCATTTCCGCCGCTACCACCAAAGGTGCGCTGGAAGTGGCCGCTCATGAATTTTTTCACGTATGGAACGTAAAACGCATTCGTCCACAAACCCTCGAGCCGGTGGATTACTCGCGGGAGCAATACACTCGGGCGCTGTGGTTTGCGGAGGGAGTTACCAGCACGTATGGAAGCTATGCGTTGCTCCGGTCAGGTATTTCCACTCGCGGCGAATTCTATGCTGACCTGGCCGAACAGATTAATGAGCTTCAGTCCCGACCGGCGCGGCTTTGGCAAAGCGTCGAGCAATCCAGCCTGGACGCGTGGCTCGAAAAGTATGATTTTTATTCGCGGCCAGACATTAGCATCTCTTATTATAACAAAGGCCAAATACTCGGCGACCTGCTGGATCTCACCATTCGTGATGAAACGGACAATCGCCGCTCTCTGGACGACGTCCTGAGGCGCATGAGCGCGGAATACGCGTTGCGCGGAAAGTTCTATGACGATTCGATGGGAGTCCGCCGGGTAGCTGAGGAAGTTGCGGGTCGCGATTTAGGAGAGTTTTTCTCGCGGAACGTGGCCGGCGTGGCAGAGTTGCCTTTTGACAAGTTGCTGGCGGTCGCCGGGCTGGAGCTTCGCGACACGACGGAGAGTTCCCTGGATTTCGGATTTGAGATGATACGCGGATCCGACGGGCTCGCGACGGCAAGTGAAGTTGCGCCTGGCGGACCAGCAGAGGCAGTGGGTTTGGCGGAGGGCGATGTTCTGGTGACGCTTAATGGCCAGCCGTTCCCCCAGTCCTTTTCACATTGGACGCGTGATCATAGGGATAACGGCCAACCCGTACAATTACTGACTGAGCGCGACGGCGTGCGCAAGCAATTTGAATTGATACCTGCGTTGCGCGATGATTCGCATTACGAAATCGTAGAGATGGCGGGTGCAACCAAGCGCCAGGTACGCATTCGGGAAGGCTGGCTACAGGGTACCAATGACGGGCCAACACACTAGGCATTCGTAAAATTGGCCAGCGGGACCGGTCGTAATCTGGAAAGAAAAGTTCCCGGCACACTTTCGATGATTCGGACATTTTTTGTCGCCATGTTCTGCGCCGCCTATGTGATCTTTTGCGGTCCACTGCTTATCGCATACAGTTTTGTCACGCGTTCTTTCGACTTGATGTATTCCTCAACGATAAGGGCATTCCGAGTTTCCTTGTGGCTTGGTGGGGTTCGCGTGCGCATGGAGGGGCGCGAAAACATCCCCATGGGGGCGTGCATTTTCGCGGCAAATCACGTCAGCAATCTGGATCCGCCGGCGGTCTCCTCGATTGTTGGGCGGCAAGTGACTGTGATGGCCAAAGAGGAAGTGATACGGCTGCCAATCGTCGGCCGGGCTCTATTGATGGCCAAGATGATTTCCGTCAGCCGGCGCGACAAAGCTTCGGCTGCCGCAAGCGTGGAAAAAGCGCTGGGATATCTGCATGAGGGGCGGTCGTTCCTAGTTTTTCCTGAAGGCACCCGAAGTCCGGACGGACGCCTACGCGAATTCAGGAAGGGGATTTTTGTCCTGGCGATTCGCGCCGGCGTGCCTTTAGTGCCCGTTTCAATTGTTGGCAGCCAACTCCGCCAGCGGAAGGGCGAATGGAAAATTCATCCCGGAGAAATTATCGTGCGATTTGGTCTTCCGGTGGATTCACGCCGATACTGCCTGGCGGAAAAGCAGATTCTGATTGACGAAGTTCATTCCCGCGTGGTAGAGGGATTGCCGCCCCAGCAGCAACCATCTCCTTAACTAAGGTGCCCCTCGCAGCGAGCCACCCGAACCTGGAGATCGGTCACCTTGGATCTAACGCGGTGGTGCCAGGAGCGCTTTCTGATGGCGCGCCGGCGTTAGCGTCTTTCCCGCGAGGGAGCAAGTCGTCGACGTCTGCCCGAAGTTTTCTTACTTTCTTGATTAGCTCGGGAAGGTAGTTCCACGCTTTGACGTTTTTTCGCCATTGCCGGTTATCCACGGCGGGACCGCCAGAAAGGAAAGAGCCAGCAGGAGCGTTGCTGCTTAGACCTGTTCCAGCGGTGAGGGTGGACCCATCGCCTATCTTTACATGGTCAACCACGCCAACTTTTCCAGCCAGAATGCAGTTCTTGCCAATCTTTACTGAACCGCCTAGCCCTACCTGGGCGCAGAGCACGGTGTTTTCACCTATGTGGCAGGAGTGGCCGATGTGCACAAGACTGTCAATTTTACATCCACTGTCCACGCGAGTTTCGCCAGTGGTCGGGCGGTCAATGCTGCTATTGGCTTGAATTTCCACGTCGTCGCCGATGATTACATGGCCAGTAGGCTGTAGTTTCTCGTATCCTCCTCCGGGCCGGGGTGCGAATGCAAATCCGTCGGCACCCACCACAACGCCGTTTTGCAGGAGGACGCGATTGCCCAGCCGGCATTTCTCTCGAACGGAAACGTGCGAATGTGCAAAGAAATCATCGCCAATCCGCGCATTGGAATATATGGAAACGAAGCTGTGCAAAACGGCGTGCGCGCCGATGATTGTGTCATCACCCACGCTGCACCACGGGCCAATATGAGCCCCTGCTCCAATCCGAGCTGTGCTGGCAATGATGGCTGTGGGATGTATTCCAGGCCCATATTTGGGCGGCGGGGCCAGAATGGTAATGGCGCCCGCGAAATGAACATAGGGCGTGGTGGAACGCAAGATCGCAGCGCCGGCTGGCGCTGATTCACTCGCCGCCATGATAATCGCGGAAGCGTGAGTTTGCTGCAGAGCGTCGCGAAAACGAGTGTCCGAAAAGAAGGTAAGGTCGCCAGATTGAGCTTCTTTGATTCCAGCAATGCCTGTGATCTCAAGATTAGGATCGCCCTCGAAAGGACATTCCAGCTTTGCAGCAAGTTCATTAAGCTTCATGGACATGCTCTCCGTGATTTATTGGTTAGAAACGCGTGCGAAGTCCGGTCACCGATGCGACTCTGTCAAAATGCATCTACTGCCAATGTACCTCACATAGCTCAAAACATTACCTGAGGCCCCATAGGAGTAGAAGCGGAAGCCGGCATTACACAGGATGGCTAATGCTCCGGCTTGTCGAACAGCGTTTGTTGGATGGCGGACGGATCCCGCGCAATGGTTGTCGCCGCCAAACGGCGGGGACGCGTTGCGCCTACCACCCCCAGAACTATCAAACCGGCCAGGGCCGAACGGGGCACAAATATGCGATGGCAGTTACCGGAAAAGTCAGGGGGGACCACTTGCAGTCCATTGTCGAGCATATCCAGCAGATCATTGGTCAGGATGCCTTCCTGCGTCTCCCCGTCGCGAAAAGTCATTCGCACCCACAAACCGGGCAACTTGGGACGGCTAAGAAATGTGTTGCGGACGGGATCCACCGGCTCGGTAAAATTGCCGACAAAATATACTTTCTGGATGGCTCCCAATTCAATCAACAGGTGCTCGCCTTGGGGTGTCAGCAAATCAATTGATTCGGCGCAGGACAATTCCTGGGGAATAAGATATCCAGTAAGAGAGCGGCCATCCATCTGTTTGATGATCGCCATCTTTCGGGATTTTCCGGGATGGAAATTCTTCATCAAGTCCGCCATGGAGCGTTGCAGTTCGGCTGCAATTATGATATTCTTTGCGGAATAAACTGTCAAGTGATTGTTAACAAATGAGTTAAGTACTGGAGCGACCCACTCGTTGACCGAGAAAAGGCAGATTTTAAGATCCGCCTGGGTTATCTCGGTTTTCACTGTCGCCAGCCGTATTTGCGGCTATCTGCGCGACCAGCGTATAACACTTCTGCTGGGAACGTCCGGGATCGCAGATTCTTTTATTCTGGCATTTCGCATCCCAAATCTTTTGCGCCGCTTGATCGGAGAAGGCTCGCTAGCGGCCTGCTTTATTCCGGTGTTTTCCGGATATCTGAAGCATAAGACCAAGGAAGAGGCATGGACCTTCGCCAACCGCATTTTCTGGACGGCCGCTGTAGTCCTGGCGGGGGTTGCGTTATTGGGATCGGTCTTTTCGCGGCAGGTAATCTATCTATTTACGATTTTCGGCGGATCAAACGGCCAGTGGGATCAGGCTGTATTTCTGAACCGCATCATGTTTCCATATGCATTCCTTATCGGCATGGCCGCCTTGGCAATGGCCATCCTGAATTCGCTGAACGTATTCGGCCTGCCCGCATCCACGTCGGTCCTGTTCAATTTATCGGTAATTCTTTTTTCGTTCGCCGCCATTTACCGCCCGGTGATGAAGTGGGCGCCGGAGCACTATCGCAATCCGGCGGTAGCTCTCGCGGCGGGTGTGCTGGTGGGCGGCGCGCTCCAGGTGCTTGTCCAGATACCGGCCATGTACCGGCGGGGGATGCGGTTCACCTTCGACCTGTCATTCACCGACCCCGGCGTGCGCCGGGTGGCAGTATTGATGGTCCCGGGACTTGTGGGTGTAGGTATTGCGCAGATTAATTTTTTTGTGGATACGATTTTCGCAACGTCCGCGCGGATGCCGAGCGGCAGCATAACAGCGCTATATGTGGCGGACCGGGTGATGGAGCTGGTGCTGGGCAGTTATGCGATTGCTGTGGCCACCGCGATATTGCCGCTGATGTCGCGTCAGGCTTCGGCGAATGATCTGCAGGGATTGAAGGAGACTTTGGCTTTTGCTGTGCGCATCGTTTCCTTCATCACCATTCCCGCCGCCCTGGGCCTGATGGTATTGCGAGGGCCAATTGTTTCGGTTCTTTTTGAGCATGGGCGGTTTACGGCGGAGTCCACGCAACTGACCGCGCATGCGCTGCTGTACTATGCCGCCGGGCTGCCGGCCTTTGCCGGCGTGAAGTTAATCGTCCCGGCATTTTATTCGCAGCAGGATATGCGAACACCCGTGTTGGCGGCGGGAGGATCGCTGGCCGCGAATGTCATCCTGAACCTGCTGTTTTTGCGGCTGCTGTTTGGGATATTGGGGAATGGAAGTCCGGCGCTGGCCAGTTCGCTGGCCTGCTATTTCAATTTCTTTCTATTGTTTTTTATCCTGCGAGCGCGCGTGGGCGGACTTGGCGCCCGTAGAGTATTCGCATCTCTCTTGAAGGTGGGTATCAGCACGGTTGTGATGGGTGCGGCGTGTTACGCTATGCTCCATTTCCTCACGGCGGGAGGCGGCCGGCCATTTGTGATCCGCTCGGCGGAGCTTTCGGCGGTCATTGGAGGCGCCATCGCGGTTTTTCTGGGGGCAAGCTGGCTGCTGCGATGCGAGGAGATTCACGAGGTAATTGCAATACTGCGCCATCGCCGCACGGAACCGGAAGTTCAGATATTGTTGGAAGGCTAAAGCGTTCGAGAGCGAATGGAAAATCTTATTCGTTCATTTTTAAGCTACCTGCGGGTCGAAAAAGGCCTAGCTCCTTTAACCATAAAGTCCTATGCGGGTGATTTGCGGAAATTCGCGGTTTTTGCGGAGCAGCATAAATTAAAGCTGGCGCAACTTCGCAGTGATGACGTTGTGGAGTACCTGACCATGCTGTACAAGCTGAAGCTGGACAGCCGCTCGGTCGCTCGCCATCTGGTGAGCTTGCGGCATCTCCTCCGTTTCGCGGTGTCCGAGGGATTGATTGCGGAGGATCCGGCGATGAATGTGGAATCGCCGCGCTTCCGTCAGAGACTGCCCACGCATCTGAGCGTGACCGAAACGGAAAAACTGCTGGCCCAGCCAGACATAGGTACTCCGGAGGGGTTGCGCGACCGGGCCATGATCGAACTCCTGTATTCAACGGGGTTGAGAGTCTCTGAACTGGTGAATCTTAATATCAAGGACCTGAATATGGATGCCGGTTTCCTGCGTTGCATTGGAAAAGGAGACAAAGAACGGCTGGTGCCAGCGGGCCAGGTCGCGATTCACGCCGTACAACGTTATTTGCGCGATGCGCGGCCTCAACTAATGCGTGGTCGCAGCTCGCCTCACCTGTTTGTGAGTCGCAGAGGTCAGTTCATGTCGCGCATGCGTTTCTGGCAATTGCTGAAGATTTATGGGCGAAGCGCCGGGCTCCGCCGTGAATTGACTCCGCACCAGCTTCGGCATAGCTTCGCTACGCATTTGCTGGAGGGTGGCGCGGACTTGAGGTCCGTGCAGATGATGCTGGGCCATGCCGATATCTCGACAACCCAAATTTATACTCACGTGGTGCAGGAACGCTTGAGGCAGATATATGACGCGCACCATCCGCGTTCGTAAATCGGCCATGACAGCGTCGTTTGGCAAGGACGAGAAGACCAAGGAGGCGGTGACGAATGCCTGATTACATGTACCAGCTGGAAAGCCGGCTTTTGCCGGAACAGCGAGCGGTAATGATTCGGGTACAAGAGTTGAGCCAGGAAATGCAGCTCAACGTGTACCTTACCGGCGGCGCGGTGCGTGATCTGATATCGGGAATGGCCATTCGGGATCTCGATTTTACGGTGGAGGGGAATCCCTCGCGGATGGTCCGCGAACTTGAGAAAGGCGGCGCGCGAATTGTTTACGACGACGAAAAAAAGCGCCATTCTGAATTCGTTTTTGCGGGTGACGTGGATGGATCAATTGAAGAGTCAAGGGAGGATTTTTACAGTGCCCCTGGCGGCAAGCCTGAAGTCCGCTGGGCCAGTATCACCGATGATTTACGGCGCCGCGATTTTTCGGTGAACGCGATTGCTATCTCGCTGAACCAGGCCTCGCGCGGTCTTTTGCTGGATCCGATGAACGGCCTGGCTGACCTTGAGCGCAAGGAAATACGTTCGCTCTCCATTCATTCCTTCACCAATCAGCCGGTGCGGCTATTGCGCGCGCTTTTCTATTGCGCCAGGCTGGGATTGAAGCTGGAGCAGCGCACCTCGGAATGGTTTGATCTGGCGATTTCCCGCGAATTGCAGGAATCCATCGACGGAGGGGCAGCTGGTCTTTTGGTACGTCAGCTTTGTCGCGAGGAAAATCCGGGCGCGATCCTTAAGGCATGGGATAGCCGTAAGCTGCTGGGATCGCTCTTTCCATCTCTGGGCCGCCGCAAGCCAAATCTGGAAGACTTCGCAAGGCTGGCCAAAGCACGGGAGGCCATGTCGGGCTCAGGCATTCGCCCGCGATTATTCGCCACCGTAGTGCATTATCTGATGGCGCGCCTTCCATCGCGCGAACGGGCCGAGGCGATGAAACACTGGGGGTTTTCCGCGACCGAGAGCAAGGTAACGGACGAAGTTCCTTCTGAAGCCTATAGGTTCCGGAACCTGCTTCAAAGCCGCAAGATGGAAGCCCCCGAGGAAGCCTACCGGCTTCTGGTGCGAACTTCTCCAACGGTGATTGCCTTCGTCTTGACGGAATGGTCCACCTCCGGTGCGGCGATGCGTATCCGAAATTATCTGACCAAATGGCATCCTTTGCGTTTGAATTTGCCGGTGTCGGAGTTGAGTGCTTTGGGTGTGCCAAGCGGACCGAAGTTTGACGAGGTGATTGAAAAATTCTTCGTTATGCAATTGCGGGGTCGGGCCCGCGATCCGGAAGAGCGCCCGAAAATTCTAAAGAAACTCGCGGGCATCAAAGATGAACCATCCAAGAAACCCAAGCCGGACAAAGGCCGGCGTAAAGACAAGAGCGTGGAGGACCCTGCCGCTCCCACGCCCAAAGAGAGCGTCCCCGCGCAACCCGTAAAGACGAGAATCGGATCTAGAATTGGAACTGCGAAGCTTCCCTCAGAAAGGAAAAGTGGAAGTGGTGGTGGCTCCGCGGCTGGGCACAGAAGGAAGCCTAAAAAGAAACAGAGAAAGGAACGCAAAAGGACAAAACTTACACGAGAAGTTGCGTCACCCAAACGACGTGACGCCAAGCGATCCGCGCGAAAGCAAAGCCAACGTATGGTGAAGGTCAAGAGGAAACATAAGAAAACATACGGTGGCAAAAAACGCGGCGGGAAACGGCGATGATTCAATAGGAATCATTTCTGGCGCGGGATTTTCCCGCGAATGGAATCTGATTGATGTTGCCCTGGGCTGCCTTTGTTTGCGAGCTCGATTAAAATGAGATTGAAATGACGTCTCCCAATTTTGTGCATCTGCATCTCCATACTGATTATTCCTTGTTGGATGGCGCATGCGATATCAGTGAAGTACTGGACGAAGCGGCACGCCGGAAAATGCCCGCCGTGGCTGTCACCGATCATGGAAACCTCTTCGCGGCGGCAAATTTTCATCATGAGGCCACCACGCGTGGAGTGAAGCCGATTATTGGCTGCGAAGTGTACGTTGCCCCCGACGGGCATACCGCTCGGGGTGGCGATGTGGAGCGCTCTAATCACCTGGTGCTGCTTTGCGAGGATGACGAAGGCTACCGCAACCTGATAAAGCTCGTTTCCACTGGGTACCTGGATGGTTTTTATTACAAGCCCCGCGTGGATCATGATCTGCTGGCCAAGCATAGCGGCGGCCTGATTGCGCTTTCGGCATGCCTCCGCGGAGAAGTCACCGACCATGTACTCGGAGAACGCACCGAGCAGGCCCGTAATTCCGCTGGCCGGTTGCAGGATATTTTTGGGAAGGGCAATTTTTTCCTCGAAGTGCAAGACCAGGACCTGGAGGTTGACAAACGGGTAAACCGCGATCTGGTTGCGCTATCGCGCGCCACGGGAATTCCCCTGGTAGCCACCAACGATTGCCACTACCTGACCCATGAAGACGCTCATGCCCAGGAAGTGCTGCTGTGCATCCAGACGGGCAAGACCATGGGTGACGCCAACCGCATGCGGTTCGCCACTGAGCAGTTTTACTTCAAGACCGCCGAAGAAATGGCCAAGGTATTTGGAGAGCTACCCGAAGCGTTGGAACGGACGCTAGCCATTGCGGACCGATGCAACCTGAAGCTGGAGAAGGTCACCAACCCGTTCCCCGAATTCTCAGTGCCAGATGGCCATACCGCCAATAGCTATTTCGAGCAGACGGTGCGCGACGGTTTTATCACGCGGATCCCTCAGCTTGAGGAAATGCAGCGTTTGGGAACTCTGCGAAAACCGCTTGCCGAATATGAGCAGCGCCTGACCGATGAAATCCGCATGGTACAGAAAATGAACTATGCGGGCTATTTCCTGATTGTGTGGGATTTTATTCACTACGCGCGCGCGCAAGGCGTGCCGGTGGGGCCGGGGCGCGGTTCTGCAGCGGGCAGCCTGGTCAGCTATTCGTTGCGAATCACCGATGTGGACCCGCTCCAATACGGCCTGTTTTTTGAACGATTTTTGAATCCCGAACGCGTATCCATGCCGGATATTGATATTGATTTTTGCATGAGGCGGCGCGGCGAAGTAATTGAATACGTCCGCGGGAAATATGGGAGCGCCAACGTGGCCCAAATCATCACCTTTGGAACAATGGCGGCCAAGGCCGCCCTCAAGGACGTGGGCCGTGCGCTGGACGTGCCTTACGGAGAAGTGGATAAGCTTGCGAAAATGATTCCTAACCAGCTCAATATCACGCTCGAGAAGGCGCTCAAGGAATCGCCGCAGCTGGAAGCCGCTCGTCAAAAAGATCCGCGTGTAAAGGAGGTGGTGGAAATTGCGTTGCGCCTGGAGGGGATGGCGCGCCATGCGTCCACGCACGCGGCTGGCGTGGTCATTTCGCCTCGGCCTCTGACGGAAATCGTGCCGTTATACAAGAGCAACCGCGATGAAGTGATGACCCAGTACGACATGAACGCGTTGGAGCGCCTGGGTTTGCTGAAGATGGATTTCCTCGGTCTGACGACGCTCACCGTGCTCGACGACGCAGTGCGTATGATTCAGCAGAATCGTGGTGTGAAACTGGATCTCGCCCAACTTCCCCTCGACGATCCGGCCACCTACGCGCTTTTCGGACGCGCTGATACGACCGCCATTTTCCAGTTTGAATCCCAAGGCATGAGAGATATTTTACGCCGCTATCAGCCAACCCGAATTGAAGACCTGACGGCGCTGAATGCACTTTACCGCCCTGGTCCCATTCAAGGCGGTATGACCGATGATTTCATCGCCCGCAAGCATGGCCGCAAGAAAGTTACCTACGATTTGCCAGAATTGAAGGAAATTCTGGAAGAGACTTGCGGGGTAATTATTTATCAGGAACACGTGATGCAGATTGCCAATCGCCTGGCGGGTTTCTCGCTCGGAGAAGCCGATATTTTACGCCGGGCCATGGGGAAGAAGAAGCCAGCCGAGATGGCAGCGCAACGGCAAAAATTTCTCACCGGATGTCAGGCGCGAAAGGTTCCTGCAAAAAAGGCCGAGCGTATTTTTGACCTGATGGAGGAATTTGCCGGCTATGGATTCCCCAAGGCCCACTCCTGTGCCTATGCTTTGCTGGCCTATCAAACGGCATATCTGAAGGTGCATTATCCTGTCGAGTTTATGGCCGCGCTGCTGACTTGCGAAACCGGCAAGAATGACAAAGTGGTGAAGTACATTCACGAGGCGCGGGGAATGGGAATAACCGTCCTGCCGCCGGATGTGAATACCAGCGACGTGGATTTTACCCCGGTGGGGGACGCCATTCGCTTCGGATTGCGGTCCGTCAAGAATGTCGGTGAAAACACCGTACGCGGAATATTGCAGGCCCGCGAAAAGTTGAGCCGCTTTCACACGCTTTTTGAATTTTGCGACAACGTGGATAGCCATCTGCTGAACAGGCGCGTGCTCGAAAGCCTGGTTCGTTCGGGGGCCATGGACGGGCTGGGAGCACATCGCGCGCAGCTTATAGCCGTGCTGGATTCGGCAATGGAACGTTCGCAGCGCATGCAACACGCCGAAAGCATTGGTCAGCATGGCCTATTTGGCGGCAAGACTGCGCAGCCATCTCCCGCGCCTACAATGCCCGAAGTGGAAGCTTGGCCTGAGCACGAGTTGCTTGCTAATGAGTTCGCCACTGTGGGATTTTATATTTCCGGGCATCCGTTGGATAAGTTTGCGGGGAGGCTGGGTGAAATGGGTGTCACCGATCTGGTTTCCCTGGAAGAGCGTGGTGACAATTCAGATGTGATTTTGGCCGGTATTATTGTACAAGCTCGCGTTGCGCGTAGTCGCAAGGGCGCGAAGTGGGGCTCCTATACTTTGCAGGACCGCACAGGTTTGGCTGAACTGCTGGTTTTCTCCGAAACGTTTACACGGTTGGAATCCCTCTTCGCGCAAAATATTCCCCTGATGATTAAGGGAAGGATTACCCTGGAAGAGCGCGAAGGGCCGGAGACTGGCCGAACTCTGCGCGTGCGGGTGGAGGACGCCAGACCACTGGAAAAAATGGTGCAAACTGCTGCTGGCACGTTGCGCATACGCATTCACCTTGGGGCATTAGGTAATAGCGACCTGGATCGCCTGCGGGATATATTCCTGCGCCAGCCGGGGCGCAGCCGAGTGGTCTTTGACCTGATTGAGCCTGGCGGAGACGCCGCAACAGTGGAGGCTTCCAGCGCCGTGAAAGCTGACGAAACGCTGCTGGTAGCTGTTCGTGAAATTTTCGGAGATCAAGCGGTGGTAGTAGATTAGCAGCGGGAGCTTGGTGATAATCCTTTGCCGACCCAGAAAAAAAGCCTTGAATCGCTTGAGCGCGAAATGATCGATATGAGCCGCGCCGCCAATGGTGGAACGCATCAGGAGTTGGAGCGGCTGCGCCACGAAGTGGCCGACTTGCGACGGGATTTCTACAATAACCTAGGCCCCTGGCAGCGCACTCAGCTTTCCCGGCATCCACAACGTCCCAACCTGCTTGATTATGTGCGAATGCTGTTTACTGACTTTTCCGAGTTGCACGGGGACCGCGCGTTTGCCGACGATCAGGCCATGATTTGCGGAATGGCGCGCTTCCAAGGGCGGCCAGTGATGATTGTGGGCCAGCAGAAAGGCCGCGATACGCGTGAACGCCTGGCTCGCAATTTCGGCCAAGCCAAGCCGGAGGGCTATCGCAAGGCGTTGCGGGTGATGGAGCTTGCCGCCAAGTTTAACCGCCCCGTTTTTTGCTTTATTGATACCACAGGAGCATATGCTGGAGTTGATGCCGAGGAGCGCGGGCAGGCCGAAGCAATCGCACGGAACCTGCGCGAACTGGCGCGACTGGCAGTGCCGGTCATCGTCACGATTACAGGCGAAGGCGGTTCTGGAGGCGCGTTGGCTATCGCCATCGGCGACCGGATTCTAATGCTTGAGAATTCCATCTACTCGGTTATCTCGCCGGAGGGCTGCGCCTCCATCATGTGGCGCGATACCACCAAAGCGGAAACAGCCGCCGAGGCCTTGAAAATTACCGCCCAGGATTTACTTCGCATGAAGATTATTGACGAGGTTGTTGCCGAGCCAGAGGGCGGCGCTCATCTGGACCCGCTGGCGGTGGCGAGATCACTGGGCGGGGCGCTGGCCCGTTCGCTGGACCAGGTGGCGGTTCTTCCAGTTGCAATGATGCTCGAGCAACGCTATCAAAAGTATCGCGTGATGGGACAATTTTTCGCTGCCGCCCCTGCTGCGTCGTCCTAGAAAATCCACCCCTCGTAGAGATCAGCAGCAATTGGGAACGGGTCGACTCGGGCGCCCAGCGCTACAATCCGTCCCACTAGTGAACGATTGAGCATCTATCCTGCGGTGACCCTTGCCGTCTCCTCGCATCACGTCTAGCATGATATTCAGGTCATCTTCTTGGGGTAAATTCTTTGAGCGGTACGTTTCGTCCTTACGAAAAGCTTGTCGAAATCAATATTCTGGGGCGCCACTTCCTGGTTCCGGATAAGAATACCTTACTGCGTTGTTTCCAGTTCATCAGTCCGGAGACAATTCTATTTGCCCGGTTCTGCTGGAACCAGGAGTGCGAGTACTGCCGCGTTTCATGTCGTCTTCCCGATGACGATGCCGAACGCATGGTGCCGAGCTGTCAATTTATGGCTAGCGCCGGCCTTAGCATTTCTTCGCTCTCCCCCGAACTACAAACCTGCCTACAGGCGAAACTTGGAGTGCAAGAAGAAGTTTGTCCCACAACATCTGACGCCTAATTTCGTCGCCTTCGGTTTGTTAATCCATCAGCATGCGGCCAGCCAATCGGGTCCTTCTCGGCTGGTATGATAAGATGCTCAGTTAAATCCTGTGTGAATTCCACGGAGCATCGCGATGAATGTTCGCGCCAAATTCGCTATCGGCGCCGCCATCATTCTGGGCACATTGGCATGGCTTGGCTGGGTAGGAACCAGCCAGAGTAAGACGTATTACCATACAATTGCCGAACTCCAGTCCTTGCAAGGTCGTTCCCGGCAAGCGCGCATGCGAGTCGGCGGGAACGTCGAGGCTGGTTCGATTCAGCACTTGCCAGGGCGCATTGATTTCATCCTGCGGGAGCAGGGCCGCACCATGAATGTGAGTTACGTGGGAAATGATCCGCTGCCTGACACGTTCAAGGACGGTGCGCAGGCACTGGTGGAAGGCCGCGCCATGCCCGATGGACGTTTCGTAGCCGAACAGGTGCAAGCCAAGTGCGCCTCGAAGTACGCGGCATCCCCCAACGGCGGTGCTCCTGCTTCACCAACCAGCTCGACAATGGGTGGCACAACCATGAAAACCGCCCCGCAGCCGGTTGGATTGTCGTCTGGCAGTCCACAAGGGTAAGGCGCTAGAGTGGATATTTTCGGTTCCTTCGCGCTGTTGCTTGCGTTGATTGCGGCGGTTTACACCATAGGCGCGGGCTCGGCCGGAATTCTCACTCGCAAGCCGATCCTGCTGCGCAGCGCCCGAAATGCGGGGATGGTGATATTTCTCCTCGTTACTCTCTCGGTTGGCGCGCTTGAATACCTGTTCTTCACCAATAATTTTTCCATGGCCTACGTGGCCGAGCACAGCAGCCGCGATCTGCCGTCGTTCTACAAATTCGCGGCGCTATGGTCGGGTCAGGAAGGCTCGTTGCTGTTTTGGAGTTGGCTCCTTTCGATTTACTCGTTTCTCGCCCTGTACATCAACCGCCGCAAGCATCCCGAATTGATGCCCTACGCTGGCGTGGTACTCGCCTCCGTCCAAACATTTTTCCTGCTGCTGAATAATTTTGCCGCCAGCCCATTCCGGGTAATTGCGGCGGTACAGGCGAATGGCGTGCAGCAGTTAGTGGCGCGCGCGGATGGAACGGGACTAAACCCATTGCTGCAGTACTGGGAGATGGTGATTCATCCCCCGATTCTGTATCTGGGCTACACCGGATTTACCGTACCCTTTGCTTTTGCGATGGCCGCGCTGCTGGGGCGCTATCCCGGGGAGAAATGGATTCATATTGCCCGCCGCTGGACGATGGTGGCATGGTGTTTCCTGGGCGTTGGCATTTTGCTAGGCGCGCATTGGGCCTACTCGGTGCTGGGTTGGGGCGGCTATTGGGGATGGGACCCCGTGGAAAACGCCGCGCTGCTACCCTGGATTACGGGTACCGCGTTTCTGCACTCGGTGATGATGCAGGAGAAACGCGGGATGATGCGGGTATGGAATATATGGCTGATTTTTACAACATTTTTACTGTGTATTATGGGGACGTTTCTCACCCGCGCCGGCATAGTCAGTTCCGTCCACGCGTTCGCGCAATCTACAATTGGCCCATGGTTTGTGACGTTTCTATCCGTGACGCTGGCGTTGTGCCTACTGGCCTTTTGGCGCAACCGGAGTTATTTGCGCAGCGAAAACCAGTTGGACGCCATTATATCGCGCGAATCGAGTTTCCTTTTTAATAATCTGGTTCTGCTAGCCGCCTGCTTCGCCGTTCTCTGGGGCACACTGTTTCCCGTGCTGTCGGAATGGGTTGAGGGCAGCAAGATTAGCGTCGGGGCGCCATTTTTCAACCGCGTAAACATCCCCATCGCACTCTTCCTGTTATTCCTTACAGGCGTTGGCCCGTTACTGGCATGGCGTCGAACGTCTCTCGAAAGCCTGCGGCGCAACTTCACCTGGCCCGTTATCGGCGGACTCTTTGCCGCGGCAACCGCCTTCGTTTTTGGATTCCGCGATTTGTATTCGCTGACCTGCCTTTTTTTGGGGGTGTTTGTCACTCTGACGATTTCTTCGGAGTTTTATCGCGGCGCGCGTGTGATTCGGGAAAAGAGCGGCGGCAACCTGCTTTCCTCTGTAGGCCAATTAACCATGCGGAACACGCGGCGTTATGGTGGTTATATTGTCCATTTCGGAATGGTGTTGATCTTTATTGGTATCGCTGGGACTCCCTTTAATCGCGACGTTCAAATGGACATGCCGCCAGGTTCGCAAATGAGTATTGGCCCGTACACGTTGATCTGTCAGAACTTTGACACCACACAAGGGCAGAACTATCAGGCCGAGCGGGCCACAATTGAGGTAATGCGCAATGGCCGCTCGGAGATGATCTTGTACCCCGAGCGACGGTTTTATCCGGCCAGCCAGATCACTGGAACGATCGTCGCGATTCGCAGCACCGCTCTACGCGATCTCTACGTGGTATTTGCGGGCCGCAGCCCGGAGAGCGACAAGCCGGTAATTCATGCCTATTTGAAACCGCTGGTGAAATGGATTTGGTTCGGTGGAATCGTGGTGATGCTGGGCACCCTGCTGGCATTGCTGCCCAGCCGCCAGCCCGTCTTGGTACTGCGCGAGGCTCGGGTGCCTGGATATGTTCCGCCCGGCTCGCTATTAGCGGCGACCGCAAGAGAGGCACCGCACGTTTCTCGCGAGGGAGGCGGAAGCGCATGACGAGCGCTATGAGCGAAATGACTAATGGTGTGCCGCGCTTTCGCAATCGCATATTTGGTTGGGTTGCACTTGCTGCGTTGCTATTAATCACTATTGTGAGTGGGGCCAGTGCCCAGCAGACCGATCATGCGCGCCAAGTGGGGAAGCGGCTGATGTGCGTATGCAGTTGCAATCAGGTGCTCACGGAGTGCAATCACGTGGGTTGCCGATATTCCCACGATATGCTCAAGGAATTGGACGAGCGCGTCGCCCAAAATCAATCCGACGATCTGACGATCCAGGCCTTCGTGCAAGAGTATGGGCCCGCGGTCTTGCTTGTCCCCATGGCGAAGGGGTTTAACCGCTGGGTTTGGATTATGCCGGTGATTTTGCCCCTAGCGGGGCTGTGGATTACACAGAGGGCCATTGCGCGCTGGCGTAGCCGCATGGCTACGGCGGACCCTTCGACCATTGCTTCTCCAGAATTGATGGCTCGAGTGGAGCGCGAGTCGGGCAACACCGGAGACAGCTAGCCATGTGGACGGGTATCGCCTGCGCTTTGCTGGCCTTCGTGGTCCTGTTCCTGGTGTTTTTTGTGCCTGAGGGAGCGGCCCACGAGGCGCCCCATCGCTCGCGCCTCGACCAACTGATGGAGCGCCGTGACGTGATTTACGAAAACCTGCGCGACCTGAGGTTCGAATACCGGGCGGGGAAATTTTCCGCGAAGGATTACGAGGAAATGAAGCTGACGATGGAAACAGAAGCGGCCCGTGTGCTGGGGGAGATGGATAGCGCTACAGGCGGAACTCCCACAGCCGCAACCCGGCAGGCTGCCGGTAGGGCGGACCGCTGATGGCCGGTCGCGGATTGTGTTTCGCGCGGCTGGGCGCCGCCATGTCTAATCCATTGCGGATTGTTCTTGGGGTCGTTCTGGCAATCGTGCTGATGCCATCCACTACGGCCGCTGGCACAGTGAAGGGCACGGTGACCAATGGCACCACGGGGAAAATTGCCGTGGGAGTGGACGTGATTCTGATTGAGTTACAAGGCGGGATGCAGACCGTCGAAAATACCAAGACGGACGACAAGGGCGAATATCATTTCACTTACCCGCAGCTTGGCGTAGGCCCCATGTTGATTCGGGTCGTCTACAAGGGCGTGAATTATCATCAGCCCGCCGTGCCCGGGAAGGACGACATTCCCGTCGAGATTTATGAACCGACCAACGACGCGCGTGCGTTTTCTGTTGATTCTCGCTTTCTTGTTTTCGAACCTAAAGACAGCTCGTTGATTGTCGGCGAGGAATACGACATCGAAAATCATACCCAGCCGCCCATGACGTTTTCCCACGCGGGCGGATCCTTCTCGTTCTATTTACCCCCCAATGGCCAGCTTCAACAGGTTTCGGCGCTGGGCCCTGGCGGCATGCCGGTGCAGCAGGGAACTATCGATCGTGGGAACAATGTGCAGAGTATTGATTTCCCGTTTCGCCCAGGCCAGAACAACATTCGCGTTTCGTACACGCTGCCATATGCCGGGAATCAGGCTACCGTGCATACGGTGTCGCCTTACGCGGCTAAGCGCGTGCTAATCGTCTTGCCACCAACAATGCAGGTGCTCAGCGCGGGCTTTAGTCCCGCTGGAACGGAGCAGGGATTTAACGTGTATTCGCGCGATTCGGTCGCGGCTAACGATCCCGTGGATATTTCCATTTCGGGCACTGCGCCTCCGCCGGAGGCCGCTGCCAATGGCGGGAATGGAAGTGGAGACGAAGCAGGCGGAGGTGGCGAAAACAGCGCGCCAGTACCCACCGGCGAGATCGTGCCTTCGCGCATTGATAACGTGAAATGGATCGTGATCGCGTGTTTCGCGGCTATTTTCGCTTTGGGTGCTGTGATGTTACTCAGGCGCACCCTGCCATTCGAACGAGAGGGCGTTGCAGCCTCCGCGGGTTCGGCGGGTAACACGAGACCATTCGCGCAAGGATCCACGGCGCTATCGGGCGTTTCGCCACCAGCGTTTGCGCCAGCCACTTCCCCAGCCATGCAACAAACCGAACGCGCGGTTCAGGGCAGCTTGGACGCGATTAAAGACCGTTTGTTCCGCCTTGAGTTGCGTCGCCAGGCCGGCACGCTGACCGAGGCTGAATACGTCCGTCAGCGCGGCGAAGCCGAAAAAGTGTTGCACGATCTTCTACAGGACTGAAAGCCTCCTTGTCTTCCACTCGGCCACCTGTCGGCGTTTTGGCACCGATTGGCGTTGCTTTTGACAGCGTTGACAAGCGCTATGAACGCCTTTTTGCTCTGCGGCAATTCTCCCTGAATATCGCGCCGGGCGAATTCGTGGCATTGCTGGGACCCAATGGGGCAGGGAAGACCACTCTGTTGCGCATGGCCGCACTTCTGGCGATGCCAACCGCGGGGAAAATTCGCCATACTGGTGAGCGGACCGGCGGGAGTGATGTGCGTCGTCTCGTTGGGATGGTCGCTCACCACACGCTCCTCTACGACGAATTGACCGCGCACGAGAATCTTTCGTTTTTCGGCAAGCTCTATGGACTCGAAAACCTTGCCGCACGAGTAGAATCGGCCCTGGCAGACGCCGGGATGGCCAGCCGTTCGATGAGTCTCGTCTGCACTTTTTCGCGCGGAATGCGGCAACGGCTTTCCATCGCGCGCGCGCTGCTTCCTTCGCCGCGCTTATTGCTATTGGACGAGCCCGCTACGGGCTTGGACCGTCAGGGCGCATCATGGCTTGCGGCCACCCTGCACCGCCTGCGGGATGCCGGCTGCACGATTGTAATGAGTACCCACCGGCCTGGGGAACTGCTTCCCCTAGCCACCCGGGCTGTTTGCCTTTCGGGCGGTGGCCTGCAAAAAGACTTTCGGGATCCCAGCGAAATCCTCGCAGCGCTATCAGCGTCCCAGGAGGGCGGCTAAATGTCCGGTGGGCGCGCGATGCTGATCATGCTGGAGCGCGAGCTCCGCGCTGAATTTAGGACGCGCGAGCTGCTGAATACCACCATCGTCTTCGCGCTGATTGTCGTTATTCTTTTTAGCTTTGCTTTCGAGCCGGTCAGTTCGGAGGCGCGCCGCCTGGGCCCCGGCCTGTTGTGGATCGCCTGCCTGTTTGCCGGTTCACTTATGCTGAATCCCACATTTGCTCGCGAGCAGGTAAACGACACTCTATCGGCGCTCCGCATGGCGCCCGTATCTGGATTCGCCATTCTCGCGGCCAAAATGATCGCCAACTTTATTTTCCTTTCGCTTGCCGAATTGATTTTGGTGCCGATTTTCGACGTGCTTTACAACGTGCCGCTTAGCGCGGTGACTGGGCGTCTGGCACTGGTGATGGCGCTGGGAACCGCGGGCTTGGTCATTACGGGTACAGTATTTGCGGCGTTATCGGCGCGTGCGCGAATGCGGGAGCTGCTGCTGCCGCTGCTATTACTGCCTATTCTCGCGCCGCTACTTATTGCAGCCGTTGGAGCAACGGCGTCGCTCTTCGCCGAGGAACCCTCTCTGGATCGCACCTGGTTCACGTTCCTGGCCGGTTTTGATATCGTGTTTCTTACCGCTTCATGGCTGCTGGCGGATTATCTGCTGGAAGAATAAGAGGCATGCTTCGTTGAAACTGCGTATCCCTATCACTGTCGCCATCGCCGCTCTACTCATATCCGCTGGCTATGCCGCGCTTTTTATCGCGCCGGATGAGGCCACCATGCATGAAGTCCAGCGCATTTTCTATTTTCACCTGCCCGCATGGATTGCCATGTTCGGCGCGTTTACGGTGGGGCTGGTCGCCAACATCGCATATCTGAGAACGCGCAATCTGCGTTGGGATGCTTTGGGGGTTGCGTCCGTGGAAACAGGAGTGGCGTGTTGCACGATTGGCCTCATTACCGGTCCGCTATGGGCGCGCCCAGTATGGGGAATCTGGTGGACGTGGGACGCGAGGCTGACCTCTACGTTTGTCCTTTGGCTGCTCTACATTTCTTATCTTCTGCTGCGAGGAATGCTGGAAGACTCCGGCCGGCGCGCGACACTTTCAGCCATCTTCGGAATTTTCGCGTCGCTGGATATTCCCCTGGTGTACCTGTCGAATCGCCTATGGCGCACGCAACATCCCCAGCCAGTAATTCTGGGCGGTCAGGGTTCAGGGCTCGATCCGCTGATGGGCATGGTGCTGCTGCTTTGCACTGTGGCGGTTTCCTGCGTGATGGTCCTCGGGTTGGTGGATAGATACCAGATTGGAATCCTACGAATGGAACTGGATGAACTTCAGATGGAGGCGGAAACACGCAGATTGCATTCGCCGGAAAATGGCAGCGAAGAAATTGGCGGCGCGTCCGCCATGCGAGGCTCGTTGTGAACGATTTTCGTTTTCTGTTCGCGGCTTGGATGGCTGTCTGGGCCGTATTTTTCGTTTATGAAATCAGTGTTGGGAGGCGAATCGGCCGCCTGAGGGCTGAGGTTGAAGAACTAAAGCAAAGGCTGCGCCGCAAGTGATTCGCGGCGATTTGTTGTGCTGCTCCTCCATACTTCGGCTGTCTTGGCGCAGTGGCCGTTGAACCGTCTCGATACCCTTTTTAGTTTGCTAAGAGATCTGGAGATTTGTAGTGCGAAAGAAAATTGGAGTGGTTCTTTTTCAGCTTGGTGGACCGGACCACCCCGAGGCTGTTGAGCCATTTCTCTACAATCTGTTTTGCGATCCCGACATTATCAATTTCCCGCTGGCGTTCCTGGCCCGCAAGCCGCTGGCCAAGCTGATTTCTTCAACGCGGGCGCGCGTCGTCTCCGAGCACTATCAGGCCATCGGCGGGGCATCTCCGATCCGTGCCCTTACCGGGCAGCAAGCTCGCGCGCTGGCAGATAGCCTGCAGCCGTTTGCCGATGTCACGGTAGTGGTGGCGATGCGCTACTGGCATCCCTCCACCGAGGAAGCCATTGCGGAACTGAAAGAAATTGCATTCGATGGACTGATTCTGCTGCCGCTTTACCCGCAGTATTCCTTCGCGACCACGCGGAGCAGCTTGAAGGAATGGAACCGGCTTTACTCTTCCGCTGGCGTCCCGATTCACACCATTGAAAAGTTCTACGATCATCCCTCGTACATTGCGGCGATCGTGGAGCGAATTGAGCAGGCGTTAGCGGGCGTCATACGTCGCGATGAATTGTTTTTTGTATTCAGCGCCCACGGCTTGCCGCTGGCCCTAATCGAAAAGGGCGACCCATACCAGCGCCAAGTGGAAGAAACCGTACGACTGATCCGCGAGAAAGGGAAGTGGCCCAATCCTCACGTGCTGTGTTATCAGAGCCGGGTAGGCCCTCAAGAATGGCTGGCTCCCTCCCTGACTGATACGATTCCCAGGCTGGCCGGGGAAAAAGTCCGGCGCGTGCTGGTGATTCCGCTGTCCTTCGTTACCGAACACATTGAGACCCTGCATGAAATCGATATCGAGGCCCGCGAACAGGCCGAATCGTTGGGTGTGGAGGAGTTCCGCATGATGCCCGCGCTGAACGATTCGCCGTTATTTATCAGCGCCCTAACGGATTTGGTTCTCCGCGCTGCCAGTCTTCAGGTTTAGCATTTTCGCTGTCTTCCGATTGATTCCTGAAGGCTCGCGGGGCAGCGTTCTCCGTCGCGGGTGTGAAAACTTTCTTTTCTGTTTTTGTCACTAACACTTGACAGTTCGCGGCGTGCATCATATAAACAGGAGTTTCGGACGCGTGATTGTTACTTAGGCGAACCGCGCCGGCAAATATTTTATGGCGGACCCAACAGCATCGAAACCCGCTGCGGCAGCCCCCGCAGCGAGCGCAACTCCGGCAGCCAAGAAGCAGCCGCCCGCGAGTAAGCCGGGCGAGGTCGTTAATAAATCCCGCCGTGGCCTGATCTGGGCATGCATCTGGGGCTATCTGGGAATTAACTTTCTGATGTTCCTCCGGTTTTTCTTCCCTCGCGCGCTCTACGAACCAAACACCGTTTTTAATATCGGATATCCCGCTGATTTCGCGATGGGGATTGATCAGCGTTATCTGATGACCAACCGCGTATGGGTGATTCGCGAACCGGACCGCCTATTTGTGATTTACGCGCGCTGCACCCATTTGGGTTGCACGCCGGAATGGAAATCGGCGGAGAACAAGTTCAAGTGCCCGTGTCATGGCAGTGGTTATGACAGTGAAGGCATTAATTTCGAGGGGCCCGCGCCCCGTCCGATGGATCGCGCGTTTCTATCGCTCGACCCCACCGGCAAAATCATTGTGGATAGCAGCCGCTTGTTTATTGACGACCCGCGCGCGGGCGTCAACCATTTCAACGATCCCGGGGCATTCCTTAGCGTCTGAAATTTCGGACGCGGGTTCGTCTCCCTAAGGGGCTTTTGAATGCCGGAAGAAAACGGAGGTAATGGGCGAAAGACCGGCCTCCTCGACGTCGCTCAGGAAAAGGCCAAAGTCCTGAAGGACACAGTTCAGGAAAAAGCCAAGCAGCAGATTGAGGAGCTGAAGCAGCCGGAGAAAACTCAGCTTTACAGGTCTGTATTCCGGGTTAAGCATGAGGACGAGCCGCGCAGCCGCTCCCTCGGCGTTCTTTCCAACGTTTTTTTTCACCTGCATCCCGCCAAGGTCAATCGCGACGCCACCCGTTACAGCTTCACCTGGGGAATGGGAGGCATCACCTTTTACCTCTTCCTGGTCCTCACTTTTACCGGCGTGCTACTGATGTTCTATTACCACCCCACCAAAGTGCAAGCGTTCCGGGACATTCTGTATCTCGAAAACGATGTGCCTTTCGGGAAGTTGTTGCGCAATATGCATCGCTGGGCCGCGCACATGATGGTCATTGCGGTTTGGCTGCACATGTTTCGCGTATTCCTCACCGGTTCTTACAAACGTCCGCGTGAATTCAACTGGTGCGTCGGCGTACTGCTGATGGTGCTTACCCTGCTGCTTTCGTTCACCGGTTATCTGTTGCCTGACGACCAGCTTGGTTTCTGGGCCGTGACTGTGGGCACCAACATGGCGCGAGCTACGCCATTGCTCGGGAACGAAGGGCCTTTCGGCGCCCTGATGGGAATGACTCCCTATAACGACGTGCGCTTTGCCCTATTGGGCGGCTCCATTGTGGACGCCAACGCGCTGCTGAGGGCTTACATCTGGCACTGCATAGCCATCCCGTTGATCGCCGCTATCTTCATGGGTGTGCATTTCTGGCGCGTTCGCAAGGACGGCGGCATCTCGGGACCCGCGCCGGTGATGTTGGAATCTGAAATCAAGGAAGAGAAAGGAGTGCGCCCCGTGATTTTGAGGCCGAGCGGCGTGGATCAGTGGGCCAAGTAAAGAGAGGGTGAGCTAGGCATGTTTGGCGACTGGCATCAGCTCTGGGAAATTGCTTCCGCACCGGACAACGTCCCCATTGTGGCGATGCTGTTCCTGATCCCGTTCTACACCTGGTACGCCATGCGCCAGGCTTTTGCCAACGACCGCCTGATCGCACAACTGGAATCCGACCCGCAACTGGCCAAGACCAAGCACCGCAAGACTTATCCGTGGGACCCCAAATGGGACCGCGAAGTTCATACCTGGCCTTACCTGATGCGCATGGAATTTTTGGTGGCCATCATCATCACCATTATTTTGATGGTGTGGTCGCTCACGCTAAACGCCCCGCTGGAAGAACCCTCCAATCCCAACGTGACAATGAATCCGGCCAAGGCTCCGTGGTATTTCCTGGGGCTGCAGGAAATGCTGGTCTATTTCGATCCATGGATCGCCGGCGTGATCATGCCGACGCTGATTATTGTGGGGCTGATGGTGGTGCCATATATAGATGTGAATCCGCTGGGCAATGGTTACTACACTTATAAGCAGCGCAAATTTTCCATCTGGACTTTTCTTTTTGGTTTCCTCGGCCTGTGGGTAATGATGATCGCGATCGGCACGTTTATTCGAGGCCCTGGTTGGATGTGGTTCTGGCCAACGCAAACGTGGGACGCCCAGCGCATTGAATACACAGTAAACCGAAATCTCGATCAGGTTTTCGGCATCAATGGGTCGTGGATGGCCCATACCCCAGGCGTCTCCGCAGCATACGCTCCAATCCTGGCGCGTATGATTTTCGGGATTTTTCCTATTATCCTGTTTTTCATTGTCGCCGCATGGCTCGTGCATCGCATCTGCGTCAGCTCGGAATTCAGCCGCAAGATGTACAAGCGGATGAGCCTTGTCCAGCTCGTTACTATGTATACGTTTCTGGTCTTGATGCTTTCGTTGCCGGTGAAAATACTGCTTCGCTTGGTGTTCAATATTAAATATATCTGGGTGACCCCTTGGTTCAGCGTGTGAGCATTTCCGGCGCCCATCTCCGTCCTGGGAACGCTTCCCGCTTAAAAATTCTGCCGGCCAAACCGCCGCGCGGAGAGGACAATCTCGTGAGGACACAGGTCGTATTCCCGCAATTTGCGGCGGAGGCGGGGAATGCCTGAAATTCCTCCCGAAGTTCCTCCGAAAATCCCGACAGCATTGCCCGCGAAAGATGAGCCGGTACGGGAAGATCCCGTCATTACCCACTCCTATGCCGGATGGCTGCTGGTTTCGAGCTTCCTGCTGCTTGTGACCGTGGGCTGGTCTTTGTATGCGGAGTTTTTCGGCCTGCGCCCCTGGCGTGATTATCAGAGAAGATTTGGAGATGCTTATACCAAATACCTGAAAGGCCAGATTAAGGACCAACGGAAGCTGGAAGATCAGGTTTACGCGTCCGCCGATTATAAAAAGTTGAAAGGTATCGCCGACCAGGCCGCGCAAGCCACGGCTGCGCAGGATCGCTCCATAGCGGAACAAATTGCCATGGTGGATGATCAGCGCGCTGCTATTGCCGATGCCTTTAGAGATTCTCGTGGACGCGTTGGTTCGCTGATTTATCAATACCAGGAAGTCCCCGTCAGTGATAAGTCCGAAAAGCAGTCACGATTAGAGAAGCTCAACACGGCGCGGAAGCTTGTTTACAAAGTCGACTGGCCGTTGGGTGGCGGAAGGGTGCAGTCCGATAAGGAGTTTAACTACGATTCGCTGACCTCGACATTTACAGGACTGATTGCCCAGCGCGCGCGGCTGGTTGAGCAGCGCGGCGAAATTGATAAGCCGGCTCACGATGCCCAGGCGGCCCTCGCCGATTACGTCTCAACTCATCTGGTGGGTTTGAGTTCCGCTACGCTCGATGGATTGCTGCACAGCGCTGAGAATCTGAACGTGACCTTGCGCCAGGTCAATGTAAACCCCACTGGCGCGCAAATTAACTGGGTGGGCGGCGCCGGGCTGGTGGATCGCTGCCAATCCTGCCATGTGGGAACTGACCCTGCGCTTGTACCCGCGGGGATGGTGTTAACTAAAGCTGATTTGGGGATGGCCAAGAGTCACGATGCACCATTCACCAGCCATCCCGACGCGGAGCTTTTAGCGGACCATCCGCTGGAGAAATTCGGGTGCTCGCCCTGCCATGGCGGCAACGGCCGAGCGTTGGATTCGGTGGAAAAAGCGCACGGACGTTATGAGCACTGGCTGTGGCCGCTTTTTTACCCGGAAAATTACAATGCCGGATGCCAGCAATGCCATGCGTCGGACATGGTCACCGAACATGGCGATGTGATTAATGAAGGGCGCCAACTCTACCGCCAGCGCGGCTGCATTGGCTGCCACCGTTATCAGGGCTTCGACAATCAAGACGAGCAATTGATCAACGCCCGCCAGGAGCTGCATCAACTGGCCACCCAGAAAACCCAGAACGAACTGGAAATTCCCCGCCTGCAGAAGCGCGGAGATCAAGCGCCTGACAATGTCACCGCTCAAAGGCTATATGCCGAAGCGACCGACCTGACCGTCACGGACAGCCGTATGGATGGCCAGCTTGAGCAACTTTTGGATCACACACATAATCTTTTGCAGGAAGTTAAGAAAGTTGGTCCGGACCTGAAAGAGGTCCGTATGAAGCTAAACAAAGATTGGATTCCGTACTGGATTGGCTATACCCATGAGTTCCGCCCGACCACCAAGATGCCGCAGTTCCGGTTATCGCAGGATCAAATTCAGGCCATTGCTGCGTTTATCTGGCAATCTGGCTTGACTGGGCCGCCTCTCGATGCACAGAATCCCGGCGACGCCGGCCACGGAAAACAACTATTCGAATCGCGTGGCTGCCTGGCGTGCCATTCGATTGGTGAGGGCGCGGCATTGATGGGAGGTAACTTCGCCGCCAATTTGAGTCGTGTGGCTGAAAAGGAAAACTACAATTATCTGGTGCGCTGGATCCACGACCCCCGTCAGCGCACGCGACCGTATTGTCCATTGGAAAAGCGCGATATAGGCCCCGAAGACTACGCCAAGCACAATCTTCCTTATGTTTTTGATTTGGATCACTCGCGCTGTCCCAACGACGGCACGGAACTTGAGGTGCAACAGCCGACGGTAATGCCCAGCCTCCGCCTGACCATGGACGATTCGCGCGATATCGCCAGCTACCTGATGACCCAAAAGCATTCCGGCATGACATATGCGTCCGCGGATTACATGGATAACCCCGCGCTCGCTGTGACGGGCAAGGCGCTAGTAAGAAATTTTGGCTGCGCAAGCTGCCACGAAATCAGCGGTATGGAAGATGAGGGCCGCATTGGTACGGAACTGACCAATGAGGGCAGCAAGCCCGTGGAGCGGCTGGATTTTGCGCTTTATACCACTGATGCAAAGCGCGGTATTTTGCCAGATGGAAAGGAATCACCGCGCGGTCCGTGGTATGACTCAAAGGGATTCTTCGATCAGAAACTCGCCAATCCGGCAATTTATGATCAGGGCAAATTCCATTCGGACCCGCTCGAAGCATTGCGTATGCCCATGCCCAGCCTTCACTCCAAGGAAGAGCGCGACGCTGTGGTCACTTTTCTTCTTGGCAGCGTAGACCCCAGCCTTCCATCGCAATACATGTATCAGCCTACCGATCGCCGCAAAGCGATTCAGGACGGCTGGTGGATCGTCACGAAATACAATTGCATTGGCTGCCACCAGATTGATATTGGGCAGAAGTCCGTGATGATGACACTCCCGATGTATCAGGGCGACGCCAAGGCTAATTTGCCTCCGGTGCTCACCAGCGAAGGCGCGCGTGTAAACCCTGATTGGTTAAAAGGATTCCTTGCCAATCCGTCACTTAGCGCGACCGACACCAATCGCAACGGCGTGCGCCAGTATTTGCAGGTGCGCATGCCAACGTTTTATCTTTCCAACGACGAGATTCGCAAACTGGTGCTTTTCTTTGAGGCGTCCTCGGCGCAGGCTCAACCCTATATCGCTCCGCAGGTGCCCTCGCTTACGACAGAGGAAACCGCCATGGCTCGCAGCCTGTTTACGAATCCCGCTGCACCTTGCCTGAAATGCCACATGGACGGAAATCCAGCCCATGACCTCTCAGCCTCGGCGCCCAACTTTCTTCTAGCGCGTGACCGGCTGCGTCTGCCATGGACGGAGCGTTGGGTGGTGGAACCGGCCAGCATTATTCCCGGCACCGCTATGCCTTCGGGTCTTTTCCGCCGGGAGAATGGCCGGTGGGTTTTCAATGGGCCTTTGCCGCCAGCCTTGCAACAATATCCAGGAGATCATGCCGATCTGCTGGTACGTTATATGTTCCAGATGACTCCACAGGAGCAGGCTGCGCTAGTGGGGAAGACTCCCGCTCCGCCACGCGGCACAGCAGCCCATGGAGCCGCCGCTGGGGGCAAATAAGCCATTGCGTCTGGTGAGTGCGTGTGTCACGATGGCCGACGTGCCAATACGAACAGTTATGACCGATTTTCGATACAGGAGGAATTACCCCGAATGATTCGTAGCAAGATGCTATTAGTTTCAGGAATTGCGCTTTTGCTCGTGCTAGGAGGATGCAGCAAGAAAACCGAGGACGAAGGAACGGAAACCAAGGAAGCTACATCTTCCGCGCCCGCCACGCCTATTGACATGTCCACTGTGGGAGACGTCAGTGGCAAGATTACTCTTAATGGGACAGCGCCCACGCTCAAGCCAATTAATATGAGCGCGGAGCCCTATTGTTCGAAAGCCCATCCGACGCCTGTTACACCGCAGGATGTGGTGGTCGGCTCCGGCGGCGCGCTGCAAAACGTCGTTGTCTATGTGAAGGATGGTTTGGGAGACCGGACATTCGATGTGCCCAAGGACTCCGTGCAGCTCCAGCAAAAGGGCTGCATGTATGAGCCTCACGTGGTTGCGCTGATGGCCGGGCAGACATTGCAGGTAGTGAACGCCGATCAAACCACCCACAATATACATCCGATCCCCAAGGACAATCGCGAATGGAACAAGTCGCAGCCGCCAGGTGCTTCGCCGATTGAAGATACTTTTGCTCGCGCCGAGGTATCCATTCCCGTCAAGTGCAACGTCCACCCTTGGATGAAGAGCTACATCGCCGTCTTCAAGCAGCCCTACTTCGTGGTTACCGGTGCGGATGGTTCCTTCGACTTGAAGAATCTACCCCCGGGCACCTACACAATTGAAGCCTGGCAGGAAAAGTATGGCACCGTGGATCAGCAGGTGACCGTTGGCGCGAAGGAATTGAAGACCGTCAACCTTACGTTTAACGCCGCTGCATCGGGCGATTAACGCGAGGACGAGGAAAATTCGGTTTTCCTCTGAAGTCGTTCTGATCTGAGCGAAGAATCCGCTTTTCTCTGAATGATCCATAAATGGCGGGCAGGCACGGCTGACGTCTCGCAAGTGTCTGCCCTTTTTTTCGCTTGAAATACACTTAATGTTCGCAGCGGGATCAATTGATTTTAGGTAGAATATGGGCATGAATCGCGCGCTGAACCGATTTGCGGTTCTCACCACCGGTTGTACGTTCCTGCTTCTTATAGCTGGCGCGCTGGTTACCGGCAACGATGCCGCCGACTCCGTTCCCGATTGGCCGCTCGCCTACCATCGAATCATTCCCCCACTGACTGGGGGCATCCGCTTTGAATTTGCGCACCGGGCAGTGGCCGGCGTCGTCGCGACCCTCACCCTCGTTCTTGCTGTCTGGATCGCCCGTCGCGAGCGCCGCCGCTGGGTTCGAAATGTGGGATGGACTGCGCTCGGGCTGGTCGTGGCCCAAGCGCTTCTCGGGGCCTTGCGCGTGCTGAAGGGAGATCCGGCGGTGACCGCGACATCCCACGCCACGCTGGCGCAGCTGTTTTTTGTCTCGCTAATCTGCCTCACAGTTTTTACCGGGGAATGGTGGCAAAGCCATCAGCCAGTGCTTCGCGATGCGGGCTCGCCTTCACTTCGCGCGCTGGCTCTCACGACGTCGGTAATTATTGTCATCCAAACGATTCTAGGCGCGGGATACCGGCACGGCGCATTTGGTATTTGGCCTCATCTCGTGGGAGCGGGGGCCGTGACCGCCGCGGTAATAGTAGTGGCGCGTAATGCGCGTGTTCGTTTCGGCGAAGTAAAGTCCCTCCGCCGCTCGGTAATTTTTGTGCACGCCTTCTTTGGTCTGCAAATCGTCCTGGGTGGCGCGGCCTGGTGGGCAGTCCAGGCCCAGCAGCGCGCCCCACAACCCCTGCCACTGCTTGTTGGCATCACTGTGGCCCATGTCCTGGGGGCAGCGCTCTTGCTGTCCGCGAGCGTAGTGCTTACCCTTCGCTGCTACCGTTTGATTCCCGCGCGACGAGAGGCAACAGAGTTCTCAGGCCGGGCAAAGCATTCAACAGAGGCCGCTGTCTAACCCAATGGCCACGCCCCAAATCAGCACTGTGCATACGATGCTGGCCTCGGCTCGAGTGCGCCCTCGTGCCTACGCATCGTTGATTAAGCCGGACGTCACATTCCTTGTCGTGCTCACAACCGTCGCGGGATTTTACATGGCTTCCACTGGCCCCCTTGACCGGATGAAGCTTTTACAAACTCTAATGGGAACGACTCTGGTCGCCGCCGGAACCGCGGCTCTTAACCACTTTATTGAGCGACGGGAAGATGCCGTAATGCGCCGGACAGCCCGCAGGCCTTTGCCACTCGGCATTTTGCAACCTCTGGAGGCTCTGATTTTTGGAGTGGCGACCGTGCTTCTGGGACTGTCTTGGCTGGCGTGGAAGACCAATGGACTGGCGAGCCTCATCGCATTGGCCACCTGTGCTTCCTATCTGGGCATTTATACGCCCCTGAAAAAATATACTCCGTGGGCCACGGCTATTGGCGCATTTCCTGGCGCATTGCCTCCGTTGATTGGCTGGGCGGCGGCGCGGGGCAGTCTGGGGCTGGGAGCATGGGTGCTTTTTGGAATTCTGTTTTTCTGGCAGTTCCCACACTTTCTGGCTATTGCGTGGATTTACCGCGAGGATTACGCTCGCGCCGGAATTCGAATGCTCCCTGTCGTGGATCGCGCCGGGGGTTCCACGTACGCTCAAATTGTGGTAACGTCCGCGATTCTGGTGCCAGTGAGTTTGCTTCCAACTTTGATTGGCATGGTGGGAACGCTTTATTTTTTTTTTGCGTTGCTGATTGGCATGGCGCTGATGGTGGCGTGCTTATGGGCGGCGCGCGAAAAGACCAATGTGCGGGCCAAGTGGTTGATGCATGCCACGGTGATTCACATTCCTGTGTTGCTCGGCTTGCTGATGCTAGACAAGTTGCCGCGATAGGGACGCGCGGTTTGCCGGTGGTAATGACATGGAGTATAAACGCGACATGATTATGCTAGCTGTGTTGTCAGTGGTAATGATTCTTTTCTCAGTGGCGGGAATTGTGTGGGCCTTTGCCAGCCAACTCGTGTTTGGCGGCTTGGACGGAATCCTGCTGCTGGCCGTCTGCCTGATGGTTGGCGGTGTATTTACGCTGGAATTGTGGCTTGTGGCCCGGCAGGCGGGATGGGTGCCCAGTGGGGTACCGGCGACGGGGGCGGGTAAGTCAGCGGCCCTGAGCGCGCCCGTCACAAAATCCGCCGCGGTCGGAGCAACGGCCGCGCCCGCGTTGTCGAAGGATGCGCCTCCAGCGGCGGCCGTTGTTCGATCAACCCCACCGCCGCAAACAGCGGCACTGTCCGTTCCACTGGCGGGAACAGCCCCAGCGAATCAGCCAGTGGTCGCTCCAGCTCTTTCGACCGTTGCTCCTTCTCCCGCTGCTCCCGATGCCGCGCCGCCAGTGCCGGAACCCTCTAAGTAGGGATCTGCCTCCCGCTAATGGCATTTTTCCCACTTTCAAGCTTGCCCACCGTCAATGCGGTGCTGAATACCTCCAGTGCCATTTTTCTATTGCTTGGTTTCAACTTCATCCGCAAGGGCCGTGTGCAGGCTCACAAGACCTGCATGTTGTCGGCATTTGCCTGCTCAACGGTGTTTCTGGTTTCCTATATCTACTATCACGTACACGCCGGTATTCACCGCTTTCCCGCCCATGGATGGATCCGTCCTGTTTACATGACCATTCTCACCTCGCACACGATTTTGGCCATCGCGATTTTGCCGCTCATCCTAGTCACCCTGTACCGGGCCCTGAAATCCGACTTCGGCCGCCATCGCCAAATTGCTATCTGGACGTGGCCGCTATGGCTTTATGTCTCGGTAACCGGTGTGGTGGTGTATTGGCTGCTGTACCATGCCTACGCGGCATGAACACGGCTTGATGCCGGTTCACTCTTGCTCTTTTCATCGGCCCCACTAGTGTACTGTCCCGGAAATACGTTCACATAGTCGCTGGATTTTGGCGAAGATGGAATCGGCCGTGGCCGTCCAGGTGAAAGGGTGGGCGTGGGTGTTGGAGTTGGAGGCCCGAACGTATT